>OAUA01000003.1_pt1 | contig 357278 bp, 307 predicted proteins | sample 1495081 | NCBI WGS metagenome assembly OAUA01 (sample SAMEA2579993, study PRJEB22360) | human gut metagenome | biome: human gut; feature: human-associated habitat; material: faeces | place: Denmark | collected 2008/2010
AGAAAGTATCCATCAACGTATCCGACGCTCCGATCGAAACCGTATTGAACGAAGTGTTCAAAAACTCGGGATATACCTACAAGATTGTAGACAATCAGATCGTAGTGTCTACAGCTGCTGCAGCAGCGAAAGAGGTACAGGCTACCCAGCAACAGAAACAAAGAAAAATTTCGGGAGTTGTGAAAGATGCAATGGGAGAAGCCATCATCGGAGCATCGGTTATAGAAAAAGGAAATCCGACTAACGGTACTATCACTAATATTGATGGTGAGTTTACTCTTAACACTGCCGGTAAGGAACTTCAGGTGACTTATATTGGTTATATACCTCAAGCGATTGTTCTTAAACCGGGAGTTAATAGTTATACAGTTACCATGAAAGAGGATACTAAAACTCTGGACGAAGTGGTGGTAGTAGGTTATGGTACTCAGAAGAAGGTAAATTTGACAGGTGCTGTGTCTTCTGTTGGAGCGGACGAATTGAAAGAACGTGTGAATACAGATGTATTGGCATCAGTACAAGGACAGGTTCCGGGAGTAACTATTATATCACGTCCGGGATCTACTCCATCAATTAATATGCGTGGTCGCGGTAACTTGGGAACATCTTCTCCTCTGTTTGTTATTGACGGTGCAATTGCTGATGCTTCTTTCTTTTCAAGTCTTGATCCGAATTCGATAGAGAGCATTTCATTCTTGAAAGATGCGGCATCTTCTGCTATTTACGGTTCTCGTGCAGCTTATGGTGTTGTATTGGTAAAAACTAAAGGTGGTAAAGAAGGTGATTTGAAGATCAGTTATGATGGTTCGGTCGCAGTGAAAATGGCTACTTATACACCTGATGTATTGGGCTCTGAATGGTATGCACGTTTGAGTAATGAGGCTGCTTTGAATGAAAACCCGAATACCAGTACGCTTCCTTATACAGATAAAGAAATACAAATGTTCCGCGATGGCTCTAATCCGGATATGTATCCAAATACAAATTGGTATGATTTAGTCTTGAAGGATGAAGCTGTTATGACAAAGCACTCTGTAAGCTTTAGCGGTGGTAATAAAGTGAAATATTTCACTTCATTAGGATATATGTATGATGATAAATTTACTCCTGGTGCAAAGAGTGAACGTTATAACTTGACTACCAATATTTCTTCAGATATTAAGTCTTGGTTGACAATGCGTTCTAATATCAATTATATTCAAAGCACTTCCGATAATGATAAAGGAGGAGTTGTTTATACACACTTGTTGACAATTCCGTCAACTTATGTTGCTCGTCAAAGTAATGGTGAATGGGGTAGCTATGAAGGTGGAAAGCCGGCTGCAACAGTAAATATGGAGCGTAACCCTTTACGCCGTTTGGAAGAAGGAGGATGGTCGAACAGTAAGACTCAGAATACTTTGATAAATCTGGCTTTAGATATTAAGCCTGTAAAAGGACTGGTATTGACAGGCGAAATGATTTATAAAGCTTGGGATTATAAATCTAAGACTTATACTGCAAATAAAAGTAAGATTAAGGATTTCCAGACCGGTACTGAGTTGAATGGTACAGATGTAACTAATTCTAAGATGGAGTACAGTTGGGAAGAAAACAGTCGCCTTACTTATAATGCATTGGCTAATTACGTTTGGAGTAATGAAAAACATAATGTGAATGTATTGGCTGGTGTATCTTATGAACATTATAAGTATCAGAAACAAAAATCATATCGTCTGAAATTCCCGACTAATGGTATGACGGACATGAATGGTGGCTCGAGTGCACCAGATGATACTTATGCTGAAGGTGGAAGTAACGAAGACAAACTGATGTCTTACTTTGGTCGTGTAAATTACTCCTTTATGGATCGTTATTTATTAGAGGCCAATATCCGTGCTGATGCTTCTTCTCGCTTTCATAAGGATAATCGTTGGGGTGTTTTCCCGTCATTCTCTGCAGGCTGGCGTATTAGTCAGGAGGGATTTATGCAAGATATCAACTGGATTAATAACCTGAAGTTGCGTGCATCTTGGGGACAGTTGGGTAATATCAATAACGTAGGCCAATATGATTATTTCTCTTCATATCAACAAGGAGGTAACTACAACTTTGAAGATGCTATTGTTTCGGGTATCGTAGAATCTAAACCTGCCAATCCGACTTTAGGATGGGAAACTGTTACTATCACTGATATCGGTGTGGATTTTGACATTTTCAATGGACTGTTGAATTTTACAGCCGATTATTATAACAAAAAAACAGATGATATCCTGTTGGCATATCCGAGTCCGAAAGAAATCGGTATTGGCTCTGATTTCAAGGTTTCACAAAATATTGGTACAGTAAGTAATAAGGGTTTAGAACTGAGTATTACACATAATAAAACTCTGGGTGACTTTGCATATACAGTTGGGTTTAACATGAGTAAGAACTGGAATAAAGTAACCAACCTGGGAGCGAATGACCCGATTATTGAAAGCCCATGGATTAAAAAGGTTGGTTATGCAATCGGTACTTTCTATGGATATCGCTCTGATGGTCTGTTGACTCAGGAGGATATTGATACCGGTAATTACATCACCGATGGTTTGGTGCCTCAAGCGGGTGATATCAAATATGTAGATTTAGATGGTGATGGTAAACTTACCGATAAAGATAGAACTTATATAGGTTGTGATGTTCCTGACATTACTTATGGTGTGAACCTGAATCTTCGCTATAAAGGATTTGAATTAAGTATGTTCGGTCAGGGAGTTACCGGTACAAAGGTAAACTTCAGTATGGAAAATGCCTGGGCATTCTCGGATTATGCAAGTCCGCGTAAATATCACTTGAAGAGATGGACGGTAGATAATCCTAACCCGAATGCAGCTTATCCTCGCATTTATCCTCGTACAAGTAAACATTCAACTTATAACCAATATTTCTCTGATTACTGGTTGTTTAATGCCGATTATTTCCGCATCAAGAATATAACTTTTGGATATTCTTTCCAAAAGCCGATATTACAGAAGTTGAGTCTGGAGGCATTGAAACTCTATGTTGCGGCTGAAAATCCGTTTACTATTCGTGCTGATCACCGTATGGAAGATTTCGACCCTGAAACGGCTTCAGGACGCGGCGTTAATACTCGTGGTACGTCTTCGATTGCTTTTGGTGTAAATCTAACATTCTAACATTATTGATTATAAAAGATGAAAACTATAAATAAATTATTCAAGGGTATATTCTTTTGCACTTTAGTTAGTGTAAGTGTTAGTAGTTGCGACTTGGAAGTGGAGCCGCCTGCTAATATTGCGGCCGAAACATATTGGACATCTGAAAAAGATGCCTGGTATAATCTGAATTCAATTTATTCTGCTGCGATTCCGGGTATTGGAATTTACGGAGATGCTTATTCGGATGATGTATATTGCCAATATGCACATGAATCTAACGCAAAAATATTCCAGCAAGATGGTTTCAGCCCTCTTTATGATGAAGGTTGGAACTTTGAGACAATTCGTAAGGAAAACTTGTTTTTGCAGAAAGTTGGAAATTGTGAGATGGATGAATCTTTAAGAGAAAGGTTCAAGGCAGAAGTTCGTGTAATGCGTGCCTGGACTTATTTGGGCATGACTATGACGTTCGGTAAAGTGCCTTTGATTACTGAAGTACTGGATTATAACTCTCCTAATATTCCGCGTGACGAGGTAAGTGTGATTCGTGATTTTATTATGAAAGAACTTACTGAGGCTGCTGCAATATTGCCCGAGAAATACGCTGGTGGTTATCCAAATGAAAAGGGACGTATCACAAAATATGCTTGTTTGTCATTGAAAGCAAGAGCGGCCCTGTATTTTGGGGACTATGCTTTAGCAGAATCTACTGCGAAGGAAGTGATGGATAAGGGAGGCTTCTCTTTGTTTAAAATATCTTCTTTGTCGGATGCACAGAAGAAAGAGGCAGAAGAAATGAGTTTGTATATTGATTTTGCAGAAAAAGGAATCGATAAAGACGAATTCGTTAAGGGTATGTTTAATTATGAAGCTTTGTGGCATACAGAAAATGCTAATCCGGATAATCCCGAATACATTATGACTCGTCAATATGCTGCTTCCAGTTGGGATTATCAAGATATGACTCGTTATACAAGTATGCGCCCGAATCAGTTGGGTGGCTGGTCTTCTGTAACTCCGACACAGAATCTGGTAGATGCTTATTGGGGAGTTGATGGCCACAGTGTACCGCAATTGCCTACTCCGGAAGAACGTGCTAAAGCGTATAACCAGATAAAGGCTGACTTGGATGCTTATCAAAAGCCTGAAGGAGAAGCTAAGTTTATTGCTTTCTGCCAGGAAAAGATAAAGAATGGAACATTGAAAGATTATAAATATATTCAAGAGTTCCGTAACCGTGATAGCCGTATGTATGTTTCTATCTTGATGCCATTCAAGAGTTGGTATGAATCTAATTATGGTGATAAGTTTGTGTATGAATGGATAAAGAATGGTAATAACGAATCAAAGACCGGATTTAACTTCCGTAAGATGCTTTCATTGGAAAATGATGCTAATGGCGACGGACAGGCAACCGGTGATTATCCTTGTATCCGTTATGCTGAAATTTTATTGATTTATGCTGAAGCGCATACACAGACTACTGGTTATGATGCTGCAACTGAAGCTGCTTTGAATCAGTTACGTGATCGTTGCGGTATGCCGGATGTGCCTTCTGGCTTGAGTAAAGAAGAAGGTCTGAAACTGATTCAGAACGAACGTCGCATTGAATTGGCTGGTGAAGGTTTCCGTGGTGACGATATGACTCGTTATAGCGATGATTACTGGAAAGAGCACATGAACAATGTACCTATCATGACTCCTGACGGTGATACGGAACTTACAATGAAATGGAGCTCTCGTATGCGTCTGAAACCAATTCCGCAAACAGCTATTGACTTAAATCCGTTATTGGCTGGTGATCAGAATCCGGGATATTAATTTAACACAGATATCTCTTAATTAAAGGTTGAAAAAAGGGGTGTCGGTTCTCAAAACCGACACCCCCTTTCTTTTAATAATCAGAAGTTTTTTATTTTTCTTTCCATGCTCCTCTCGTAAAGTCCGGAATCTCTACCGGTATACTGCCGTTTAATACCGATTGTTCGCTCAGTTCTGTGATGCACGACCATTCGGCAGCGTCATATACATCCATATCCAATGGTAATCCGTTGCGCAAACAATAAATTAGCCGGCAGTCCATTACATAGTTCATTTCATTGGGCAGATTTCTGCGATGAGCCTCTGTACCGAAAGTGGCTGTGAAAGGATGTTTGTAACGCTCCATTATTTCCTCGAGTGCTTTCCCCTCAAGAGGAGAGCCGGCGTCGGGTTCGAGAGCAATGCTGGGAACGGGATATTTCTGCGCGAATCCTTTTGTTCCACAAACTGTATGCAGGCGGCTGTAAGGACGTGGAGTTACTACATTATACTGAATCATGATACTTTTGCCCTTCACTGTTTGTATCAAGGTAGTATTCATGTCACCCAATAAGTATTTCTGGCGGGCTTCCGGAGAGTCTGCTCCGAAGTTTTTACGGGCATATTCGGTCATACCTGCCTGAAGACTGGACAGAGAAACCAAGTAGTTCATGCGGTCTCCCCGATGGATATTCAGTATCTGGCAAACCGGACCAAGACCGTGGGTCGGATAAGGATTACCGGTATGTTCTATACTATATTTCTTTCCCCAGTGATTGTGAAATCCTCCTTTACTTTCGTCGGCGAAGTAGATAGAACGCAGGTCATGTATGTATGCTCCCTCTACATGGGTTATTTCGCCGAATACACCCTGTTGTGCCATGTTAAGCGTAGTCAGTGCAAACGGGTCATAACAACAATTTTCGAGCATCATGCAGTGCTGTCTTGTCTTTTCGGCCGTATCTACCAACTTCCAACACTCTTCTACAGTCATGGCTGCAGGAACTTCAATGGCTACATGCTTGCCATGCTCCATGGAGTATACTGCCATGGGAGTGTGGGTCAGCCAGTCGGTACAGATGAATACGAGATCAATGTCATCCCGTTCGCACATTCGTTTCCATCCATCCGGTCCGGTATAGCCGTCCGGTTGCGGATAACCGGCTTCCCGAAGTATCTTTTGGGCTTTAACCAGATTGCCTTCCCTGATTTCACAAAGTGCTTTGATTTCGACACCTTCGATTTGCAGATAACGTTGCAGAGTCAATACACCTCTATTGCCAAGCCCTATGAAAGCAAGGCGTACCATCGGGAGTGGGGGATGTGCCAGTCCGAGCACATGTGTTTGCGAAGGAGTTTTCATGTGTAGTTAGGATGTTAGGGTTGTATATAAAAAAAGAGAATCTAATTTCTCAGATTCTCTTTAGAGCGGAAGACGGGGCTCAAACCCGCGACCCTCAGCTTGGAAGGCTAATGCTCTATCAACTGAGCTACTTCCGCAATTTTTGTGGGCAAAGATGGATTCGAACCACCGAAGTCGAAAGACAGCAGATTTACAGTCTGCCCCATTTGGCCACTCTGGTATTTGCCCTTTTTTGCTTTTGAGGAGGTTTGTTTCTCAATTGCGGTGCAAAGATACAACTATTTATTTAAACTCCAAACAAAATCGATCATTTTTATTGCAGTAATTGCACATTCGTCTCCTTTATTACCCAGTTTGCCGCCGGCTCTGTCTTCTGCCTGCTCCATAGTGTTGGTGGTAATTAATCCGTAAATAACTGGTATATCGCCAGTTGCGTTCAGTTGCGCTACGCCTTGTGTCACTCCCATGCAAACATAATCAAAATGTGGAGTATCTCCTTTAATTACGCAACCAATGATAATAATTGCATCTATATCGCTATTTTCCATCATCTGATTAGCGCCGAAGGTAAGTTCGAAACTTCCGGGTACTGTCTTTACCAGGATATTTTCTTCTTTGGCTCCATGTTTCTTCAAAGTTTTCACAGCTCCGTCCAGCAGAGCACCGGTGATGTTAGCGTTCCATTCGGAAACAACGATACCGAATTTCATTTCTTCTGCATTCGGAACTGAATTAAAATCGTAACCTGATAAGTTATGATATGCTGTTGCCATAATTTATATGTTTTTGGTTGGTTGAAAAAAAGCTACCCAGATTGGTTTGGGTAGCTTTCTATATAATAAGGTATATACCCCGTTATTATTTTTTCAGCAGTTTAGCTTGCTCGATGTATTTATCGATATCCATTGCCTGATAAGACTGGAAGTATTTATCCTTAATCTTGGTGAAGGCTTTTACTGCTTCTTCGTTCTTGCCTTGCTTCATCAGGATTTCTCCGGCTTGGAGCAGGAAGATAGGGCTCAGGGTGCTGTTGTCTGCATGATCTGCCGCTTTCAGAAGAGCAGAAGTTGCTTTATCGAGTTGGCCTAACTGAGCGTAGCAGTTACCAATGGCACCTTGAATGGCAGGAGCTACCATCTGGTCGTCTCCACTGAAACCGTCAAGTGCTTTGATGGCTTCTTCATATTTTCCTAAATTCTGGTAGCAGATACCGGCGTATGCCTTTGCCAGATTGGCTGCTTTAGTACCGCTAAACTGATCGGCTACTTTCAGGAAACCGATAGAACCGATGCTATCACCGTTCAGTGCTTGTTCGTATGCACTTTGCTCAAAGTACTGTTCGCTTTTGAAAAGAGCAGCCTGTGCTTTTTCTTCACGAGGTTCTGCGTAGAAATTCTTGTAGAGGATTGCACCTGCTACGATTACGATTACGGCTACAACGGCGCCAATGATTGCTTTTTTGTTTTTAACAAGAAATGCTTCCGACTGTGTCAGTGCATCTTCCACATTCAGTTCGTTGTTGTGGTTCTTTTGTTCTGCCATTTTTATATGATTCTTTTTGTTATTTTTTCAACTGGATATTTTGGTCAGCAAAAGTAGTTTTTTTATATATATAAACGAAATTTAGAGGCATCTTTTTTTGTTTTGCGACCTAAAACCCCGAAAATCTTTCTACTTTTGTAACCAAACTCAATGTGCACACATGATACTGAAGCGTATATCTATACTGAACTATAAGAACCTGGAGCAGGTAGAACTGAATTTTTCGGCTAAACTGAATTGCTTTTTCGGGCAGAACGGGATGGGAAAAACCAATCTGCTCGATGCGGTCTACTTTCTGTCTTTTTGTAAAAGTGCAGGAAATCCGATCGATTCGCAGAATATTCGTCATGAACAGGACTTTTTTGTTATTCAAGGGTTCTATGAGGCGATGGACGGAACACCCGAAGAGATTTATTGCGGAATGAAGCGTAGGTCGAAAAAACAATTCAAACGTAATAAGAAAGAATATTCGCGCCTGTCGGATCACATCGGATTTATTCCTTTGGTGATGGTGTCGCCTGCCGACTCGGAATTGATAGCGGGGGGCAGTGACGAACGTCGCCGCTTTATGGATGTAGTCATTTCGCAGTATGATAAGGAGTATTTGGATGCTTTGATTCGCTACAATAAGGCATTGGTACAACGAAATACATTGTTGAAGAGCGAACATCCGATAGAAGAAGAGCTTTTTCTCGTTTGGGAAGAGATGATGGCACAGGCCGGTGAGGTGGTTTTCCGGAAACGGGAAGCATTTATCAGTGAGTTTATTCCTATATTTCAATCGTTCTACTCGTACATTTCGCAGGATAAGGAGCAAGTGGGACTGACTTATGAGTCACACGCAAGAAATGCATCTCTGCTTGAAGTTCTGAAAGAAAGCCGGGTACGGGATAAGATTATGGGTTATTCGCTCCGGGGGATACATAAAGATGAACTCAACATGTTGTTGGGTGACTTTCCTATTAAGAGAGAAGGTTCACAAGGACAGAACAAGACGTACCTGGTTGCACTGAAGCTTGCGCAGTTTGATTTTTTGAAGCGTACGGGAAGTACGGTACCTCTGTTGCTGTTGGATGATATCTTTGACAAATTGGATGCTTCGCGCGTAGAACAGATTGTAAAGTTGGTGGCGGGTGACAATTTCGGGCAGATTTTCATAACGGATACGAATCGTGAACATTTGGACCGTATATTATATAAGGTGGGGAGTGACTATAAAATGTTTCGTGTGGAGAGCGGAGCTATCAATGAAATGGAGGAAAAAGAGAGATGAAACGAAACGATGCGGAACCGATTGGAAAACTGATTCAGAAATATCTGCGTCAGGAGAGCTTGGAGTCTCCACTGAATGAGCAACGCTTACTTGATTCGTGGGAGACGGTGCTGGGACCTACTATTATGTCGTACACAAGGGATTTGTATATTCGTAATCAGGTGTTGTATGTACACTTGACCTCTGCTGCCCTCCGTCAGGAGTTGATGATGGGGCGGGAACTTTTGGTCCGTAATTTGAATCAGAAGGTTGGGGCTACGGTGATTACCAATATTATTTTCCGCTAAACGACTATTCTTTTATAATAAATGAAGGCTTTGTTTGTATCAAACGGAGCCTTCATTCTTTATGAACAGAGTCTCTGTTCGAAGAGAACGGAGATTCTATCTACAACTAAAATGTGGTGCTCTCAGTATTTCAAGAATGGGATTGTATCTATGACGGGCATCTTCAGTGCATTCAGTTCCTGGCAGGCACGATCGTAGTAAGTCGGATTTTCTAAATCAAGGTTATTGTGTGCGTCCAGTCCGATAATAGCCGTGCATCCTTCATTGGCTGCGATATGCCAGAATTGCGGGCAAGGATAAGTCGTTATTCCCCGTGCTTCATTGATGGCTACATAGCCGATATTATATTCCAAAGGGAGGTGCAATCGGGCTGCTGCCCGACAGATATGGCGGCTGACACTGATACAATGTTTGTCAAATTCAGGGTAGGAACGCATAAAAAGATCCGGATGTGCCAGGTAGGCGAACAGTCCGCTTTCCATTCCTTCGATAGTGCTTTCTTCATAAAGGTCGAGCATATCCCGATTAGTGGTATGATGCCCGAAGTAGGGAAACTTTTCGTCAGTATGGTAATGGTGGTTTCCAAAGAGGATATAATCCAACCGGTACTCTTTGATGATTTCTTTCAGCCAGTGGATGTATTCGGGAAAGTATTCATACTCCAATCCGATTTTGATGCTGATTTGATTCCGGTATTTTTCTTTCAAGGCACGGATGCTTTCTATATATTCCGGTAAGTCCTCCGGGAGCATACGTATGTCTGATACAAAATCTGTGTGATACTTCCATGGGCCATGATCAGAAAAGCCCAATTCCTGAAAGCCACCTTTGATGGCACTGCGTACATAGTCTTCATCATCTCCCACGGCGTGCATGCAGCGAGTGGTATGTGTGTGATAATTTGTTTTCATTGTGCTATAATAGTATCCATACGGAAGTCGAATGCTTCTGCAGGTACTTCTTCTATCAATTGAAACGGGAAACAAATGCCGACTTTGGGAGCCGGAATTTGAGGTAATAAACGGTCGTAATATCCTTTGCCGCGGCCTAAACGATGTCCGTACCGATCGAAAGCAACACCCGGAATCACAGCCAGATCTATTGTTTCGTAATCGGTGAATGGCGCTCCGGTTGGTTCGGCAATACCATACGAACCTATGGCGAGATCTTGGGGGCCTGTGTAAACGCGAAGTTCTAACTCGTCGCCTGTTACTACAGGCAATATGATTCTTTTCGACCGGCTCCACTTCTCAATGAAGGCGTGCGTCTGCACTTCATCCTTCATTGAGTGATAGAGCAATATAGTATGCCCTTTTTGAAATTCGGGGCATGCCTCAAGAGTTATCAATACCTTTTCCGACAACGCTTTAAGCGTAGAGTCGGAGTATTTCTTCTTCTCCTGTGCTATCCACTTGCGCAGTTGTTTTTTTCTTTCCATCTTTCTTTTCCTCCTTTTGAGGTTCTACGCTGACGGGAGCCTTAGGGAATGCTTCTCCACTTTCAAGCAACTCGACGGCCTTCTTCACTGTCTGATCGCTTTGGTTGAGATATTGAATATAGGCTTCTTTTCCCAGCATATTATAGATGATATTTCCGTAAATGCTCTTTTCCAGTAATTTATATGATTTCTGAATCAGGATGTTTCTTCGTTTCACCCCTTTGCTGTCAGCGTAGCGTATGAACTGTTCGACCAGTCCCTGACGACGCAGATAGTTTAAGAGTGATTCTTCGTCTTCGTACTTCTTCAACTTATCGCGGTTATTATCCGTGTAATGGAAGGTGAATTGGATGGTAAGTCCTTTGCTCAGCACCTCGGTCAGATATGAAGTCACTCCCGTGGTGTCTTGTGGGACGAATACATCCGGCATGATACCTCCTCCTCCGTACACCGGACGTCCGAGGGCGGTAGAATAACGCAGGTTTTCATCGAGCTTGATACTATCTTTTGAGAAGTACTCTCCATGTTCATATCGTGTCAGCCAATCCATTTCGTAGTTGCGGTCTTTACCATTCTGATAAGGGCGTTGAATGCAGCGTCCGGATGGAGTATAATAGCGGGCAATGGTCAGCCGGATGGCTGATCCGTCACTGAAGTCGATAGGCTGTTGTACCAGGCCTTTACCGAACGAACGGCGACCCACTACCATACCTCGGTCGTTATCCTGAATAGCACCGGTGAAAATTTCACTGGCCGAAGCCGAACCTTCGTCAATCAGCACGATAACGGGCATTTTCTGGCAACTGCCTGTTCCATTGGCAAATTCGTCGGCACGGGGATATTTGCGTCCTTCCGTATAGACTATCAGTTTACCTTCGGGCAAGAATTCGTTGACCATGCGCACTGCAGCTTCCATATATCCTCCTGTGTTGCCACGTAAGTCGATGATCAGCCCTTTGCAGTTCTTATGATTCAGTAAAGCAATGGCATTCAGCAACTCCACATGTGTAGTACGCCCGAATTTACTAACCTGTATATAGCCAAAGTCATCTGTCAACATATAAGCTGCGTCGATGGTGTTTTGCGGAATGTCACCGCGTGTGATAGTGAAGTTCAAAAGATCTTTCTCCGTAGCGCGCTTCACGCCCAGTTTTACTTGAGTACCCTTCGGCCCTTTCAGAGTGCGCATGGCACGTTCGTTGGTCACTTTTTTCCCTATAAACAAACTGTCGTCTACCATCACGATACGGTCACCGGCCATTAATCCTACCTTTTCGGAAGGTCCTCCCTGAATGACACTGTTCACATGGATAGTGTCGTCCTGGATGGTGAACTGGATACCGATACCGCTGAAGCTGCCTTCCAGTTCCGATGTCACTTCTTCCAGGTTTTGTGCCGGAATGTAAGTAGAGTGGGGATCCAGTTCTGCCAGAATCTGTGGCATTGCCTTTTCCACAAGGTCGGCCATGTTGACGGTGTCCACATACTGGTCATCGACAATGCGCAGCAAAGCATTCAACTTGTTCGAAGAGCCGTTGATAATGCCGAGTCGGTTGCCGGCAAAGTGTTTGGCATAAAATGTACCTATCAGAATTCCGATTACCACACTGATAGCGATGATGACAGGGGTAAACCGTGAAGAGTTCTTTGTACTCATATCTTTTTATAGTTATTGGCTACGGACGACAAACTACCGGAGAGCTGCGTTGTAGTCAGTTGTTTATGTATGTTGTTTCATTTTTCACTCGTATCGACAAAAACGACTTCGATACCTGCACGTTTCAGTAACTCTATTCCGTCTTCCAGGCGATAGTGTTCAGAGTACACCACTCGCTTGATGCCTGCCTGTATGATCAGTTTGGCACATTCGATGCAAGGTGAAGCAGTGACATACATCGTAGCACCGTCACTACTGTTGTTGGAACGTGCTATCTTGGTGATGGCATTGGCTTCAGCATGCAGAACATAGGGCTTGGTGACGTTGTTATCATCTTCACAAACGTTCTCAAAGCCGGATGGTGTTCCGTTATATCCGTCTGAGATAATCATTTTGTCTTTGACAATCAGTGCTCCTACTTTACGGCGTTGGCAATAAGAGTTTTCCGACCAGATGGAAGCCATGCGGATATAACGCTTGTCCAAATCTGATTGTTTGCTGTTTGCTGTGTCCATACGCTGTTATATTATTTATTGTTGTCCTTATCAACATGAAATACCAGGCATAACTCTCTTCCTCCCTCATCCTTGTAATAGATAAAGAGGTTGTCGTAATTCCCTTTGTACGAAGTAGCCCTGTTGAGTCCTTCGACAAATTTGTTACTAAATCCTAACGGATCATTTTCAGACCCTTTTACGGAAGCTGAGAAAGCATTGCTTTCGCCATTGGCACTCCAGGTTCCGGTATAAGAATGTGACAAAAGCGTTCCGCTAAACTTTCCGCTGATGACATTGTCTGTAGTCTCCCCTTCGAATTTGATTGTGTATGCACCTTCTTTATTGATGTAATTCTTGATGGATTGTTCATATTTGTCTTTATCACCCCAGAAATCATAGGGTTTGTGTTCGTTCTTTTTGGTAATATACGTCAGTTTCCATACTTTTCCGGTAAAGATACCGTTCACATCATCCGAATCGTTGCATCCGCTTACAAAAGGGAGCATCAAAAGTAATAATAATAAGTATTTATATTTCATTTTTTTCTATTTTTTTATTCCGTTTCTGATTAGTAATGCGTCAATCGTAGGTTCTTGTCCTCTGAAACGTTTGTAAAGTATCATCGGGTGCTCTGTTCCGCCTTTCGACAAGATGTTGTTACGGAAGGAATTGGCTACCTCTTCATTGAAGATTCCTTTTTGCTTGAACAGTGAGAATGCATCCGCATCCAGAACTTCCGCCCACTTGTAGCTATAGTAACCTGCTGAATATCCTCCGGCAAAGATGTGTGAGAACTGGGTACTCATACAGGTTTCCGAAACTGTGGGCAATATCTGTGCTTGAGCCCATGCCTGACGTTCGTATGCCTTTACGTCACCTTCGAAGGGGGTATTGCGGGTATACCAGGCCATATCTAACAGCCCGAAACTGACTTGGCGAAGACAGGCGTACGCAACATTGAAGTTTGATGCATCTACCAGCCGGCTGATCAATTCGTCAGGCAACGGTTCTCCGGTCTGATAATGATTGGCAAAGGTATGCAGGAATTCTTTTTCAATCCCGAAGTTCTCCATGATTTGGGACGGGAGCTCTACAAAGTCCCAGTATACATTCGTTCCGCTCAAGCTCTGATAAGTTGAGTTGGCAAACATCCCATGCAAGGCATGCCCGAATTCGTGGAGGAAGGTTTCCACCTCGTCATAAGTCAGCAGTGCCGGCTTGCTTTCTGTCGGTTTGGTGAAATTCATGACTACCGATACATGTGGACGGCTGTTTTCACCGGTATCTTCTATCCATTGTCCTTTGAATTCTGTCATCCAGGCACCGGAACGTTTACCTTCGCGCGGATGGAAATCCGTATACAGTACGGCGAGGAAACTTCCGTCTTTATCCAGCACTTCGTAAGCATCCACATCTTTGTGATATACCGGGATATCCGGGTTCTTATGAAACGTGATGCCATACAATTGGGTAGCCAGTCCGAAGACTCCCGCTTTCACTTTGCTCAGTTCGAAGTAGGGGCGGAGCATCTCTTCGTTAATATTGAACTGCCGGTCTTTCAGTTTGTTGGAGTAGTAGCTCCAATCCCAAGGCATCACTTCAAAAGCATCTCCTTGTTCTGTACGGGCTAATTCTTGTACAGCTTCGTACTCTTTATGGGCGGTGGGGGTATATGCATCCAGCAATTGGTTGAGCAGTTTATATACGGCATCACCGGTTTCGGCCATGCGTTCTTTCAGTGTATATTCCGCATAATTGTCATAACCCAGTAATTGTGCGATTTCCATGTGGATATTGGCTATCTTTTTCACAATTTCCAGGTTGTTATATTCGTTGTCGTGGGTACATTTTGTATTGTAAGCCATGTAAAGTTCACGACGTAAATCCCGGTTATCAGCATACGTCATAAAAGGAATATAACTGGGGGCATGCAATGTGAACACCCAGCCATTCACTCCTTTTTCCCGGGCTGTTTCTGCAGCGGCTTCGATGGCGCTTTCCGGCAGACCGGCCAACTGGGCTTCATCGGTCAGAGTCAACTGATAGTTATTGGTTTCTTTCAGGTTATTTTCACTGAAATCCAATGTCAGTTTACTAAGATTCTTTGTCAGCTCGCGATATTTCTCCTTGGCTTCTCCCTGCAGGTTGGCTCCGCGACGAATAAATCCGTTATAAGCGTTTTCCAGAAGCTTGGTTTGTTCCGGAGTCAGCTCTATGGAATCCTTTTGACCGTATACAACTTTGATACGTTCGAAGAGTTCCTGATTCAAGCTGATGTTATTGCTGTGTTCGCTTAACAAAGGAATCATCTCCTGGGCAATCTTCTGCAGGTCATCATTGGTTTCAGCACTGCGCAAATTGCCGAATACGGTGGTAACCCGATCGAGTAACTCTCCTGATTTTTCATAAGCAAGAATTGTGTTAGCGAATGTGGGAGCCTCCGGGTTGTTGACGATGGCATCTATTTCTGCTGCCTGGCGACTGATACCTTCACGAATGGCGGGTTCGTAATGTTCATTTTTTATTTTGTCAAAAGGAACAGTGCCATACGGAGTTGTATATTTCTCAAAAAATGGATTTTGTGCATTTGCTATATTTGTCATATTCAGTAATATCAATGTTACATTTACAAAATTACAAATTTCACCACAGAGTATCACAGACTTCCGTACAGTTTTCTTCTTATTTAACGTGTCTCACTACTGTTTTTACTACCATTTATTTGATTCTGTTGTGATTCGGGACTATAGGGCCTGGGAGAGGAAAATAAAAAAAGCTGTTCCGGGGAAACCGGAACAGCTTTTCGTATATTGTATCTTAGCTTGATTATTTAGCAGCGATAACGCGAGCCATTTCACAAACTTTGTTTGAGTAACCCCATTCGTTGTCATACCAAGAAACAACTTTAGCGAAGTTAGAATCCAAAGAAATACCTGCTTTAGAGTCGTAGATTGAAGTGTTAGCGCAACCACGGAAGTCAGTTGAAACAACTGCATCTTCAGTGTAGCCCAGGATACCTTTCAATTCGCCTTCTGAAGCTTCCTTCATAGCAGCGTTGATTTCAGCCATTGTAGCAGCTTTTTCCAGAACAACTGTCAGGTCAACTACAGAAACGTCAGAAGTCGGAACGCGGAATGCCATACCAGTCAGTTTACCGTTCAATACCGGCAATACTTTACCTACAGCTTTAGCAGCACCTGTAGAAGACGGGATGATGTTTTCCAAGATACCACGACCACCTCTCCAGTCTTTCTTAGAAGGACCGTCTACTGTTTTCTGAGTAGCAGTAGCAGCGTGAACTGTAGTCATCAAACCTTTAACGATACCGAACTTGTCGTTCAATACTTTAGCGATAGGAGCCAAGCAGTTAGTAGTACAAGAAGCGTTAGAAATGATGTCCTGTCCTGCGTATGAAGTGTGGTTAACACCATATACGAACATAGGAGTAGAGTCTTTAGAAGGAGCAGACATGATAACTTTCTTAGCACCAGCCTGGATATGTTTGCGAGCTGTTTCGTCAGTCAAGAAGAAACCTGTTGATTCAACTACAACGTCAGCATCAACTTCGTTCCATTTCAAGTTAGCAGGATCCATCTCTGCAGTCAGACGGATTTTATTTCCGTTTACAATCAGAGCACCGTCTTCTACAGCAACTTCGCCTTCGAAACGACCGTGTACTGAATCATATTTCAGCATGTATGCCAAGTATTCAGCATCCAACAAGTCGTTAATACCTACGATCTGAATGTCGTTACCAAAGTTCTTAACTGCTGCACGGAATACCATACGTCCGATACGGCCAAAACCGTTAATACCTACTTTAATCATTTTGTTTAAACTTTTAAGGGTTTTATAATATTTGTTCAAATACTTTTCTAAATTCGCATTTGTTTCATTAGAATGCGGTGCAAAAGTAAGAAAATGTTTTTATATTCGCATATTAAATTCATATTAAATATAAAAAAAGATGGGAAAAAGTACTTTTTTACAAGACTTTAAAGCTTTCGCCATGAAAGGAAACGTGGTAGATATGGCTGTCGGTGTGATTATTGGTGGTGCCTTTGGCAAAATCGTTTCGTCGGTTGTAGCCGATATCATTATGCCACCTTTGGGGTTACTCATTGGGGGAGTGAACTTTACGGACTTGAAATGGGTAATGAAAGCTGCGGAATATGGGGCTGACGGAAAAGAGACGGCCGCTGCTGTGACATTGAATTACGGCAACTTTCTGCAGGCGACTTTCGATTTTCTTATCATTGCTTTTTCTATATTCTTATTTATTAAACTGATTACAAAGTTGACTCAGAAGAAAGCTGAGGCACCTGCTGCGCCGCCCGCACCTCCTGCACCTACAAAAGAAGAGATATTGTTGACTGAAATACGTGATTTATTGAAAGAAAAGCAGTAATTTTGCGCCAAATTCATAACATATCTATATATGCAAGAGAAAATTATAATACTTGATTTCGGTTCACAGACCACGCAGCTTATCGGTCGCCGGGTGCGCGAGTTGGATACGTATTGCGAGATTGTCCCCTATAACAAGTTTCCCAAAGGCGATGAAACCGTCAAGGGAGTGATTCTGTCGGGAAGCCCCTTCTCCGTATATGACGAAAGTGCGTTCAAGGTCGATTTGAGCGAAATCAGAGGTAAATACCCCATCTTGGGCATCTGCTATGGTGCACAGTTTATGGCGTATACCAATGGTGGCAAAGTAGAACCGGCAGGTACCCGTGAGTATGGACGTGCTCACCTGACTTCTTTCTGCAAGGACAATGTTTTGTTCAAAGGTGTGAGAGAGGGTACGCAGGTATGGATGAGCCACGGTGATACCATTACTGCTATCCCTGAGAATTTTAAAACCATTGCATCGACAGACAAAGTGGCTATTGCCGCCTATCAGGTAGAGGGCGAACAGGTATGGGGAGTACAGTTCCATCCGGAAGTTTTCCACAGTGAAGACGGTACGCAGATGCTTCGCAATTTCGTTGTCGATGTATGTGGCTGTAAACAGGACTGGAGTCCGGCGTCATTCATCGAGAGCACGGTTGCCGAATTGAAAGCTCAGCTGGGTGATGACAAGGTTGTACTGGGATTAAGCGGAGGAGTTGACTCTTCTGTAGCCGCCGTTTTGCTGAACAGGGCTATTGGCAAGAATTTGACTTGTATTTTCGTTGACCACGGTATGCTTCGCAAGAACGAGTTTAAGAACGTGATGCACGATTACGAATGCCTTGGCTTGAACGTGATTGGTGTGGATGCCAGTGAGAAGTTCTTCTCTGAACTGGAAGGCGTCACCGAACCTGAACGTAAACGTAAAATTATAGGTAAAGGATTTATTGACGTATTCGATGAAGAAGCACATAAACTGAAAGATGTGAAATGGCTGGCTCAGGGTACGATTTATCCGGACTGTATCGAGTCGCTTTCTATCACCGGTACTGTTATCAAGAGTCACCACAATGTGGGAGGACTTCCTGAAAAGATGAATCTAAAACTTTGTGAACCGCTTCGCCTGTTGTTTAAGGACGAGGTTCGTCGTGTAGGTAGAGAGTTAGGTATGCCCGAGCACTTGATTACCCGTCATCCTTTCCCCGGGCCGGGACTTGCTGTTCGTATCTTAGGTGATATTACTCCTGAGAAGGTTCGTATCTTGCAAGATGCCGATGATATCTTTATTCAGGGTTTGCGCGATTGGGGATTGTACGATCAGGTGTGGCAGGCAGGTGTTATCTTGCTTCCTGTTCAATCGGTAGGCGTAATGGGAGACGAACGTACTTACGAACGTGCCGTTGCTTTGCGTGCCGTGACTTCAACGGATGCTATGACAGCCGACTGGGCGCATTTGCCTTATGAATTCCTTGGTAAAGTGTCGAATGATATTATAAATAAGGTAAAAGGTGTGAACCGTGTGACCTATGATATCAGTTCGAAGCCACCTGCAACTATCGAATGGGAATAAAATCCTGTGATTGACTTTTAGCGATATTTTATATTGATATTTGAAATCAGCATTTTAAGTAAATAATTGCTTAATCTGCTGATTTCTTTTTATGATATCGGTTGAAGTCATTTATTCCGATTTACGATAGAAAATTTAGTTGTTGAAATAGCAAATATCTCTTTCATTAACGTATATGTATTATTGGGGGAGAAACTGGAACTTTCCTTTGATATCTCGTTAGAAACCAAGATATTGTGGCCTTCCCTTCTTCCTTCGGTCAATGCTTGTTTTAATTCTATGTTAAAGCAAGTGTTCTGTATTTAAATAACAAGCCCTTTCGATGTAAAAAACTTGTTCTTTATCAGGAGATAAAGGAAGGTCTCACAGATAGTGTTAACAATGTTAATAAGGAGAAGTGTCCGGTTGAGGACCATGTGCAAAGGATAGTCTTCCGTTTTTGAGTAAAATAGAAAAGGGAGATCCTCACGGACTTCCCTTCCCTTTTCCTTTTTTAAACCTTATGTAGTTGCTATAAATCTCTTACCACAACACCCTATTATACTAAAAATCAATACTTAGTAAAAAATTATATTGTTTTTGTATTTAGTTCCTATCGAAAACACTATTCCAATGCTTTACCGGCAGTCATCGGCCAGTAAGGATTCTGATACAACTGAGTTGTGTTGATATCTTCCGGATTGGTAGCGGTCAAAGACATATCTTCTATGCCGATCGGATCCAGATAAAATGCTTTACGCCAAGTCAGACCGTCATACAATTCATTATTGATTGAGGTTCTGCGAAGTGGGCGTAAGTATTTGCTGTCGCTTTTGGGCGAAACGTTTGCATCAAGGGTACCATCGTCCTTAATGTCCTTGTGATCTTTATAAGCGGCATCCCAGAAGTTGATACCTTCAATGATATAGGGTTTGGTCAGCAATTGATCCCAGGAACGCCATCTCTTCAGGTCGTCCCAGCGCATACCTTCACCGATGAGTTCACAACGGCGTTCGCGACGGATATTATAGAGGGTAACATCCACCATTTTGCTGCCCGAATAAACGGCTAAGTCATTTTCTTTGCTCAAGTCGGTTGCTGCAATAGTCTTGGCATAATCGTCGTCAACACCGGCGCGTGTGCGGAGTGCTTTCCAATACTTTTGTGCCTTGGCATCCAGTGAACCGGTTTTCTCGTAGCAGGCTTCCATGTAATTGAGGTTAGCTTCTGCAGAACGGAAGACAACACAAGCATTGGTCCCCAGCAGTTCGTCACCCTTAGTCTGTGCGTAATCGTAAGTGTGAGCTTTACGTGGGCGGTATCCTGTAAGGTCTTGAGTCTGTTTCTGTTCGGAGATGATATTCGGAACTCCGAAAAGCAGTGTTGTGCCGGCTGCTGCTACAGCCGGGTTTTTGGTATCACTGTGCAATACATCTTTTTCACCCCATACAAACAGTTGCAGACGTTCGTCGCGATTTTCTTTTTCATCCGAGATAGATACATCGCCGTGATATTCGTCGCCTGCAGCATAAATAGGCAAACCGCTTTTCATCAAGAAAGTAGTAATGAATCCGCGAGTCAATCCGGTACGGTCACCGTTCTGCAGACGTGCAGGCGCACAATGTGAAACATTTAATGATTTGTCATACTGTTTCCACAACAACACCTCGCTATAACCGGAAGCATCCGGTGTGCTGAACATTTCGTAATACGGGTTCCAATTATAGATTTGTCCATACTCCGGATTTAGCACGTGTGAGTTCTCGGTCAGCGTGCAGTGGTCGGCTACGGCTGCTGCCGCATTCATGGCTTCGGTCAGGAAGAAGTCTATCTCACCGTCAATGTTGAACGTTTTGCCGCTGTTGTAAGACATTTTAGCACCCGGCCAACTTTCATCTCCCGGCACACGTCCGGTTCCCCGATGATATTTCTCGAAAGTAGCTTCGAACAGGGCTACTCTTGATTTATAGAGTTGAGCCACCTGCTTGTTGATACGCTGGTTGTTTTGGAAACCCTGGTCGTGCATACGGTTGATAGCTTCATCCAAATCTTTCAGAATCTGGCGGGCTACTTCATTGCGCGGAGCACGCGTACTGTACTCCAGTAAAATCTCTTCCTGATCGGGGAGAACTTTATCTACGATAGGATAGTCGCCATATTTCACCAATGCTTTATAGTAGGCCATGGCACGGAAGAAGTAAGCTTCGCCGATGTAGTGTTTCAGGTCCTCAACCGATCCTTGAATCGATCCTTCTTTTTCTTTGGGAAGTACTTGTTCAAGCAGGTAATTCCATGTACGGATTCGGTTTAATGGAGCTTGAATCGATTTCCCGCTTCCTACCTGCCAGTTACCGGCAAAATAATCCAGGCTACTGTCGTCTGCCAACAGGTTGTCTGTGTTGGCATCGTTGCGTTGCATGCCTGAGTTCCAAGCCTGTTGGTGATATAGCTTATAATTTCTGGAGTCGTCCAGATAGTCGTTGTAGTAGTTATTGAGGTAGTTTGCTACCTGGTCTACTGTACTGAAGTACTTCTCAGGAGTTACCTGGCTGATAGGTGACCGGTCGAGAAAATCCTCGCACGAAGTTATCGCCAATCCGCCCATTGCTATCAATGAGCAGAAGTATATATGTTTTAATTTTAGTCTCATAGTTCATTCAATGAATTAGAAGTTAACGTTTAAGCCGATTGAAATAGTTCTCTGCAACGGATATAATTTACCCGGTCCCCAGTCTCCACCCAGTGTTTCCGGGTCGAATATATCACTGATGCCTGAGATTGTCAGCAAGTTGTCTCCTGATACATAAACACGTACCGATTCCATGGCGGCTTTCTTGGTCCATGCTTTGGGAAGAGTGTAACCTATTTGTGCATTCTTCAGGCGGCAGTAGGCTGCATTTTGCAAGTAACCGCTTTGCGTTTTTTGGTTTTTATTGCTGCTGAAGTATGGTTTCGGATAGTAGGCATTGGTGTTTGCTCCCAATGGGTCGCCTTCAGGACGCCAATAGTCGAGGTGTTCCTTGAATACGCATGATTGCCACATACCTCCGTTGGCTCCCCAGAAATACGGACCGTCCAACATGTAATCCCTTTTCATCACTCCCTGAATGAAGAGTGAGAAGTCGAGTCCTTTCCAGGAACCATCCAGTGTCAGACCGAAGTTGTAACGTGGAGTGCTGTTACCGATAATCTTTAAATCGCCATGGTCGTTTACTGTATTGGCACCGCTGTTCACACCGTCTTTTCCGTCAATATTGGCATACATGATATCACCGGCACCCCAGGCTGATCCCCAGTTCGGTTTTCCTCCGTTGGCTAAGTGCTTGTCCATCTCTTCTTGGGTTTGTGCAATTCCGATGGTTTTATATCCCCAAATCTCACCTATGGTTTTTCCTGTATAGTACTTTTCGCCCAAAGACAAGGTTTTATTCGGGTATTCCAATATTTTCTGCATATTGTCAGACATGACGAGGCGGACACCGTAATTGAACTGCTGAATGCGGTCTCTCCATGAAAGCTCTAATTCCCAACCATACGATTTCATATCGCAGTTGTTGATTTGTGGAGCGCTGGCACCCAATACGGAGGGCAGTGTAGGAGCCGGACCGATCATGTCGTATGTATAGCGGTTGTAGTAATCGAATGAACCTGTCAGACGGTTGTCAAACAATCCCCAGTCGATACCCACGTTCCATGATTCGATGGTTTCCCAGGTCATCAAACTGCTGACGATACCGGGCAGACCGGCTACATTCTGTTTTTTGCCGTTGATCAACCATCCCGAGGAAGCACTGCCTGTAGGCATGTTTTGGTAGAATGGATACCAAGCGTTCGTTTCACTGGTATTGTTATTACCGAGCTGTCCCCACGAACCTCTCAGTTTTAAAGTTCCTACCACTTGAGTCAGTGGTTCAAAGAATGCTTCGCGTGAGATGTTCCATCCTGCGGAGAATGATGGGAAAAGCCCCCAGCGTTTGTCACCGATAAATCGGGAAGAACCGTCGTAGCGAAGGTTGGCCTCAAGCATGTAGCGTTCTTTATAGTTATAATTTAAACGTCCGAAGAAACCGGCGATTGCTTTTTCACTGGCCCATGAACTGGCTTTTTTATTGTCTTGTGTCAATCCCAAAGACGGTACTTCAGGACTGATCAGGTCTGTACCGAACCCAGTCAGCCCGCTTGGGCGGTAAAGCTCACCATTGAAACCGACCATTATCTTAAAGTTGTGATCACCGAAGGTCTTGGCGAAGTCCGTATAAATATTGGTAGAAAAGTAGTCTTCACTTTCACGTGAGTCTTGTACTTCGGAATAACCGGCTGCATTATCGCCCCATCCTAATAAATAGGGTTGATTGTCGGCATCATAAGCGTAAATAGGAAGCACAGCCCATGATTGTTTGCGTGTATAGGTACGCATACTGCCTTCTGCTACGATACGCCAGTCTTTTATGGGTTCGAAGATGGCCTGCAATTGTTGGGTATACCAGTTTTTCTGGCTGGTTTGTTTACCACCGTCTTCCATTTCGATTATTTCCATTTTCTGCTGATAATGTCCGTTCGGATCTCTTACCGGACAAGTCGGCCAACGGCGGGCGATATTATGGAAGAACAGACCGGTCATGTAAGTCGGACGGTCGTAATCTTCGCGTGTCCACTTGCTGGTGTAGTTCAAAGTAACCCAGTCGGTTAACTTTGCAGAAATTTTGGCGTTCATGGTGTAACGGTTGAACTGATCTTCACCGTGTCTTAGCAGACCTTTCTGGTCAAGAAAACTGCCACTGATCATATAAGTGAGTTTGTCTGTACCGCCGCTGATATTCAGATTGTGCTCTGTTGAGGGTACCCAATTTTTATAGAACTCTTTAAACCAGTCTGTGTTGGCGAAGGAACCTGTATAGTTTTGCCATTTTCCGTCATTACCGGCCTTCGCTCCATAGTATTCAGGAGTGTTCGGGTCGGTGTATTTCCCTGTCTGATAGTTTTTAATACGCTCCAAGGCCGCTTCGTCAAATACCAAACCTCCTCCATCGTTTGTGTTGGCACGGTTGAAGTATTGTGCGAAGGTATAAGAATCCACCATTTCCGGAATCTGAATTGCATCGGAGAAACGTACGTTACCCGAGTAATTCACACGAGTCTTACCGGACTTACCGCTCTTGGTTGTAATCATGATTACACCGAAAGAAGCACGTGCACCGTAGATAGAAGAAGAGGCGGCATCTTTTAATACTGAAATGTTTTCGATGTCATTCGGGTTCACTGTGTTCATGTCACCTTCGATGCCGTCGATCAATACCAACGGGCTTCCGCTCGAACCTTCGCCGATGGTACCGGCACCGCGGATATTGATACTGAGACTACTGTCCAGTGCGCCACCGCTATTACCTACTGACATATTCAATCCCGGAACCACACCTTGAAGGGCTTGTGATACGTTTTGTACCGGACGAGATTCGATTACTTTTGAGTCCACCATGCTGACAGAACCGGTTACATTCACCTTTTTCTGTGAGCCGTAACCTACTACTACGACTTCGTCCAACTGTTGAGAATCCTCTTTCAACGTCACACTGATAGGCTCGCTACTTGCTTTCACCGTAACGGTTTTGTATCCGATAAATGAAATTTGGATGGCGCCTCCTAGAGGGGCTTCGACCGAGAATTTTCCTTCCAGGTCGGTAATGGTACCTGTGTTGTTTGCGAGAACTTTTACGGCTACACCGATCATCGGTTCTCCGGTTTCATCTACTACAGTACCTTTTACTTTTACTTTAGCTTGTTGTACAGCTTCAATCGCGTGTTCTTCGTTAGTATCAGCCGTGGCTTGCTGAGGTGTTGCACACCAAAGCATGATAGAAGCGGCAATTGCCATTTTTAGGCGACTTGTTTCCCGAAGTCGTATCAGGCTTGGAAACAGGTTGGTTTTTTCTTTCATACACTAAATTGTTCGGTTAAACATAAATTTGAATAGTTTGTTTTTTGAGATTTTTCCGGTAAAGATTTATCTTGCCGGAAGTGATGTTTAAGTGTCTTTTTTGTTTCTACTCCATAAGCTTGTCTGATTAGGGTTATCTTATAATATCGTTTTTGTCTTGTCTGAGATGTGCTGATGGTACGGAGTTATGACTATTATAAAGTACTCCAGGTACTTATTTTTGAGTAGATATATGAGAATAGCTATATAAGGGGAAAAGAGAGATAAAGGTAGTAATGCTTTTACTACCTACCCTTTATGTAGGAAATATGTGTATCAGATCTCCCCCTTATATTGTATGTTTATGACTAGAAATGGCCTTTTGTGTTCTACTTGAAGTCTACTTGGATTTAACGAAAAGACAAGAATAGCTATGGGTGATGGAACATATTTTAGTATTTATGCAAAAAAAATCACTTAATTTTATGGTTTATTAAAATGAATGTTTACCTTTGCCGTAAGTATAGCTGATGAATTATGACTATACTGCTTAAGTTAACTTAATATTAGTAAATAAAAAGTTGCTTTGATTATTTCAGAATAAGTACCTGGAGAACTTGGCCTTTTTATGTATTTCCCTATAACATCATTTCTCCCTTTTTCTTATTATACCTACGTTGCCGATTGGCTTGATAATTGGTGATGTTTTCGTCTTGATTGACTTTAAGATATCGATAAGTGTCTACTGCAAAGGCATGTATACCGGAAAAGTATGAAAGGGCAAGACTTTCCATATCATTTCAATAGCGATAATGAATGCAAAAAAAAGGTATCCTCACGGACACCCTTTTTCAATTTTCCTTTTTTAAACCTTATGTAGTTGCTATAAATCTCTTACCACAACCTCCTTATTATTATACTAAAAATCAATATTTATATATTTGATATAATTATTCTATAGCTGCTGTGTTTCTTTCTTCAGGCCAGTATGGGTTCTGATAGATAACCGATGAAGCTATTTCGCCTGACGGTGATAATAATTCGATCTGTCGGATAGGTACGGGATAGAGATAATGCGCTTTAGCCCAAGTATAACCGTCATAGATTTCATTATTCTTTTGTACAACAGAATAAGGACGTAAATAGTTGGATAATTTTCTGGATGAAACATTTGCCATAGCGTTGTCCGGGCCTTCGATATATTCGAACTTGGCATCTTCTCCTTCATAACGTTTGTAAGCGTCACTTCCCCAGAAGTTAAATCCTTCGGGAATAAATCGTTCGACCAACAGTCTGTCTAATGATCTCCAACGAATCAGGTCATCCATACGCATGCCTTCGCCAATGAATTCGCAACGACGTTCGCGGCGGATATTGAAAAGTGTCACATCGATCATTTCATTCTCGCCTTTGTATTTAGCCAAATCGTTTTCTTTGCTCAAGTCTGTTGCGGCAATGGTTTTAGTGAAGTCCGGATCAACTCCTGCACGTATGCGTACAGCTCTCCAATATTCGGCAGCTTTTCCCGTAACATTCCCGTTATTCTTCATGCAGGCAGCTTCCATATAGTTTAGATAAGCTTCTACTGCACGGAAAATCACACAACCGGTTGTAGACTGAGCCTGTCCCGAAACATATTGTTTCTGGTCGTAAGAGAGACATTTACGAATACGATATCCTGTTAAGTCTTTGATTTCCGATTCGGCTACGATTATATTGGGGTAATTTGCGTCCTGATATGTTTTCATGGCATTGGTTGTAGCGTTGGATACGGCCGGTATCATATCTTCCTCACCAAATAAGAAGAGTTGCAGACGTTCGTCGCGGTTGGCTTTTTCATCCATTACCCGTTCGTCACCTTTAAAAGGATATGCGGCTGTGGCTGCATACCAAGGCATACCGTCTTTCATCAGGAAAGATTGTACATAGTTGTGCAACATACCGTTGTTGCCTCCCGAAGCTACATAAGCTGTAGCGCCGTGTGCGATGGTAAAGTCGCCGGAGTAATAATCACGCCAGAAGAGCACTTCTTCAAATCCACTCATGTCTTCGGCTGAAAACATATCGAAATAATCATTCCATCCCGAAATGTCGTTGTCATTTGCCGGATTGAACACACCGCTGTTAGGTGTCAGCTTAATGACATCGGCTACTTGTTCTGCTGCGGACATCGCCTGGTCCAGAAAGAAGTTTATTTCGGTATTGGCATCATACTTATAATCAGGATGCACTCGCTTACCCGGCCAGTTGGCATCACCCGGTACACGTCCCGTACCCTGATGATATTTCTCGAAAGTAGCTTCGTAGAGTGCTACACGTGATTTGATTAACAAAGCACATTGCTTGTTCAAGCGGTTGTTGCCGGCAAAACCATGGTCGTGCATGTACTCGGCGGCCTTGTCAAGATCTTCAAGAATGAAACGCGCCACCTTGTTACGTGGTTGTCGTACACCTTTTTCTATCAATATTTCCGCATTATCCGGTAATACTTCTGTGATAATCGGATAGTCTCCATACATCCTCAGCTTCTGGAAATATTTCCAGGCACGGATAAAGTACATTTCACCGATATAATGCTTCACATCGTCAGCGTTACCTGATATCTCTCCTGCCTCATATTTGGGGAGTACTTTTTCAAAGAAGTAATTGCAATAACGAAAAAAGGAGAAATCCCAGTTGTCATTGGCTGCTTCTGTCTTCCAAACATCTTTGGTGTAGTAATTCTGGAGTCCGCTACCGCTGCTGCCGCCTGAAACCATATTGTCGGTAGCACCGTCATTGTTTACAGTACCCGCACTAAATCCGCTATGAGTAGAGAACAGATTCTGATATTTTGAAATACTATAAGCTGCCAAGTGATCTGCATTCTGGAAATACGATTCCGGTGTTACCTGATCCAGCGGCTCCCTGTCTAGGAAGTCGTTACATGATGGGAAAAGTAATACTCCCCCTGTCAGTACACATAATTGTATGATTCTATTTTTTAGTTTCATAATGATTCGTTTTTTAGAAATTTACGGTTAAACCAATTGCAATTACTTTCTGTAACGGATATACTTTACCCGGATCGGTCCATTGGGTTCCCAGGTTTTCGGGGTCGAATACTCCGGTGATGTCTGATACAGTCAGCAGGTTGTCGCCCGATACATAAACACGTACTGATTCCATTCCTGCTTTCTTTGTCCATACTTTGGGTAATGTATATCCGATCTGGATGTTTTTCAAGCGCCAATACGAAGCATCTTGCAAGTAACGTGTCTGACGTTGCTGGTTTTTCGATGTACCGCGGATGACACGTGCGAAGTACGAATTGGTGTTAGCTCCCAAGGGATCACCTTCCGGACGCCAGAAATCCCAATGTTCTTTAAATCCGGCGGAAGCCCATTCGCCACCTCCGGAGAATCCCCAGAAGTACGGGCCGTTCAGCCAATAATCACGTTTGCCGATACCTTGTACAAAGGCACGGAAGTCTAAACCTTTCCAAGCAGCATCTATCGTGATACCATAGTTGAAGCGAGGGGTGTTGTTTCCGATAATCTGCCAGTCGCCCGAATCACCTACTTTGTAGTTACCTTGGTCCACTGAGCCGCTATTGTCGAGATCGGCATACATGATGTCACCTGCTGCCCATTTCTGCCCCATCGGCTGTTTGGCATTGGCAAGATGTTGGTTCATTTCTTCATCGCTTTGTGCGATTCCAATTGTTTTGTATCCCCATATCTCTCCTAGCTTCTGTCCTTCATAATAAGGATTACTAAGACTCTTGTCGGGATTGTTGTATTTCAGAATCTTTTGTTGTGCATCCGAGAGGACAAATTTCACTCCATAAGAGAAGTTTTTGATTCTGTCTCTCCAGCCGATTTCCAACTCGAAACCATACGATTTCATGTCGGCATTATTGATTTTAGGAACACCTGTACCCAGAATAGATGGGAGTTCCGGAGCGGTGGCAATCATGTCGTATGTGTAACGTACGAAATAGTCGAATGAACCGGTCAGACGGTTGTTGAATAATCCCCAGTCCAGACCGGCATCCCATGTTTCGATGGTTTCCCAGGTCTTTTCGCTACTGACGATACCCGGATTGCTGGCATAATTCTGGCGTACACCGTTTACTAACCATCCGTAGTTCTGTCCTTGCGGTAAAGTCTGGTAGAAAGGATACCAGGCTTCATTGGTGTTGGTGTTACCCAACTGTCCCCACGATGCTCTCAGTTTCAGTGTACCAATTTTCAACTTGTTGGCGGTTTCTTCGAAAAATGCTTCACGGGCGATGTTCCAACCACCTGAGAATGACGGGAAGAATCCCCAACGTTTGTCGCCGATAAAGCGTGAAGAACCATCGTAGCGTCCGTTGGCTTCCAGCATGTAGCGGTCTTTGTAGTTCCAGTTTAAACGGGCAAAGAAACCGGCCACTGAGGTATGTCTGTATCCACCTGCTACACTGGGTTCACCTACTGCGGTATTAATTGTCGGTACGGATGGAGTAATCAAGGTTGATTTGTCCGCACTTACACTGCGGTCCTTGTACAGCTCGGCGTTGAAACCTACCATTGCCTTGAAATAGTGCCCGTTATCCAGTTGCTTGAAGTAATCCGAATAGATATTGGTAGAATAGTAATTCTCTTTATAAGCATATTCAGACACTTTTGAACCGCCTACCGGATAGCTGCCTACACCTGCATCCCATGTCATACCTACCGGGTTACCGTCTACATCGTGCTGATAAACAGGCAGTACTTCCCAATGTTGGTTATTGGCGGTCACACGCAAACTTCCTTCTACATAAATTTTCCAGTTCTTGATTGGTTCGAAGGTCAGTTGCAGCTGTTGTGTGAAGAGGTCCTTCTGGTTGATTTGTCTGCCTCCGTCTTCCAGCTGGATCAGTTCGGATGGTTCGGTCAGGTATCCGTTATCGTCATAGACAGGTACAGTCGGCCAGCGGCGTGCCACATTGTGGAAGAACAATCCCGTCAGGTAACTTGGACGATCATAATCTTCACGTGTCCATTTGGTTGAATATCCCAATGTAAACCAGTCTGTGATGTTACTTGTGATTCGACCATTTAAAGTGTAGCGCTGGAAGGTATCTTTGCCATGGCGGATCAAACCTTTCTGATCGAGAAAGCTTCCACTGACAATATATTGAGTTTTATCTGTGCCACCACTGATGCTAAGATTGTGATCCATGGAAGGAACCCAATCTTCATACACTTCCTTAAACCAGTCGGTATTTGCATTCGATCCCGTATAGTAGTTCCATCGGCGTGATTGTTCGTTAAAGGTAGCTGATGATTTTAAGGTACCATCCTGGTATGCTTTGATGCGTTCCAGTTGCTCTTTACTGAAAACAGTACCACCATTATCATTTGCCGCTGCACGGTTAAAGTATTGTGCGAAAGTATAAGAATCCAGCATTTCAGGAATATTAGTCGCATCAGAGAAGCGCACATTACCCGAATAGGTCACTCTGGGTTTTCCCGATTGTCCGCTTTTGGTTTTTACCAAAACCACACCGAATGCGGCACGTGCACCATAAATAGAAGCTGATGCAGCATCTTTCAGTACTGATACCGATTCAATATCATTGGGGTTTACTGTATTCAGGCTGCCCTCGATGCCATCGATCAATACCAATGGAGACGATCCGGAGCCGTCGCCGATGGTACCTGTACCACGAATATTAATACTCATCTCACTATCCAGTGAACCACCACCGTTGTTGACGGAGAGGTTCAAACCCGGTACCACACCTTGTAAAGCTTGCGATACATTTTGTACCGGACGAGCTTCAAGTACTTCGGAATTGACCATGCCTACGGCACCGGTGACATTAACCTTTTTCTGTGAGCCATAACCAACTACTACTACCTCATCTATCATTTCACTATCTTCTTTTAAGACAATGTGCATTGGGGTTGATTCGGCTTTTACAATGACCGTTTTATATCCCACATAGGATATTTCAAGTGTAGCACCTTTGGCTACATCGATGGAGAATTTACCATCTAAATTGGTGATTGTTCCATTAGGCGCGTCTTTTACTTTTACAGAAACGCCGATTAGAGGTTCGCCGGTCTGATCTACTACAGTACCGTTCGCTTTTACCTTTTGCTGCTGAATACTGGCAACTTCGTGTTTTTCATACGTATCTGCAACTGCTTGTTGGGGTGCCATACACCATAGCATGATAGATGCAGCAATTGCCATTTTTAGGCGATTGGTTTCCCGAAACCGTATAAGGCTTGGAAACAGGTTGATTTTTTTTGTCATACACTAAATTGTTCGGTTAAACTTCATTTTGAATAGTTTGTTTCTTAGGTTTCCCGGAAAAATGGTTTTCCGGAGTTTGTGTGAGGTCATTTCTCTGTTTTTTATCTCATAAGCTTTTTAAATTAGGGTTATTCTATTTATTGTGTTTTATGATCTATCTTTACATTGTTGCTTCAGGCTTAGTTCTGTTGGTACTTAATTGATTATGACAGTCTGATATGTTGTAATAGGCGTACAGATATACCATGGACCTCAATAATGTTATCTGTTGTTTATTAGTTGGTTATAGTAGATATTGACTGACCGGTAGAGGGATTGGGTTCCAATATTATTGAGTATTACTTATAGTCTACTATATTTGCCAAAGAAGTATATTCCTGTTTTTAAGCTAAAATGTATTTCATAATATACATGAAAAAATAAACCTTGAATTTATGATTTATTAAAAGATATTATTATCTTTGTCCCGTTATTTCCTTTTGCATTATAAATATGATGTGATTATTAACTTAATATTAGAAAATATATTTTGATGCAAAATTTTTGAAGTAAAGTACCAACAGAACTTTGCCTTTTCTGTTTTTGAATTACTACTTTTTTCTTTTTGTTTAGACTGATCTTTCTTATATGTATTCCGACAAACGATTGCGGCAACCTGTCGACTCTCTCTGGCTATTTATATAGTGATTCAAAGTACGCTTGATATAAATAAGGAATACTGTTGTCATTGAGATGATAGACAATTGCTTTATATTTCGGGAGTAAGAATTGTCATTTTGTTGTAGGAGACTCTATTATCTATTAATAAATAATCAAATTCACTGTATTTTTTGTGGTTTCCCTCTTTTCTTTGCACACATTTCGTGCTTTTATGCAGAAAATCTATATCTTTGCAACCTAATTTAACATTAAAAGGTATGAGTTACAATTTGTTGAAAGGAAAAAGAGGTATTATTTTCGGTGCATTAAACGAGCAGTCTATTGCCTGGAAAGTAGCCGAAAGAGCCGTTGAAGAAGGTGCTGTTATTACATTATCAAATACTCCTGTTGCTGTTCGCATGGGACAGGTTTCTGCTTTATCAGAAAAGCTCAATTGCGAAGTGATTGCTGCTGATGCCACCAACGTAGAAGATTTGGAGAACGTATTCAAGCGCTCGATGGAAGTTTTGGGCGGACAAATTGATTTTGTATTGCACTCTATCGGTATGTCACCGAATGTTCGTAAGAAACGTACTTATGATGATCTCGATTATAATATGTTGAATACTACGCTGGATGTTTCAGCTGTTTCGTTCCATAAAATGATTCAGGCTGCCAAGAAGCAAAATGCAATTGCAGAATACGGTTCTATCGTGGCATTGAGTTATGTAGCTGCACAGCGTACTTTCTACGGATATAACGATATGGCGGATGCAAAAGCATTACTTGAATCTATTGCCCGCAGTTTTGGTTATATCTATGGTCGTGAGCACAACGTGCGTGTGAATACTATTTCTCAGTCGCCTACCTTTACAACTGCCGGTTCTGGTGTGAAGGGTATGGATAAACTGTATGACTTTGCTAATCGTATGTCTCCGCTCGGTAATGCTTCAGCCGACGAATGTGCTGATTACTGTATCGTAATGTTCTCCGATCTTACCCGTAAGGTAACTATGCAGAACCTGTTCCACGATGGAGGTTTTTCAAGTGTTGGTATGAGTCTGCGTGCAATGGCTACTTACGAAAAGGGGCTGGACGAATATAAAGACGAAAACGGTAATATCATTTACGGTTAAGGTAATGAAAATACGGAAAGACGATATTCTTCTTATTTTGCTGAGTCTGCTTTTCGCATCCTGCCGGGTGGGGAAAGCGGAACCTGTGGCGGACCCTATGGAAGAAGAGGGAATTTCCGTAGTCAGATATGATAAGCTGTTGGACGAATACGTTCGTTTCAACAGCTTTTCTGCTTTACAAAAAATGAACCTGGAGTATGCCTTGCCCACCAAATTGTTGATTGAAGATGTATTGGCTATTGGCCAGGTGAGCGATGACCATATTTTCCAGCGATTGAAAACTTTCTATTCGGATACAACCTTGGTCCGTCTTATAGAAGATGTGGAGGCCAAATACCCGGAATTGGAATCGGTTGAAAAAAATCTGACCAAAGGGTTCGGGAAATTACAAAAGGAGATTCCGGATATCATGATTCCTATGATATATACGCAGATCTCGGCATTCAATGAATCCATTGTTCTGTCTGACAGCGTGTTGGGTATTAGTCTTGACAAGTATATGGGTGAAGACTATCCGCTTTACAAGCGTTTCTATTACAACTATCAGCGGCGTACTATGCGTCCTGACCGGATCGTCCCCGATTGTTTGGTGTTCTATCTGATGAGCCAGTACCCTTTTCCGATGGATTACTCCCGTACATTACTCGATGTAATGATGCATTATGGTAAAATCAATTATGTGGTACAACATCTGTTGGACTATTCCTCATCGGAAGAAGCGTTGGGATATTCGGATTTAGAAAGGGAATGGTGTAAAGAGAACCAACAGCAGATGTGGAGATATATTCTTGAGCAAGATCATTTGCATGCTACGGATCCGATGGTGGTACGTCAATATACCCGTCCGGCTCCTTTCACTAACACTTTAGGCGAGAATGCGCCTTCGATGGTAGGTACCTGGATCGGTACGAAAATCATCACTTCATATATGAAACATCATAAGAAAACAACTTTACGGCAATTGCTTGAAATGAGCGACTATGAACGTATGTTCACGGAATCGCGTTTTAATCCGTAAAATTTCAACTATTAAATACCCTATTCATGGATACCGCTCTTTATCTTTTGCCCGTCACTTTGGGCGACACTCCGATCGAGTCTGTATTACCTTCTTATAATAAAGAAATTATTCAGGGCATCAAGCACTTCATTGTCGAAGATGTTCGCTCGGCCCGCCGCTTCCTGAAAAAGGTAGACCGTGAGATTGATATTGACTCACTCACTTTTTACCCGCTGAATAAACATACTTCTCCTGAAGATATTTCCGGTTATCTGAAACCGCTGGCAGGCGGTTTGTCCATGGGAGTGATTTCCGAAGCCGGTTGTCCTGCTGTAGCCGATCCGGGAGCTGACGTGGTGGCTATTGCACAACGTAAAAACCTGAAAGTAGTTCCGTTGGTAGGACCTTCGTCTATCATTCTTTCTGTGATGGGTTCGGGGTTTAACGGGCAGAGTTTTGCCTTTCACGGCTATCTGCCTATAGAGCCGGGTGAGCGTGCAAAAAAAATAAAAGCTCTTGAGCAACGGGTATATGCCGAGCATCAGACACAGCTATTTATAGAAACACCTTATCGTAACAATAAGATGGTGGAGGATATTCTGCACAATTGTCGTCCGCAGACCCGCTTGTGTATTGCAGCGAATATCACTTGTGAGGGAGAATATATCCGTACTAAAACCATAAAAGAGTGGCAAGGAAAAGTACCCGACCTGACTAAGATACCTTGTATTTTTCTCTTATACCAATAACCTGTTTCAGGTGCTCGTATTCCAACTCGAAACACTCGCTGAAGAAGTGAGTACCTAAGTTGTGCTCTATTTGTTGGAAAGTCCATAACTTTCCTCCTTTGAATCGTGGATCGCAGAGAATGGAGTCGTCTTCCATATCGACAATGAACAGATAGACCAAACGATTGGTCTGTTCGTTTTCAAAATGATAGGAGATGGTAAATGTCGGTTTCAGATCAGAGGCCTTCGGAAAAGCATTGCTCAATAAGCGGTTGGCTCCCGCCGTCAGTGTCTCCCCGTATCGGAGATAACACTCCATCGGTATATCCACTTTGCCTTTATCGAGGATGCAGCTTTGCGGACGATTACAGAGGAACAACATGCCGTGGGTGGAAACAGCAATGCGTATCACCGGATTAATGTAGGCATTCTTATAGTTGATAGCTTCCACAGCCAGACTTTTTCCGATTACATCACCACGGGTATTGACGATGGGGACGTATTCCGTATGCGCCATTACATGATTAAAGTAACGGATACCTATTTGATTGAGCAGGATGCTGAGAATAAATATAGTAGGCGGCAATACGTGATAAAGTACAAGTATGGAAGTCCGGGTGAGGGGATGTGCTACCAAAACCGTCAGGCTGATGACAGCAAAATGGAGAATACCTAAAATCAGTACGACCCGTGCGGATACAATGGCAGATTCTGCTCCTTGAGCAAACAACCGCCGGTTGCATTGGGCATTTTGACGCAGGTAGTGGCTGATGAACTTCCTCCTGTGCAGGAATAGAATAACCATCGGAATCAGTATGCTGACTTCAAGTGTAAGCGGCAATGCTCCTTCCGGAACGAAATCTCCGGGAATAAAGCTTGCCAGAGTCAGTAATGTCAAGATTCCCGTAGAGATGTAGAGGATAAAATTGGGTATGCGGGCCCCTTTACGAGACAGAGACCTATACGAATAGATAAGCCCGATACCTGTACCGATATAGATTGATATGTCCTGTGTTATAAATTCGCATAAGAGGATGGAAACAATAACAGGGATAAAGCCCAATGACATATTAAATGCAGAAGAAAGTACTCCTTTGTTACCCATATGTTTTTATTGTATTATTTTGCCGTTTACTTGTAAAACAAACAAGGAGCCTGTTATGTTCTTACTACTTATTATTAAATCGGATATGTTTTTCTGCATGATACGAGGAGCGTACTAACGGTGCGCTTTCCACTTGTTCGAACCCTTTCTTCAGTCCTGTTTCTTTATAAACAGCAAACTGTTCCGGAGTAATGTATGCTGCAACCGGGAAGTGTTTGTGGGTTGGCTGCAGATATTGCCCGATGGTGAGGATTTTGCAACCGACGGAAATCAGGTCGTCCATTAACTCTTCTACTTCAGCAGGAGTTTCACCCAGACCAACCATAATACCCGATTTTGCCGTAATACCGCTTTCGGCTATTTGGCGGATCACTTCCAGGCTGGTGTGATAGTTGGCGGCACTACGCACCTGTGGACTGATGCGTTTCACAGTCTCCATGTTATGGGAGATGATTTCGGGACAGGCTTTTATCACTTGGTCAACAAGCTCTTTGCGTCCCTGGAAATCGGGAATCAGTACTTCGGTAGTTGTTTCCGGATTTAGTCGTTTGATTTCACGAATTGTTTGTGCCCAATGGGCTGCACCCAAATCAGGCAGATCGTCGCGGTCTACAGATGTGATAACTGCGTGTGAGAGTTTCATCAGGGCAATCGATTCTGCAACGTGGGTCGGTTCGTCGGGATCCAAAGGCAGAGGTCGTCCGGTCTGGGTATTACAGAATTTACAACTGCGGGTACAGATGTCACCGGCAATCATGAACGTAGCTGTCCCTTTTCCCCAGCATTCGCCCATGTTGGGACAACGCCCACTGCTACAGATGGTGTGCAGGCAGTGCGATTCGACAATGCGTTTGGTCTCGGTATAGCGTTCATTGGCTCCAATGCTGATTTTAAGCCATTCGGGTTTGCGCACCCGTTTATCGTTTCCCATATAGTACTGTTTTTATTCTATGATTCTCCACAGAAGACACGGAGTACACAGAGTTTTATTTTAAAATTCAATCATTAAAATAATCCTCAGTGTACTCCGTGTCCTCTCTGTGGCGAGAACTGTTTCTTATAAATTATTCCGGAAGAAGTTCGTCAGCTTCGTATACAAGTGGTTACGGGTATTTCCACCATAGATGCTATGATTCCGGTTGGTGTATACCTGCATATCGAACTGTTTTCCGAGTTGTACCAGGTGCTCTGCATATTCTGTACAGTTCTGGAAGTGAACATTATCATCTGCCATACCGTGTACAAGGAGCAGGTTACCGTGCAGGTTGTCTGCACGGCTGAATGCTGAAGCTGCTTTGTAGCCTTCGGCATTTTCTTTCGGCGTTCGCATAAAGCGTTCGGTATATACTGTATCGTAATATTTCCAGTCTGTAGGTGCGGCCACAGCAACTCCGGCTTTAAACACGGGTGTACCTTCGCTCATACTCATGATGGTCATATATCCGCCGAAACTCCATCCCCAGATACCAATACGTCCTTTGTCCACATAAGGCAGTCCACCCAGATATTTGGCAGCTTCCACCTGGTCTTTAGCTTCTTTTACGCCCAGGTTCAGATAGGTGCATTTCTGGAATTCACTGCCACGGCCACCTGTGCCGCGACCATCTACACAAGCTACCACGTAGCCGAGGCTTGCCATGTAGGTTTCCCAACTGATTCCCCATTTGTCCAGAACCTGTTGTGAACCCGGACCGCTATACTGGAACATCAGTACCGGATAACGTTTGGCAGGATCGAAATTGACCGGTTTCATCATCCAGCCGTTCAGATCGACTCCTTCTGTTGTTTTGAACGTGAAGAATTCTTTTTGCGGTATGGCATATTCGGCCAGTTTCTGTTTCAGTTTATCATTTGTTACGAGAGTCTTCAAGACCTTACCTGTGTTGTCATTCAAGGTAATCAGCATCGGAGTATCGAGGCTGGTAAACTTGTTCATGAAATATTTCATCGAGCTGCTGAAGATGGGACTGTTGGTTCCCGGCTGATTGCTCAGTTTCATCTTCTTGCCCTTACGGTCTATCTTGTATACCGCCTGACGCATCGGGCTTTCTTCATTGCTGGTGTAATAAAACTCGTTGGTATCCGGATTCCATCCGATAAAGTTTTTTACTTCATAGTTGCCGCTGGTCACTTGTTTGATCAAGTTACCGTTCATGCTATACCAGTACAAGTGAGGATATCCGCTCTTATCGCTAACAAAGCTGAAATATTCGGGATAGAACTGAATGTTATCGAATACATTTTCGTTGATGTAATAAGGAGATTCGTCGCGTAGGGCCAGTTTGCACACTGTGCTGCGAGGATCGGCAAAATACATGTCGAAGCGGTTCTGGTGACGGTTCAGTGTCATGATGGCCAGTTTGTTGGGATCCTGAGTGAAACGGATGCGCGGGATATATCCGTCGGCGTCTATCGGCAGCTTCACCTGACGGGTCACTTTCGATTTGATGTCGAACGTATGTACTGACACCTTGGAGTTGGGGTAACCTGCTTTGGGATATTTGTAAGTGTATTCTCCCGGATAATCCTGCAGTGCATCATAACGCGGTGCTTCACCTGCAAACAGGGGGAAAGTGTATGATGGAACCTCCGATTCGTCGAAACGAACATAGGCCAGCATGGTATTATCGGCATTGAATTCCAGGGCACGGTTGAAACCGAACTCTTCTTCGTATACCCAGTCGGGAATACCGTTCAGTACACTGTTCAACTTGCCGTCTTCAGTCACTTGCGATTCGCTGTTGCCATACAAAAGCTTTACCAGGAAGATGTTATTATCACGGACAAACGCCACCAGGTTTCCGTCCGGAGAGAATACCGGGGCTTGCTGCGGCCCACCGTCCGATAGCTTTTCAACAATATTGTTGGTAGTCACTCCTTTGTCGTTCCGTTTCACCGGATACAGGTAGTGGACTGCCGTATAAGAATGACGATAGATGGGCTTGGTTTCGGTTGCAATCAGTATTTTTGATCCGTCCGGTGAAAATTGGTAACTGTCGAATTTCTTAAAGGGGCATTCGCGGGCTTTTGTCACATCGAATACCACTTCCACCGGTTCACCCGTGCGGAAGGAATATTTCACGATCTGTGTACCTTCGGCATTTCTTTGTGTGTAGTGTTCGCCGTCAGGCATGGGAACCACACCATAAATGTTTTCGGGGCTGAACTTGCCCGAGTTAATTTCTTTCAGGTCGAGCGCTTTGCCTCCTTGTGCAAAGCCGGCAAGGCAGCACAGACAGAAAAACAGAAAAATGAATTTTCTTTTCATTGGCTTAGATGATTTTATAGGTTGTTTCTATGTGTCCGCAAAGGTAACGATAAACGGTGAGCCTTCAAAACAGGAGGGGTAAAATATCTGTGAAATAGCGTTGGTTAACGAAAAAACAGAGTCTCTGTTTGATACGGACAGAGGCTGTACGGGACACAAACGGAGGCTTTGTCCCTATGAAACGGAGGCTCTACCCGGCTTTGTTTGTGTATAGAGACAAAGGGGAGAGAATCCGGAGTGTCTCCCGATAAAGAGATATGACTATATCGGTTCAAACTTGTACGCAATCGGTGAAAAACAGGTCCGGTTTTATCGGGAATTATCCCCCTTTCATCGGTTGGCGTACTGTTATTGACGAAAAAGTATTTCCGGGAGGTGGTAAATGGCGTATCTTTGCCCACAAAGATTAAAAGAAATAATTAACAATGAAATAATATATGGAAAAGAAAGAGTTTTCATCTCCTGCTCGGAGATACGGTAAGTTTTTTATCGCCTTTATTTTTATAACGGCAGGAGTGCTTTTGCTGGCTCGCAATCTGGGATGGATTTCTTATACCTTGTTTGGTATTTTGGTTTCCTGGCAAATGTTACTGATTCTTTTAGGAATTTACTTGATGTTGCGGCGTCAGATTTTGCGGGGCGGGATACTGCTTGCTATCGGTGCCTATCTGATCAGTCCGTATTTGGGATGGATGCCTGCAGGAATTCATGTCACTCTTTTCCCGATTGTCCTGATTGTTATCGGACTTGCTTTTCTGTTCAGGCCGAAACGAGCCCGGCACGAGCGTTCGCACCGAGGGAACTTTGCCAGTAGCCAATATAACTCAACAGATGGAGTGCTGCACTCCGAAAACACATTTAGCGGCATCAGGCAGGTGGTGCTCGATGAAGTGTTTAAAGGCGGAACTATACAAAACTCTTTTGGCGGGACGGTTATCGACTTGCGGCGTACGACTCTTCCCGAAGGAGAAACGTTTCTCGATATTGATTGTACATTTGGTGGAATAGAAATTTATGTGCCTTCCGATTGGAAAGTAGTGTTTCGGTGTACTACCTGTCTGGGCGGTTGTCAGGACAAACGTTTTGGCGGGGGTATGATCGATCAGAACCGGATATTGGTGATCCGGGGTGATTTGACATTCGGAGGTATTGATATAAAAAGTTGAAAATAAAACATGGATATACATCCTATACAAGAATCTTCCCGGCGGTGGATGACGGCATTGATATTGGCCGTTGTAGCAGCAGGGATACAAACAACTCTACTTTGGGGCTATGCCGGAGCCGACACGCTTCCGGCTGCAATAGACGGGATTTTATCTGTCGGATTGCTTTGCCTCCTGGCCTATCTGGCATGGTATGTCATTGGCCTTGTCTCTATATTGCAGACCGACTTGCTGATAGCCGCTTTGGCTCTGCTTTTCTGGCTGGCGGGAGGCTTTGCCGTGCAATATGTGCTGGAACAGAATATGGGACAAGTATATGCTCCTTTTGGTGAGACGCTTCCTTTCCGTATATTGTTTGGAGCATTGGCCTGGGGGGTGATGATGTTGTGGTATCGCTTGCAGTCGCTGAATACCGTTCAGGAAGAGATATTAGAAGAGGCTGTTTCGAGAGAGGAAGCCCTTCGTGAAGAATTGAGGCAGATTGAATGCCGCGAAGATAAAGCGTTGCCGGAAGAGGCGGAATGTATTGACCGCATCACGGTGAAAGATGGTACACACATTCATCTGATCCGTACCGACGAGTTGCTTTACATACAGGCATGTGGCGATTATGTCACATTGGTGACCCCTTCGGGACAATATGTCAAGGAGCAGACCATGAAGTATTTTGATGCCCATCTGCCATCAGCAGGATTTGTGCGTGTGCATCGTTCTACAATAGTGAACGTGACGCAAATATCACGGGTTGAACTCTTTGGAAAAGAAAATTATCAGCTCTCGTTAAAAAACGGCGTAAGGCTGAAAGTGAGTAATTCCGGATATAAATTACTGAAGGAGCGGTTGGAACTTTAATAACCGCTATCTATGAACAGGTGAAAGGGTGTAGCCATACGATGCGGATGACTACACCCTTTTATGCCTAGGGCTACACCCTTTCCTTCGGATGGCTACACCCTCGGTTGGAGAAGATGCTTCATGTGGACATTGCTCACATTTTCTTTACTTATATAATCTTTTCAGACACTTTCTCAGATCTTCTAAGTTAACGCCAATCTACAGATGTTACGTGCTTTCGTATAAATTTAAAGAGCAGTATAAGGGTGAAGATACAGAAAAAAATAGCTAACGGCTCTTTTCTATAACTTTTTATGTATATTTGTACTGTTTACAAAAGCATGATATTCTATGACTAAACCGGCTCCGACGCCTTTATATAACGAATTTACTTTCTTTCTGAAAAAATACTTTCCCTATAAGGTACAGAAGATATCTCTTAATGCGGGTTTTACATGTCCTAACCGGGACGGAACGAAGGGATTGGGAGGCTGTACGTACTGTAATAACCAAACATTCAATCCCGAGTATTGTAAAACGGAGAAATCCGTCACCCGGCAACTTGAGGAAGGAAAGCAATTCTTTGCCCATAAATATCCGGATATGAAATATCTGGCTTATTTTCAGGCTTATACCAACACCTATGCCGAGCTTGAAGGACTGAAACGGAAATATGAAGAGGCTTTGAGTGTGGACGGGGTGGTGGGACTGGTCATCGGCACACGTCCGGACTGCATGCCTGATCCCTTGTTGCGATATCTGGAAGAACTGAATAAGCACACTTTCCTTTTGGTAGAATATGGTATTGAAACTACCCGGGATGTTACTTTGAAACGTATCAACCGTGGGCATACCTATGCCGATACGGTAGAAACTGTCAACCGGACGGCTGCTTGCGGGATTCTGACCGGAGGACACGTCATCCTCGGTCTTCCGGGAGAGACCCATGACGAAATTATCGCTCAGGCGGCCGAATTGTCCCGTTTGCCATTGACCACTCTTAAAATGCATCAGTTGCAGTTGATACGTGGTACGAAAATGGCACGTGAGTTTGAGTGCCGCCCCGAGGATTTTCATCTCTTTAGTGTGGACGAGTATATCGATCTGGTAATCGACTATGTGGAACACCTGCGCCCCGATCTGATACTTGAGCGATTTGTTTCACAATCACCGAAAGAACTTCTGATTGCACCCGATTGGGGGCTGAAGAATTATGAATTTACTGCCCGCGTGCAAAAAAGAATGAAAGAAAGGGGTGCTTATCAGGGAAAGGCATACCTGGTTTAGAAAAAAAGAACTATTTTTGCGAAGCGAATGAGTTGCGAGTTACGAGTTGCAAGCTGAGAGGTACCGTTGGGTATTGTTGTTACTCGTACCCTGTAGCTAAATTAAACTAAAAAAAAAGAATGGAACAGAAAACAAGAATTAAAGGAAACGTTCATTATGTGGGAGTTAACGACCGTAACAAGCACCTCTTTGAGGGAATGTGGCCTTTGCCCTATGGAGTTTCGTATAACTCTTATCTGATTGATGATGAAATGGTGGCACTGATCGATACAGTGGATATTTGCTATTTCGAAGTATATCTTCGAAAAATCAGAAATATCATAGGCGACCGTCCTATCAACTATTTGATTATAAATCACATGGAACCGGACCATTCAGGTTCTATCCGATTGATTAAGCAACACTATCCCGACATTGTGATCGTTGGCAATAAACAGACTTTCGGTATGATCGAAGGTTTTTATGGTGTGACCGGCGAGCAATATCTGATTAAGGATGGTGATTTTCTCGCTCTTGGACGTCATAAACTGCGCTTTTACCTGACTCCGATGGTACACTGGCCGGAAACGATGATGACATTTGACGAAACAGATGGCATACTCTTCTCCGGTGATGGTTTCGGGTGTTTTGGTACGCTGGATGGCGGCTTCGTGGATACACGCATGAATATCGACCATTATTGGGGCGAAATGGTTCGTTATTATTCGAACATCGTCGGCAAATACGGTTCACCGGTACAGAAAGCTTTGCAAAAGTTGGGTGGACTTCCTATCTCGGCTATTTGTTCTACGCACGGTCCGGTATGGACTGAGAATATCACGAAAGTGGTAGGCATTTATGATAAACTGAGCCGTTATGACGCAGATGAAGGTGTGGTAATTGCATACGGCAGTATGTACGGTAATACCGAACAAATGGCAGAAGCCATTGCAGCTGAGCTTTCAGCACAGGGCATCAAAAACATTGTGATGCACAATGTCAGCAAAAGTAATCCCTCTTATATCCTTGCCGATATATTCCGTTATAAAGGATTGATTATCGGTAGCCCTACTTACAGTAACCAGATTTTCCCGGAAGTGGAGTCGCTTCTGTCCAAGATATTGGTTCGTGAATTGAAAGGACGTTATCTGGGGTATTTCGGTTCGTTCACGTGGGCAGGTGCCGCCGTGAAACGTATGGCCGAGTTTGCAGAGAAAAGTAAATTTGAATTGGTCGGTGATCCTGTAGAAATGAAACAGGCCATGAAGGAGATCACATATCAACAGTGTGAGAACCTGGCACGTGCTATGGCCGGCCGTTTAAAAAAAGACAGAGTATAAGTTACCCCTAATTTATTAACCTGATAAAAACAATCGAACATGAGACTAATCATTCAGCCGGACTATCAGTCCGTTTCTCAATGGGCGGCACATTATGTTGCTGCTAAGATCAAAGCTGCCAATCCCACTCCGGAAAAACCTTTCGTTCTGGGATGCCCCACAGGATCATCTCCACTGGGTATGTATAAGGCACTGATCGACCTGAATAAAAAAGGAATCGTATCGTTCCAGAATGTTGTTACTTTCAACATGGACGAATACGTAGGACTGCCGAAAGAACATCCGGAAAGCTACTATTCTTTTATGTGGAACAACTTCTTCAGCCATATCGACATCAAACCGGAGAACACGAACATTTTAAATGGAAATGCTGCCGATCTGGATGCTGAATGTGCACGTTATGAAGAAAAGATCAAATCGTATGGCGGTATCGACCTGTTTATGGGAGGTATTGGTCCTGACGGTCACATTGCTTTCAACGAGCCGGGCTCTTCGCTGAGTTCTCGTACCCGTCAGAAAACACTGACAACAGATACGATCATTGCGAACTCTCGCTTCTTCGACAATGATATTAACAAGGTTCCCAAGACTTCGTTGACTGTGGGAGTGGGTACTGTGCTTTCTGCCCGTGAGGTGATGATTATCGTAAACGGACACAACAAAGCACGTGCATTGTATCATGCCGTAGAGGGTGCCATTACACAGATGTGGACGATCAGTGCATTGCAGATGCACGAAAAAGGTATCATCGTTTGCGATGATGCTGCTACTGCCGAACTGAAAGTAGGTACTTATCGTTATTTCAAGGATATCGAAGCAGATCACCTCGATCCGCAGTCATTGCTGAAGTAATATAGGCATAAAAATAAAGAAGAGGATAGGCCGGAAGAACTTTTGGCTTATCCTCTTCTCTTTATCAGTCTGACACGAAAGTCTGTTGAGGAACTAATCTTTCAGACCGTCTTTGATCCCTTCCATTGCTTTCTCACCTTTTTTAGCAGCCTTTTGCGCACCTTCTTTTACGTCTTTGGCTGCATCTTTGACTTTCTCAAATGCATCTTTGGTGCTTTCTTTCAGGTCATCTCCTATTTTCTTTAACTTTAGGGCAGCATAAGTGGATTCCAGTTTTATCACTTCTCCTTTTTCGTCCGAAGTCATTTGTTTACTGAAGTTATTATAACTGTCTTTCAGTTTCGTAAATTGTTCGTCAGCCTTTTCCCAGTCGGCTTTTGTATAGTCTTGAGCGTTTTTCTGTACGCTTTCGACAAAAAGCTTAAAGCCCTCCAGATACGAATCTTTTGTTTGGCTGCATGCTGTGGCAATGGTCAGCACCAATGCAAAGAATAATACTTTTTTCATAATCAAATGCTATTGTTTGGGTTTTATATACTAACACCCTGCATCTGAAAAATGTTTGATGGGTCAGGCCTCTTCCAGTTCCCCTTTTCCCTGCCGGACGATGGCGGCTTCTCCTTCAGTGCAGTTCACAACTGTCGAAGGTTCAATCCCTCCGATACCTCCGTCGATCACGAGGTCCACTACGTCACCGAGTTTTTCGTCGATCAGTTCCGGGTCAGTGACGTACTCTATGTCTTCGTGCTCGTCATGAGGCAACGTGGTGGTCATGATCGGAGCATCCAGCAGACGGGCAATTTCACGGATGATACTGTTATCCGGCATACGGATACCTACTTCTTTCCGGTTTCGAAAGATTTTAGGCAACCGGTTAGTTCCGTTCAGGATAAAAGTGAAAGGTCCGGGCAGGTTGCGTTTCATCAACTTGAAAATGTTGTTGTCCACTTTGGCATATTCACTGATGCTGCTCAGGTCATAGCAAATAATAGAGAGATTGTTTTTCTTCGGGTCAATCTCTTTGATCCGGCAGATGCGTTCGATGGCACGTTCCTTCAGGCCATGGCAACCGATGGCATACATGGTGTCTGTGGGATAGATAATCAATCCCCCGTCGTTCAGTAGGTCTACAATCCGTTGCAGGTCCTGAGGATTATTATTTTTTTCGTAAAGTTTGAGTATCATAATTGTCTGTTATTTATGCGAATCACTTCTCTCACTCCTGATTCACGTTATTTTATTTTCTTTTTAAGAAAATCGAGTGCCTTTTCTACGGCTTTCTCTTTTACCTTCTCCTTCACGGAGTCTTTGTTGGCCGTTGTAGCCGAATCCAGCCCGAGTTTTTTCCCGATTTCGCTGATTGCCTTGTCTGTCACCGCTTCTACTGCCTGATTGGTCATGCTTTTCGTATCCAGTGATACTTTGGGTGAGGAGAAAGTACCTCCTATTTTCAGGTCGAGGGTAGTCAGTTTGGCGATATCACCTGCCGATGCCGGTAATTTGATCTTTCCCGAATAGTCGATGGTTTGGTCTAGTCCTGTACTTCCGGAAAGATTCATGACATAGTCACCCAGTTTGATATCGAACGGCTTGGTAGATACTCTTCCGTCTTTGATGGTGAAATCCAGTGTCATATCTTTCACCTTCATCTCTTTGAGTTCAGGCTTCTTTACGGCTTCGGCTATCTGGTCGATTACTTTTACGCCGCTGAGGCTAAGATCTTGGGTCGAAAGGCTTCCGTTTCCCTGCATCGTATCCATGACAGGGCTCATCTGGTTGTCGAGTAAAGTCCGGATATGCATATTACCCGAAAAGTTGCCTTTCAGGTTTTCAAAGATAGGAGCCATTTGCTGCACCATATCCAGTTCTTTGTAAGCCTGTGCAAAACCGATATTTTCCATACGGAATCCTGCGTTCATTTCCGGCTTCTTCGGATCGGCGGTCGAATAGTATCCGTTCATAACGACACTTCCTCCCATGGTGTTCATTGACAGATTTGTCATATCGACTTTTCCGTTTTTCACAATAAGTTTGCCATTCATGTTTGTAAAAGTCATCTTGTCAAATAACACTTCTTTCAGGCCGGCATCCATCTGGAAGTCGATATTCTGCGGAACTTCGATCATACTGGCGGTTTCTTCGGTCGAAGATGCTTGTGATGTTTGGGCGGTACTGTCAGTTGTGGCCGTCATAAAATCGTTTAGATTCAGATGGTTCGACCGGACATTCAGGGTACCTTTCAGTGTGCTCCCTTTAAGAGCATAGCCCATATAGTTCTCGAACCGGCAGTCGGCAGTAAGATCATTCTTTCCGATGGCTACTGTCGTTTCACTGAGTTGCAGATATTTCGGAGTGAATGTGAACAGGGATTTTTTTATTTCTACATCCGGCATCTCTTTCATTTTCAACTTCATATCACTGAGGGCAATGGTTCCCGAAGCGGAGAAACGATCGTATTGTTCCTTTTCGATGTATGACAGGTGTCCGGCCATTGTCATATCCGCACGAACAGTACCATTCAGCTCCATATCATCCAGCGGATAGACTTGCTTGATCATACCCAGATTAAGTATCCCTTTGGCTTCGGCTGTAAAGTCCGGGTCGCTGACAGGTGTCTTTATGTCGGCTGTCAGACTAAACGGATTTTCCGCCAGTCGGAAACTGAAAGGATGTATGCTTATCTCGGTCAGGTCAATGTTACCTCCCGGATTCCGAACTTGTGCGTCGATGTTAATCTGATCGACTCCCGCTGGCAGGGATGGATATCGGAACATGGCGTTTTTTACAGCCAGTCGGACATCGAACTGTGGAACCGTGTCACCTTGCAGTATTCCTTTCGCTGTAGCTTCAAGAGTTGCTGTACCATCTGTTTTCAGATTCTTGAACTCTTTGGAATAAATGGCCGGTATCAGTGACAAGATTTCTTTGAATCCTATTTCGCTGGTGTTGAGTTTCAAATCCATGTCGATAGCAGGGTCTTTCAACTCTATCCATCCGTCAATGCCGGCTTTAATGGCGTTCAGACGGAATTCGTTCTTTTTCAGTGTAAATTTGTTGTGTGCCAGATCGGCATCTACATCCATCTTGGCGTAGACGTTAGCTTGTGAGAGGAAAGGGATACCGTTCATTTTATAAGTCAGGGCTTCAGTTTCGGCTTCCAGGCTGAGTAAAGTCTGGTCGCTACCCAGATCACCCGAACAAAGCGCATTGAAATTGTGTATGTCGGCGTACATCGCGGACTGCCGGTCGTCATATACCACATTCATGTTTTTGATGACAAAACGCTGGAGTTTAATTCGGAAAGTAGAAGATTCACCACTTTCTTGGGTTTCGCCGGCAGTGGATGAATCGGGTTTCATGATATCCCAGTTAGTTTTTCCGTCAGGAAGTACGATGGCGTGTAACCGGGTGTTTTCAACAGATACTTTGGATACATCGTATCCGTCATCTCCAAAAAGCGAAAACAGGTTAATAGCCGCTGTTACCTCGCCGGCCTTCACCAATGTGTCGTTTTCAAATTCTCCGGTTCCCTTCAGCCAAAAATCATTCAGGGTGACGGAAGCTTTGGGGAAATTGCGGAATAAGCTGATATCAAGGCTACTAAAATCAAAATGACCGTTAAGCATTTTGTTGCCTTCCGATTTTACGATACCTTCAATCTTGCCACGGAAGGCAAAGGGAAGGAGAAACATCAGTATCAGAATGACGCCGATGACGATTGCTGTAATTTTGAATCCTTTCTTCATAATTGCACTGGTTGTTAGGTTTATAGTGATAACAAAGTTAGTAATAAAAGACAAGAAGTCCAAGGTTATCGGGGATTATGTTTTACTGTATAGTCCTCTTTTAATAGGGCGAATCCATCTCATCACAAATTATGCAGATTAACACAGATACTTTATATATTGACAATGAAATAAATTATTAATCTGTGAAGATCTGTGTAATCCTGTGGTGAAATAGATTACAGAAATAAACTTACCTTATTTCTTCTTTTTTCGTAGTTCCTCTGCTATACGCCATTGGATGGCTGCTTCTGTCTCTTTACCGACTTTTAATAATGCATCTCCGAAAAGTTCGTGTGCTCCGGGATGTTCAGGTTTCAGGCTAGTTGCTTTGTCGAGGTCTGATAAAGCCCCTTCTATGTTTTCTGTCTGCAGGCGAAGTTTGCCTCGGTTATAGAGTGCTTTGAACTCTGAAGGACGCAGGCTGACTGCCCGGTTCAGGCAATTCTCGGCATCGAAGAACTCTTTTTCGTTGAACAGCGTGATTCCTTTTCGTATCCAGGCGTCGATGTATTCGGGATAGAGCTCAATCGCTTTGTCATAATTGGCAAGGGCGGCCCGAACGTCATGCGCCTGAGTGATACATTCGTTTCCCATTAGCAAATACTCTCGGGCATACTTTTGCAGGCTTTTTTTCTGTGCCTCCATTTGTGCTTGTAGTTTCCTTTTTTGTTCCCGCAATAGGTTGACGACTCCCAATTTCCTGCGAATTAATCTTCGGGCGGCAGGCTTTTCTATATCATAACGGGAATGAATGGCCAGGAAAAACTGCTCGAGGCATGTCTCGAAATCTCCTTTGTCGAAAGCACGGGCAGCTGCGGCATACTGCACATCGGCCTGTGCTTGTTTTAATGCTTTGTCGATGGCTTGCCGGTTGTTGAATCTTCCGGAAAAACTGACAATCTCGGGACGGACAAAAATATCCGCGCGGCTGATAGGCTTTTTCAGTTGAATTCCTTCAAGCGATGTGCAACGGCTGAGAGCTACATAAGCTTGTCCGCCGGCAAACACTCCTCCGGTAAAGTCTATGACTACACGGCTAAAGGTCAAACCCTGGCTTTTGTGCACGGTGATGGCCCATGCCAGGCGGATGGGATATTGTGTGAAAGTACCCAGTTCTTCTTCCTCAATCTCCTTTTTCTCTTCGTTGTACTTGTAACGGATGTTGCGCCATGATTCCCGGTGGACATCACACTCTTTGCCATCATCGGTGATGACGTAGATGATACCGTCGTTGTCGATGCCGCTTACTACACCGATGGTACCGTTTACCCAACGGCGTTCAAAGTCATTTTTGATAAAGATGATTTGTGCTCCCGGTTTCAGGGTCAGTTCTTTTGAGGTGGGCAAGCTACTTTCGGGAAAGTCGCCGTTGATTTCGCCCTCAAACACTACAGGATCGCCGGGGAGTTCGGTAAGTTTCCGTTCATTGATGGTTTCTACCGTATCGCGGCGTGTAGCCAGAGTGATGTATAAATCTTCTTCCGAAGCATCAATTTGAGCGCCATAGCGGGTGTTGAGCAGCTGAAGGTCGGCTGCCCCTGCTGCTCCGCTCCGGATGTGGTCGAGTACACTGACAAAGACTGCATCTGACTGACGATATACTTTCTGTAACTCGATAGATACCAATTCGATCTCGTTAAAGACCCGTGCCGAGAAAAAATAAGGAGTGGGATAGAAGCGGTTGATAATTTCCCGTTCATCCCCTTTGATTACCGGTTCAAGCTGGAATACATCGCCTACCAGTAAAACTTGTTTTCCTCCGAAGGGGTCGCGCAGATTACGACTGTATACACGCAAAATGCGGTCTACGGCATCAATCATATCGGCGCGTACCATTGATATTTCGTCGATAATGACCAGTTCTACCTGTTCCAGCAACCTACGGTGTGGCTTGGTGTATTTAAAGAATTCATGGATGCGTCCCCGTTGCAAACTCAGATTCGGATCATCAGGAAGTAACGGATGAAAAGGAAGTTTGAAGAAGCTGTGCAGAGTGCTGCCACCGGCATTAATGGCAGCGATTCCGGTGGGTGCCAGCACGATGTGTTTCTTCTTGGTATTCTTACAGATGTATTTCAGGAAAGTAGATTTACCCGTTCCCGCTTTCCCCGTGAGGAAAACTGATTGACGAGTATACTGAATCAGATTCAGTGCATCCTGAAACTCCTTATTACCGGTGTCTATTGTAAATTCCACGTCAGATGATCCCGAAATGTTTTAATGCTTTTTGTATTCCGTCTTCGTCTACAGAAGTGGTTATGTAGTCGGCGGTTTCTTTGACATCGTCATTCGCATTGCCCATGGCTACTCCGATGGCTGCATGGCGCAACATACTGATATCGTTGCCTCCATCACCAAATGCCATTGTTTCTTCCTGTCCGATACCGAAATGGCGAATGATTTCATCTATTCCTTTTTGTTTGCGGATACCTTTAGCTACGATATCTGTAAATGCAGGAAACCAGCGTCCGGATTCGCAGTTCGGGAGTAAAGGCAATACCGTTTTCTCCTCTTCGGTAGTGATGAATGGAGTCATCTGAAAGATTTCGGGCTGCGTAGCCTCGGCTGTAGTTTGGATGGGCAGGATATCTACATGCAGGAAATCATGAAAGATTTCGTTAACCAGCTTGTTGGTATTGCAAACAGCTACGGTATGTTCGGCTACAAAGATACAGGGAAAGTTTCTTTCGTCCGAAAGTGCAGCCAGTGCCTTAACATCTTGTACCGGGATGGAATGTTTGTAAATCACCTCATCTCCAACGAAACAATATCCTCCGTTCATGGTGATGTAGCCGTCTATCAGTTCCCGTTCCTGAAGGGCGGTGAGGTTGTTGATAATCGCTTTCGGGCGTCCGGTAGCGATGAATATCTTGATACCTTTAGCTTTTGCTTCGGCTATGGCTGCGAGGGTAGACGAAGGAATTTCGTGAGTGTTGAAACTAACCAACGTCCCGTCTATATCGAAAAACAGGGCTTTTATCATACGTCTTTTCTTTAATGGAGCACAAATGTACTGAAAAAGCCTGATATAGAGTAACTGAATACCACAATGATGGTAAATTTTAACTGCTGTCTGCTAAAATAGCTCATTTGGTTTCATTATGAAACAGATGAATTGTACATTTGCAGGCTGAACCTAAAAATAGAACCCTATATGAAATATAACTTTGATGAAGTGATAGAGCGCCGGGGAACAGACTCGGTGAAGTATGACGCAGTATCGGAACGTTGGGGACGGAGCGACCTGCTTCCGATGTGGGTGGCCGATATGGATTTCCGTACTCCTCCTTTTGTGATAGAGGCTATCCGTCGGAGATTGGATCATGAAGTATTGGGGTATACTTTCGCTTGCGAAGCTTGGTATACATCCATTATCAATTGGCAGAAAGAACGTCACGGGTGGAATGTTACCCGGGAGATGCTGACGTTTACGCCGGGTATTGTGCGTGGATTGGCTTTTGCCCTGCAATGTTTTACGGCTCCGGGGGACAAAGTGATGGTGATGCCTCCTGTTTATCATCCTTTCTTTCTGGTGACAGAACACAACCACAGGGAGGTAGTCTACAGTCCGTTATTGCTGAAAGACGGGCAATATCAGATTGACTTTGAACGCTTCCGTGCTGATGTAAAGGGCTGTAAAATGTTGATTTTGAGTAATCCTCATAATCCGGGAGGGCGTGTCTGGACTCGGGAGGAGTTGGCCGAGATAGCAGAGATTTGTTTTGATAATCAAGTATTGGTCATCTCGGATGAAATTCATGCCGATCTGACATTGCCGGGATACACGCATCCTACGTTTGCATTGGTATCGGAAAAGGCTCGACGGAATTCACTTGTGTTTATGTCTCCCAGTAAAGCTTTCAACATGCCGGGGCTTGCCAGTTCGTACTGCATTATAGAAGATGAGGCCATTCGTCATCGTTTTCAGACTTATATGGAAGCCAGTGAATTTAGTGAAGGCCATTTATTTGCATATCTTGGAGTGGCTGCCGCGTATAGCAACGGAACGGAGTGGCTGGATCAGGCATTGGAATATATTCAGGAGAATATTGATTTTACAGATGAATATTTAAAAACACATATTCCCGCAATCCGGATGATTCGTCCTCAAGCTTCTTATCTGATTTTTCTGGACTGTCGCGGTATGGGTGTTTCGCAGAAAGAATTAGTTGACTTTTTTGTTGACGGTGCACATCTGGCATTAAACGATGGCGCTATGTTCGGTAAGGAAGGCGAGGGATTTATGCGGCTTAATGTGGCTTGTCCGCGGAGTGTGTTAAGACAGGCACTGGATCAGATAAAGGAGGCATACGAGTTGAAGCATGACACAATAGCATAATTTGTGGAATTTATATAAAAAGACTTTCAGGATGAAAAAAAATAGTTTTGAGACACAAATATTGCATACTCCTTTTGAAAAAGAGGATGCATATCATTCTCTTTCAATGCCGGTGTACCACACTGCTGCCTACGAATTTGAGACTGCAGAAGAGATGGAAGCTGCTTTCTGTGGGCAGAAAGCAGGGCATGCTTATTCACGCATAACAAATCCTACGGTACAGTACTTTGAGCAGCGTGTGCAAAGAGTGACCGGAGCGCTGAGTGTGACAGCTTTGAACTCCGGGATGGCTGCGATAAGCAATGCTTTGATCACACTGGCAAGCGCGGGAGCTAATGTGGTGACTTCGAAACATTTATTTGGCAATACCTATTCATTTCTGAAAAGTACATTGGAAGCTTTTGGGGTAGAAGTACGCTTCTGTGACCTGACATGTCCCGAAGAAGTGAAGCAACAGATTGATGGAGATACTTGTGCGCTTTTTTTGGAAGTTATTACCAATCCGCAGTTGGAAGTGGCCGATCTGAAGGCTCTTGCCGACATAGCACATAAGGCCGGAGTACCGTTGCTGGCAGATACGACAGCGATTCCTTTCCATGTATTCCATGCGACTGACTTCGGAGTTGATATCGAGATTGTGTCCAGTACGAAATATATTTCGGGAGGAGCTACCTGTATAGGAGGACTGATTATAGATTACGGCACTTTTGACTGGGAGCATTCCGCTAAGTTGGCTGCTCTGAGTGCAGATACCGGGAAGGAGGCTTTTACTGTCAAACTCAGAAAAGAGGTTCACCGTAATCTTGGAGCATATATGACCCCGCAGGTGGCTTATATGCAGACACTCGGACTTGAAACGATGGAAGTACGGTTTGCTCGTCAGGCAGAAACCTGCCTGAAACTGGCACAATGTTTGCAAGAACTGCCTGAGATTGAGTCGGTGAACTATACCGGATTGGAATCTAATCCGTTTTATGAATTGAGTACCCGCCAGTTTGGTTCTCTTCCGGGAGCGATGTTGACGTTTGATCTTCCGTCGCGTGAGATATGTTTTCGTTTCATAAATCGGTTGAGAATCATACGTAGGGCAACGAACTTATTTGATAATAAAACGTTAGCTATCCATCCGGCAAGTACAATCTACGGTTCGTTTACCGAGGATCAGCGTCGAGGTATGGATGTCAGCCAGAAAACCATTCGCCTTTCGGTGGGGCTGGAGCGGGCTGATGACTTGTTAGACGATATCATACAGGCCCTGAAAAGCTAAATTTATCATTTACAAACTTTATACAATGCTGCCAAAGAAAAAAAACCTGGAAGAAGAGAGAGCGAAACATACGGTTGATAGTCTTTATAAGGACTATGTTGACGACTTGTTTTCGTATGCTTTGGGATTCGGGTTTGATAAACAGACAGCGATGGATGCCATTCATGATGTGTTTTGCAGGGTATGTATCCGCGAAAGAGAAGTGCAGGAGATACAGAATCCTAAATTTTACTTGTTGCGTGCCCTGCGAAACCAGTTGATTGACACCTATAAACTCAAACGAAACTACTCGGAGGTTCTTACCGGTGAGATTACCGATGAACTTCCATATAAAATCAAAATTACCGTAGAGGATGAAATAATCGCAGTGGAAGAGCAGGCGGAAGTATCACAGAAAGTTGACGAGATTCTGAGTATACTTACCGAACGCCAGCGCGAGATTATTTATTTACGTTATATGCAGGAATGCTCTTATGAGGAAATTGCAGAGATTATGCAAATCAGTGTTCCTGCCTGTCGTAAATTGCTTTATCGGACCTTACTTAAACTGAAGCACAATAACACATTAGTGCTCTTCTATCTCTTACTTTCTATTAATGTTGGTTAAATAAGGCGCCAATTTAAATTTTATTCGGGAAAAGTGGGCATGAAACCTGCGCCCGTTCGTGTTCTATGCAGACAATAGTGTTATTAAACTCTTAAAGCACCTGTTCTGAATGGAAAAAACGAAGCGGGATAGCAGACATATTGATCCTTTGAAAGACGAAGAAAAGTTCTTCCAGTGGTTAAAATTCAAGAGCGTTCGGATGAATCAAGAACACCTCTCGAAAGATGACTATGAACGCCTGCGTCAGCGAATCCATGTTTCGCTGCGTATGTTGCGTCGGAAAAGAACGGTCAGGAGGGTAGCTTATTATGGTGTATCCGTATGCGTCATTATTGCATTAGGAATTGTTGCTTATCTGAATCATTATGAGAGAGTGGAACCTGTGCCGTCTGTTGTCGAAAAAAAAGCGGAGATTGTCTGGCAACCTTTGAAGTCGGAAGATATTCGTCTGGTTAGCGGTGATAGCATAACTTCGTTCCGGCAAAACGTGCAATTGCTCTTGAGCAAAGATGGATCAGCTATGGTATATCATCCTAATAGCGGGCAGAAGCGAATCAGAATGGAACAGGACGAGGTTAATGAACTGGTGGTTCCTTATGGTAAACGATCGAAGGTTAAACTGGAAGATGGAACGGAAATCTGGCTGAATTCCGGTTCGGTACTTAAGTTTCCTACTCATTTCTCGGGAGAGAAACGGGAAGTAAGCTTGAAGGGTGAAATGTATGCCGAAGTTACGGCAGATAGTAAAAAACCGTTTATCGTGCATACGGCCCATTTTGATATACAGGTATATGGAACGCGTTTCAATATATCGGCTTATGAAGATGAACCGACTCCTTCGTGTGTACTTGTAGATGGAATAGTCGGATTCCGTCCGGAATCCGGTCCTGAAATACGCATGAAGACAAATGAAAAAGTACTTTATGATGGCAAGCGATTTGAAAAAAGAAAAGTGAGTGCTTCCAGATATACTTGTTGGAAAGAAGGCTATCTGGAATTGGATGATGCCAATATCATGGATGTACTGAACCGGATAGGGAGATATTATAATCTATCGTTTAGCTTCGGCGATAAGAAGCGGCTGACCGGTAGGAAGTGTTCAGGAAAAATTTATTTATCCGATAATATAGATAATGTATTGACAACTATATCATTGCTGTATTCTACTGATTACAGGAAAGAAGAACGGACTATTTTTATATCTGAGAACCCATAAAATGGTAGAGCCTATGGAATGACACTGAACACTATGACATACGCACACACAACCCCCACGAAAAGGATAGAGTGATATCCTTCCTCTAACTTACACACACGACTACGTATCAGAGCCGGGAAGCATGATTATGCCCTCCGGGAAGGGATGCAATGGCCTGAAACTAAGTATTATAACAACTGGAACAAAGCATGAAAAGAGAACGTATAGTAAGAACTGAAAACATTGATAGACAGAGAATAAAATATAGAGTATTGTTTGGTTTTATTTTCATTATGTGCTGTAACGGGGCAGCTTTACCGTCGGAGGACGGCAAGATGCCTGACTGGAAATTTTCTTTTAGTCTGAAACGTATACCGATGATCCGGATTTTTGATGAAATCGAGCAAAAAAGTGATTTTGTCTTTGCATGGTCCTGCGATATCGACAACGAGATTCATGAGGAAATCAGTATTTGTGTTACGGAAGAACCCATTCAAAAGGTAATGGAAAAGGTTTTGAAAGGATCGGGACTTGTTTATCAGAGACTCGACAGGCAAATTGTTGTTTATCGTTTGCTGGGACACAATGCCTGTAGAGTAGATTCTGTGAGAGTGATGACTAATATGGAACAGAATGATCGATAGACTACCGGAAATTTATCGTTTCTCGTTCCATTCTGTCAGGAGTGATAAATCGGGTATGCGGATTTCTTTCCGGTGAAGTTCCAACAAATTTAATTCTTGCAGTCCGTTGAGAGCTTTTGATACATTCAGGCGGGTGTCGTCCAACATGCGGGCCAAATCATCCATTTTTACCTTAAACAGCTTCTCACCTGTCATTCTCTCAATGTGTCCTAAAATGAAACGGATTATTTTGTCTTCAATGTCTTTGGGAGCTTTATCCCATAAGCGTGTATAGAGATTTTGCGCACGATTGCTGACGATGTTCATATAGTTAAGACGAAAAATATCATATTTGAACAACTCGCCCATGACAAACGATTTACTGATACTTACCATTTGCGCTTCTTCATTGTGCGGAATATAGGAAGATATATACCGGGTATTCATTCCAAACATGGAGTAAGGTTCTAATACGGCAGGAGCTTCGAAATATTCAATAACAGTCAGCGTGTCGTCTTCCGATACGGTGACGGAAGAGAGCCTGCCTTTTAGCAAGAAAAGTAACTGATCACAGACCTCACCACTTTTTATCAATGGTTCTCCGGGTTTGTGACGAGTGAAGTGAAGTTTTACTTTTTCTAATATATTAGTGAAATCCTCATGACAAAGTCCCTGAAAAAGGGGGAGTTGTAACAAGGTGTCGAACATGGTTTCCATATATCGTAATCTTCTAATTTGAAAGCAAATGTAACGATTATAGGGGTTGGCTGAAACCATCCTCCCTATCTTTTTGTTTTTTTTATTATTTCTTAAAGATGGTAGTGATTACATAAAACAATCTCTTGCGGAATGCATAAAAATGAAGTATATTTGCACAAAAAAGGAGGAAGTCATGTTTGCAAACTTTAATTTTCAACAGATGGTCAGTGCGTTTATCGTACTTTTTGCTGTGATTGATATCATTGGTTCTATTCCTATTATCATCAATCTGAAAGAGAAAGGGAAGGACGTAAATGCTACGAAAGCAACCGTTATTTCGTTTGCACTGATGATTGGCTTTTTCTATGCGGGTGACTTTATGTTGAAACTGTTTCATGTAGATATTGAATCTTTTGCTGTTGCAGGCGCATTTGTCATTTTCCTGATGTCACTGGAAATGATCTTAGATGTGGAAATTTTTAAGAATCAGGGGCCGATAAAAGAGGCAACGCTAGTGCCTTTAGTATTCCCGTTGTTGGCCGGTGCCGGTGCATTTACTACACTACTTTCATTACGGGCCGAGTATGCCAGTATCAATATTGTAATTGCTTTGATCCTGAATATGCTATGGGTTTATTTTGTCGTTAGTATGACAGGGCGTGTGGAGCGTTTTCTGGGGAAAGGTGGCATCTATATTATCCGTAAGTTTTTCGGTATCATTTTGTTGGCTATTTCTGTCAGGCTGTTTACTGCAAATATCACATTATTGATTGCCGCATTGCAGAAGTAACCGGCCATTTGTTACATTGTGATAATGTAAGATGAGTCTATTCTGCATCGATTTCGTGTTCTTCTTCTTTATCCGTTTCGATATTATCTGTTTCATCTGTTGCTGAGACGGATTCCTCTTCTTGTTCATTTGCGAAAGGGTCCGGCTTTTGCGGGCCGTAACCCATAAAAGAAAAGGCACAGATGGTACCTATGATAGCTCCGCTTAAATGCCCTTCCCACGAAATGCCGGATGGTGTAAAATAGGGGAGCATATTCCATATAAGACCTCCATAGAGAAAGGTAACTAATAGAGATATGGCAATCAAGGGGATATATTTTCGTAACAGTCCGCTGAAGAAAAGAAAGAAAGCCAGTCCATAGATAATACCGCTGGCGCCGATATGCCAGGCAGGCTTGCCGATAAGGAATGTAATGGCTCCACATCCTATCCAGATTATAAGAAAAATAGAGGGAGCTATGCTTCTGTAAAAGTAAAAAAGACACCATGAAAGGAAGAATAGTGGTAAAGTGTTGGTCAATAAATGTTTGAAGCCGCTATGTATAAGAGGATGAGTGAAAATACCAAACATACCTTTTTTTGACAAAGGGTATACTCCTAAACTGGTAAAGTCCCAGTCCATACCTATCTCTAAAACCTTTATCATGTAGAGGATAAAAATTAGAAACAGCGGAAGTACCATTGTCAGCAGGATTTGTCGAATTTCTGGCCTCATATTAGCATATTTCTTTAAATTTTATACAATGCTACGAATATTTGCCCTGAAAATAAAAAATAAAGTCCCTTTTTATTTTGTTATTTACCTTTAATTCGTATTTTTGGGCATCATACTTATATTATATACTATGATAACCGAAATAATTAACCTTTAAATAATGCACAACTATGAGTTATTTACATTTTGACAAGACCCTGATGATAAATCTTGAGGAATCTTTACCAAGGGAGATTCTCCGGACGAACAAATCAGGAGCTTATCATTGTACAACGATTGTAGATTGTAACACACGCAAATATCATGGATTGCTGGTGATTCCCGTACCCAATCTGGACGATGAAAATCATGTGCTGCTATCTTCTTTGGATGAAACGGTAATTCAACACGGTGCTGAGTTTAACCTGGGATTGCATAAATATCAAGGAAATCACTTTAGCCCCAATGGACATAAGTATATCCGTGAGTTTGACTGTGAACATATTCCGGCAACAACTTACCGTGTGGGAGGAGTCATACTTCGCAAAGAGAAAATCTTTGTACATCATGAGAACCGGATTCTGATCCGTTATACCTTGGTCGATGCACACTCAGCTACCACTCTTCGTTTTCGTCCGTTCCTTGCTTTCCGTAGTGTACGCGAATATACCCACGAGAATTCGCAGGCGAGTCGTGACTACCAGTTAGTAGAAAACGGCATTAAGACTTGCATGTATCCGGGCTATCCGGAATTGTTCATGCAGTTGAATAAGAAAAACGAATTCCATTATGAACCGAATTGGTATAGAGGAATTGAATATCCGAAAGAACAGGAGAGAGGATATGATTTCAATGAAGACCTTTATGTTCCCGGATATTTTGAAGTCGATATAAAGAAAGGAGAAAGTATAATTTTCTCTGCCGGTATTTCTGAAATTTCTCCCCGCAGATTGAAACAAACTTTTGAGGCGGAAGTTGCCGACCGTACGCCACGTGATAGTTTCTATCATTGTTTAAAGAATTCCGCCCATCAATTCCATAACAAGCAGGAAGAGGACCATTATATTTTGGCCGGATATCCCTGGTTTAAATGTCGTGCCCGGGATATGTTTGTATCGCTGCCCGGATTGACGCTTGCTGTAGATGAGATAGGTGAATTTGAAGACGTGATGGAAACTGCCCGCAAAGCGATCAATAACTACATTAAAGGTGAACCGATAGGCTGTAAAATCTACGAGATGGATGATCCTGACGTATTATTATGGGCCGTATGGGCTCTGCAACAATATGCAAAGGAAACAAGTCGTGAACAATGTCGTGCTAAATATGGTTCTTTGTTAGAAGAAATCATTGATTTTATTCGTCAGCGCAAACATGATAATCTGTTCTTGCACGAAAACGGGTTGTTGTATGCCAATGGTGCAGATAGGGCGATCACATGGATGAATTCCACGGTTAACGGACGTCCGGTTATTCCGCGTACAGGTTATATCGTAGAGATAAATGCTTTGTGGTACAATGCCTTGCGTTTTATTGCCGACTTAGTTCGTGAAGGCGGTAATGGATTGCTGGCAGATTCACTGGATGCACAGGCTGAGGTAACTGGAAAGTCTTTTGTGGAAGTCTTTCGTAATGAATATGGTTATCTGTTGGATTATGTAGACGGAAATATGATGGATTGGAGCGTACGCCCCAACATGATATTTACGGTTGCCTTCGATTATTCTCCTCTTGACCGGGTGCAAAAGAAACAAGTACTCGATATTGTGACGAAGGAATTACTTACTCCGAAGGGACTCCGAACATTGAGTCCGAAGAGCGGCGGATATAATCCGAATTATGTAGGTCCTCAAATCCAGAGAGACTATGCTTATCATCAGGGTACGGCTTGGCCATGGCTGATGGGATTCTACATGGAGGCGTATCTGCGAATCTATAAGATGAGTGGAATTTCGTTTGTAGAGCGTCAGTTGATTGGACTTGAAGACGAGATGACCAGCCACTGTGTTGGTTCGTTGCCGGAATTGTTCGACGGAAATCCACCTTTTAAAGGGCGTGGAGCAGTATCGTTTGCAATGAATGTGGCGGAGATTTTACGTATCTTGAAGCTGTTGTCTAAATATAATTTATAGGAGGAGGGACGAAGATGAAAGTTTTAATGTTTGGATGGGAGTTCCCCCCGCATATCTTAGGAGGTTTAGGAACTGCCAGCTATGGTTTGACAAAAGGTATGTCTCAACAAGAGGATATGGAGATTACATTTTGTATTCCCAAGCCTTGGGGTGACGAAGACCAGAGTTTTCTGAGAATAATCGGTATGAACAGTACACCGATTGTGTGGAGGGATGTAGATTGGGAATATGTCAAAGGGCGTGTAGGTTCTTACATGGATCCTCAATTATATTTTGACTTGCGCGATCATATTTATGCTGATTTCAATTATCTGAATGCAAATGATCTGGGATGCATTGAATTTTCAGGGCGTTATCCGGATAACTTACATGAGGAAATCAATAACTACTCAATTGTTGCAGGAGTTATAGCACGGCAACAGGAGTTTGAAATTATACACTCACATGACTGGTTGACTTATCCGGCCGGTATTCATGCAAAACAGGTATCGGGCAAACCATTGGTGATTCACGTACATGCTACTGACTTTGACCGTAGTCGTGGTAATGTGAACCCCACAGTTTATGCCATTGAGAAAAATGGTATGGATCATGCCGATCATATTATGTGTGTGAGTGAATTAACTCGTCAAACAGTAATCCATAAATATTTCCAGGATCCGAAGAAAGTATCAACTGTGCACAATGCAGTTTCTCCTCTTTCGCAAGAGATACAGGATATTGTACCTAATAAGAACCCGAAAGAAAAGGTAGTTACCTTCTTGGGACGTATTACAATGCAAAAAGGTCCTGAGTATTTTGTAGAGGCAGCTGCGATGGTATTGCAGCGTACGCGGAATGTACGTTTTGTGATGGCCGGTAGTGGTGATATGATGGATCAGATGATCCGTTTGGCAGCTGAAAGAGGCATTGCCGATCGTTTCCATTTTCCGGGATTCATGAAAGGGAAACAAGTATATGAAGTCTTGAAGGCCAGTGATGTATACATTATGCCTTCGGTATCCGAACCTTTTGGTATTTCTCCGTTGGAGGCTATGCAGTGTAGCGTACCAAGCATTATTTCCAAACAATCCGGTTGTGCCGAGATCTTGGAAAAATGTATCAAGACCGATTACTGGGATATCCACGCTATGGCAGATGCTATTTATTCTATCTGTACCTATCCGGCTATGTACGAGTATCTCCGTGATGAAGGTAAGAAAGAGGTGGACGAAATAAAGTGGGAGAACGTAGGCTACAAGGTTCGCGGCATCTACGACGAGGTTATAAAAAATTATGGAAAACAATAAAACAATATAGATATGAGAACAATCTGTCTTTATTTTGAGATACATCAAATTATTCATCTGAAACGTTACCGCTTCTTCGACATTGGTGCCGACCATTATTACTATGATGATTATGCCAATGAGACAGGTATTAATGAGGTTGCCGAACGTTCTTATATTCCGGCTCTCAATACATTGATTGAAATGGTGAAGAATTCCGGAGGAGCATTTAAAGTAGCCCTTTCTATTTCGGGAGTAGCATTGGAACAGCTCGAAATTCATGCACCTGCCGTAATTGACCTGTTACATATATTAAACGATACGGGTTGCTGTGAATTCCTGGCAGAGCCATACTCTCATGGCTTATCATCATTGGCCAATGAAGACTGTTTCCGTGAAGAGGTAATGCGTCAGAGCGAAAAGATGAAACAGATGTTTGGTAAAGCTCCGAAAGTGTTCCGTAACTCCAGTTTGATTTATTCGGATGAAATAGGTGCTACGGTGGCTAGCATGGGTTTCAAGGGCATGCTGACCGAAGGTGCTAAACACGTTTTGGGTTGGAAGAGTCCGCATTACGTGTATCATTGCAATCAGGCTCCCAGTCTGAAATTGTTATTAAGAGACTTCAAGTTATCGGATGATATCAGTTTGCGTTTCTCTAACTCTGATTGGAGTGAGTATCCTTTATTTGCCGATAAGTTTATCGGTTGGATTGATGCTTTACCACAAGAAGAACAAGTGATCAATATCTTTATGGAACTGAAAGCATTGGGTATGGCGCAGCCATTATCGTCCAATATTTTGGAGTTCCTGAAAGCACTTCCTTATTGTGCAAAAGAAAAGGGCATTACTTTCTCTACCCCATCGGAGATTATTTCGAAATTGAAATCTGTTTCCCAATTGGATGTACCATATCCAATGTCGTGGGTAGACGAAGAAAGAGATACGAGCAGCTGGCTGGGTAATGTTTTGCAGCGTGAAGCTTTCAGCAAATTATACAGTGTGGCTGAACGTGTACACCTTTGCGATGATCGTCGTATCAAGCAGGATTGGGATTATCTGCAAGCCAGCAATAACTTCCGTTTTATGACGACCAAGAATACCGGTGTGTGGCTGAATCGTGGTATTTATGATTCTCCTTATGATGCCTTTACTAACTATATGAATATCTTGGGGGATTTCATTAAACGTGTAAATTCTCTCTATCCTGAGGATATCGATAATGAAGAGTTGAATTCATTGTTGACAACTATCAAGAACCAGGGAGAAGAGATCGCCGAATTACATAAGGAGGTTGATAGGTTGCAGGCAAAAGCGGAAAAGGCTGCAAAAACAGTAAAGGCCGAACCCAAAGCTGCACCTAAAAAGGCCGCTGCGAAGAAACCTGCTGCAAAGAAAGCAACGGCAAAAAAAGAAGATTAATATGATTCAAGAACATGCTTTAGCGTAAACTAAAGCGGTGGAAAGGGGCTGTCCAAAAAAGTTGGATAGCCCCTTACTGTTATTTACAGTTTAAAAGTAAAAGGCATAAAATGACCCTTATCTCTTGATAAGAAGGGTAATAGTCCAAATTTTTTGAATGATATTTCTTTGTAGATTTACAAGCAGTGAGTTGAAAAGGTAAGGAGCTGACTTTGGAAGATAACCTCTTTCTATTTTATGGAGAAAGAGGCGTCTCTGCTTTAGTTCGCCACATCTTGTTATTTTTTACATAAAACATAAGGAGAATGAGACCATAAAAATTAAGGCGATGTAAATAAAGAATCATTTACATCGCCTTAATTGTATTATATACTGAGAATATTTTGTTACTGCTTACCGTTGAAGTTGGTATAAGTTACTTCTAACTTCAGTTTCGTACCGTCCGGACCACCTTCCAGTTTTACGTATCCCGGTTGTAGATCGTGCTGGATGCTGATCATATTCTTATTGGAAGAGCTATCATACTGTACCAGTACCGGGATAAGTACCACTTTATTCCAATCCGGATTTGCTGCTTCCCAAGCTGCTTCGTTCCAACTGTCTCCTGCTTTTTTCTTGGCTTCCTGCTTTTCGTTGACGCATGCATTAATCAAGCGAGTCAAGTTGGTAAACACATACTGATTGGTTGTAGGTTTATTGGAAATAATAGCATTGTGTACGGCCAGATAAGAAGTGATGTTATCTGTAAGTTTGTTCTCTTCGAAGAAACTTTGCCGTTCTTTCTCACGTAAAAGTAACACATATGTAGGTGCTTTCATACTAAATTTCCCATTGTCCGGTTGGTTGTAGCTATTGAAAGTCAATTTCACTGCATTAATGGTGTCATGGCTTAATTCTTCATAAATCTTATTGATCGGCAATGTAGCTTGTGTGAAGATACCGGCCGGAGACTTCAAATAAGTACAGTCTGTCTTTTTAGCGATTTCGTTTAGCTTTTCAGAATTAACAAACTTATTGGCTTGAATTACTTCCTTGGTTGTAGCGAAAGTACGGGTTGTGTAGTATAAAGAGTCAGCACCATTTTTTTTCTTCAGATTATTTCCCAAGCTGTCTTTTTCGTGGCATCGGATTACAACATTCAGGTTGATCTGGTCAACATAAAGAATCGTTCCGTTACCATAGTCATTCTTGGCATAAATACCTTTGAATACGTTATTAATAAATGCTTCCGAAGTTTTAAAATATTCAGGGTGATCTCTGTTCAAACGATAGATACGTTTACCTAGTTTGGTGATCTCTTCAGAAGTTAGACGGACATTAGGATAAAAGTCATCTGAGTTTCTGATGGAATCGCTGAGTGATTGGTCAACAGCTGTGTAGGCTTTTCGTGCGAGTAAGTTGTTTGGATTGTAATACTTCAATGGATCGATGTCTGTATAATAGTTCTGGGTCAAGTTTTCGTCCAGTTCATAAACAGTCATTCGGCATGGATTGATAGAGTCTCCAAAATAACTTTTATAGTATAAGATCAATTCAGCGGTGTGAATAGAGTCTCCTGCCATTACCCCTTTGGGATTAGTTTCCGGATCGTAGACCGAAGGAAAAGAAATTCCATCCGGACTATTCAACTGTGCGAGGAAACTGGCTTCGTATTCTCCGAATTCTTTATCAGTGAATTTTCCCACATAACCTACGCTGGTTTTGGCAAAAACAGGACCTGATAGGTCGGAATTCGTAGTTAACTCGTAAGTCGTATATCTTCCATTGATATTTTGGTCGCTATCCGGAAGCATATCCCATCCGATAGTACCTGTATTATCATCGCATCCGAAGAAAGTCAAGGCAAGCAGTGCTACCCATACATATTTTGCTTTCATGATCGTCGTATCTAGGTTCTTATTTATTTTTGTTCAGCTTCCCACACTTGATCGTAGAAACTGTTGCAAGCATCTGCAAGAGCATCGGGAGCTTGATAGTCAAGAACCAATTTGCCCGATTGACGCGCGTAGTTCATGACATCTTCATTTACATGTTCACTATTCTGTACTATTCCGTCCGAGTAATCGACAGCTAATTTGCAAAGTGTAGCATAATCTACCGGATCTTTCAGGGTAGCTACATCTTTTTTATTAATACCCTTTAGCATCAGTTTGCTTGCAAAGTCATTGTTGAATGTACCTTTGAAATCATCTTCGTATACGGAGAATACTACTTTTGCATCGCGGAACGAAGGTTCGTCTTTATACGCTTTCTTTATATACAAAGGGGCTAATGCCGTCATCCAGCCATGACAGTGAATAACGTCCGGACACCAACGCAATTTCTTTACCGTTTCCAGCACTCCTCTGGCATAGAAGATAGCCCGGCTATCATTATCATCGTATTCAACCCCGTTTTCATCAGCTGTCTGCAGCCGGTTCTGAAAATAATCATCGTTATCGATGAAATAAACCTGCATACGTGCTGACTGGATAGAAGCTACTTTGATAATAAGTGGATGGTCGGTGTCGTCGATGATCAGGTTCATGCCGGAAAGACGTATCACTTCGTGCAATTGATTTCTGCGTTCGTTGATATTCCCCCATTTGGGCATAAATGTTCTGATTTCTCTGCCTTTTTCCTGGATAGCTTGTGGTAGATGTCTGCCTATATTGGCCATCTCGGATTCTGAAACGTAAGGAGTAATCTCTTGTGTAATAAATAAAACCTTGTTAGCCTTTGTCATAATAACAATCGTTCTCGTAAATATTCTGCAAAGATATAAAAAAAAACGGGCATTAAAGCAAGTTCTCTGGCGGTATAATTCCTTATGAATTGTTAAGTGCTTGTTTTTCAGTGATAAATCGTCCTGTTGCTTAGGACTCTCCTTCGTCTTCTTTTGCATTAATTTACGATATTTCTTCTTTATATGGTAAATTATGGTTTATTTTGCACCGTTTTTCAAACAACTAAGAATCATAAACCAATTAAAATGAAAGTAATACATACGATCAAGGACTTGCAGGCTGAACTTTCGGTTTTGAAAGCCCAAGGTAAAAAGGTGGGGTTGGTGCCTACTATGGGTGCTTTGCATGCAGGGCACGCATCTCTTGTAAAGCGTAGTGTAAACGAGAATGAAGTAACGGTGGTAAGTGTTTTTGTGAACCCTACCCAGTTTAATGATAAAAATGATCTTGTTAAGTATCCTCGCACACTGGATGCCGATTGTAAATTGCTCGAGGCTTGTGGAGCGACTTATGCTTTTGCTCCTTCGGTGGAAGAGATGTATCCGGAGCCGGATACCCGTCAGTTCAGTTATGCTCCTTTGGATACTGTAATGGAGGGGGCTTTCCGTCCGGGACACTTTAATGGAGTATGCCAGATAGTAAGTAAACTGTTCGAAGCGGTGAAACCACATCGTGCATACTTTGGTGAGAAAGATTTTCAGCAATTGGCTATCATCCGTGAGATGGTTCGTCAGATGCAGTTTGATCTTGAAATAGTAGGTTGTCCTATTGTTCGTGAAGAAGATGGTTTGGCTCTGAGCAGCCGGAATGCGCGTCTGTCGGCAGAAGAACGTGAAAATGCATTAAAAATATCTCAGACCTTATTTAAAAGTCGTACCTTTGCAACCACTCACACAGTGGGTGAAACGCTGAAGTTTGTGGAAGATGCTATTGCTGCTGTTCCGGGATTGCGTCTGGAGTATTTTGAGATAGTAGACGGAAACACTTTGCAGAAGGTTGATAATTGGAACCAAACATCGTATGTAGTGGGCTGTATAACAGTGTTCTGCGGTGATGTCAGACTGATTGATAATATTAAATACAAAGAATCTTAAACTTAAAAAAGACGAACCCCTTATGATGATTGAAGTGTTGAAGTCAAAAATTCATTGTGCCCGTGTCACGGAAGCCAATCTGAATTATATGGGTAGTATTACGATTGATGAGAATCTATTGGATGCAGCTAATATGATTGCCGGTGAGAAGGTGTACATTGCCGACAATAATAACGGCGAGCGTTTTGAGACCTACATTATCAAAGGTGAACGCGGATCAGGTAAAATCTGCCTGAATGGCGCTGCGGCCCGTAAAGTACAACCGGATGATATTGTGATCATTATGTCGTATGCGTTGATGGATTTTGAGGAAGCTAAGTCGTTTAAGCCGACTGTTATTTTTCCGGATCCGGCTACAAATAGTGTAGTGAAGTAAGAAATCGTTCAATTGTGGAATATGAAAATCCCTGCTAATTATCCAATTAGCAGGGATTTTTTATTAGGATCGATTATTGCGAGTATCCGGTCCGGAGAATAAATTGTTAGGAGGGTGCCCATAACTCACCACATACTCTGTGGTGAATACGAGTTTTGAACATCCCCCCGACTTTATACTTCTACTTGGAACTCAATTGTTCGTTCATTGCTGCTGCGGCACGGCGTCCGTCTCCCATGGCAAGGATGACAGTAGCTCCTCCGCGTACAATATCTCCTCCCGCATAAATAGTGGGAATAGACGATTGCATCTGATCGTTAACAGTGATTGTTCCTTTACGGCCCAATTCCAGACCTTTGATAGAACTGGGGACGATAGGATTGGGAGATACCCCGACACTGACAATGGCGAGATCGATATCAACGGTTTCTGTTGCTCCTGGGATGGGGACGGGGCTACGTCGTCCGGAGGCATCCGGTTCACCCAATTCCATCTTTTGCAAGATTACTTGTTTGACACGTCCTTGCTCGTCTGCCAGATATTCGATTGGGTTGTGTAAGGTCAGGAACTCTATACCTTCTTCTTTGGCATGTTTCACTTCTTCCAGACGTGCTGGCATTTCTTCTTCTGAACGGCGATAGATGATCATAGCCCGTTCGGCTCCAAGACGTTTGGCTGTACGGACAGAGTCCATGGCAGTGTTACCGCCACCAATCACAGCTACGTTCTTTCCGAAGGCTACCGGAGTATCGGAATCGGGACTGGCTGCATCCATCAGATTTACACGAGTCAGATATTCGTTGGAAGACATGATGTTGATCGAGTTCTCACCCGGGATGTTCATAAAGTTGGGAAGTCCGGCTCCTGAGGCTACAAAAATTCCCTTAAAACCTTCTTCTTCCAACTGTTCTACGCTGATCGTTTTCCCTACAATGCAGTCTTTGATGAATGTAACTCCCATTTTGGCAAGATTCTCAATCTCGACGTCTACTATTTTGTTGGGTAGACGGAATTCGGGAATACCATATTTCAGTACACCGCCAATTTCATGTAGCGCCTCGAATACCGTTACATCATATCCGTATTTGGCCATATCCCCTGCAAAGGATAGTCCGGCAGGACCGGAACCGATAACAGCCACTTTGATATCGTTTTTCTCGCCTACTTCAGGTACGGAGATTTGTCCGCTTTCTCGTTCGTAGTCGGCAGCAAATCTTTCCAGGTGACCAATGGCTACGGCTTCTTTGCCCATTTTCAGATGGATACATTTTGATTCGCATTGTTTTTCCTGCGGACATACACGACCGCATACGGCAGGCAGGGCACTGGTCTCTTTCAGTGTTTTGGCTGCTTCAAGGAATTCTCCACGTTCTATGTTCTTGATGAAACGGGGAATGTCGATGCCTACCGGGCAACCTGTCATACAGCCTGGGTTGGCACAATCCAGACAGCGCTGTGCCTCCGTAACTGCCTGCTCTTTAGTCAGCCCTTGATTGACTTCTTCTTTACGGCTGTGTGACCGGTACTCCGGATCGAGTTCGTTCATTTGGCAGCGTTCAATGTTCGCACGGTCTTTAGCTTTGATAGCTTTACGGAGTGCTTCGCGCCAAGGGGCTGTACGTCCGTTTTCGTCTATGACTTTGGTTGCTTCACATTCATCGAGTTTATGCAACTCTTCACGTTCGATGGTTTTGAAAGCTCCCATGCGCTTCAACATTTCATCGAAGTCCACTTGGTGACCGTCAAATTCCGGACCGTCGACACATACGAATTTGGTCTTTCCTCCGATAGTAATACGGCAGGCGCCGCACATTCCGGTGCCATCTACCATAATTGTATTTAATGATACTTCTGTCGGAATTTCATATTTCTTCGTCAGCAAACAAACAAATTTCATCATGATAGCCGGGCCGATAGCAAAACATTTGTTCACTTTCTCCCGTTTGATTACTTCTTCTACTCCTTCGGTAACCAAGCCTTTGCGACCGTATGATCCGTCATCGGTCATTATGATCACTTCGTCCGAACTTTCACGCATTTCTTTTTCAAGAATGATCAGTTCTTTGCTACGTCCTGCCAGTACGGTGATCACACGGTTTCCGGCTGCCTTCAGGGCCTGTACGATGGGTAGCATCGGAGCTACACCTACGCCACCTCCGGCACATACTACTGTTCCGAAGTTTTCAATGTGGGTAGCTTGTCCCAATGGACCTACTACGTCGGTGATATAGTCTCCTTCGTTTAGTTCGCAAAGGCGGGTAGAAGAGAGCCCTACTTCCTGAACAACCAGGGTGATCGTTCCTGCCTTCGGGTCGGCGGCTGCAATGGTCAGTGGCATCCGTTCTCCCTTTTCACCGACACGCACAATCACGAAATGACCTGCTTTGCGTGATTTTGCTATCAACGGAGCTTCAATGACAAGTTTGAATACTTTCTCCGAAAAGTGTTCTTTGCTAATGATTTTGTTCATTATCTAATTAATTTGTTGGATTTATTACGTAATTGCTATCAGAATGTTCTTAGTGTGCAAAGATACTGCTAATTTGTAAAAAACAAAAGAAAAGCCATCCTTTTGAGGGGATGGCTTTATTATCAGTGTAAATCAGTTTGTTTTGTTCTGATTTTATATCCGGCTATAGCCCTAATCGACAGAGAAGAGCGGGCTTGGATGAGCTTACCTGATTCTATGTCAGTCGATCATGTCAAATCCGCAGTAGGGAACCAATGCTTTCGGAATCCGGATACCCTCCGGAGTCTGATGGTTTTCCAGCAAGGCTGCTACGATGCGGGGCAATGCCAGTGCCGATCCGTTCAGTGTGTGGCAAAGTTCGGTTTTCTTTTCTCCGCTACGATAGCGGCATTTTAATCGGTTGGCTTGGTAAGTATCGAAGTTGGATACAGAGCTGACTTCCAACCAGCGCTTCTGTGCTTCGGAATATACTTCGAAATCAAAGCAAAGCGCAGCGGTAAAACTCATATCACCACCACAGAGACGGAGAATACGGTAAGGGAGTTCCAACTTCTGGAGCAGGCCTTCTACATGATCCAGCATTTCCTGATGTGACTGACGGGAGTGCTCCGGTTTGTCGATACGCACCAATTCTACTTTAGAGAATTCGTGAAGGCGATTGAGCCCGCGTACATCTTTACCGTAAGAGCCGGCTTCCCGACGGAAGCATTGTGTATAAGCGCAGTTTTTAATAGGAAGTTGCTTTTCATCCAAAATGACGTCACGGTAGATATTAGTTACCGGAACTTCAGCCGTCGGAATCAGATAGAGATCGTCTACTTCGCAATGGTACATTTGTCCTTCTTTATCCGGAAGTTGTCCGGTTCCATAGCCGGAAGCAGCGTTTACAACTGTTGGAGGCATGATTTCGGTATATCCGGATTTACGTGCTTCATCCAGGAAAAAGTTAATCAGTGCGCGTTGCAGTTGAGCTCCTTTGCCTTTGTAAACAGGAAAACCTGCACCGGTTATTTTTACACCCAAATCAAAGTCAATCAAGTCGTATTTCTTAGCCAGTTCCCAATGGGGGAGTGCATCTGTGGGAAGTTGAGTTTCCATACCTCCCATTTTCTCAACTACATTGTCCTCGGCACCAACACCTTCGGGCACACTGTCGTAGGGAATATTGGGAATGGTATACAGCAGATTCAGCATGTCGTTGGCAGCCTGGTCCATGTCGGCCTGCAGTGTTTTATTGCTCTCCTTTATCTCGGCTACACGGGCTTTTGCAACTTCAGCTTCTTCCTTTTTGCCTTCTTTCATCAACTGACCGATCGTTTTCGAAAGTGAATTTACCTCTGCCAGGTTTTTATCTAATTGATTTTGTGTATTACGTCTTTTGTCATTCACTTCGATTACTTGGGCAATTGTTTCTTTGGCTCCTTTGAAGTGTTTTTTCTCCAGACCGCGGATTACCGCGTCGGTGTTTTCTGTAATTTGTTTAATGGTAAGCATATCTATACTTTATTTATGAACTTTCTTCTTTGAGTTTACAAAGATATATAAAAATAAGATAAGAGGGTGCGTCTTGTATAAAAAAGAAAAGAGACGCAATCAACCGATTGCATCTCTTTCTTCAATTTCTTACAATTTCCTTTAAACTCCGGAAATTTATGCTTCTGTTGCTTCAGCAGGGATGATAGAAACATATCTTCTGTCTTCTCTACCTACTTTGAAGTTTACAGTTCCATCTACTAAAGCGAAAAGAGTGTGGTCCTTACCCATACCGATGTTTTCACCCGGGTGGAATTCAGTACCTCTTTGACGAACGATGATGTTACCTGCTTTGCAAGCTTCGCCACCAAATATCTTAACGCCTAATCTTTTACTTTGTGATTCGCGGCCGTTCTTAGAACTACCGACACCTTTCTTATGTGCCATTTCTTCTTACTTTTAAAATTGATTAAGCTACTACTTCTGTGATTGTTAACTCTGTGAACTGCTGACGGTGACCGTTCAACTTTCTGTGACCTTTTCTTCTTTTCTTGTGGAAAACAAGAACTTTGTCACCTTTAACCAGGCTTGAAACAATCTGGCAAACTACTTTTGCACCGTCTACAGTAGGAGCACCTACAGTAACGTTTCCGTCTTTGTCTACCAAAAGAACTTTGTCAAATTCTACTGTTGCACCGTTCTCTGCATTCTGAATGTGGTGAACGAACAATTTCTGGCCAGCTTCAGCTTTAAATTGCTGACCGTTGATTTCTACAATTGCGTACATCTTATATAAATAAATGTAAGTTAGCTCCGTCGGGTGGTCTTTAATCACTTAAAAAACACTTGCTCAAACCCGGTGCGGAATAATCAGGGCACAAAATTACTGCTTTTATTTGTTTCGGACAAGTTTTTCTTTTTCTTTTTTGTTTGCAGTATGTTATTTTGCTCTTTTTCTTCTTTCGGGTAGGGGCAGTTAGAAGGTTGATTATTAAATGGGATGTGGCTTTATTCATTTTGTCACTTTGATAATCGGTACTCCTCAGAATCGTTTATTTCGGACGGGATGCTTGCCTGGGTGAAAAAAACGCGTTCTGAAGGTTTTTCCCGATGACATATATCTTGGGGCTTTTGATTGATGGTACGCACAAGGAAAGGAAAAAGTCGTGTCGGTGGTGAAAGTGCTTCGGATGGGATTGCATTCCGATTTTTTTGTCACTTCAGAAAGCTCTGCCTGCGGTTGCCAACCGGAAGACGGAGTGTTCCTTTCAGACCGGATTTGGAATAACAATAGGAGATATTGGGGAAAACAATAGGAGATATTTCCAAAACATAAGGACATTTTCGGTAAATGCTTACGTCTTTTCGGCCAAATGCTTGCTTCTTTTTGCGAAAAGTCAGGCTTTCCGACCCCGGAAGCCCGTCTTTTCGGCCTCTAAAGTCTCCATTTGGCTTTTTTCTTCTCTCCGGGTGTCGGAAACGGACAAGGACTCTGTTATGAAAAACAGATATTTACTTTCTTTTTGTACTGTTATTCGATGAACGGATGTCATCCGGTTGGATTGTTCAGAGTGGACAGCCGGATTTGTCTTCCGGAACGGAGATTAGCTGGCCAAGAGTACTGATGATTCTGTCGTAGGGATAGGCCTGAAACTCTTGGGCAGTAGTCATACCGCTGGTAACACCGGTAAAAGAAACTCCGGCAGCGGCGGCTGTTCCTGCATCCACTGTACTGTCACCGATGTATAATACTTCTTCGGGGCATGCCTTCAATCGGTCGATGGCAAGTAGCAAACCTTCAGGATCGGGTTTATGATGTGTCACATCTTCACCTCCGATAATGATGTCAAACCAATCATCCGGCATGTGATTTCTCAGGAAACTCAGTATCCGGAATCGGTATTTGGTTGAAATGATTCCGATACGGATTCCTTGTTTTTTCAGGTGTGTAAGCGTGGGGAGAGTATCCGGGAAAAGAATGGTATTTGCATTCATGTATATATCTGCCTCTTTGGAATACTCTTGTCTGAATGATTCCAGTTGGTCGGCGTCAGTAATTCCCGTAAGGATGCTGAACGATTCTTCAAGCGTTTTCCCAATGGTGCGTTTGATCATATCATCAGTGATACCGGTGTAGCCATGTCTCTCGAGTACGCTTCTGAAGCAGGTTACGATGCCACGCGAAGAGTCTGCCAGTGTATAGTCAAAGTCGAATAAATAAACAGTGTATTTCATTTGCGGAATTTTCGGCAAAGATAGTGAATTTTTTATTTCAATAAAGGTTATTTGCGTACTCTGCCTCCCGATATCCAGTGAGTCCGGTAATAGGGTTCATTGAGACTGCTGACAATGACTCCCTGGCTTGTGCTGGCATGAACAAACTTTCCGTCTTTGAGATAGATGCCCACGTGTGCCACTTTTCTGCGCGATTTTCGGCTACTGAAAAATACCAGATCACCTTCCCGAAGATTTCGCCGGGCAACTTTACTGCTCTCTTTCTTCTGACCGTCTGTGCTTCGTTGCAGTTTGGTATGATATACCTTTTTATAAATCTGGCAGGTCATTCCCGAGCAGTCTGTGCCACGTTTGGTCTCTCCGCCTCCCCGGTAGGGGGTACCTATCCATTCGGCTGCTTCCAGGTAGAGTTTATGGTTATCCTCCATTCCGATGTCTACGCCCAAGCGTACAGAAGCACGGGCCAATTTCTTATAGTCTAGTTTGGGAGCAGAGGTGCGGCAGCCACTCAGGCCGATAACTAAGACGGTGAAAAGTAACAGATTAAAAAGGTGTTTCTTCATACATTCATTCTTCTTCTACATTAAAATAATCTTCCAGTTCTTTTTCTGCCGAATTGTTTTCGTTTACAAGGTCACGGATAATGACTCCATGCTCAAGCACGGCAATACGAGGACAGACATCCACCGTATGGTTCAGGTTATGGCTCGAAATAATGACCGTGGCATTATGTTCCTCATTATACTTTTTCAGCAGATGTTTAATGACGGATTGTGAACTTGGGTCCAGAAAATTAAACGGTTCGTCCAGAATGATCAGTTTCGGATAATGTAGCATGGCCGACACGATACCGATCTTTTGCTTATTGCCCGCCGAGAAGTTACGGATAAACTTCTTTTGTCCCAATACTTCCCCGTTCATAAAACGTTCGAAGGGGATCAGGCGTTCATCCACTTCTTCTTTTTTGAGTCCGTACATTTTACCGATAAAATAGAAATATTCTTCCGGAGTCAGGTAACTGATCAGGAATCCGTCATCGATAAATGCACCGGTAAAACTTTTCCAGTCTTCGCTTTGGTTCACATGAATGTCGTTGATAATGATTTCACCGGTATCAGCTTTCAGCAGGTCCAGCATTAAACGGAACAAAGTTGTTTTTCCGGCTCCATTGTTACCCACCAGGCCGACCATCTCTCCCTGATTGATTGTATAATTCTCGATATTGACGGCTGTTTGGGTGCCGAAGTTTTTCCGGAGGTTATGTATGGTAATCATATTCTTTTTCTATAAAATAAATGTTGAATCGTTATTTACTGTCTCTGAATCCTTCCATGTTTTCGTAACGGCGTTGCATGAAACGGACATATACATTGTTTATCCACATAGGGGAGGTCAAGGTGAAGCCTAATCCGATGATTAATATGACAATGTAGGCCCATGTTTGTCCCAGCAGCATGGGGAGCGTGCCATAGAGTGTGGTTGGTACGATGAAAAGTCCGAAACTGATTAACATCTGCATTCCGGTATTCATACTTTGTTTGCCTGTGATGCTTTCATTGAGTGGTACGGTTTTATGGTTGTATACCGCCAGTTGGAACAAGATGCAATAGACAGGACCTGTTGTCAGAAAGATTAGTGCGACAGCACCCAGCAGGCTGGCTTTTCCCATCACAAAAGCCGGTATCAGCAGGATCAGCGGAATGATTTCCGCCAAGCTATAGATATAATATTTGGCTGTCAACAGGCTTTTGATGGATTCTTTGCGAGTCATCAGTCCGTCGATATAGTTTCCTTCAAATCCCATAAGTTGTATCAGAATCACCATACCGAATCCAAGGAAGGAGTATACCTGGACAAAACTCTTCATGTGGTCATACGTACTGCTGAAACTCAGTATGATGGAGAAGATGATTACGAGCATTGCTACCGACCGGAGTGAGGCCTTACAGCGTTTGTTGCGTAGAAGCATCTTCAATTCCAGACGCATATATTCGCCTACCTCTCCGAAGCGTTCCAGGAAACGGTATTCGGATACGGTTTTTACTTTTGTGTCTTCTACTTTATTGATTTCGTTGTATATTAAACCGGTCATCACTTTACGGTTGATACACCATACCAGAACAGTGGCTGCCAATGTACCCAGGTAAGCAAGTAGATTTCCTTCGATATAACCTTCTCCCAGGTTCATGAAAAAGTTACTTATAAATCCCGTTTTGGGAATAAAAATAGCGATGGCGATTCCACTGTAGACAACGATGGGAAGTACCACCCACCAAATATGTTCGTTAATCAGCGTACGGCAAAGCAGATACCAATATCCGTTGAAAACCATCAGTAACCAAATGCCGATGCTGTAAGTGAGAACTCCTGATATTCCATAAAAAGGAAAGACTGTGAGTGCTGCGAACGGCACGAACAGGAACAGCCAGATAAGATTGAAAGAACTGAGCCCGTGGCGGAGAAGCAGAAAGTCGAGTATACGGCTTCGTTTTACCGGAAGTAGCAGATAAGGTTTTACTTCTTGTGTAGGAGTTTTTTGGAATGGGAAACGTATTACAAAGTCCAGGGCAAGCGCAAATATCAGTCCACTATTCAAAATATGATAGGCTTCCATATTGGGAACTTCTGTGCTGATGGCTTTTGCCAGACCGATGCCAATAAATATAAAGTAAGCACCCCAGAAAATAAAGGACGCATACATGATGTATTTGCCTATTTTATTCTTTTCGTACATCGGATGTCGTTTGGCTGCAAGTTTGCCGTGCAGGCGTAGTTCATTGAATAGCATAGTACCGTTTTATTTAAGTTTCGACAAAAAAGAGCACGCAGATAATACAACTTCTTATCTGTTTGGGTTGCATCATCTGCGTGCTGCAAGGTCTTATTATTTCTTTTCCGGGCTGACCATTGTCACTTCCACTTCATTTTTCTGTTTGAAGAGGTCGTCAGCGAATTTCCGGATGTCATTTACCGTAATGCTATTGACTATTTTTTCATAATCATTCATGCGGTTCATGCCGGTATATAAGTATTCGTCGATACTTCCCAGCCAGTAGCTGTTTTCTTTCAGGTCTTCGGTATGCTTTTTCAGCATATATTCTTTCACTTTGTTCAAGTTGGCTTCCGACGGGCCTGTTTTCGTTATGTTATCGATTTCTCCGAAAATGATCTTCATCAGCTTCTCTTTCTTTTCGGGAGCCGTATCGAAGATGATTTGCAGGATTGCTTTTTCTTTTGGATATTTTTGTAGCGTTCCGCCTACATATACACCATACGTACCTCCTTCGTCTTCACGTACTTTTTCTGTGTAGACCAAATCCAGAATCTGGCTTGTCATGCTAAGCAAGAGGTTGTTTCTCAGGTCATATTTGCAATCTCCGTTGTAGAAAGCGAAAACGGAAGCTTTCGGTGTCTCTTGCTGCTTGGTAAACTCGTTCTTGTAAATGCCCTGACGCATTTCAATTTTGTTATCTTTGAAAGTTTCTTTGCGGTTAACGGCGGGGAGCGCACCCAGATATTCGGCAATTACCGGTTTCATTTTCTCTACATCTACGTTACCGACAAAGATAAATGTGAAGTCACTTGCATCTTTGAAGCGATCCTGATACATAGACAGAATCTTGTCGTAATCCATTTGATCCACCATGTCAGCTTTTATGCGTATGATTCTCGGGTGTTTCATATAGATGCCGGCTTGGATAGAGTCGCTGAAGGCCACATTCGGATTCAATTCCTGATTCTTTAATGCGGCTTTATTACGATTTTTATATGAAGCAAATGCATCATCGTCTCTACGCGGTGCTGTAAATGTAAGGTAAGTGAGTTGCATCATCGTTTCGAAATCTTTGGGTGAACAACTTCCTGAAACGCTTTCGGTCTTGTTTGCGATATCGTAACTAACCGATGCTTTCTTTCCGGCGAGCACTTTTTCAAGGTTTACAGCACTGAAGTTACCCAAACCACCGACTCCGACTGCATCCAGACCATTTATATTGATGATTTCCGAATCCGGGAATACGGAACTACCTCCCAGGCTGACACCTTTCATCCGGATTTCATCTGCCTTGAAATCAGTTTTCTTTATAATCACTTTTACTCCGTTAGAAAGGGTTAAAGTAGTTGCTCCAAAGATGTCGTCTTTTGATTCCGAAACAATCTTACCACCTTTCGGCGCTTCAGCCATCAAGGGTTCGTCTGATACTTTATCTACGTAGGCAGTCAGCTTTTCGGTTTTTGCATCCTTCAGCAGTTTTGCGATAGCGGCTTCGGATGGTAGTTTCAGATCCTCTTTCTCGGGTGCGAAAAGGGCCAGCGCCTGATTGTCGTCTGTAATCAGTCCTTTCATCAATTGGTTGATTGCTGCCACCGGAATATTGGGGGCGATCTGGTTGATGATTGTATATTCGTTCTCTATGCCCGGTATAGGTTCGTTATCTAGAAAGTGGCGGACATATTCATTTACATACTTTTCGTTCTTCTGTTTGTCACGTTCATTGTAAGAAGATTCCAACTGACGCAAGTATTCGGCACGGGCACGATTGTATTCTGTTTCGGTGAAGCCGAATTGGCGGGCACGTTCTAATTCGCGGAGCATGGCGGCGATACCATTTTCGATGCTGTCCTCTTTGCAAACCACGATCCCCAGAAATGCATCTTTGGTTTTGGCAACAAAGAAGTTGCTATCGTCTGCTCCTGCATAAATATAGGGTGGATTGGCTGTCTGAACCAGTTCGTTCAAACGTGCATTCAGCATAATGCTGATCAGATTCTTGGCGTATTGCTGTATCAGATAGTCCACATTTCCTTTCTGGTTATCGGGAACTGCTTCGTGTTTATTGAAGAGTAGAACTTGGACATGAGGCTGTTCCTTGTCTTTCAAGATACAGATAATCGGTTCTTTATTGTCTGCGACGGGATAGTAGATACGTTCTGCCGCATTAGGCTGTGCAGGGATGTCAGCAAACATTGTTTTGATTTTAGCTTCTACGGCATCTACATCGATATCACCGACGATGACGATTCCCTGTAAGTCGGGACGATACCATTTTTCGTAATAGTCTCTCAAGGTTTGCGGCTTAAAATTCATCACTACGTCCATGGTGCCGATGGGGAAGCTATGGGCGTATTTGTCACCCGGATACATCATTGGCAGAAGCTTCTCTTGCATACGCATCATGGCACTCATGCGTGTACGCCATTCTTCATTGATGACGCCGCGTTCTTTATCAATCTCTTTCGGATCGAGTGTCAGGTCATTGCTCCAGTCGTGTAGAATCAGCAGGCAGGAGTCTACTGCACCGGGAGTTTTGACGGGTACATTGGAGATATTGTAAACCGTTTCATCGATAGCCGTATATGCGTTCAGGTTTTCACCGAATTTAACGCCGATACGCTCCAGATACTGCTTCAAGGCATCACCGGGGAAGTGAGTTGTCCCATTAAAACACATGTGTTCCAGGAAGTGTGCCAATCCGCGTTGATTTTCTTCTTCTTGAATAGAACCCACTTTCTGGGCAATGTAGAAGTCAGCCCGGTTGGCAGGCAGATTGTTCTTACGGATGTAGTAGGTCAGACCATTGTCCAACTTTCCAATACGTACGTTCTTGTCGATAGGGATGGGTGGCATTTGCTGTGCAAAGGCCTGTTGGAAGTTGCAGCATAAGATGACTGTAACCAAAAGTAAACCACGGAATAAATGTTTCATTGCTATACTGTTTTTAAGTTCCACTCACCGCAGGAGTTTCAGAGCGCATAGATCCTATTTATGTATTTGAGAATCCGGACTTCCAGTATCTCCTGAGATGAATTACCTTCTTACTGTTTTTTCTATCAGTCGCATTACCGGGAAGTAAATCACATAATTGCTTCTCTAATTTTCACCAGTTTAGTCAATAAGCCTTCCAACCGGTCAAGTTTCAACATATTGGCACCGTCGCTTTTGGCTACTGCCGGATTTTCGTGTGTCTCAATAAAGAGACCGTCGGCTCCTACGGCAATGCCGGCTTTGGCTACCGTTTCGATCAATTGCGGCATACCGCCTGTTACACCGTTCGTCTGGTTGGGTTGCTGTAATGAATGAGTTACATCCAGGATGACCGGATAACCGAAAGATTGCATTTCCGGTATGCCCCGGTAGTCGATGACCAGGTCCTGATAACCGAAAGTCGTTCCACGTTCAGTCAGCATAACGTTCTTGTTGCCGGCCTCTATCACCTTGTCTGCTGCAAACTGCATGGCAAGCGGAGAGAGGAACTGTCCTTTTTTGATATTAATCGTTTTTCCGGTTTGAGCAGCAGCGACCAGTAAGTCCGTTTGTCGGCAGAGGAAAGCGGGTATCTGCAGGATGTCTACATAATCGGCTGCCATGGCTGCTTCATCGGCTGCGTGAATATCGGTTACGGTAGGCACTCCGAAGGTATTGTGTACTTTCTCGAGAACTTTCAACGCTTTTTCATCACCAATTCCCATGAATGAATCCAAGCGAGAACGGTTGGCTTTACGGTATGAACCTTTAAATACATAGGGAATACCCAGTTTATCGGTGATATTTACTATTTTTTCTGCAATTCGCATAGCCATCTCTTCGCCTTCGATGACGCAAGGACCGGCTAACAGGAAAAAATTTCCTGTTTTATTGTTCTTCAGTTGTTCTATCATAACATTTATGTTTTATCAATTGGGTATAATCAATGTGGTTGCTTCCGGGATAATTCCTATTTCAATCGGGAAATGGCGTGGCAACAAGCGTCCGTCAAGGTCGACGGCGGCATTCTGGGCACGCAATACTTTTACTTTTCGGGTACGGTAGGATTTCACCACTTTGTGGTTCAATATGCGTCCTTGAATAAGCATCCACAGTCCGGACAAGATTTGCAGGAACTCGGGGCGGTAGATGACCGATACATCCAGCCAGCCATTATAGGGTACGGCACTTGGGGTTTGTCCGTATCCGGTGGCACTTCCCACACAGACTGTCATAATCCGTCCGCGGATGTGTTCGTCGTTAATTTTGAGATGTGAACGATAAAGCTTGCGTTCGAATATCAGCAGGAAGAGAGCTGCCAGATAGGAGAGGAACTTTACTCCCCAGAAACGTTTGGTCTGGTCCGTGATTTTTACGATACGCGCACCTAATCCTATATTGACAGCATTGAGGAAGTAACGTCGTTGGTGTTTTTCGCCATCGTAAAAGTTGCAGTAACCCACGTCTATTTTCTTCCGGCGGTTATTGATAATCCAGTCTACTGCCTGTTTGTATTCCAGATTCAATTCCCAGTATCTGGCAAAGTCGTTTCCTATTCCGTTGGGGATGATACCGATGGCTATCTCTTCTTTTTTTTCTGCGTTCGAACTCATAATGCCGTTAATGGCATCATTCAATGCACCGTCTCCGCCCACTACTACGATGGTGCGATAACCGTTGTTGGCCAGAATGCCGGCGAGTCGTTCTACCGATCCGAAACCCTCGGACTGCACATAGTCGTATGACACTCCCTTAGAGTCCATGTACTCTTTTATTTCTTTCCACCGTTTCTGCACCTTTCGTGTGCCTGCTTTGGGATTGTAGATTACACCCCATTTTCCAGGTTCTACGCTCATGGATATTATATTTATTATTTCGTACTTTTATTTCTAATTTCTCTGTATGGTGACCGATCTTTTTGTTAAACGACCGATCATTCATATATTAACAACAGACTTGCACTGGCTTAACCGGTTATCATAGGCTATTTATTACCTTTCTCTTTATCCATTAACTCGCCCTGCGCTTGAGGGCTCATCTGCCTCCGTTCCCGGACTGATGGGCTTGGGTAACCGGGCGCATGGACCCACACTTGCGGGACGAACTGATAAATGAAACAAAAACGGTTAAGAGCTTCGCCAAAGTTACTAAAACTCTTTGAGTTTCTGCTTTACAAAGTTAATCTTTTCCTCCATTGGGAGTGAAGCATCTACCCAATGAATGGTGAAACCTCTTCGTTCCATTCCCCGAAACCAGGTCATTTGCCGTTTGGCAAACTGGTGGATGGCAGTTTCCAGACCGGTAAACATTTCATCGTATGTCATTTTGCCAATGGCGTACAAAGTCAGGTATTTGTATTCCAATCCATAATAAATCAGATCATCCGGCTGAATTCCCTCTGCCAGGAGACGACGTACCTCTTCAACCATCCCGTCGTCCAGTCTTTGTTTAAGGCGGCGGGTGATTTTCTCCCGTCGCAATTCACGGTCGATGTCCACTCCGATAATCAGGCTGTTCAGTTGTGGGAACTCCCGTTCTTCTATTGGTGTCTTTGCATAATACTCTTCTATTTCGATAGCACGGATTGCCCGTTTGACGGTATCCACGTCTGTCGAATTGTGAAGTGTCTTATAACTGCTTAAAATGGCAGTCAGTTCTTCCAATGATTTTTCGGCCAGGCGTACACGCAGCTCTTGGTTTTCGGGAACTGGAATCAGGCGATAGCCTTTTAGTACCGACTCCAGATACAAGCCTGTCCCTCCACATAGAACGGGGAGACATCCTTTTTGTTTAATAGTCTCGTAAGCTGTCAGGAAATCACGTTGATACTCAAATACATTGTATTTATAGCCCGGATCAGCAATATCTATCAGGTGGTAAGGGATTTGTCGGCCGTTAATAGTGTAGTCTTCCAGGTCTTTGCCTGTACCAAGATCCATTCCCCGATAGATTTGGCGTGAATCGGCACTGATGATTTCAGTATTTAACTCTGCGGCCAGTGCGGCAGCAAAAGGGGTTTTACCCGAAGCGGTAGGGCCAAGAATGGCAATCAGATCATAGTCCGGCATGGTCATATCTTTATTAATAACGTTACAAAGATATGAAAAAGGAAGTGAAAAGCAGGTGTTAAACTCTTAAATGGTGTTATAAAACATACTTTTTTTCTTGTATTATTTGCAGATAACCAAAGAGTACGTATCTTTGCAATGTGTTTTTCATAGTATTAGATTTAAGGTTAACAAAGGTTGGAGCAAGGCGTTGCTCCTTTTTTTATGCCCTAATCTCTCCTATGCTTTGTGCATCCATATTGACAACATCTTCTTTTTCAGTATAATAACGTTGATGGAAGACACCAATAAGAATAAAAATATACCTATGGCGAAAGTTGGCCAGAGAGATCCGACAGACATTTGTGGAAACAACAGGTTCAGTGTCGTAAGATAAGAGGTGCGTGCCCACGAAACAATGCCGACGGATAGTAACAGTACAACAACATTGAGTCCTAGTGTAAGAATCTGATAGGGGAGTGCTACTCTTGAAGGGCTGTAACCTATCAGAAGTAAACTTTCCAGTTTCACGGTGTTCTTTTGTAAAAGCAGAAAAATGCTGAGCATCAGAATGTAGAAAGAGAGTATGCTGATAAATAGTCCCACTGCAAGGACAATACCCACAATCAGACGCAGAAAATAAGTGGTTTTCCCGGCGTCCAGTTTTCCGTCTTCTGTCTCATAACCCTTTTGTTGGAAATACTTTGCAATGGAGGCATCAGCGGGATTGTCTACTTCAATAATCAGCCGTGAAGGGTCCGGCTGGCTATCCGGTGCAAAGTTTTGGTTAGCCCAGTTCATAAAAGATTGTGGAACCAAAATAGTATTCAACCGGTTGGAAAAGCCGACGATGTTTCCTTTATATTGCTCAACCCGTCCGTTGCCCCGCATCAGGATATCCATTTGGATCAGGCTCATCAACCCTTCCGATAGTTTAGGCAGGCTTCGGCTCTGGGCAAATCCGAAGTTATATAAATTCAGATAATTGCGCGGAATGATGATAGGGATGGTGTGCGTGTTTTCATCAAAATGCCATTTATCGAGGCTGACGTCTACAAACTTATTAGGAACGGCCTCAAAGAACATTTCGGTAGAAAGGTGAATTCCTGCTTCCTGCATTCCCAATCCTGCGGAGACTTTAAATTGCGAAGGAGTGAAAGCACCTACGCTCCGGGTGAACGGTTGTTTCTTCAATTCCTCTATTTCCTCAGACGAAAAAGTGTTACTCTTGCCCGCAAAAGATCCCAGCGTACTGATTTTCTTAGTAGCTGTCATATAATCTTTCTTCATAAAGCTATCCCCTTCGGTAAAGATGGGAACTACATCTTTGTAGAATTGTGCGCTGAGTAGCACAATAACCATTCCGAAAAGGTTGGCAAAGAAGAAACCGGTCAACTGACCGATGCTGATATGCTGACGGAGCAGCTTCCAGACTAAGTTGTTCATAATTTCAATATTCTGTCATACGTTAACTCGATATGCTTGCCGATGGACGTTACGATGATTCCCGCCCCTTGTTTTCCGGCTTCTTCCATTATCAGTTCTCCCATAATACGTGCATTGTTGTCGTCCAAATGACTGATGGGCTCGTCCAGGAAAATGAAGTCGAAAGGTTGACAAAGCGATCGGATGAACGCCACTCGCTGTTGTTGTCCGAAAGAAAGTTTGCCTGCCTTCACGTTCAGTTTGTCCGAGAGTCCCAAGGCTTCGAACAGAGATAATACTTCTTTTCGGGTTTTATATCCGGTCAGGTTATTCTTTAGTCGGATGTTTTCGATGGCGGTCAACTCCGTAAAAATGCGTAAATCCTGAAAAAGCATACTCAGTGAATGCTTCCGGATTTCCACCCATTGCTTCACCGGGTATGCTTTGATATTGGTTTCGTCGAAGTTGATGATTCCCTGATAGTCGTTTCGGTAGCCGTAGATGTAGCTGCACAACGATGATTTACCGGTACCGGAGGCAGCCTCGATCAGGTAAGATTTTCCTTTATGGAAAACAAGATTCCGATGCCATACATCCGAAGTTATCGAATTACGGTCAGCAAACACTTGGGGAAGTGTTTGCTGTAGGTGAATGCTGTCCATACACGTTGAAGATTACATGCCGGCGAACTGCTTGGCAAAGTCTACTATCTGTTTTAAAGCGTTGTCGTCTTTGTTTTTCAGAAGAATGGCTGTTTCGGTCTTACCTTCGCTGTCACTGAATGCCTCGATATACGAAATTTTTGAAGCGAGTTTATAATAAGTTTGATATTCTTCGCCGCCGAATCCGGCCATCATTTTCACAACAGGGAGATCGAGAATAGCATCCATATTGATAACAAAGAATACATTTTTGCCTTTCATATCCGATACATATCCGGCATCTTTGATTGATTTCTCTACCGGTTTGCTGATACTCTTGTACAGAAGTTCATCATTAGTGGCATACATCTGCTTGTTGCGGATGCCAAAGAATACGTTGGTTGCTCTTGACTTATAAACATATTCGTTTTCGCCCAATTGGATAATATCTTCGTTTTTACCTAATTTTAATTGTTTCTTATTGTCGTACAATGCTTTCAGGGCATTTCCGTTCTTTGCATCTGCATAAGCAGCAAAAGTAGGAACACTGTTCAAGGTTACATTAATCAGGCCGATGGAAATATCTCCATCGAAAGAGGCGAATAAACTTTTTACTTCATCGGCTTTCGCAAGAGACACGTTTCTACGGAATTCTTCATTATTGAACAGCAAATCGTAGAATGCTGCTCCATTGACTCCTATATTTAAGAATGCGAGAGTCGATTCGGGGAAGTTCTGGAGGAAAGTTGTATTTAACTTTTTAACAGCTTGAGCCTGTTTCTTCAGTAACGCATCCGTCTCTGCATTATCCGAGTAGGTTTCGATCTGCAGAGCGATTTTTCCTTTCTCAAAGTTGAGGTTACCCACAGCTTTTACTTCGCTCAAGTCGATTTGTGAAGAGAGTCCCAGACTGATTTGTTGAGTATACATTTTGGGAACCGCATCCATTGAAGCAAAAAAGTTGATGTCTCCTTTCTGATCCTGCATCTTCCGGAAACTGCCGTTTGAGGCGATACTGTTCTCTTCGGTCTGTTTGAGCAGTGTGGAGATGGTTTGTTTGGCAACATCCATTTGAGAAGTTCCGTAGGCTTCTGTCAAAACTGCTGCATTTTCATTAAAAACCAATAGATTGTTCTTCTGCAAGGATGTGAAACTGTACCCCTCTTCTTCTGCTATAGGCTGGCAGATTCCTTCTTTGGCCATTAAGTCGAGCGAAGCACGCAAGTCCTCGATATTACTGACTTTGGCAACTATAGTGGGACTAATGAAAGTCTTGGAAGTAAATACGAATACAGGAGCTTTGACATCAATCCCCGATTGAGAAGGATTTTTCATTATTTTTTCCAGTTGCTGGAAAGCAGCTGCATTCATTCCGCTTTTCAGGGCTTCCATCATTTTTTGTTTCATCCCTTCATTCTGTTTATCATTCAAGCCGGCTTTGTCGGCAAGAGAATTCAGATTAATGGAAGCAACAGCCGAAGCATCGGCCGGAATCACATGGATATATTCCGCTTTCTTGGAGCAGGCTGCCATGAAAACGATCAGTACTGCCAGTACCGAAAGTCGGGAAATCATTCGTTTTACCATAATTACTATCTTTTTTATTTCTGTAAATTACATATTCATTGTGTGGCAAGCCACCAATGCTGCTGTTTCTGTGCGCAGTCGCGATTTGCCTAAACTAATAGGGACAAATCCTTTCTCGATTGCTTTCTTGACTTCCTCTTCGCTGAAGTCACCTTCCGGTCCGATCAACACCAGGGCATCTTCTCCTTTTGTCAAGACATCTTTCAGTAAAGGTTTCTCTCCTTCGTAACAGTGGGCAATAAACTTTTGCCCTTTAAAGTCTTTTTCGATAAATGTGCAAAAATCAGTCATCTCGTTCAGACGCGGTAAACGTGCTTTTAACGATTGCTTGATGGCAGACACCAATATCTTTTCAATGCGTTCGGTTTTAATTACTTTCCGTTCGGAGAAGCGGCAGTTCAAGAATGTTAATTCGTCGAACCCTATTTCAGTTGCTTTTTCAGCAAACCATTCATTACGATCCATATTTTTTGTGGGTGCCATAGCAATGTGCAGATGTCCGTCCCACAAAGGCTCTTGGTAAATTGTTTCTTTAATATTCACCAGGCAACGTTTATGGGTTGCCACGCTGATCTCTGCCCGATAGAAGTTTCCCTTTCCGTCGGTGAGACTAATTTCATCTCCGGCTGTCAGGCGGAGCACACGTACACAGTGCTGTGCTTCCTCTTCAGGAAGTTCTGTGCTGGTTTGTATATCAGGGGTATAAAATACGTGCATATCTTTTATTTATGTCGGTTTATTTCGTCACGAAGTCGGGCTGCCAGTTCGTAATTCTCTTCTTGAATGGCTTTATTCAATGCTTCTTCAAGAGAAATAATGCTGACCGGCTCCGTGCGTGAGTTTTCATCCTCTTCCGGAGTATCGGGACGTTCGTCCCCGTCTGTCAACCGTATACACTCGCGTTCAAGAATAGATTCGTATATAAAGATAGGACAATCTGCTCTGACGGCCAGTGCCACTGCATCCGAGGTACGGGCATCTATCCGAATAATTTCTTCGTCTTTTTTAAAGTAGATATACGAATAGAAAACGCCTTCTTTGGCTTTGTATATTAGTACCCGGAGCAGAGTTGCTCCCAAAACATTCAGACACGAATAGAATAAATCGTGTGTCAGCGGGCGTGGGGCCTTTATTCCTTTCAGGCAAATGGCTGTAGCTTGTGCCTCGGCAGGTCCTATTATAATAGGTAGCTGCCGTTCGCCATCTACTTCTCCCAATACCATTGCATAGGCACCTACCTGCGCCTGGCTGTTAGAAATGTTCAATACCTGTAATTCTACTTTCTTATCCATTGTTAATTGTTCACTTTCTTAAGTTCTCCCGGTTGATGTTTGTATCTGAAAACAATTGCAAACAAAATACCGATAGCCAGTGCATATGCTGCAAATATGAACCAGATAGCCGGCCAGTTGCGACTTGCCAACATTCCGTTTTCATATACAGAGAATGCATCCACTACGGCTCCACTGGCATATCCTCCGATGACAGCGCCCAATCCGTTTGTCATAATGAAGAACAAACCTTGTGCACTGGCCCTTGTCTCAGGTTTGGTTTCCAATTCAACAAATAAAGAACCGGAAATGTTGAAGAAATCAAATGCCATACCGTATACTATCATTGATAAAATCAGCATCCAGATGCCTGATCCCGGATCACCAAAGCCAAACAGTCCGAATCGGAATACCCAGGCAAACATACTGATGAGCATGACACGTTTGATTCCGAAGTGTTTCAGGAAGAAAGGAATGGCCAGGATAAACAGTGTCTCGGACATTTGTGAGATGGACAGCAGGATTACCGAGTGCTTGACACCGAAAGAGTCGGCAAATTCGGGTATTTTGGCGAAACTCCCCAAAAATGCATCACCATATGTATTTGTGATTTGCAAGGCTGCACCCAGTAACATCGAGAAAAAGAAAAAGATAGCCATCTTTTTTCTTTTGAATAGGCTGAGGGCATCTAGACCGAAAGAAGACAATAGGGTTTTGCTCTGATTTTTTGCAGGGGGGCAGGGGGGCAGAGTGAAAGAATACAGTCCGAGAAGTAATGCCGAGCTTGCTCCGACATAAAGTTGAGCACTGGAGTTTTTGAATCCGGTAAGGTCCACTGCCCACATAGCACAAATGAAACCGATGGTTCCCCATACACGGATAGGCGGGAAGTCTTTTACTAAATCGCATTTATATTGTTCGAGTGCATTGTACGAAACAGTATTGGCGAGCGAAAGAGTAGGCATGTAAACCATTAGATTGAGTAACATGGCCCAATACATTTGATTATAGTCGGTGGCGGTAGAAGCGTAGAACAAGCAGCCGGCTCCCAGCAAGTGGCAAATACCATAAAGGCGTTCGGCATTGAACCATTTGTCGGCTATAATGCCTGTTATTCCCGGCATGATAATGGATGCGATTCCCATTGTTGCGAAAATGGCTCCGATTTGCCCACCTTCAAAATGGAGGCCTCTTTCCATATAGCCACCTAGTGAAATTAACCACGACCCCCATACAAAGAATTGCAGGAAGTTCATAATAATCAAACGATTTTTTATATTCATAACTTTTATTGATGTGTTTCCCGTCGTGCCTGTCTATGGCAGATCAGGTGCAAATATAATATTTTTAGTTGACAGAGTGGAAAAAGCATGGGATAAAAGGCAATGAGAAAAGGAAAATGGCAAAAGAAAATCGGAAAAAACAGAGAATGAAAGGTCTATAAAAAAGAAAGCGGTCTATTCCAAATGACTTACTTCTATTGTATAAATGACTAAATGTCAGAAATAAACCTGCAAAATTACGATTAATAATTTGTTTTTTTAATGTGGGTATATATAATCCGTTGCTATCTTATTTAATCTAAGAGCCGGTTTAAGTTTTCCTCCATAATAATCTTAAAGCCTGTTATTTCGATAACGAAGGTGTGGCAACCGAACTTTGTCCGGTATTTGAGGAGGCGATTTCAGCGGACTCTAAAACCTTTTGTACGCTTCTCATACGAAAAATGAATTTTGATCTTCCATTTTCCACTCTTCGTTTTAGTAGAGAAAGTAAACGTAACGGTTTGACATATGGTGTGATGTATCTGTTATCTTATTTGTTTATGCCTATAAAAGCATTTTGTTTTCCTTCGTATCTTTAGCGAAGATGGTCTGAATCTTATCCGGGTATGCGGGCCGGAGTAAAGATCGCATGAATGATCGTAATAGTCTTGTTTATAATGGTTTATGATAAGAGGGGAAAGCCATTTGTTTTCTTCTTTATTTGCGCAAGGAAAAAAAAGGTCTTTAGGGAATTTCTCTCATAGCAAGTCAAAATCCAACAAGGTCGCCCATTTGCGATAGTAGTAGTAAACCAACTGCCACTTAGGGAGGTCAAGAGGAAGCATATGCCATTGGTAGCCGGTCTTTACTAAATAAAAAATGGCATTCTAAATCATTTGTAAATCTTATTTTCGCTTTCTTTCTTGCAGGTTCAATACTTTTGTTATATATTGCCACTCTCTTTCCTTAAAATCAGTCTGATATATCTTTTTTAAAGTTTGGTTACTCCAAAGAAAGAAACTATTCGGCTGATACGGAAAGTTTAGATTAAAAAGATTTCAGCCATTTTTTTACAGGCTCTAAACAGGTTCTTCTTTATCAAATAAACAATAACTGAAATGAAACAAACAAAAACGATTTTAGCAGTCATTCTGTTGGTGGTATTAGCGGGGTGTGGAGAAAATAAACAGTCAAACAATGATTTAATCATTGTTGACGTTTCGAAAAGTTATCCTAAAAAAGAATTGATTCTTCAGGACTTTATGGATGTAGAATATGTTGCGTTGGAGACCACTGACGAGTTTCTTACACAAGGTCTGGTGCAGGATGTGGGAAAAGAATATATATTGGCGACAAATAGGAATAATGATGGGGATATTTTTATTTTTGACAGAAAAACCGGTAAGGGAGTGAGGAAGATAAATCGTCGGGGGCAAGGAGCAGAAGAGTATGCGAGGATTAATGAGATTATTCTTGATGAAAACAATGGTGAAATATTCGTAAAGTCACCGGGAAATAAAATCTTAGTGTATGATCTTTATGGAAAGTTCAAACGGTGTTTGAGTCTTGATCGGGAAGTTTCATCTATTTTCGATTATGACAAAGATAATTTAATTTGCTATGATATGTCAGATTATCACAGTAAAGGAGAGGATAGAACCAAATCATACCATATTATCCTATCAAAACAGGATGGAAGTATCACCCGTGATATTTTTATTCCTTTCAAAACGATTGATACACCAATTGTGAATGATGGAGATAGGTTTATAGCAAATTATTCTTATCAGATACGCCTGAGTAACGGGAAATGTACACTTATGGATACATCGGCTGATACATTGTATAACTATGCGTCGGATGGTACATTAAGTCCTTTTGTTGTAAGAACTCCTTCTGCACATACCATGGAACCGGAAGTTTTTCTTTATATGGGTATCCATACCGACCGTTATTACTTTATGGAAGCCGTTAAAAATGTATTTAACTTTGAAAAGGGCAACGGATTCTATGCTGATGAACTGGTGTATGACAAAGAAGAAAAGGCGGTATTTCAAGTTACCATATACAATGATGACTATGTGGACAAAAGAACAGTGGCTATGACAGCGAAACCAATTAATCGTGAAATTGAAGACGTCACAAGTCTAAATGCAGCCCGACTTGTTGAAATTTATAAGAAAGACCAACTGAAAGATGGTAAATTGAAAGAAATAGCCTCTAGGTTGAATGAAGAAGATAATCCGGTGATTATGTTAGTAAAACAAAAAAATAAAAGGTAGAGGTTACTGCTTATTTAATTAAAGAAACAGGTCATCCACCACCTGCTGCAGGACGGTTCTTTTGCATTATTAGATGGATTGTTAACCAAATAGAGTCAATGAATAAATTGGAGGAGGTAAAGGGCTGAATATCTATCTTTATTTCTAAGTTTATTCATTGATCCCGCAGTAATCTATTCTCTCTTCATATATACAAATAAACAAATAAAAAAAAGGCTATCCTCCCGGACAGCCAATCTTTATTAACCTTAAATCTAATACCATGAAAAACACAGTGCAAAGATAAAGGGATTTATGTTATATAACATAATGATTTGATGAAAATCTTCTGTTTGTTAACTCTAATTAACTTTGAGGCTGCTGCTTTTATGCTTATGGAATGATTATTCTACATAGAGCACCAATCCTTTGAGATATTCCCCTTCCGGGTGATAGATGTTCACCGGATGGTCTGCGGGCTGGGTCAACTGATGTAGTATACGTACACTTCTGCCCGACATGGCGGCAGCAGTAAATACAGCAGTACGGAAATTATCTTTGGTCACTACTTGCGAACATGAGAAGGTGAATAAGATACCACCCGGTTTGATTTTCTCAAATGCTTTGGCATTGAGCTTGCGGTAGCCCTGAAGGGCATTGCGCAGCGCATCCTTATGTTTGGCAAATGCCGGAGGATCAAGAATGATCAAGTCGTACTGGTCACCCATACGGTCGAGATATTTGAAAGCATCTTCAGCAAAGGCTGCATGACGGGTATCTCCCGGGAAGTTTAATTCTACATTTTTATTAGTCAGATCGATGGCTTTTGCAGAACTGTCTACCGAGTGCACCTGTTTGGCACCTCCACGCATGGCGTAAAAGGAAAAGCCTCCGGTATAACAGAACATATTTAATACCGACCGCCCCTTGGCATAACGCTCCAGTAGAGCACGATTCTCACGCTGGTCTACAAAAAAACCTGTTTTTTGTCCCTTCAGCCAGTCTACATGGAACTTCAGCCCATATTCCTGAGCGATGTTGTCGCTGCTTCCTCCTTTAAGGAAACCGTTCTCCGGGAAAAGGTCTGCTTTAAATGGGAGGGTCGTTTCTGATTTATAATAGATATTTTCAATCTGATCACCCATAACTTCGGACAAAGCTTCGGCAATGGCCATACGGTCTACATGCATTCCTGCAGAGTGTGCCTGCATCACAGCAGTCCGGGCATAAACATCGATAACGAGTCCGGGCAGATTATCGCCTTCTCCATGTACCAGGCGATAGGTATTGTTGGTCGGATTGGTAGCGATACCAATACTGCGTCGCATGTCGTAGGCCACTTCCAATTTGTGTTTCCAGAAATCGTGGTTAATCTCTTCTTGTTTGAACGAAAGTACACGTATAGCAATACTTCCGATCTGGAAATGCCCTTTGGCAATAAATTCTTTTTTTGAAGTGTACACTTCCACTACTTCACCTTCCTCGGGTTCGCCGTCGAAGTGGGCGATGGCACCAGAAAAAATCCAGGGGTGGAACCGTTTCAATGAGTCTTCTTTGCCGGGTTTAAGATATACTTTATGCATAAATTTATTATGTTGTTTTTACTTTTATTGTTGATCTGAACCTACTTTTACTTTCTCTGTGGCTTCCTCTTCCGGAGCCAATTCGTAGTTTCCTGTTCGTTTCAGTTCCTCCAATAAGTGATATATGTTGAGGCAGGCCCAAGCATCTGTAGCTGCGTATTGCTTTTGAGCATCCGTCAGTACATCTGCTTCCCAATTAGAAAGACGCTGTGATTTTGAGATTTTCTCACTAAACAAGATACCGTATATCTTTTGCAGGCTCTTATCCTGAATGCCGAAAGGACGGACGTACTCTTGTAACTCAATGCATGCCTGTTGATTGAAAGGGGCTCGTTTGTGTAACATCATGAAGTCGTCTTTTAGCGAAAGGCCCACTTTGATTACTTTCGGATCTTCAAGTAGTTCTATGATAGGTTGGGTTAGGCCGGTCATGTTCAGGCGAAACAGAAAGCAACACTCGTCAGATGAAATCTGAAGTAATGCTACTTTATGAGAATGTCCCTTGGTGAATGAGGGACGTGTCTCGCTGTCGATTCCCAAGATGGCTTGGGATTGCAGATAAGCCACCGCTTTTTGCGCCTCACTTTCAGTCTGTATTACATGAATCCGTCCGGGAAATGCTGCTTTGGGCATCTCCTTCACCTCTTCTTTGCTTATGGTTCTTTTTAAAATCATATTCTTTTATTCATCATCATGGCAATGGCAGCCATGATCGTGACAATGGCAGTCGTCATCTTCACAGTGACAGTCTTCATTGTTTTCGGGTTCGTACTCTTCTTCCTCTTCGTCTTCTCCCCGGGCTTTCGGACTATATTTTACGTCATGCAGGGCACGCATGGTGTTTACCAGTTTTTGTCCCCACAAGAGTCCGAAGTTTTCTTGGCAGATGGCGAGGGAATCGTTCATCGTCTCGTTCAATCCCAGCTGGAATACGAAGATAAAGTCTTTGATATCCTGATAGATATCGGCCAAATCTTCCGAAATATTCTTTTTGATCGGTTCGTCACTGTAAGCCATGTCGGGTAGAAATACTTCCAGATAATCGTCTTTTTCTACCAATATGGATGCCAGGTTGATGCGTAACACTTCGTAAATTTCTTCCGTTACATACGTTTCAGGTGATTCATCACCTATCATTTCGCATTTCGGAAGCATGGATGCTTTTAGATAAAGCAAAGGAAGTATTTTAAGGGTGGTATCAACAAACGTACTGCGTTTCATACTTTCGGCACGTTCCAAAAAAGCGCAGAACTCGGCGGCTACTGTAACGAATTCTATCACATTCTTATCAAATATTACTTGACTCTCTTTTTTCATATCTGCTTGAATTGAAACGCAAAGGTAAGAAAAAGTTGTGGGTAGTCCAATGAAATTCTTTTTTTTACTATTTTTGCATCATTAATCATATAGCTTAAGATTCATCATCCACATGGCAAAAAAGAAATCAGATAAGGAAGCAGAACAGAAGCCGGCTTCCACAAAAAAATATGTGGCTTTCTTCAGGAACGAAACAATTCACTTTGTAATCGGGTTGGTACTGGTCATTTTCTCAGTCTATTTGTTACTGGCCTTTACCTCTTTCTTTTTCACTGGAGCAGCTGACCAAAGTATTATTGATAGCGGAAATGCCCAGGACCTTGCTGCTGTGAACAATCACGTAAAGAACTATGCAGGTTCCCGGGGAGCTCAGTTGGCAAGCTACCTGATCAATGATTGTTTTGGTGTTTCCTCTTTCTTTATTTTAATCTATCTGGCTGTTGCCGGACTCAAATTAATGCGTGTGCGTGTGGTACGCCTTTGGAAATGGTTTATCGGATGTTCATTGCTGCTCATTTGGTTTTCTGTTTTCCTTGGTTTCGTTTTTATGGACCATTATCAGGACTCCTTCATCTATCTGGGTGGATTGCATGGTTATAACATCAGTAACTGGCTGATTTCTCAAGTCGGCATTCCGGGTGTATGGCTGATTCTTCTGGCAACAGGTATTTGTTTCCTTATATATATGAGTGCCCGCACCATCATTTGGCTGCGTAAGCTTTTTAGTCTTAGTTTCTTGAAGCGTAAACAAAAAGAAGAACTTGCTGAAGTTACTCAGGCCCCTCAACCACATGAATATGATAACCCGAAACCTCAGGAAGTGGAATTTGATGTAAATCGTACTTTCCGTCAGGAAGTACCGGTGAAAAAGGTGGAAACTACTGTTGTGCCTGAAACACCTGTCGAATCTTCAACCGAAATGCCTGTGACTCCGGAAGACAGGGAGGTGACATCCGATGGTGATGTGACTATGACTTTTGAACAGACAGTTCCTGATCCCGTACCTCCTTTTCGGGCAGCGTCGGCAGATAAAGAGCCTGAGTTCGAGATAGAGCCTGCTGCCGATGATGAAAATTATCAGGGTACGGAGACTGAACCTTACAACCCTAAACTGGATTTAGAGAACTATCATTTTCCTACTATCGATTTGATGAAACACTATGAAAATAGTGAGCCTACCATCAATATGGAGGAACAGAATGCAAATAAAGACCGTATTATCAATACATTGCGTAGTTTTGGCATTGAAATAAGTACGATTAAAGCTACGGTAGGACCTACGGTAACTCTTTATGAGATCACTCCGGAACAAGGAGTACGTATTTCAAAGATTCGTGGCTTGGAAGACGATATCGCTTTGAGCCTTTCTGCGTTGGGCATTCGTATCATTGCTCCCATACCTGGGAAAGGTACGATCGGTATCGAGGTACCTAACTCAAATCCGAAGATCGTTTCAGGACAGTCTATTATAGGTAGTAAGAAGTTTCAGGAGTCAACCTATGATTTGCCTATTGCACTTGGTAAAACCATTACGAATGAGGTATTCATGGTTGATCTTTGCAAAATGCCGCACGTATTGGTGGCAGGTGCTACCGGGCAGGGTAAATCTGTCGGCTTGAACGCTATCATCACTTCACTGCTTTATAAGAAGCATCCTGCCGAATTGAAGTTTGTTCTGGTAGATCCTAAGAAAGTGGAATTCAGCATTTATTCTGTCATTGAGCATCATTTTCTTGCAAAACTTCCCGATGGTGAAGATGCTATCATCACTGACGTAACTAAAGTGGTGCAGACCCTCAATTCCGTTTGTGTAGAGATGGACAGCCGCTATGATCTGCTGAAAATGGCTCATGTGCGCAACATTAAAGAGTACAACGAGAAGTTCATCAATCGCCGCCTGAATCCGGAAAAGGGGCATAAATTTATGCCTTATATCGTAGTGGTTATTGATGAGTTTGGTGATTTGATTATGACAGCCGGTAAGGAGATAGAACTACCGATCGCCCGTATTGCGCAGTTGGCACGTGCCGTAGGTATTCATATGATTATCGCAACCCAGCGTCCGACTACCAATATCATTACAGGTACTATTAAGGCCAACTTCCCGGCACGTATCGCATTTCGCGTGTCAGCGATGATGGACTCACGTACTATCCTCGACCGTCCGGGAGCCAATCAGTTGATCGGTCGCGGTGATATGCTCTTCCTTCAGGGAGCCGATCCGGTACGTGTACAGTGTGCATTTATCGATACGCCCGAAGTGGAAGAAATCACCAAGTATATTTCACGTCAGCAGGGATATCCTACCGCCTTCTTCCTGCCCGAATATGTGAGTGAAGATAGCGGCAGTGATTTGGGTGAAGTCGATATGGGACGGCTCGATCCGTTGTTTGAGGAAGCTGCCCGGTTGATTGTGATTCACCAGCAGGGATCTACTTCGCTGATACAGCGCAAATTCTCCATCGGCTACAATCGTGCCGGGCGTTTGATGGATCAGCTGGAAAAGGCCGGTATTGTAGGTCCCTCACAGGGAAGCAAGGCACGCGATGTGCTGTGTGTGGACGAAAATGACCTTGAAATGCGTTTGAACAATATTCAATAATCAAACGTTAAATGAGTGTATACAATGAAGCAGATTATAATTAGCATTTGGATAGCTTTACTGACTTTGCCTGTGTTTGCTCAACAACAAATGCAGGCAAAAGTTGTGCTTGATAAGACGGCGGCCACATTTGAAAAGGCAGGCGGTATCCGTGCGGAATTCAACGTGACAGTGTTTAACAAAAGCAGGATGGCCGGACAGTCTGCCGGAGTCATCGAACTCAAAGGGGAAAAGTTTGTACTGAAAACAGACGATGGTATTACTTGGTTCGATGGTAAGACCCAGTGGAGCTATCTGAGAAGCAGTGATGAAGTTAATATCAGTAACCCTACCGGGACCGAATTGCAGGGCCTTAATCCGTATGCGCTTTTACAGATATACCGTCATGGCTTCGACTATAAGATCGGATCATTGAAGAACTTTGGTGGCAAACCGGTCTATGAGGTAGTATTGACTGCTACTGATAAGAAGAGAGATTTATCGCGAATTGTGCTTTATGTGAGTAAAGAGACTTATCAACCCTTGTTCATTATGATGGAACAACGTGATAAGAGTCGTAGCGAGATCACTGTGACCGGTTATCAGACAGGTTTGAAATATGCCGATGGTATGTTTGTGTTTGATAAGAAACAATATCCTCATGCCGAAGTGATTGATCTTCGGTAGGAGAGGGAAATGATTTCAAGCGATAAATAGTAAATCGTAAAATATAAATAGGAGTATGGAAACAGAAAGAATTAAATGCCTTATTATAGGTTCAGGACCAGCCGGCTATACAGCCGCTATCTATGCTGGACGTGCAAATTTGTCACCGGTGCTTTACGAAGGAATACAGCCGGGTGGACAGTTGACTACCACTACCGATGTAGAAAATTTCCCGGGCTATCCGCAAGGAATCAGCGGACCGCAATTGATGGAAGATCTTCGTACACAGGCCGAACGTTTTGGTGCTGACATCCGCTTTGGGATTGCTACCGCTTCTGATCTTGGTCAGGCTCCTTACAAAATTACAATCGATGGTGAAAAAGTAATCGAAGCCGATTCGTTGATTATCGCCACCGGAGCTACAGCCAAATATTTAGGGCTGGACGATGAAAAGAAGTATGCCGGTATGGGGGTAAGCGCTTGTGCTACTTGCGACGGTTTTTTCTATCGTAAGAAAGTGGTTGCTGTGGTAGGTGGTGGTGACACTGCTTGTGAAGAAGCGATCTATTTGGCCGGACTTGCTTCCAAGGTTTATCTGGTTGTGCGCAAGCCTTATCTTCGTGCTTCGAAAATTATGCAGGAGCGTGTGAGGAAGCACGATAAGATTGAAGTACTTTTTGAGCATAATGTAGTTGGTCTTTTCGGTGAGAACGGTGTAGAAGGTATGAATCTTGTGAAACGTTGGGAGGAGCCCGATGAAGAACGCTATTCATTACCTATCGACGGTTTCTTCCTTGCTATCGGGCATAAACCGAATTCGGACATCTTTAAACCCTATCTGGATACTGATGAAGTGGGATATATTACCACCGACGATGACAGTCCTCGTACCAAGGTACCCGGAGTATTTGCTGCAGGTGACGTAGCTGATCCGCATTATCGTCAGGCTATTACAGCAGCCGGAAGCGGATGTAAAGCTGCTATTGAAGCTGAACGCTATCTGTCTGAAAAGGGATTGATCTAAGATTTGTAAAAAGCTACAAAGATATTCCGGACGCAGTTGTCTCTTTGGACAGTAATTGTGTCCGGAAATAAAGCGGAGGACGCAGAGTTTATATTTTCAGAAATGAAATAATACTCTGTGTCCTCCGCGTTTTTGTGGAGTATGATGTGGTCGTTAATATACTTCTATTTCGTCTAAATAGATGTTAGCCTGAACCACATCTTTTTCATTCGGGTCTTTCACGAAATCAATACCGTTTCGTAAAGTACCACCATTTTGAAGAGTGATTTTGATATACTTGACTTCTTTGGGGGCAAAGCCTAATGTGTCAGTGAATGCCTTTCTGCCTCTTTCAGGATAGTTCCGTTTGAAGGAAGCTTCTGCCATTTTATCATACTTCCGTCCGTCGGAAGAGGTCTCGACAGTAGCTACACTGGGAGGGAGAATGACTGATGCGGGATTGTATAACGAACCGAAGACCACTTTGCTGACAGTAGTAGGCTGTTCGAATTCAACAATAAATACCAGTTTATTGCAGGCGTCGTTCATCCGGAATCCGCTCCACGGAGTCATCGAAGCGATGTTGCCACGTTTACCGTTGGTCAGTCCGAAAGTGCTTATATCAGTACCGAGAACATCATTTTCACCAAAAATGTCGCCTTTGGCCGCTCCGATGGGCGGAGTCACTGTGAAACTTTTACCACTGATCAGATTGCCATACAACTTCTTTCCACTGACCTTGCCCAACATCTTTCCGTCTTTGAAAGCAGCGGCTTTCACGTCCATTTCGCCGGATAAGGCGAAAGGCTGATTGTAAATGGCAGATTCTACTGTTGGAACGCTTCCATTTGTTGTATAGTGAATTTCGGCATTGGGGTAGAAACTTTCCAGTACTACTTTCAACGTATTAGTTTCGTCTACATGTGTATTGATATTCACATCGAAGAAATTGCGGCAAGCTTTGACATTTTTCACATCCATACGACGGAAGTCTTCTACCATGCGTTGGCAAAAGTTATTCCAGTTTTTGTTTGCATTCAATGTCCAGCCCGTTTCGGCGATGGCTACTGCACGTGGGAAAGCCTGATAGTCGCGGTTGTCATTGCCGGGCATGTATTCCGTCCAGATGTTACCCTGTACACCGATGATATGCTTTTTCACCAGTTCGTTTGCATCGTCCGGTACAGGGTTGTAGCTGTAAGTCTTTTTAAGCGTATTATATCCACCGATGGTGACGGGAGCTATCTCCGGTTCTTCCTGATACTGATCCAGATATGCGTATGGATTTGGTGTCATAATGGCGTTGTGTCCGGCTTTGGCTGCATTTAATCCACCCTCTACTCCTCTCCAGGACATAACGGTGGCATTCGGGGCCAGTCCGCCTTCCAGAATTTCGTCCCATCCGATGATGTTACGCCCTTTACTATTCAAGTATTTCTCCATGCGGGTGATGAAGTAGCTTTGTAACTTCTCTTCTTTGGTATGTTTCTTCCCATCGATAACGTTGGGGGTGACATCGTCTTTCAGTCCCAGTTGTTTGATCAACGACTGGCAGTATTCACTGTTGATCCAGGCTGTTTTCGGGCATTCATCACCACCGATATGGATGTATTTGCTGGGGAAGAGATCCATAACTTCATCCATCACTCCTTCAAGGAATTGGAAAGTGGTGTCTGAAGGGCAGAATACCTGCTCAAATACACCCCAGGTTCCTGTCACATCGCATGTGCTGTCCGGTGTACATGAAAGTTCCGGATAAGAAGCAATGGCTGCTATTGCATGCCCCGGCATCTCGATTTCGGGGATCACCGTGATAAATTTGCTGGCTGCATAGTCTACAATGGCTTTGATCTGCTCCTGTGTATAGTATCCGCCATGCTCTTTGCCGTCAAAGACTTGCGGGTAGTTTACATAGTAATAATCTACTAATGTCTCTTTACGTTTGGAACCTATCTCAGTCAGTTTAGGATATTTTTTTATTTCGATTCTCCATCCCTGGTCGTCGGTCAGATGCCAGTGGAAAGTGTTCATCTTGTGCATGGCCAGCATATCGATGAATTTATATATATATTCCACCGGGGAGAAGTGGCGACATACGTCCAGCATCAGACCACGGTATGCAAAGCGCGGAGCATCTTCTATTTCGACAGCCGGTACCGACCATTCGGCGTTCTTCACCTTTTGATTACCATATACAACGGGTGGCAATAACTGATAAAGTGTTTGCACTGCATAGAAAAATCCCTTGGGGGTAGAAGCTGTAAGGGTGATATTTTGAGGAGTGACAGAGAGTTTATATCCCTCTTCGGGCATTCCGTCTTGCGGCACGAAACGAATAACAGGCTCGTCCGTTACGTTCTCGAAAGTTTGCTTTATGGTAATTCCTGATGTCAGCTTCAATCGGTTGATGAGGCTGTCGGCAATGATTTGTACGTCCGGTGTACAAGCGGTTGTTATGACTCTTACTTTTTTACTTATTTCGAACCGTCCCTGTTGGGGAATCATTTGGTTTGGCAACGGAACGATATTGTATTCGTTCACGATGGTTTCTTTTGACTGTTTACATCCGGGGGTGATGAAAAGCAGAGACAAAAGAAGAAGAGTAATTCCTTTTTTCATGGTAATAAATGTGTGTTAAGTTATTGAATAGCGACAAAGCGCTTTTATCCTATTTTGCTGATCTTCTTAAGTTTTTCCTCGTCGATGATCTTGATTTTTCGTCCGTCGATGGTGATCAGTCGTTCGGTTGCGAAGTTGGATAATGTACGGATGGCATTAGAAGTAGTCATATTCGATAGGTTAGCCAAATCCTCGCGTGAAAGATAGATACTTAACGTAGAGCCATCTTCTTCCAATCCATAGCTTTCTTTGAGGAAAAGCAGTGATTCGGCCAAGCGTCCGCGAATGTGTTTTTGGGTCAGATTGACGGTTCTTTCATCGGCAATACCGAGGTCGATAGACAATTGACGAATGAAAAACATACCCAGGTCATTGTTCTGGCTTACCAGTGTCATGATAGCACTCATGGGAATCAGGCAGATGGTTGAAGGTTCGAACGCAGAAGCGGCAGTCACATAGTCTTCTTTGGCAAAGTAAGCCCGGTAACCGAAATATTCTGTAGGCTTTATCATGCGTATAATCTGACTTCTGCCTCCTACACCGTCTTTATAGATTTTTACTTTGCCGCTAAGCAGACACATCAGATAGGTAGGTGATTCACCTTCACAATAAATTGTTTCATTCTTTTTGTAATTTTGAAGGGTGAAATTATTGGCCAGGAACTCCCTTTGCTCTGCGTTTAGAGGAGCCCACATCTCTGCAATACGTTCGGGAACGTTTATTTCTGACAAATTCATCTTTACCATATCTGTTGCAAAACTGTGTTATAAAGCACAAATGTAGAAAGAAAAAATGAAAAACAGAATAGTTTATCGAAAAGTTTGCTATGTATGCTTTACATTTTGGAAGTCGGGCGGGCTATTTAGGAGAGTGAGCATACTCTTTCTGAGAGCAAGAAGCGCAATATGGAACTTCGGTTTATCTATCTTTCAAATTGAGCATTGATCTCTTTCAATCTTTTGTTGACAGACGCTGGGATGTTTGCCGGCAGGAAAGTAGGATTGGGTAGAGGAAACCCGGGAAATGAAAAGCTCCCCATAAGAGATCTTTGAAAAGGACCTTCTTACGGGGAGACATCAAGTATGGCTTACTTCGTGAATAACAGTTCTCTGTATTTGGGCAACGGCCAGATTTCATCGTCAATTTCCATCTCGAGATGGTCTATATGGTCGCGTATGCTTTCCAGGTAAGGACGTACGGTCTCTTCGTAAGCAAATGCTTTCTCTTTGAAGTTCTCTTTGTGATTGGCTACTTTGCGGGCTTCTGTCATGTCGCGTACCAGTACTTTAATAGCAGATACACGGTGAGAGATTTCTTTAATAAGTTCTTTCCGATCGGCACTCATTACTTCGTATTCTTCTTCAGAGAAGATTTCCTTCATTCTGCAAAGGTTTTCCAAAAGACGGTTCTGGTAGCTGACAGCGATAGGGACGATGTGGTTGATGGCCAGATCACCCAATACGCGGCTTTCAATCTGTACCTTCATGGTATATTTTTCCAATTCCACTTCCAGACGACAGGCGAGTTCGGTTTCGTTGAAGATACGTTCGCCTATCAGTACGGCTCTCGATTGGTTATCCATATAATGCATCAGGGCCTCCGGAACATGGCAGATGTTGGTTAGTCCGCGGCGGGCTGCTTCCTGTTTCCACTCTTCTGAGTAGCCGTCACCCTCAAAACGGATAGGTTCGGAGGCTATGATATTTTCTTTCAGGATGCGGAAGATTGCTTCGTCCTTACCGATACCCTCTTCCATCAGTTTGTCTACCGATGCTTTAAATTCATTCAACTGGTTGGCCATGGCAGCATTTATGGCAATCATGGCAGCAGCACAGTTGGCTGAGGAGCCGGCGGCACGGAACTCAAAACGATTTCCTGTGAATGCAAAAGGAGAAGTGCGATTACGGTCGGTGGTATCGAGCAGGATTTCGGGTATACGCCCGATACCTAATTTCAAAGTTGTCTTCTCCTCCGGAGTCATTTTTGAGTTGGTTACCTGACGGACAATTTCATCGAGTGTAGCTGACAGTTGTGAACCCAGGAAAATGGACAAGATAGCGGGAGGTGCTTCGTTGGCTCCCAAACGGTGACTGTTTCCGGCACTCATAATAGAAGCACGCAACAGATCCTGATTCTTGTGGACCATCATTAATACGTTTACCAGGAAAGTAAGGAATAGCATGTTTCCTTTTGGATTTTTACCCGGTGCAAAGAGGTTGATGCCTGTATCGGTGCAGAGCGACCAGTTGTTATGTTTGCCCGAACCATTAACGCCATTGTAGGGTTTTTCATGGAAAAGAACAGCAAAATGATGTTTGCGTGCGATACGTTTCATCAGGTCCATTACCAGCTGATTGTGGTCATTCGCCAGATTACAGTTTTCAAAAATGGGAGCCAATTCAAACTGGTTGGGAGCAACTTCATTGTGGCGGGTCTTTACCGGTATGCCCAGCTTGTGACACTCTATTTCAAGTTCTTTCATGAAAGCTGTGACGCGTGGTGGAATAGAACCGAAGTAATGATCTTCCAACTGTTGGTCCTTGGCCGAAGAATGTCCCATCAAGGTGCGTCCTGTTAGTCGAAGGTCGGGGCGGGCATTATATAAAGAGGTGTCAACCAAAAAATATTCCTGTTCCCAACCCAAATTGGTGAATACCCGGGTGATGTTTTTGTCGAAAAGCTGGCATACTTCGGTAGCAGCTTTGTCAACGGCTGCCAATGCTTTTAATAATGGAGTTTTGTAGTCAAGTGCTTCACCTGTATATGAGATAAAAATCGTCGGGATACAAAGAGTGGTGTCTACTACGAAAGCCGGTGATGAAACGTCCCATGCTGTGTAACCGCGGGCTTCGAATGTATTACGGATTCCACCATTAGGGAAAGAAGAAGCATCCGGTTCCTGCTGGATCAGTAATTTGCCGGAAAAACGTTCGATTACTTCACCGTCTTCACCGAACTCGATAAAGCCGTCATGTTTCTCGGCCGTTCCGTCTGTCAGTGGCTGAAACCAGTGCGTGTAGTGTGTCACATTGAGCGATTTTGCCCAGCTTTTCATGCCGTTGGCTATCAGGTCGGCCATTTCTCGGCTGATAGGGGTGCCTTTTTCGGTAGCGTCTACTACTGCTTTGTATGCTTCTTTGGGAAGGTACTCTTGCATCTTCTTACGATCGAATACATGGCTGGCATAATAATCGGATAGTTTATTAGAGGGAGTAGTAATTTCTAAGGGCTTTCTGTTAGATAGCTCTTGTAGTGCGAAAAATCTCATTTTTGACATGATGGTGTCTCTTTTATTGGTTGTTGGGTGCAAAATTATATGTTTTTTCTAATATGCCCCTATTTTTATAGGGGTATTTTGCAAAATAAATATGTTTTTTCTTTGTACACCCCTATTTGTTTGTGGGCGAAAGAACTTTTTTGTATACTTTACCTATCCGGAGATTACTATAAAATATGAATTTATTAGTCGCATAATCGGATTTTTTTTATATTTGCCTTCAATAAGGAGATTAGTATTTGAGGTGCAATATATTAATATGGTGTTTTTGGTTATTCTCGCTCTGTTTTGTTCAAAAGGGAGTGGCTAACGTTGTTCTTGATCCTCAGACCAATCGTCCCATCTCTGCCGATTCTATTTTGAATAATGTGATGACTTTCGCTCCTTTTTACGAAAAGTTAGTGACCGACTATCGGGCCGATCTATATATAAAAGGTACGATGGACATCAAACGAAAGAATTTTATTCTCCGGTATGTACCTTCCATGTTCCGTCTTCAAAAAGGTGTACGGCAGTATATGGTGGAGACGTATAGTGATCTGCATTTTACAGCTCCTAATATCTATGACCAGAAGGTGAAAGCTTCTATGGGCACTGTGCATAATAGCCGGGGAGTACCGGGGATGCTCGAGTATTTCAATATCAATCTTTATTCTTCAACGCTGCTTTACGACCGATTGCTTTCGCCTTTGGCCAAAAACGGGCGGAAATATTATAAGTACCTGATCGATTCCATAATGGGTGGGACGGACAACCGACAATATAAGATACGGTTTATCCCCAGAAGTAAGAGTGATCAGTTGGTGGGTGGATATATGATTGTGAGTAGTGACGTGTGGAGTGTCCGCGAAATACGTTTTTCCGGCAGGTCGGAACTGCTATTGTTCAGTTGCCTGATAAAAATGGGTAGTGTAGGAAAGGATGATGAGTTTCTTCCGGTCAGCTATAATGTCGAAGGACAGTTTAATTTTTTGGGTAACCGTATTAATGGAGTTTATGTGGCATCGCTCAACTATCAAGATATTGTGCTTGAAGAAAATCAGAATAAATGGAAAGAGAAGGTGAGGGCGAGAATAAAAGGAAAAAGTAAATATGATCTTTCAGACTCTTATAACTTGCAATGCGAGACTACCTCTTTCCATACGGATAGTGCTTATTTTGAAACATTGAGGCCTATTCCTTTGTCGGAAGCTGAGCGCAGACTATACAAAGAAGATGCGTTGCGTAAAGATACCATTCAACGCAACATCAAACCAAAGAGTAAGAGTCAGGTGTTTTGGGGACAGGTGGGAGACGTACTGATCAGTGATTATAAATTGAACCTCTCCAATCTGGGAAGCGTGAAGTGCTCACCACTTATCAACCCTTTCTTGTTGAGTTATAGCGGGAGCAATGGGCTTTCCTACAGACAATCGTTTAAATATAACCGACTTTTTAAGCATGATCGGCTATTGCGTGTGGTACCTAAGTTGGGCTACAACTTTACACGAAAAGAATTCTATTGGTCTGTCAATACCGAATTTAATTACCTGCCCGAGAAGATGGGAGCTGTTCACATTGACTTTGGTAACGGCAACCGGATTTACAGTAGCGATGTGCTTGATGATTTGAAAGCCATACCTGACAGTGTATTTGATTTTAATCAGATTCATTTGGACTACTTTTACGATTTATATTTTAACTTCCGACACAGTATCGAGATTATTAATGGATTAGAGTTAAGTGTAGGCTTATCTACCCATAGGCGAAAGACGGTAAAGTCCTCTAAGTTGGTTCCACTGACAAAGAGTCGGGAGACACTCAATGAAGATATCCAGAACAAAATCAGGAATACCTATTTGAGTTTTGCCCCTCGGGTTCGGTTGGAGTGGACCCCTTGTTTATACTATTACATGAACGGACACCGTAAGATTAATCTCCGCTCTAAGTATCCCACTTTTTCGATAGACTGGGAGAGGGGAATCAAGGGGGTATTTGGCAGTACCGGACAATATGAACGTTTGGAGTTTGATTTGCAGCATCATATACCCTTGGGACTGATGCGTAATATCTATTATCGTTTTGGATTTGGTATGTTTACCAATCAGAAAGAAATGTATTTTGTCGACTTTAATAACTTTACCCGAAGTAATCTTCCTGAAGGTTGGAATGACGAAATCGGAGGAGTATTTCAGCTTCTCGACCGTCGTTGGTATAATGCTTCACGGAAATATATACGGGGACATTTTACCTATGAAGCTCCTTTCCTATTATTAAAACATCTGATTAAATACACACGTTATGTACAGAATGAGCGGTTGTATGCGAGTATATTGTCAGTACCCCATCTTCAGCCGTATGTGGAATTGGGATATGGAATCGGTACTCACATCTTTGATTTTGGCGTTTTTGTAGGTAGTGAGAACTGGAAGTATACCGAGGTCGGCTGCAAGTTTACGTTTGAGCTGTTTAACCGCTAACTTTATTCTTACTATTTTTGTTAGCAGAGAAGAATATTTCTACCTTTGCGGTCAAGAGGATGAGATAAAGATTTAGCAAAAAAGAGGTGCAGTCGCCTCATGAACTCAGGTTCTTTCTGGTTTCTTTATTAAGATACTCATAATAAAGAAAAGTAAATACTCTCATCCTCTTCTTTTATTGCTTCTATATATAATAATGTATAAGGATGGAACTACTTTTGGGTATTGTGATTGTCGTTACCTGTTGGATGGTTGTTCGTATTATTCGTTCAAGCAAAAATCAGGAAGGATATAAAAGGTGGAGGGCCGGTAACTATGCCAGTGAAAATCCTTATGCCAAAGAAAAAGCAAGTGGTCCGCTTTCCCAAGGTTTTTTTAGTAAGAGAATCAGAACTTCCGGTGCGAGGCGGTTCGATGACGGAGCTATCAGGTGGTGTGCCAATCTGCTGGCAACCGAAGAATCCAGATTGAGGGAAGTGTTGGATTATATACCGCGCCAATATACCTGTTTTCATGTTCGGAAAAGAAGTGGCGGATTTCGTTATATTTCGGCTCCCGCAGGTGATTTTCGTTCCATGCAACAAACTATCTATCACCGTATTTTATTGTTAGCTAACATACATCCCGCTGTTACCGGATTTTGTCCGGGAAAGTCCGTATCCGATAATGCACGGGTGCATCTGGGGCGAAAGAATGTATTAAAAGTAGATCTTCACGATTTTTTTCCTTCCATACGTTCACCCAGGGTGAGAGCAGCTTTTAGGGAGATGGGGTACTCACGTCCTATCGCGAAAGTTTTGGCGGAACTTTGTTGTCTCAGATGTTGTCTTCCGCAGGGAGCGCCTACCAGTCCGGCTCTCAGTAATATTATAGCCTATCCGATGGATAAAAAAATGATGGCGTTGGCCGGTGAATACGGGTTGGTTTATACGAGATATGCCGATGATCTTACCTTTTCGGGTGATTATTTGCCGAAAGATGAAGTTCTGGTACGAATCCACAGGATTATTCGGGAAGAAGGTTTCACGATGAATGTCAAAAAGACCCGCTTCTTGTCTGAACATAAACGTAAGATTATTACGGGAGTATCGGTTAGCTCAGGCAAGAAGATGACTCTGCCTAAAGTGAAGAAGCGGGAGATTCGTAAGAATGTGCACTACGTCCTGACAAAAGGGTTGGTCGGACATCAGGAACATATTGGTTCTACCGATCCCATTTACTTGAAGCGTTTACTGGGCAGTTTGTGTTACTGGCGTTCCATAGAACCGGACAACCGATATGTATCCGATTCCATCACAGCTTTGAAGAGATTAATGTGAGGTATGTCGATTGTAGTTCCTTTTGAAATTTTTTTTGCTATTCTTTTCTAATTCAAGAAAATAGTTCTATCTTTGCGCCCGATTTATATAATCAATATAATGTCTTATTTAATTAAAGAATTACTAAACAATTAATTATTAATGGAAAACTTAAAGAACGTTGCTCCTATTGAAGACTTCAACTGGGATGCGTATGAAAACGGCGAGAGCTTCGCTGGTGCCAGCCACGAAGAACTCGAAAAAGCTTACGACGGTACGCTTAACAAAGTAAATGACCGTGAGGTTGTTGACGGAACTGTAATCGCAATGAACAAACGTGAAGTTGTTGTGAACATCGGTTACAAATCAGACGGTATCATTCCTTTGAATGAATTCCGCTACAATCCTGATTTGAAAGTAGGTGATACTGTTGAAGTATACATCGAAAATCAGGAAGACAAAAAAGGACAGTTGGTTCTGTCACACAGAAAAGCTCGCGCTACTCGCTCTTGGGATCGCGTTAATGCTGCTCTGGAAAACGAAGAAATTATCAAGGGTTACATCAAGTGTCGCACTAAGGGTGGTATGATCGTTGACGTATTCGGTATCGAAGCATTCTTGCCGGGTTCTCAGATCGACGTGAAACCGATCCGTGACTATGATGTATTCGTTGGCAAAACAATGGAATTCAAAGTGGTTAAAATCAACCAGGAATTCAAAAACGTGGTTGTTTCTCACAAAGCTCTTATCGAAGCTGAACTGGAACAACAGAAGAAAGAAATTATCGGTAAGCTCGAAAAAGGACAAGTTCTTGAAGGAACCGTTAAGAATATCACATCTTATGGTGTATTCATCGACCTGGGTGGCGTAGACGGATTGATCCACATCACTGACCTGTCTTGGGGCCGCGTAAGCGATCCGAAAGAAGTGGTTGAACTGGATCAGAAGTTGAACGTTGTTATCCTCGACTTCGATGACGAGAAGAAACGTATCGCTTTGGGTCTGAAACAACTGACTCCGCACCCATGGGATGCTTTGGATCCGAACCTTCAGGTAGGTGACAAAGTGAAAGGTAAAGTAGTGGTTATGGCTGACTACGGTGCATTCATCGAAATCGCTCCGGGTGTTGAAGGTCTGATCCACGTTTCAGAAATGTCATGGTCACAGCATTTGCGTTCTGCACAAGACTTCATGAAAGTCGGTGACGAAGTAGAAGCTGTAGTTCTGACTTTGGATCGCGAAGAACGTAAGATGTCTTTGGGTATCAAACAACTGAAACAAGATCCATGGGAAACTATCGAAGAGAAGTATCCTGTAGGTTCTAAGCATACTGCTAAGGTTCGTAATTTCACTAACTTCGGTGTATTTGTAGAAATCGAAGAAGGTGTTGACGGACTGATCCACATCTCTGACCTTTCTTGGACTAAGAAGGTTAAACACCCGTCAGAATTTACTCAGATTGGTGCTGATATCGAAGTTCAGGTATTGGAAATCGATAAAGAAAACCGTCGTTTGAGCCTTGGTCACAAACAACTTGAAGAGAATCCGTGGGATGTATTCGAAACAGTATTTACTGTAGGTTCTGTACACGAAGGTACAATTATCGAAATGCTGGATAAAGGCGCTGTAGTTGCTCTTCCTTACGGCGTTGAAGGTTTCGCTACTCCGAAACATCTCGTTAAAGAAGACGGTTCACAGGCTCAGATGGACGAGAAACTGGAATTCAAAGTGATCGAGTTCAATAAAGATGCTAAGAGAATCATCTTGTCTCACAGCCGCATTTTCGAAGATGTTGCTAAGGCAGAAGAAAGAGCTGAAAAGAAGGCTGCTTCGAATGCAAAGAAATCTTCTAAGAGAGAAGAAACTCCTGCTATCCAGAACCAGGCTGCTTCTACAACTCTGGGTGATATCGATGCTTTGGCTGCTCTGAAAGAACAGTTGGAAGGTAAGAAGTAATTCATATTTTCTCAGATAAACTGAAGGGTATTCCTGTAAAGGAGTACCCTTTCTTTTTTTGTATCTTGGCAGAACCCTTCATTATTTTTTTATTCGGTGAGACTTTGCACTGAATTTTAATTGTCTATCTTTGCAGATACAGTTTGAAAGATGGAAAAATTTGAATTACATATATTGGGTTGCGGGTCCGCATTGCCTACTACCCGGCATTTTGCTACCTCACAGGTAGTTAATTTGCGTGATAAACTTTTTATGATCGATTGCGGAGAAGGAGCACAAATGCAATTGCGTAAATCACGGTTGAAATTCTCACGGTTGAATCATATCTTTATCTCGCATCTGCATGGTGACCATTGCTTCGGATTGATGGGACTTATTTCCACTTTCGGGTTACTGGGACGTACGGCTGAATTACACATTCATTCTCCAAAAGGATTGGAGGAGTTGTTGACTCCCATGCTCAATTTCTTTTGCCATACATTGGCCTATAAAGTCATTTTTCATGAATTCGATACCAGGCAGACTTCAGTGGTTTACGAAGATCGTTCGATGACGGTCACTACTATTCCGCTTCAGCACCGTATTCCTTGTTGTGGCTTTCTGTTTGCCGAAAAAGCACGCCCTAATCATATTATACGTGATATGGTCGATTTTTATAAGGTGCCTGTTTACGAACTAAACCGGATAAAGAATGGATCTGATTACGTGACTCCCGAGGGAGAAGTGATTGCCAATACACGTTTGACCCGGCCTTCGGATCCTCCCAGAAAGTATGCCTATTGTTCCGATACGATTTTTAGGCCGGAAATAGTGGAACAACTTTCCGGTGTCGACTTACTTTTTCATGAAGCGACCTTTGCCGAATCAGAGTTGGCACGTGCCAAAGAAACCTATCATACTACAGCTGCTCAGGCGGCACGGATAGCTTTGGAGGCCGGGGTACGCCAGTTGGTAATCGGTCACTTTTCTGCCCGTTACGAAGACGAGAGTATTTTGCTGAAAGAAGCTTCGGCGGTATTCCCGAATACGATTCTGGCAAAAGAAAATTTGTGTATAAGTCTTTAATTCCGGGGAAGTGATTAAACTATTGCTGAATAGAATTGTCTAAAATAACATATACGAATTACAAACGAACCTATGAACCCTTATAATGAACGAGAGGTTTTGGCGCTCCTTCAGGATGAGAGAACACAGAAGCAGGGATTTGAAAGGATTGTCTCACAATATAGCGAACAGTTATACTGGCAAATCCGGCGGATGGTGCTTTCACACGATGATGCCAATGATCTTCTTCAAAACACTTTCATTAAGGCGTGGATAAACATTGATTATTTCCGGGCTGAGGCAAAGCTATCTACCTGGCTTTACCGTATTGCCCTGAACGAATGTATCACTTTCCTGAATAAACAGCGGGCTATGAATACGGTCGCCATTGACGATCCGGAGGCTGATGTCACCCAGAAACTGGAGAGTGATCCTTACTTTTCGGGAGATCGTGCAGAACTTTTGCTTCAGAAAGCACTGCTGACCCTTCCTGAGAAGCAGCGGATGGTGTTTAACCTGAAATACTATCAGGAGATGAAGTATGAAGAGATGTCGGAGATATTCGGTACTTCAGTAGGAGCTTTGAAAGCTTCTTACCATCATGCCGTGAAAAAAATCGAGAAGTTTTTGGAAGAGGCCAATTAAACCTTTTAATATGTACAATGTCTAAGAAGAAGAGAGGAGAAGAACGTATGAAAGAAGAAGATAACATATTGGAGAAAGTGGGGAAGAAGAATTCCTTTAAAGTGCCTGAAGGGTACTTTGAAAACTTGACTTCAGAGGTCATGGGGAAACTGCCGGAAAAAGAAGGTCCTGCCTTTGAAGAAGTGAAGCAACCCACGATGTGGATCAGGATGAAGCCCTTGCTCTATATGGCGGCTATGTTTATAGGGGCTGCATTGATCATCCGTGTAGCTTCTTCGAACCACCAACCGACAACTGCCGGTGATCATCTCACTGCAAATGAAGCAGCGACAGAAGTGGTTTCGGATGAATATATTGATGTAGCATTAGATCGCTCGATGTTGGACGATTACTCATTGTACGTCTACCTTAGTGATGCGACAGCCGAATAAGTAAACTAAACTGATTTAATAAAGCGAAATGAAGAAACTGATTATTCTATTGATTATAGTTTGTGGCTTTACCCCTGCGCTGCGTGCCGTGGGAAGTCCTAATCAACATTTGTCACCCAAAGAATTCAGGGCCAAACAACAAGCATTTATAACAGAAAAGGCTGGCCTGACTCAAGAAGAGGCTGCGAAGTTTTTTCCGGTTTATTTTGAACTGCAGGATCGGAAAAAGCAATTGAATGACGAAGCATGGAAATTGCTTCGTAGCGGTAAAGATGAAAAGACTACCGACACTCAATACGGAGAAATCCTGGAAGGAGTTTATGATGCCCGCATCGCTTCGGACCGGTTGGATAAGACTTATTTTGAGAAGTTTAAGAAAATCCTTTCGTGCAAGAAAATTTATCTGGTGCAAAGAGCCGAGATGCGTTTCCACCGCGAACTGCTGAAAGGGGTACGTGATAATAAAGGTGGAAACGAACGTCCACAGGGAAAGAGGAAATAGCTTATCCTTTTAGCAAATCATTATATAGATGAGGGTGTATCAAGACTCTGTGGTGAGTGGTGACATACCCTCATCTTTTTTTGAATCCGGGGGGTGTCGGACTATAATCCTTTCTTTTTAGCTTCGTTCCAGATGGCATCCATTTCATCCAGGCTCATATCTTTTAGATTTTTACCTTCTTTAATGGTATGATCTTCCAGATAGTTAAATCGTCGGATGAATTTTTGGTTGGTACGTTCCAATGCATTGTCCGGGTTGATTTTATAAAGTCGGGCAGCATTGATGAGGCTGAACATGACATCTCCGAATTCAGCTTCTGCCTTATCCTTATCCATATTGGTTACTTCCACCTGAAATTCGGCTATTTCTTCTTTTACTTTATCCCAAACCTGCTCTCTTTCTTCCCAATCGAATCCTACATTGCGTGCTTTGTCCTGTATTCTGTAAGCTTTTATAAGTGAGGGTAAAGCAGCAGGTACACCGCTTAACACACTTTTATTGCCGTCTTTCTCCTTCAGTTTCAATTGTTCCCAGTTTTCGGATACTTGTCCGGCTGTTTCTGCTTTTACTTCCCCGAATACATGGGGATGACGGAATATCAATTTCTCACAAAGTTTGTCGCATACATCTTTCATGTCGAAATCACCGGTTTCGGAACCGATTTTAGCATAAAAAGCTACGTGCAGCAGGACGTCTCCCAGTTCTTTGCAGATATCTTTTTTGTCGTTCCGCATTAATGCGTCGCAAAGTTCGTAAGTTTCTTCAATAGTGTTGGGGCGCAGGCTTTCGTTAGTCTGCTTGCGGTCCCATGGACATTTTACCCGAAGTTCGTCGAGGATGTCCAGAAAGCGTCCGAACGCTTCCATTTGTTCTTCTCTTGTATGCATGTTTATTATTTATTTGATTCTTTTTTCCATTCATTATATGAAATCAGCAGACCGATCACTTCCGAATAGTTCTTACGTCCACTTTCTATTTTGTTCCCTTTCAGATACAAATCATATATCCAATCCTGAATATCACCTATAAGCGGACTATACTTTGCCATCCAGTATTCCTGGTCTTTTCTGGCCAGCTCAATGATTTCCGGACGTATACTGCCGAATAACTTTTTATATTCCTCTTCTGTCATCAATTGGCGGGCATTGGCAAGTACATGGCCTAAAATAGAAAAATAACCGCTGAAACGGATTTCTTTATTTACGGAACGGGTGCAGACCTGATATGCATAAAAGTTTGCTTCCGCTTCGCTGGTGATACCTAGCAAATGTGCCAATTCATGAGTATAGGTTGCCGGATATTGTGGGGGAAGCAGGTCTCCGTTCAGTGTGAACTCACAGAAGAAAGGTCCCATGCTACCCGTCACGCCCACCATCGAAATCAATGGAGTGAACATCATGGTTTTTACCCGAGGACGGGAGTGTGGGGGACGGTGTATACCTAGTGTATCACTGATCAGGTTATATTGTCGGACTGCCTCTTTGCGGATTACTTCTTTATCGATCCGATTGACCGGCACATACGATTCGTTCAGTTTTGAGATATAGTTGTCTACAAATTCATTGAAAATCTCGGGAGTGTAGGCAGTATATGGAATTCCGGTTCGTTCATAAAAATTCTTTTGTGAATAGTTGAGTCCCCATGCCAGATAGAACCAAACATAGATCCATAGCAAATATTCCACATCCCTTCTCAGTATTTTTTTCCAGCTTAATTTCAGTCGGATTCGTGCATAAAACGGATAGGCGATCATTCCTCCAATGCTCAGTGCTATAAATAAGTCACCCAATGCAAAGGGGATAATGTTCGAAAAACCGGACAAGATATATGAAATGACCGGATAGGCCGTACGGGCATACCTTTCGCCCAATGCCGGGAGCATCTGAGTGAGCCAGACAAGGACTATTAAAGTCCCTAAAACAGAGTACCGTATGATTCGTTTCCTGTTTTTCATTGCTTCTTCTTCCTTTCGGGGAACAAAAGTACATATTCCTGCCCCTATATTCTACTTATTTTTATTAATTTTGCGCCAATCTTTCGCAATAAACTAATAAAATAGATAGATATAACATGGAATTAGCAAGTAAGTACAACCCTGCTGACGTGGAGGGGAAGTGGTATCAGTATTGGCTGGACCATAAATTATTCAGTTCGAAACCCGATGGACGTGAACCTTACACCATCGTCATTCCGCCCCCTAACGTCACCGGTGTGTTGCACATGGGACATATGCTTAATAATACCATTCAGGATATTCTTGTTCGTCGTGCACGTATGGAAGGTAAGAATGCTTGCTGGGTGCCGGGAACCGACCATGCCTCTATTGCTACCGAAGCCAAGGTAGTGAATAAGTTGGCCGCACAGGGTATTAAGAAAACCGATCTGAGCCGTGACGAGTTTCTGAAGCATGCCTGGGCATGGACAGACGAACACGGTGGTATCATCCTGAAGCAGCTTCGTAAGTTAGGTGCATCGTGTGACTGGGACCGTACGGCTTTTACTATGGATGAAAAGCGCAGTGAAAGTGTGCTGAAGGTATTTGTCGATCTCTATAATAAGGGACTTATCTACCGGGGAGTACGTATGGTTAACTGGGACCCGAAAGCACTGACAGCCCTGTCGGACGAGGAGGTGATTTATAAAGAAGAACACGGAAAGCTGTTTTACCTGAGATACAAGATTGAAGGAGAAGACGGATATGCAGTGGTTGCCACTACCCGTCCGGAAACGATTATGGGTGACACGGCCATGTGTATCAACCCGAACGATCCGAAGAATCAGCATCTCAAAGGAAAGAAAGTAATAGTTCCCTTGGTAGGCCGTGTGATTCCTGTTATCGAAGATGACTATGTGGATATCGAATTTGGTACCGGTTGCCTGAAAGTGACTCCGGCACATGACGTAAACGACTATATGCTGGGCGAAAAATATAATTTGCCGAGTATCGATATATTCAATGATAACGGTACGATCAGCGAAGCTGCCGGAATGTATATCGGTATGGATCGCTTTGACGTCCGTAAGCAGATTGAGAAGGATCTTGAAGCAGCCGGACTGCTGGAGAAGACAGAGGCCTACACCAACAAAGTGGGATATTCAGAGCGTACCAACGTGGTCATCGAACCGAAGTTGTCTATGCAATGGTTCCTCAAGATGGAACATCTGGCCCAGATCGCTCTTGAACCGGTGATGAAGGATGATATTAAATTCTATCCTGCCAAGTATAAGAATACCTACCGTCATTGGATGGAGAATATCAAGGATTGGTGTATCAGCCGTCAATTGTGGTGGGGACACCGCATCCCGGCATATTTCCTGCCCGAAGGCGGATATGTGGTAGCTGTGACCGATGAAGAAGCCTTGAAGCTGGCTCGGGAAAAGACTGGCAATCCTAACTTGAAGATGACCGATCTTCGTCAGGATGAAGACTGTCTGGACACTTGGTTCTCTTCCTGGTTATGGCCTATCTCTCTGTTCGACGGCATCAATAATCCGGGTAATGAAGAAATCAATTATTACTATCCGACAAGCGATCTGGTGACCGGACCGGATATCATCTTCTTCTGGGTAGCCCGTATGATTATGGCCGGTTACGAATATGAAGGAAAAATGCCGTTCAAGAATGTATATTTCACGGGTATCGTTCGCGATAAACTGGGACGTAAAATGTCTAAGTCACTCGGTAACTCGCCCGATCCGTTGGAATTGATTGAAAAGTACGGAGCAGATGGTGTACGTATGGGCATGATGCTCTCGGCTCCTGCCGGAAATGACATTCTCTTTGATGACGCGCTTTGCGAGCAGGGACGAAATTTCTGCAATAAGATATGGAATGCTTTCCGATTGGTGAAAGGTTGGGAGAACGGAATGGGAACAATCGATATTCCGGCAGATGCTCACCTGGCTGTACAGTGGTTTGACCAGAGACTGGATGCCGCTGCTGTCGAAGTTGCCGATTTGTTTAGCAAATATCGTCTGAGCGAAGCATTGATGCTGATTTATAAACTATTCTGGGACGAATTCTCTTCATGGTTGCTCGAGATTGTGAAGCCGGCTTACGGACAGCCCGTTAACGGATTCATTTACTCGATGACGTTAAGTGCTTTCGAACGTCTGCTGGCTATGCTCCATCCTTTCATGCCGTTTATTACGGAAGAGTTGTGGCAGCAGTTGCGCGAGCGTGAACCGGGTGCAAGCCTGATGGTACAGCCTTTGGGAGAACCGGGAGAGGTAAACGAAGAATTCCTCCAGCAGTTCGAAACAGCCAAAGAAATCATCAGCAGTGTACGTACCATTCGTTTGCAGAAGAATATCGCATTGAAAGAACCGCTTGAATTGCAGGTAGTCGGAGCCAATCCGGTAGAAAAGATGAATCCTGTCATTCGTAAAATGTGTAATCTGTCTGCCATCGAGGTAGTGGACGCAAAGGCCGACGGAGCTTCTTCGTTCATGATAGGAACCACTGAATTTGCTGTGCCTCTGGGCAATATGATCGATGTCGATGCCGAGATAGCACGCATGGAAGCCGAGCTGAAACACAAAGAAGGTTTCTTGCAGGGAGTTTTAAAGAAATTGAGCAATGAAAAGTTTGTAAATAACGCTCCGGCAGCCGTTATCGAGATGGAGCGCAAGAAACAGGCGGATGCCGAAAGCATCATCCAGTCGCTCAAGGAAAGTATTGCTTCCCTGAAAAATGTATAAGATCCACTTCTTACGAAGATAAAAACAGAAAGGTACTCTAAAAATAACAGAGTACCTTTTTTTGTATACGGAGAAATAGTCATACCTTTGTTTCCGCTCAAAAGAAACGAACATACAAATGAAACAGACACCATTCAGATGCCTTTGCCTCCTTCTTATATTGTTGGGAGCTGTTCATTCCCGGCTATCTGCCCATACAGATAAAACAAGGGAAGACGTATTGTTTCTAAATTCTATCAATTTCAACCTTCCATGGGCAAAGGATGTGTTCTGGTATACGCACCAAGCCCTGCAAAAAAAGAATATCTCCGTAAAGGCCGAGTCCCTTTCGGTGCCCGCTTTGTGTAACCGTAAAGAAGCAGCAGCCGTAGTAGAGCAGTTACGGCGGAAATACGATGTGCCTCCCCGACTGATCGTCTTTATCGGCGATCCGGGATGGATTGTTTGCCGTGAACTTTTTGATGATGTCTGGAAAGATGTACCGGTCATCATTACCAACGCCCGCGACCGTCTGCCGGCTACACTCGACATCTTGCTTTCACACGAAGAGCTGACCGAATCGAATACTGTTCCCGCTTATGAATGGCGGAAAGGATATAACGTGACTACTCTGGGGCAAGTATATTATGTGAAAGAAACCATCGGGCTGATGCGGCAGTTGATGCCGGATATGAAGCGTCTGGCTTTCATCTCAGACGACAGATACATCAGTGAGGCAGTTCGCGGAGATGTAGAGCAGGCAATGACCGGATCTTTTCCGGAGTTGGCCTTTAAACAGCTGTCCACCAGGAATATTTCTACCGAGATGTTACTCGATACCTTGAAGAGTTATGATAAAACCACGGGACTCATTTATTATTCCTGGTTCGAGACTCATAACCAGGATGATAACAATTATCTGTTCGATCATATTCAGGAGATTATTACCCGCTTCGTACATTCCCCTCTGTTTTTGTTGGCTCCCGAGGATCTGTCCAACAATACTTTCGCCGGAGGATATTATGTTTCAGTGGAGTCCTTCGGCGATTCATTGTTACAGCTGATTCATCGTGTCCTGGAAGGTGAGTTTCCGCGAGACATTCCTCCCGCTCTCGGAGGAAAACCTGCTGCTTACCTCTGTTATCCGGCTTTGCAGTCGTATGACATACCGGTTTCCCTTTATCCGAAAGAGGCTGTGTACATCAATCTGCCTGTCAGCTTCTTCGAGCAGTATAAGAAGGAGATTCTGATGACTGTTGTCTTGCTGCTGGTGGTGGTCAGTGCCGTAGGCTATTATATTCATATTCTTAAAAGAGCCCATCAGCGAATGAAAGAAGCGCAGCTGAAAGCCGAGGAAGCCAATCAGCTTAAGTCGGCCTTTCTGGCTAATATGAGTCATGAGATACGTACTCCTCTCAATGCCATTGTCGGTTTCTCGAATCTGCTTTCTATGGTAGAAGATAAAGAAGAAATGCTGGAGTATGCCGGTATTATCGAAACCAATACCGAACTTTTGCTTCAACTGATTAACGATATTCTGGATATGTCGAAGATAGAATCCGGAATGTATGACTTTCATGTGACTCAGGTGGATGCCAATCAGTTGATGTCGGAAGTCGAACAGGTAGCCCGTTTGCGTATCAGGACAGATGAAGTCTCCCTCTCGTTTGCCGAACGTTTACCCCAATGTGTTTTCCATACTGATAAGAACCGCTTGATACAGGTTCTTACCAATTTGGTTGTCAATGCCATAAAGTTCACTTCGCAGGGAGAGATTCAGATCGGGTATCGGCTGCAAGATGCCCATACGTTATACTTCTATGTATCCGATACCGGTTGTGGTATGTCCGCCGAGCAATGCGAACATGTTTTTGAGCGCTTTGTCAAATACAACACTTTTATACAAGGCACCGGATTGGGACTGTCTATCTGTAAAATGATTATTGAGAAGTTGGGGGGCGAGATCGGGGTTCAGTCCGAGTCCGGAAAAGGTTCTGTCTTTTGGTTCACTCTTCCTTACCGGGCTTCGGCCTCTTTGTAAATCGCAGTTGCATGCTTTCGAATTCGCAATGTTTCACGTCGTAGGTGAACGCAGTATCGGCTCGGAAGCAAATGCGTGTCAATCTGACTTTGTTGGGCGTACATTCTTCGGGAGTTTCGCAGCCATCGCTGCTTAAGGCCGGGTAGAAAGTTCCCAATTCGCGGATAGTGACGGTTCTTCCTTCTTTCATATGTCGTGCGATGGCTTTCGGGAGTTGTTCGAGTACAGACAGTACGTCGCCTGCCGAGAGTGAACTGTTGTCGTGCAGGTCCTCCGCTAATTGTTTTTCACTGACTCCTTTGTTCTGAATGGCACTGGGCACGGCATAGTAGAGCTCTTTAACTTCATTACCGCTCTGATCTTTTTTCTTCCTGACTACATAGTTTATAGGCATATACTTTTATCTTTAAGGTTAGTTATCGTTTTCTCTGTACTCTCTGTACGGGAAGCATAGACTTTAGGAGTGCTGACATGGGGGTGTCGCAGTGTGTGACACCCCCATGTCAGACTATCCGACACCCGGGTGTCAGATATCGTATGCTACTGCCAAATGTACGTAAAGATAAGGAGATTTGCAACGAAACTAAGAACTGTTTCGTCCTTTCAATGCAGGAGGAAAGGAAGTAATAAGGGGAGATACTCCTTCAGGTCGATGCGCAACTGTTTTAAGGCCTGTTGAATCCGGTAATCGATTGTTTTGGGAGACACTCCCAGTCGTTCGGCTATTTCATTGTATGTCAGATTCTGAAAGCGGTTGAGTTCGAATGCTTCGCGTACATTCTCGGGAAGTCGTGCCAGAGCTTCTTCTATTTTTTCGGTTAACTCCTGTATAACGTAGAAGTCGGGATCATCATACTGCGATTGGAGATTATCGAATATCATTTTTTCGATCCGTTGTTTCACTTCGTTCCGGTTGATGAGAGTCAGGCAGCGGTTTTTAACAGCCTTGAACAAATAACTTTTTAAGGAATTCTCGAATGCCTGCATTTCTTTATTTTCCCAAAGCCAGACCATGACGTCCGATACGATCTCCTGGCCGTCATCCGGTTCGACAAAGAGCCGGGCATAGGCACAAAGAGCCGGATAATGCCTGAGAAACAATGCTTCGAATGCGCCTTCGTTTCCCTGCTGAACCTGGAAGAACAGAGTTTCATCGCTTACTGTGCGCGAGGTGTCGTTATACATGTAGACCTTCGTTTTGGGCAAAAATAATATTATTTTCAAAAAAAATACGTTTTTTGGTTAGGAGATTTCTATTTTGGTTCGTCTTATCTATAAAAGCACGAATTATGGATGAATCCTGTTACATTAATGAGTCGGTTCTTTTAAATTATTTTGCGGGGGAGCTCCCAGCCGATCGCCGGAAAGAGGTGGAGGAATGGATAGCGGCTTCGGAAGATAACGAGAAGATGGCACGAGATATTTTCCGGCTCTACCGCGCGGCAGACACACTGGACTATATGAATCGGGTGGATGCTTCCGCAGCCTTACAGCAGGTGAAAGGCAGAATACACAAACATCGACATAGAATCTCCTGGATGGTTTGGGGGCAGCGTATTGCTGCTTGTATGGCGTTACCGCTGCTTGCCACCACCCTTTATTTAATTCTGAAAAATCCGCCGCAGGAATATGTGGAGATACGGACCAATCCCGGTATGGTGGCTGAGGCAAATTTACCGGACGGTACCAAAGTCTGGCTTAACTCCGGATCTTCACTGAAACATCCTGTTAAGTTTACAGGGGATACGCGTACGGTGGAACTTGACGGGGAGGCTTACTTCTCTGTCCGTAAAGACAGGAGTAAACGGTTTGTGGTTAATACTCCTTTCAATATACAGACCGAAGTATTGGGTACGGAGTTCAATATGGAAGCATACCGGACGGATAGTGTAGTCAGGACAACGTTGGTATCGGGATCGGTCAGGTTGTCATTTCTGGGGAAAGGCGATACAAAAGAAACATTCGTCATGAAGCCCGATGAAGAATTTGTATATAATACGGCGACACACGAGGCACGGGCCGAAAAATCGTATGTGGAGATCTATACAGCCTGGAAGAACGGTCAGGTAGTGCTTAAAAACACATCATTGGCCGAAACGCTGAAGATACTCAGCAAGAGGTTTAATGTAGAGTTTATCGTGAAAGATTCCACACTATATGCCAATTCTTTCACCGGTGTGTTCAGCAGGCAGTATTTGCCGTTGATCCTTGAACACTTCAGATATGCATCCGGAATACAGTATAAATACCTTGATCTGGAGTATGATGCCACACACAAGGCAATACAGGAAAAAACAAAGATAGAATTATATTAACCGTTTGAGTATGAAACTTTAAAATCATTTTTATTACTACTATGACAGCACGCTCTCCCTAAAACAAAAAAACATACAGGAAGATATTGGCGTATCTACCTGTATGAAAGTCCACCGTCAGTTTGTTTGGCGACAAACTGTGCGGCAAATAGAATTTTTTAAATCAAAATCACTACAAATCTATGACAATTTACTTAAACTTCCAATTTTTCGGGAAGCAGAATACATTTTCGCTCTTGAAAAAAATACCTTTGTGTATGAAACTATCAGCAATAATGTTGTTTGTCTTTGCCAGCATGGCATTTGCGGCTAAAGGTTATAGCCAGTCAGTACGTGTGACTTTAAATGTCAACAACAGTAGTCTTCAGAAAGTGCTGGATGAAATAGAAAAGCAGTCGGAGTTTCACTTCTTCTATAACAACAAGCAAGTGGATATCTCCCGGAATGTGACTATCAAAAGTAACCAGAAAGAGATCAGTCAGGTTCTGAACCAATTGTTTGCCGGGACGAATATCGGGTATAAGATATTGGAGAACAGCATAATCCTGTCTCCAAAACAGATTTTGGAAACAACCGCTGCACAACAGCAGACCACTAAAAAGATAAAGGGGCTGGTGACTGATGAAACCGGGTCGCCCGTTATCGGAGCCAATATTAAGGAGAAAGAAACCGGAAACGGAACGATTACCGACATCAACGGTAATTTCAGCCTTTCTGTAGGAACTAAGAGTACGATTATCATTTCATATATCGGATATATCACTAAAGAAGTTCCGGTAGGTAATAATACCTCACTTACTGTTCAGTTGGCCGAAAATACGAAACAACTCGACGAAGTTGTGGTGACGGCCTTGGGTATCAAGCGCGAGGAAAAAGCTCTGGGCTATGCCGTGCAAAAGGTAGACGGTGACAAACTGGCTGCTGTCAAGACCGTGAATGTAGCTACATCGCTGACCGGTAAGATTGCCGGATTGAATGTAAAAAACAGTACGGAGTTCAATACTTCACCCTCACTTTCGTTGCGTGCATCTGCTCCTTTGCTGGTTATCGACGGAGTGCCTTATGGTAACGTAGGATTAAATGATATAGCTGCTGATGATATCGAGTCGGTCGATGTCTTGAAAGGAGCTACGGCTTCGGCCCTGTATGGTGCACGTGGAGGAGCCGGTGCGGTGATGATTACTACCAAAAAAGGAAAAGAAGAGGGACTGAATGTGACTGTGAATAGCAGTACGATGTTTGCGGCCGGATATCTGAGAAAGCCGGAAGTGCAAACGTCATACAGTTCCGGATCACAGGGGACCTATTCTACCGGAGGATATGTATGGGGAGATAAGCTGGACATCGGGCGTACGGCATTGCAGTATGATCCGTATACGCACGAATGGGTAGACATGCCTTTGGTATCGAAAGGCAAAAACAATCTGAAGAACTTCCAGGAGCTGAGTATGGTGACAAACAACAACGTAAGTGTCTCTCAGAAAGGTAAATATGGAAGTGTACGCACTTCATTGACCCATGTGTATAATAAAGGACAGTATCCGAACCAGAAACTGAATAAGATCACTTATTCGGTGTCGGGTGATATGAAGTGGAAGAAATTCTCTTTTGACGGAGGATTGACTTATAATAAGCGCTTTTATCCCAATGACATGGGAGCCGGATACGGTGCTAGCGGATTCCTTTATAACCTGTTGGTGTGGTCGGGTGCCGAATATGATATACGCGACTATAAGAACTACTGGATCAAGCAGGACGAACAGCAGAACTGGATGGATACCAAGTGGTATGACAACCCTTATTTCATAGCAAATGAAATTGTCCGTTCGAGTGATTACGATTTGATTAACGGATATCTTTCTGCCAACTATGATTTTACTCCTTGGTTGAACCTGTCGCTGCGTTCGGGTCTGGATTCATACTCGCAGAAGAAAGAGTGGCGGAATGCCGTCAGTGCCGTAGGTGGCTGGCATAAACAAGGTTATTACGGGCTGCAACGTTTAGGAGGATACAGCTTAAACAATGACCTGATCTTGTCTGCCGATCACAAATTCGGTGATTTTAATGTCGATGGTTTTATTGGTGGAAACGTTTATTATTGGAAGAGTGACAATATCCTGGGCGAAACGCAGAATGGCTTGAAAATTCCGGGGTATTATTCATTGAAGTCATCGATTGATCCGGTGAAGACAACCAGCGGTATTACCAAAAAACTGGTGACCAGTGTATATGCCAAAGCCTCTGTTTCCTGGAAAAGTACACTGTTTCTGGATGTGACAGGACGTAATGACTGGTCTTCTTCATTGCCGTCGGAGACACGTTCTTATTTCTATCCTTCTGTAGCCGGTAGTGTGGTTCTTTCACAGTTCATCCCAATGCCCGAAGTGATTGACTTCTGGAAAGTGAGGGGGGCATGGACGCAGACCAAGAGTGACTTGGGAGTATACGATACCAACAATACTTACAGTGTTTCTACCGATTTGTGGAACGGTGAGAGCGCCGCATATTATCCGACATCTATCCGTGGTGTAGCGGTGAAACCCTCGGCCACGCGTTCTTATGAAATCGGTACGGCAATTCACATGTTTAAGAATCGCCTGAAACTGGATTTTACATATTATAATAAACTCTATTACAACTTGACCCGCAGTGCAGGTATCAGTAACTCTTCCGGATTTACGTCTACATTGATCAATATCGATGAAGAATATGTGGGACGGGGAGTAGAGTTGACTTTATCGGGCGATATTATCAGGACGAGAGACCTTAAATGGGAGTCGTCCTTCAACTGGTCGCGTGACCGTTGGTATTATACCAAAATAGACCCGGTGTATTCTACACAAAAACCTTGGGTAGCCGTCGGGAAACGTTGGGACTGGTACGGTATTTACGATTGGGAGCGTGATTCACAGGGAAATTTAGTTAATTATAATGGTTATCCCAAACAGAGCGACTACCAGTCGGTTATCGGCTATGAATATCCCGATTGGATATGGGGCTGGACCAATATGGTAACCTATAAGAACTTTACTCTTTCTTTTACACTTGACGGACGAGTAGGAGGTATGGCACATTCGAAGACCAATCAGGCCATGTGGAATTCGGGAGCACATATCGACTCGGACAACCAGTGGCGGTATGACGAGGTAGTGAACAAGAAGACCAACTTTGTGGGCAGTGGAGTAAAAGTAGTTTCGGGAAGTGTAGATTATGACTCGAATGGAAAAATCATCCATGACAACCGTGTGTTTGCTCCGAATGATGTACAGGTATCCTACGAATCGTATATGAAGAGTACCAATCCATATATAGGCACCGTCACCCGTCAGAATGTATTTGATGAAACTTTCTTTAAATTGCGTGACCTCTCACTGAGCTACCAAATGCCTAAATCGGTTTGTGACAAGCTTCATATGAAAGGGCTGACACTGGCCTTTGTCGGACAAAACCTGTTTGTCTGGACCAAAGAGTTCCGTTTTACCGATCCCGACAGTGACTCGGATAACCTGAGCTCTCCTTCCACCCGTTATTTAGGTTTTAATGTAAAATTGGATTTTTAAAAGATAGAATAATATGAAACGAATTAATAAATACATATCGCTGTTGCTGGCAACCGCTTTGTTGGCGTCTTGTGATAAGTTCGATGAAATCAATACAGATCCCGATGCAACCACTAAGGTGACCTCTTCATTGCTGGCAACCGGATTACTGCTGGACATTACCTCTTCCAGTGCCAGTAAATCCTTTATATACGACGAATTGCTTGCCAAGCAGATGGCATGGGGTGAAAGTATGGAAGATTACCAGTATAATGTCTTCGGGCGTTCCGGTTTTGGCGGGTATACTACCCTGATCAATGCCCAGAAGATGGTCGAATCCGTTTCGGACGATAACGTAAATGCATACGACGGACTGGCACATTTCATCAAGGCCTATAAGATATTCTATATGTCGATGGAGATGGGAGATCTTCCTTATGAAGAAGCTTTGCAAGGCGAATTAGGGTTGGTACGTCCTAAGTACAATACCCAGAAGGAAGTGATGAACTTTATTCTGAGCGATCTGGAAATAGCTTATGAACTGTTTTCGACAGCTAAAGATTTTGATGGCGATCCGATCCTGGGAGGAAGTATCAGCAAGTGGAAGAAAGCGACTACGGCTTTTCAACTGAAAGTGCTGATGCACCTCTCGAAGAAAGAGAGCGATGCCGACCTGAAGGTGAAGGAACGTTTTGCACGGATCGTAGCATCGGGCAGCCTGATGGAATCGAATGAAGATAATCTGCAGATGAAATATGCGGATAAAGCGAATACAGTGTATCCTTTCCATAACACGAATACCAAGCATGCGGGTTATGCCATGCTGTCTACCATGCTGATTGATAAATTCAAGGCGACAGGAGATATTCGCATGTTCTATTATGCAAAGCCGGCAAAGGCCAAACTTAGCGAAGGGGTGACAGCCGACAGTTGGGATGCTTATATCGGTACAGACCCTTCACTGCCTTTCGAGCAGATAGAAAAAGCTTATGCCACTGAACAATACTCCGGATTTAATGCACGTTATACCGATTATCCTTCCGGAGAACCGGTCGTTCGATTAGGATATGCCGAGCAGAATTTTATTCTGGCCGAAGCAGCCGTGCGGGGATGGATTTCGGGAGATGCGTCTGCTTACTATACAAAGGCGATCAGAGCCCATATGGAGTTTATAGCTTCCAATACTCCGGATGAAGAGGTATATCATCATGGACATCCGATTACAGAGGAAGCGATTGCAGCTTTCCTTGAAACACCCGCTATCCAATTGAGTGGTGAGAAAGAAGCGGATATTGAGAAGATATTGACGCAACGTTATCTGGCTTCGTTCATGCAGCATCCGTATGATGTTTATTATGATTATCGACGTACAGGTTATCCGGTGTTGCCGATTAATCCTGCAACCAACCGTAATACGATGAATGACAGGTTGCCGATGCGCTGGATGTATCCCAAATCAGAGTCCGATTATAACCTGGAACATCAGAACGAGGCTCTTGAACGTCAGTTCGGAGGGGTGGACGATGTAAATAAACTGATGTGGATTTTGCAATAAAATAAAAATAGGAGAGGTGAGTGCAGAATGGAGAGAAACGCTCCCTGTTCTCACCTCTGTTGATTAGAATATATTGATATGTTAAGATATAGTTTATTAAATATAACTTTATGGCTGTTTGCCGTAATGGTCTATGGCAAAGGGAGCGAACTCAAAGTGCTCCAAATGAATATCTGGCAGGAGGGCACCATGGTGAAAGGGGGCTTTGAAGCCATAGCGAATGAAGTGGCCCGCCTGGAACCGGATATTGTGTTGTTCAGTGAGGTGAGAAATTATCATGGGAAACAATTCATTTCGCGTATATTGCAGGCTTTGGAAGAGCGTGGAAAGAAGTATTATGGTGAAAACAGTAAGTTGGATGTAGGTATTTTATCAAAATATAAAATTGAAGAACAAGCCCCTAATTGCCCTTTGGAAGATGATGCCGGTTCGGTGCTGAAAGCCCGTATTCGTATTAACGGAAGAGATGTGGTTGTTTATTCTGCCCATCTGGATTATACGCATTATGCTTGTTATTTGCCGAGAGGCTATAGCGGGGTTACCTGGAAAAAACTGGATGCTCCGGTGCTGGATGCGGTAGCCATTGAAAAGGCTAATAATGAATCTATGCGTGATGAAGCTATTTGCCATGTCATAGAAGATGCCCGAAAGGAAAAAGGAAATATTATTTTGCTGGGAGGTGATTTCAACGAACCTTCACATCTGGATTGGAAAGAAAATACAAAGAATTTGTGGGATCATAATGGGACGGTAGTTCGGTGGGATTGCTCCGTATTACTTGAAAATGCCGGATTTAAAGATGCTTACCGGACGAAATACCCTAATCCGGTTACACATCCGGGCTTTACATTCCCGTCTGATAATGAAGGAGTGCCGGTGCAGAAACTGTCGTGGGCACCCGATGCTGACGAACGGGATCGTATCGACTTTATTTATTTCATGCCGGACAGGAAATTGAAATTAAAAGATGTATCGGTGGTAGGTCCTTCAAAATCGATCGTCCGTAGTGAACGTGTGGAGGAGAGTGGTAAAGATTCGTTTATAACTCCGCTAGGCGTATGGCCGACAGACCATAAAGCCGTAATGGCTACTTTTTCCCTGAAATAATTCGGAGAATACAGGGGCTATTGCCGGCAAGTATTTATATCTTTGCTACTTAATTTTTATTTGAGATATTTAAATGTAATACTTATGAACAGGAAAAACTACTTATTAGCTTTCATTCTTTGTGTGCAGACGCTGTTTGTTTCTGCGCAAGTCTATCCGGTCCGCGCAAAGTTGACCGATGAAAAGTCTTTTTCAATGATTCTTTTACCCGATCCGCAGAGTTATACAAAGTTCGATGCCAATCAGCCACTTTTTGAGTTACAGACAGCATGGGTAGCCAATAGCATTGAATCTCTGAATATAAAAGGTGTGCTTTGTACCGGTGATTTGGTGGAGCAAAATGAAATTCGCATTCCGGATGGAGTGAACGGCAACCAGACAAGTGAGGAGCAATGGCGTGCTGCTTCGCGTGCGTTTGAGCGACTGGATGGAAAATTGCCTTATGTGATTTGTACCGGTAATCATGATTATGGATATCAGAAAGCGGAAAATCGTTTGTGTCATTTCCCTGATTACTTTCCTGCGGAGAGAAACTCCTGTTGGCGCAAGAGCCTGGTTGCCGTAGGCAACAATTATCAGGGTATACCGACACTGGAAAATGCTGCCTATGAATTTATAACCGATACCTGGGGCAAAATTCTGGTTGTTTCTCTGGAATTTGCTCCACGTGATGAGGCTTTGGCGTGGGCTAAGAAAGTGGTCGATGCTCCCCGCTATAAAGACCATAAAGTGATATTGCTGACACATTCATATCTGGCATGGACAGGAAAAGTCATTGAAAGCGAGAACTACAAAGTGACTCCTGCCAATTATGGAAAAGCTATTTGGGATAAGTTGGTCTATCCGGCAAAGAATATTTGTATGGTGATTTGCGGTCACGAATGTGAGATTGCCGATTATAAGGATAATGTCAGTTTCCGGATTGATAAAAATGCTTCAGGCAAGAATGTTCCTCAGATGATGTTTAATGCGCAGACTGCCGATAAGCAATGGTTCGGTAACGGTGGAGACGGATGGTTGAGGATTATGGAATTCATGCCTGATGGAAAAACGATTAAAATCAAAACATTCTCTCCTCTCTTTGCACTTTCTCCTCTTACTTGTGATAAATCGTGGAGAACAGATTCTTATGATCAGTTCGACATTACGATAGAGTAAGTCCGGTATATATTATAGAGGGGATACATCAAAAGTCGTCTTCACCGCAGATTACATAGATAGATATTATTAGTTATCAATAGATTAAGCTCACTCTGTGGCACTCTATGTTATTCTGTGGTGAAGACGTTTTTTAATGTATCTTCTCTTTTTTGGTCCCTCCCCACTGCTTATATTTATTCTCCACATACTTCCCTGCATATTACGCTGCCAGAAATATCAAGGCGAACGACAGGAACTCTTTGAGTTCTTTACGTAATAATTTTAGTGCCTGTTGTATGCGGTAATCTACTGTTTTGGTAGAGGTGTTAAGAGTTTGTGCGATTTCTTTGTAGCTCATATCTCTGAACCGGTGCATGATAAACGCTTCCCGGTAAGATTCCGGTAACTCCGCTATCGCGGTGTGAATCCGTTTGGTCAACTCCTCAATCTGATAGAAATCCACGTCATAAATCATTGCCTGGCTTTTCTCATAAAATAATGTATCGGCACGATACTTTACCTCCTTTTGTGCGATGCGGTTTAATGAACGGTGATATATCATTTTCAACAGGTATTGACTAAGGGATGATTCTATCAATAAGATTTCTCGATTCTCCCATAACCACAACATTACATCCTGAACTATTTCTTCCGCATCTTCCAAGTCTACAAAACGGTGGGCATAAGCGCATAATATCGGATAATACCTTCTGAACAAAGTATTGAAGGCTTTTTTATCTCCTTGCTGAAGTTGGGAAAGCAGTAAAATGTCTTCTTTTGTCCGATTCGGCTTCATAGATTTAGAAATTTAATTTATATACAAAGATAGTCTTTTCTTATTAAAACAAAGATTTCTATAAAAAAAATGGATTTAAGTTTAGGAATCTTATTTTTCCACCTGTCTTATTAATAAAAGGGTTGAATTACAAATATGAACTACGAAGATATAGACCATTTACTGCCTCGATATTGTGAAGGACTGGCTACGGAAGAAGAATGCCGGCAGGTGGAAAGCTGGATGGAAGAATCGGAAGATAACCGAAAGATAGTGGATCAAATCAACACTCTTTATATAGCTGTAGATACGGTCAACGTAATGCGTAAGGTGGATACGGAAAAAGCTCTGAAAAAGGTCAGTAGCAGAATGATCGTCAGGAAAACAACTTGGTGGGAGTGGATGCAGCGTGTCGCTGCTATCTTATTTATCCCGTTGTCCGTTGCTTTTCTGGTGCAATATATGCACAATGGGAAATCTGCTGTGTGCCAGATGATGGAAATAAAAACCAACCCGGGGATGACAACCTCGGTGGTATTGCCCGATAGTACGGTTGTCTATCTCAATTCGGAGTCTTCTTTACGTTATCCTTCTGTTTTTGAAGGCGATATACGAAATGTCGAATTAAAGGGAGAAGCTTATTTTGCGGTAGCAAAGGATTTGAAAAAGAAGTTTGTTGTTTCCGCCCCGCATTCATCGCAGATAGAAGTGCTGGGTACACACTTCAATGTGGAGGCTTATGAAGACGAGCCAGATGTTTCGACAACATTGGTGGAAGGGCAGGTCTGCTTTCATTTTAGTGATAAAGACTATCTGGCCAAGAAAGTGGTTATGAAACCCGGACAAAGGTTGGTCTATAGTTCGACCAATGGTGATGTACAGTTGTATGCAACATCCTGCCTGTCCGAAACCGCCTGGAAAGATGGTAAGATTATATTTAATAACACTCCGTTGGATGTAGCACTGAGGATGCTCGAGAAGCGCTTTAATGTAACATTTAAACTAAAGAATGCCCGTTTGAAGACTAATGCCTTTACAGGCACATTTACTGAACAGCGGTTGGAACGTATTCTGGAGTATTTTAAAATCTCGTCCAAGATACAGTGGAGATATTTGGAAAGTCCTGATATTCGGGATGAACGAAGTATAATAGAAGTTTATTGATTAACCTTTAAAATGAAATGCTTATGAAAGACAAACCTCCTTAAAATGCCAAAAACGTATGGAAAGATATTGGCGTATCTAATCCATACGTAAAAGAGTAAACCTTGTGAGCTTGTTTGGCGACAAGCTGAGATAAACTATTTTTTAACTTTAAGTCAATACAAAATTATGCAAAATTATTTTAGCATCCAATTGTTACGGGTGGTAAAGTCTTCGCTTTGGCTGACCTCGAAAAAAATTCCAAGAACTATGCGACTATTCATCCTATTCCTAATTTGCTCTATGAGTTTTGTGCATGCAACAGACAGCTTCGCACAAAAGGTGGAAATCAGTATTGATGCACAGAATCAAACTGTAGAGAAAGTTCTGAAAGAAATAGAAAAGCAATCGGGCTTTGGCTTTTTCTTTAATAACAAACATGTCAATCTGAAAAGAGTTGTTTCTGTTTCGGTTGATAAAAGTAATATATTTAAAGTACTGGACGAAATCTTTGAAGGGACTGATGTGAAATACTCCGTTTTGGACAAAAAGATTATTTTGTCTACTGAAATGACATCGGAGCAACAACAAGCGGTGAAAATCTCGGGAAAAGTAGTCGATGTCAACGGAGAGCCGGTGATTGGTGCCAGTATCGTTGAGAAAGGGACCACCAATGGTACGGTTACTAATTTGCAGGGTGATTTCTCTCTATCGGTCAGTTCAGATAAGGCAGTGATCGAGATTTCCTACATCGGATACCAGCCTCAGGAACTGAAGGTCATTGCAGGAAAACCATTGAATGTGACAATGAAAGAAGATGCCCAGGCTTTGGAAGAAGTTGTTGTGGTAGGTTACGGTTCACAGAAGAAGGTGAACGTGATTGGTTCAATTGCTGCTGTGGATAGCAAAAAACTTGAATCCAGAACTGCACCCAGTGTTTCGAATATGCTGACCGGACAACTCTCCGGAGTGACGATCACACAGTCGAGCGGTAATCCGGGACAAGACCAGGGTACGATTCGGGTACGTGGTGTGGGCTCTTTCGGAGCGACTCCCGATCCTTTGGTACTGGTCGATGGACTTCCCGGCAGTCTGAATGATTTGAACCCGGCAGATATTGAAAGTATCTCTATATTGAAAGATGCCTCGTCGGCCGCCATTTATGGTTCACGTGCTGCGAATGGGGTTGTACTGGTAAAAACAAAAGGTGGCCAGAAAGGTAAAGTTACCGTAAGTTATAACGGATATGTAGGCTTCAATCAAGCTACCGAACTACCGGAAATGTGCGATTCCTGGGAATATGCGGAATTATATAATAAGGCTATGGGTAAGGAAGTTTATTCGGCGGAGGAGATTCAGAAGTATAAGGATGGATCAGATCCGTATAATTATCCTAATGAACATTATCTGGATAAACTTCTGGGCAACAAAGGACTGCAAACCGGTCATGAACTGACCGTGAACGGAGGAAATGATAAGACACAGTATATGGTTTCTTTCGGCTATGTAAAACAGAATGGTCTGATGGAACACAATCACTACGACCGTTACAACGGCAGAGTGAATCTGACTACAGAGTTGGCTAAAAACCTGACACTGACTACCCGTTTGGGTGGAGTCGTTTCTAAACGGAGCGAACCTTCTACTCCGGGTGGAATGGACTCTGCCGGATTTAAAGCTTTCTCAAGTAATGCACTTCGTTTTCCCGGATTATGGGCAACTAAATTGGAAGACGGATCTTACGGCTTAGGACCGAAGGTACTCGGAACACCATTGGCATGGCTGGACAGCGGCTCTTTTTATGATGAAAACTTCGATAAGTTCCGTTCTAATGTCGAGTTGGCATTCACACCTGTGAAAGGCTTAACGCTGAAAGCTATCGGAGGATATAACTATACCGGTCAGCAGATTCGTCACTATCGTTCGGCAATGGAGATTACGGGCGGCAAGAAGCTGGGACCTTCTTCTCTATCGGATACCATGTACAAAACGGTCTATAAGACATTCCAGGCATTGGCCGACTATAACGTGAAGTTCAGCAAAAATGATTTGTCTGTGTTGGTCGGTTATACTTGGGAAGACGAATCACAGAGAACTGTAGGAGGAAGCCGCTTGAACTTTCCTTCGGATGAAGTTCCTTATCTGAATGCAGGAGGAGCCGATGGCCAGACTAACTCCGGCGGAGGTTACGATTGGGCTATTATGTCTGTCTTCGGACGTTTGACCTATAACTATGACCAACGCTACCTGTTTGAAACCACTATGCGTTATGATGGTTCTTCCCGTTTCCCGACAGATAATAAATTCGGTTTCTTCCCATCTGTTGCTGTAGGATGGCGTCTGTCGGAAGAGCAGTTCTTCAAAGAAGCAGAGGCACTGAGTTTTATTGATAACTTGAAACTGAAAGCATCATACGGTATCCTGGGTAACAATAATATCGGTAACTACCCTTATCAGTCCACTTACGCACTTGGAAAGGCGATGAACTATGTATTCGGAGGTGTGTATACACAAGGAGCCGCAGTGACCACTTATGTCGATCCTACACTGAAATGGGAAAAGACCCGTACCACCGATGTCGGTATTGAAACAGCTTTCTGGAACAATAAATTGACATTCAACGCTGCTTACTTCTATCGTAAAACGACAGATATTCTCTATAAACCGAGTGCAAGTTACTCTTCTATCTTTGGTCTGGGACTTTCGCAGGTCAATACGGGAAGCCTTGAGAACAAAGGATGGGAGTTTGAGATCGGTCATCAGAACAAGATTGGTGAGTTTAGTTATCATGTGAATGGAAACTTCTCGATAATTAAAAACAAGGTGATCAGCCTGGGTGTAGGAGATGTGGAACAGAAAAGCGGAATGATAGGTAACGGTAGCGACCTGTTCTTGGGTTATCCGATGAATATGTTTTATGGCTATAAGACGGATGGCGTATTCCTGACCGATGACGAAGTAAAAGAATGGCACGATCAGAGCAAGATTGCTCCTAACTCCAAAGCCGGTGATTTACGCTATGTGGACATCTCCGGTGACGGAAAGGTGGACGAATCCGATAAAACTTATTTAGGATCAAAGATACCTCAGTATACGTTTGGCTTAGGACTGGGTGCGGAGTATAAGGGATTTGATTTCAATATATTGCTTCAGGGAGTGGCCAAGGTAAAAGGCCGGTTGACCAATTATGCCGGTTATGCTTTCTTCCAGGAAGGCAATATTCAGAAATGGCAGGCAGAAGAAACCTGGACGAATAATCAGTCGAACCGATATCCTAAATATCCTCGTCTCGAAGTGATGTCGAATGCAGGTAGCAACAATACGCTGGGCTCTGACTTCTGGATTTTGGATGCCTCTTATCTCAAAGTGAGAAATATCCAGTTAGGATATACATTGCCCAAACGTATAACTCAGAAGTTCGGTTCTTCCAACCTTCGTTTTTATATATCACTTGATAATCCATTCTCCATCAGCGGATATCGTAAAGGCTGGGATCCGGAAATTAATACAGACGGTAGTTATTATCCTATTCTGTCAACTTATACATTTGGTTTAACCTTAAAATTTTGATGTAAGATGAAGAGTTTAAAATATATAGTAGCATTGGCATTGGCGGCAGGACTGTTTCAAGCTTGTGATTTAGAGCGCTATCCACTGACAGACTTGTCCGAAGAGACTTTTTGGAATAGCGAATCGAATGCGGAACTGGCATTGACTTCTCTGTATAGAGGAAGCCTGACAGACGGCGTAGAGTATAACCCTTCGGATTGGTGGTCCTATCACGGAATGATTATGATGGAGCATCTTTCGGATAACGCTTTTGACCGTCGGGGCGAGAACAATCCTTTCTTTAAGATTTCGAGTGGAAACCTGACTGCGGACAATGCTTTTATTAAAAGGTATTGGGAGACGTCTTATAAGCGGATCGGTTATTGTAACCGTTTCTTGGTCGGTATCCAGAATAGCTCAGAATCGGAAAAGAAAACACGGATGATTGCGGAAGCCCGTTTCCTGCGTGCGACACAGTATTTTTACCTTGCCAGCTATTTCAAAAATGTTCCTTTGGTAGAGAATGTGCTGACGGGTGAAGAAGCCAACAATGTGACAAAGACCTCACAGGCCGATATCCTGAAATGGTGTGTAACCGAATTTACAGCAGCTGCGGCCGATTTGCCCCGTTTCTCCGCCATTCCGGCGGGAGAAGCCGGACGTGCTTGTAAGCAGGCGGCTCTTGCTTTTCTCGGACGTACCTGCATGTTGCAGAAAGACTGGAAAAGTGGAGCAAAGGCTTTCCACGATATTATGGAATTGGGAGATAATGCGATAAACGCCAACTATCAGGAGCTGTTTTATCCTTCTACCGGAACTTCGAACAAGGAGAATATTTTCTACATCCAGTATTTGGAAAACTATCTGGGTACCGGTCTGCCGCAGCATGCACTTTCTGCTAAAGACGGGGGATGGAGCCTGGTCAATCCGGCTGCTGATTTATACGAATCGTATGAATTTAAGGATGGAACTCCTTTCAGCTATGATGATCCGAGATATGACCCGTCTAATTTAGGAAAGGATCGCGATCCGCGTCTGGATTATACAATTTACTATAACGGTGCCATCTTTATGGGTACAGAGTATAAGATGAGTCCTGACTACAGTGCAGCCAAGAAGGAGAAGCTCGATTATACGAGCGAGGCTTCCAGAACCGGCTTTATGATGAGGAAATATTTTGAAGAATCGACACCTATAAACGATGTACAGAGCGCAAACGGACTGACTCCGGTTATTCGTTATGCCGAAGTGTTGTTGGGCTATCTGGAATGCCTAGTTGAAGATAATCAAACGATCACTCAGGGAATATTGGACGAGACTATCAATGCAGTGAGAGGACGTGCAAGTGTGAACATGCCTCCGGTAACCGAGGTAACTCCTGCGAAGCTTCGTGAGATCGTGCGTCACGAACGCCGCATCGAGTTGGCTATGGAAGGTATCCGTTACTGGGATATCATGAGATGGGGAATTGCACACGAAGTATTGTCCCAGAAAATTTGGGGTGCGCCTTACCCGGGTTCGACTCAGTATGCGACTACGACCAAAGAGGTTGACCCGACAGGAAACTACCGCTGGTATGTGGGCAAACGTGCTTTCCGTAATCCGACGGATTATACATGGCCGATCCCTCAGTCCGAGCAAAATATTAACCCGAATTTACGTGACTAATTTAATAGTTTAAAAAATGAGACAATATGTATTATTGGCTTGTCTCTCTCCGGTAGCATGCCTGATGGCTGCTACCGGTCAGAAGGGAGGAAAAGCCAAGCAAAAAATCAATGACCGGCAACTTCCTAATGTCGTGTTTATCTATGCCGACGACCTCGGTTATGGCGACTTGGAGTGTTATGGTGCAAAGAATGTGCAGACTCCGAATGTAAACCGTTTGGCAGCTGAAGGTATTCGCTTTAACAATGCGCATGCCACGGCTGCTACCAGTACTCCTTCGCGTTACTCTATGCTTACCGGAGAATATGCCTGGCGTCGTCCGGGCACTGATATTGCGGCAGGCAATGCAGGGATGATTATCCGTCCCGAACGCTATACGATGGCTGATATGTTTAAGAATGCCGGTTACGCTACGGCGGCCATCGGCAAATGGCATTTGGGGTTGGGCGATAAGGATGGAGAACAGGATTGGAATGCTCCTCTGCCGACTGCTTTAGGAGATATAGGTTTTGATTATTCTTATATAATGGCTGCAACAGCCGATCGTGTTCCGTGTGTCTTTATAGAAAATGGTAAAGTGGCCAATTATGACCCTTCTGCTCCGATTGAAGTCAGCTATCGTAAGCCGATCGAGGGGGAACCGTTAGGAAAAGATCACCCGGAATTGCTGTTCAATCTGAAATCGAGCCATGGACACGACATGGCCATCGTCAATGGTATCGGCCGTATCGGATATATGAAAGGGGGCGGCAAGGCTTTGTGGAAAGATGAAAATATTGCCGATTCAATCACTTCACATGCCATCGGCTTTATCCGTGAGCATAAAGACGAACCTTTCTTTATGTATTTTGCTACAAACGATGTACATGTTCCCCGTTTCCCGCACGACCGTTTTCGTGGAAAGAACCCGATGGGATTGCGTGGAGATGCCATCGTGCAGTTCGACTGGAGTGTAGGCCAGATCATGGAAACCCTTGATAAACTGGGACTGTCAGAAAATACGCTAATTATTCTGTCCAGTGATAATGGTCCGGTTGTCGATGACGGCTATCAGGATCGTGCGGAAGAATTGCTGAACGGTCATAGTCCCGCAGGACCGTTGCGTGGTAATAAGTACAGTGCTTTTGAAGGGGGAACTCGTATTCCTGCCATTGTAAGATGGCCGAAGGGAGCTGCTTCATCACAGGTTTCCAACGCTTTGGTCTCGCAGATCGACTGGTTTGCCTCTTTGGCTTCATTGGTAGGAGCCGGGCTGCCGAAGGGAGCGGCACCCGATAGCTTTAACTACCTCGATACTTGGTTGGGCAAAAACCAGTCCGACCGATCCTGGGTGATAGAGCAGGCTTCCAATCATACATTATCAGTCCGCACCAAGGACTGGAAGTACATTGAGCCCAATGACGGACCGGCCATGATTACCTGGGGACCGAAGATAGAAACCGGAAATCTGAGTACACCGCAATTATATCACGTGGTAGACGATGTGGCAGAACAGAAGAATGTAGCTTCTCTCCATCCGGATCTGGTTTTTGAACTCCAGAATATATTGAGACATGTCCGGATGAAAAACCTGAAGCCCTAAACAAAATAGCCGCTGAGGTATTGAAGAGGGTGTGTCGAAATGGCACACTCTCGTTTTTTTTAGGGATACCGTTTCGATTTTATCTCACTATTTTCGTATCTGAATAAGATTGTTGGCTATCTTTGTATCCGGATCTGACAGACCTTATTGGAAATTACTCATAGACAAAATTGATATGACAAACGAACGAATGAAATTGCTGAACTGCACATTAGGATTAGTGGCAGGGGCGTCTTTGCCGGTAAGTGCCTTGGCCGCACCTCAGCCTGCCCAGGAACAAACAGAGAAACAACCCAACATCATCCTGATTGTCGCCGATGACTTGGGATACGGAGATTTAAGTTGTTATGGCGCACACCGGATTCAAACTCCGGGTATGGATCGTATAGCCAACGAAGGTATTCGGTTTACGCAGGGATTTTGTACTGCGGCCACATCTACCCCCAGCCGCTATTCGGTGATGACCGGGAAATATCCCTGGAGCAATGTGGACGCTAAAATCTTACCGGGTAACGCCGCATTGATTATCGATACTCAAAAAATAACGTTGCCTAAACTTATGAAGCAGGCGGGATATACTACCGGTTCTGTCGGTAAATGGCACATCGGCTTAGGAGATGGGCATGTGGACTGGAATAAGGAGGTGCATCCCGGAGCCGCTGAGATCGGTTACGACTATTCGTTTATTCAGGCAGCAACCAATGATCGTGTTCCTTGCGTCTTTCTGGAAAATGGAAGAGTCGTCGGATTGGATCCGAATGACCCTCTTTATGTGGATTACCGGAAAAACTTCCCCGGCGAACCTACCGGTAAAGAGAACCCCGAATTGCTGCGCATGCATCCCAGTGTGGGACATGCAGGCTCTATTGTGAATGGAGTTCCCCGCATTGGTTTCCAGAAAGGCGGGAAGGCTGCACAATGGAAAGATGAAGAAATGGCAGGATTATTCCTGGACAAGGCCAGGCAGTTTGTAGATGACAATAAAGACAAGCCTTTCTTCCTTTATTACGGACTTCACCAACCGCATGTACCTCGTGTTCCCAACGAACGTTTTGTAGGAAAGTCAGGCATGGGGCCCCGTGGTGATGTGATTCTGGAGGCAGACTGGTGTGTTGATCAGTTCCTGAAAGAGTTGGATAAGTTGGGATTGGCGGAGAATACCATTGTGATCCTGACGAGTGACAATGGTCCGGTGCTCGATGATGGTTATCAAGATGATGCGGTAGAGTTGGTGGGTGATCACAAAATAGCCGGTCCGTTGAGAGGGGGTAAAACAAGTATGTTCGACGGAGGTACCCGTATACCGTTCATGCTTCGTTGGCCTGCAAAGGTGAAACCTCAGGTGTCAGATGTATTTGTCTGTCAGATGGACCTATTGGCCTCGTTTGCTTCTCTTTTGGGACAGACTTATCCGGACAAGGTAGATAGCGAAAACACACTCGATGCTTTTCTGGGCAAGAGTAAAAAAGGGCGTAAAGAGTTGGTTATTGAGGGAATGTTCAATTATGCCTATCGTCAGGGAGATTGGGCGTTGATTCCTCCATATTACAATCCTTATAGCAAAGAAGATGGTGACTTTATCGGTTTGGGTTACGGTTATAAGTTGTATAATTTGAAGTCGGACATCGGTCAACAAAAGAATCTGGCCGAGAAGTATCCTAAAAAGTTGGGTGAACTGATCAATCGTTTTGAGTATCTGAAAGCTCACTCCGACAAAGTGACGAGATTTTGATTATACAAACTGTATATCAAAAAGAGGCTATCCGAATCATTCGGATGGCCTCTTTTACTATATAATGAAAAAAAGAGGATTATTTCTCCAACAGGTCTTTCAGGAAGTCGTCCAATTCTTTGTCCAGTCCCTTCAATAGTTCATCGTTCACCAACAGTGTGTCGTCATCTACGAGCAGAAGCTCTGAGATCGTCTCTTTGTCTTCGTCTACCAACACAAAGGAGTAGGGTTTGAGGATGGTTAACTTATCGAAGCTCCCGTTCTCTTTCATGCGGCAAAGCACGGTACGGAAAATTCTTTCAGCATCTTCGTAAAAGTCGTCCCCTTCGTAGGCTGTCCATTCATCGATGGTTACACTGGATAGTTCTTCATCTTCATCGTCATAGATAAAGAGTTCACCGGAATTCTGATTCGGTTGAATATGGATATCTGTGACGATGGTCTGTTCGCATCCACAGGTATATTTGTTGATTGCTTTTTGAATCGCAGATTCGATAATGGCTTGTGATTGCTGACTAAGTTTCATATCTTTTAGCTCTTTTTATTTAGCTCAAAGGTATAAAAAAAATAAGAACCCTTGCATGATTTCTTTAAAAATCCTCATTAAATCTACTCATTTGGCCTTTTAATTTGCCCAATCCGTTGCTCCTTTCCTTTAATTCATTCACATAAAGGCTGGTCAGGTAGTAGTTGGGGATTTCGCTCAAGTCTATATCGTTTCTCTTCAACGTGTCGATTTTGTCTATTTTACGGGCCAGTTCCTGTGCAGTGACAGCCCATTTGTGTGCTTCTTCCACACTGTCTTTCATCTCGTAATATAGAGCTAGGTTGAAGGCTGCACGCATTTTCTTTTTGTCGTTCTTGGCTGCTTTAAAAGCCTGTTCCCACAGTTTGGATGCTTTTTCCCATTCGTTTTCTTTCACATAAACGGCAGCATCGCGCATAGCTACAGAGCCATTGATGAAATAATATCGATTGGCCGTTTTCCAGTAAGGTAATATTCTGTTTACCGGCACGGAACCGGCAAATTCAGAAGCTTCGCGTATCATTTGTCTTTCATCCGGCAGGCGTGAGCGGACAAACCCTTCGGTATTTCCATATTCTTCCCAAAAAATGCTGTCATGGGTGTTGATGGTTACCATCGGGCTTTTTCGTCCCGGCAGATAGATTTTCAGCGTTGGGTAAACCTTCGTATCCAATGTGCCGTAATAAGTGTTCCATTCGGGGATGTAACTGAGAACCCGTGTCGATTTCATCTGCAGGTTTTCCAGTGAGATGATGCAATCCACGTCCAGAAACTGTGCCAAGGTCTGAACTTCCTCTTGGCTGAGAGTCGATTCACGGGGTGTGAAATCACGTGCACGCAGGGCCGAATCGCAGATTACGACTTCATTGAAATAGTTCTGTTCGGCAATAGCTTTGGCCAATGCTTCGGTAGTGAGTACGGGTTGTCCCTCGTGATAGGCTACTGCACGGCTGAGTTCATTTTTATTTTTTATTGTATTATCCTTGGGTGGTAAGGTGTTATCCGGAGTGTCGCTCACATTGTTTACGACTGCCACTCGTTTCAGTTCGTTAGGAAAACTGATCTCTGCGGGGAGCATATAATCGATGGAAAGTTGCTCAACAGTCTGGCAGGAACTGAAAGACGCGAGGAGCAATACGAACAGTATATACGGATATTTTGTCATAGCCTGTTTTTTTACTTTTCTAAAAGAACAAAAATACGATTTTGGTTGAATATAGAAAAGCCTCGAACAGTTTTTAACCGTTCGAGGCTTTTATTAAGGAGTTGTAAGTTCTTTGTTACTTAACTGTTCCGTCCGTGGCAGTTTTTGTACTTCTTTCCACTTCCGCACGGACAAGGATCATTGCGCCCCACTGTCTTTTCAGCGCGGATCGGTTCGCGTTTTACGGCTTCGCGAGTATCCTGCTGGGCAGCGGCCTGCTGATTCGGATCATTCAGGTCTTGTTTTTGTTCGCGATATTTGCTCATGTCCTGGCGTTGCTCAGGAGCTGCCTGACGTACTTCTACGCGTCTGGCTGCTTCTTGCTGTTCCTCTGTAGGCTCGGCTACGGGAATCTGACCGCGCATCAGGATAGACACTGTCTGGTTATTGATCTTGTTTACCATGTTGTCAAACAGAGTCACAGATTCCAGTTTGTAGATCAACAGCGGGTCTTTCTGTTCATAACTTGCGTTCTGCACCGAGTGTTTCAGTTCATCCAGTTCGCGTAAGTTTTCTTTCCAGGATTCGTCAATGACATGAAGAAGAATTGATTTTTCAAATGATTTCACTACTTCTTTCGATTCACTTTCGTAAGCCGCTTTCAGGTTGCAAGAGATGTTGTACATGCGTTTTCCGTCTGTAATCGGAATCAGGATGTTTTCGTACATGTGCCCTTGATTTTCGTACACCTGTTTGATGACAGGGTTGGCTATTTGTGCCAGACGTTCTGTCTTGCGCTTGAAGTTAGCCATTGCCACATCGAATGTTTTGTCTGCCAGCTTGTCCTTTTTCTCGTTGCGGAACTCCTCTTCTGTGAAAGGAGCCTCCATTGCGAGTGTTTGGAGCAAGTCCAGTTTACATTCTTCGTAGTCTGCATTGTTTTCGATTGCGGCCGCGCAACGGTCCCAGATCATATTGACGATATCCATTCCGATACGCTCACCCATAAGGGCGTGGCGGCGTTTGGTGTAAACCACCGTACGCTGTTTGTTCATCACATCGTCATATTCCAACAGACGTTTACGGATACCGAAGTTGTTTTCTTCTACTTTTTTCTGTGCACGTTCGATAGAGTTTGAAATCATTTTATGTTCGATCATTTCACCTTCCTGGAATCCCAGTTTATCCATCACGCTGGCGATGCGGTCAGAAGAGAAGAGACGCATCAGGTCATCTTCCAGTGAAACGAAGAATACAGATGAACCCGGGTCACCCTGACGTCCTGCACGGCCACGCAACTGACGGTCTACACGACGTGACTCGTGACGTTCGGTACCGATGATTGCCAAACCGCCTGCCGCTTTTACTTCAGGGCTCAGCTTGATGTCCGTTCCACGGCCCGCCATGTTGGTAGCAATAGTAACTGTACCGCTCAAACCGGCCTTGGCAACAATGTCTGCTTCCTTCTGGTGCAGTTTCGCATTCAGTACGTTGTGTTCGATCTTGCGCATTGTCAGCATTTTGCTCAGCATCTCGGAAATTTCTACCGAAGTAGTACCCACCAATACCGGGCGTCCTGCTTGAACCAACTGTTCAATCTCTTCGATTACGGCTTTATATTTTTCACGTTTCGTTTTGTAAACGCGGTCGTTCATATCCTTACGGGCTATCGGGCGGTTGGTCGGAATCACTACTACATCCAGTTTGTAGATGTCCCACAACTCACCGGCTTCTGTTTCGGCCGTACCGGTCATACCCGAGAGTTTGTGGTACATGCGGAAGTAGTTCTGCAGCGTGATGGTAGCAAATGTCTGTGTGGCAGCTTCCACTTTCACACCTTCTTTGGCTTCGATGGCCTGGTGCAGTCCGTCCGAGTAACGGCGGCCTTCCATGATACGTCCTGTTTGCTCGTCAACAATCTTCACCTGTCCGTCGATCACTACATATTCATCGTCTTTCTCAAACATGGTATATGCCTTCAACAACTGGTTGATGGTGTGTACGCGTTCTGACTTGATGGCATAATTGGTCAATAAGGCATCTTTCTTTTCAAGCTTTTGTTCGTCGCTCAATCCATGTTCATTTTCCAGTTCGGAAAGTTGGGCGGCAATGTCCGGCAAAACGAATAGAGTCGGATCTTCCGAGTTGCCTGTGATCAGATCAACACCTTTGTCTGTCAGGTCTACGCTGTTCAGCTTTTCATCAATAACGAAGTACAATGGATCTGTTGCTTCGTGCATGCGCTTGTTGTTTTGTTCCATGTAGATCTCTTCCGTCTTCAGCATACCGGCTTTGATACCCTGTTCACTGAGGAATTTAATCAACGCCTTGTTTTTAGGCAGTGCCTTGTGGCTGCGGAACAACGCAAGGAATCCTTCTTCCACCTCTTTCTTATCGTCCGAGTTGATAAGTTTCTTGGCTTCTGAGAGGTATTTGGTTGCTAATACTTTTTGTGCTTCCACGAGTCGCTCTACCAATGGGCGGAGTTGATCAAAAAGTTGGTCTTCGCCTTTAGGCACCGGACCGGAGATAATCAACGGAGTACGGGCATCATCGATCAATACTGAGTCCACCTCGTCGACGATAGCATAATTGTGCTGGCGCTGTACCAGGTCCTTCGGGCTGATGGCCATGTTATCACGCAAGTAGTCGAAACCGAATTCATTGTTCGTTCCGAATGTGATATCTGCCAGATAGGCCTGGCGGCGTGCGTCGGAATTAGGCTGATGACGGTCGATGCAGTCTACGCTGAGTCCGTGGAACATGTAAAGCGGTCCCATCCATTCGGAGTCACGTTTTGCCAAGTAGTCGTTCACGGTTACTACGTGTACGCCGTTTCCGGTCAGTGCATTCAGGAATACGGGGAGGGTAGCCACCAAGGTTTTACCTTCACCTGTTGCCATTTCGGCAATTTTACCTTTGTGCAGTACCACGCCACCGAACAACTGTACGTCATAGTGAACCATGTTCCACACCGTGTCGTTGCCGCCGGCGTTCCAATGGTTTTGCCAGATGGCTTTGTCACCTTCGATGCGGACAAAGTCCTTAGTTGCTGCCAATGTGCGGTCAAAGTCAGTGGCCGTCACCACTATTTCTTCGTTTTCAGAGAAACGCTTGGCCGATTCTTTTACAATAGAGAAAGCAACCGGTAATACTTCATCGAGTGCTTTTTCATATATTTCCAATATTTCTTTTTCGATTTTGTCGATCTGAGCAAATACCTCTTCGCGGTCTTCCAGCTCTACATTTTCGATGCCGGCTCTGAGTTCATCGGCCTTGGCGCGTTCTTTACTTGCCGAGTTACGGATGTATTCTTTAAGTTCCTCTGTTTTTGCACGGAGGCCGTCATTGTCAAGCTTAGCAACCTCCGGGTAAGCGGCTTTGATCTTGTCTACCCAGGGTTGGATTTCTTTCATGTCTCGTGTGGATTTGTTTCCGAAAATCGAGCTTAAAAATTCATTAAATCCCATTATCTATTATTTATGTTTATTATTTACTAAATTGATTTAATTGCGCAAAGTTACATTAAAATGCTGATTTATTTGCGCTTTGCACCTTGTTTTTTGTGCGGAAAGTATTACCGGATGTCGGTAATCGGAGTTGCCGAACAGGCATTGGGAGATCGTATTCTCAATATGTGAGCTACGGTGGGAGCTATGTGGTCAATGGTTACGGGCGTGTTGATTACGGCTGGTTTTACGCCGCTGCCCATAAAAATAAGGGGAGACGGAATATGCGCTTTCCGCACCACCTTATGGTCGGATGTATTTTCGTTAACGATGCTCCAGCCCGGCAATACATCGATCAGCAGGTCGCCCGAGCGTTTACGGTGGAAACTGTTGCGTATCATCGAGATGTCCGGTGTCCAGGACCCCAATAACAGGCGTTTGCCGGAGTATACTTCATTCACTCCGCTGAACTGGATCAGAAATTCGGCGGCTTTTTCCTGTATATCCGCCAGATTCAGTTGTTTTTCTTCGATCAGTTTGTGATTCAGATAAATCTGCTGATCGTAGTATGCTTCCACATACTGTCCCTGCCCGTAGGTAGCCATCAGATACATGTTCAGCAAGGCTGCGCAGCGGTTCAGGTGAAATTCGCCGGTCGGAACCCGGTAGAGTCCCAGGTCGGGTGATTCGGTATCGGTATATCCGGTGGAGGTAATAAAGAAAACAACATTCTGCAGACCCACTTTCTTGTCAATGATGTCCAGTAAAGAGGCGATGCTCCGATCGAGTCGTACGTATGTATCCTGCATCTCCATGGCACATTCCTGTACGCTCTTATGGGCGTAGTTGCCTGCATAGTAGGTCAGTGCCAGCATGTCGGGGACATGATCTTTGCCCATTGTGCTCTTATCCAGCAGTTCTTCTGTCAGCGTATTGATTTCATCGTTGATAAAAGGGCTTGTAATCAGTCGTTTGTATTTATTGACACGATCGTCGTCAAATTTGTATTTAAAAGCAGCATCTCTCCATTCGGGAAGGAAACTGTAGCTTTGTACCGGATGGACAGGAGTCCATGTCATATCGGCAATGCGGAAGTCGATGGCATTCCGGTCGTTATACTGGCTTACCCACCATGGAAACTCGCTATAATAGGTCGTTCCACACCATTTTCCGGTTGTGTTGTTGAGCCAGAATGCGCCATTCCCGGCATGTCCTGCTGCAAGAATGGCAGCGTCGCGGAATGGAGCGATGGCATATACCAATCCCTCGTTACGGGTGGCTATCTTCAGTTCATCGGCTATCGTAGAGGTCAGGAGATGGGAAGGTGAAGAGCTTTCGTTTGTATAATTGCCCATGAAAGCGGGGTCGTCGACGCAACTCACAGTACGCAGTGTCGATACATCCATCCATCGTTTGCCGATAATGCCGTTGACCGAAGGAGTGGTGCCTGTATAAATAGCGGCTATGGCTGATGCGCGGTCCGTGCCGCTGAAAGTATATTCGGCATTCCGGAACACACGTCCTTCTTTCCAGAGCCTTCTGAATCCCCTGTCGCCATACAGTGTTGAAAAAGCTTCGAGGTAGTCCGTACGTAACTGGTCTATGGTGAGACCTACCACTAATTTCGGGGTAGATGGAAGTGGCTGGGCTTGCAGTCCGGTAAAGGTAAGTACGGTCAGTATGGAGGTTAATAGTCCTTTCATTTAGCTTTTTTGTATGTCAGAATAAGATTGCTTGCAGAACGTATCAGCAAACAGAGTGCCAAAGGTAATACTGCTAAGTCGAAATTTTGTGGTATTACCGGAAAAAGCACTATAAAAAGTGTTAAAACAATGCAGTTCAGCAGATGATACCTGCTTTTGCGTCGCTTTCGTTCATCGTTTATAAAGAAAGGGAGGCAGAGCAGATGCCCCGGATGGAAGACAAACAGCAAGTAATTGGAGCCTACCGTGGGGTGTTCGGAGAAAAGAGCAAGGAAAGCGATGATGCATCCTGCGATACCCGCTGCCGCAAACACTGCGATATCCAGTCCCCAAAGACTCTTTTTCTTGCGTAGACCATAGACGGTAGCCATTCCGATTGCGATAAACACAAGAAGGGACAATCGGATGGGGGTCAGCATATTCCAGATATCATTTTCTGCGGAGCCGGATACATCCGGTTCACAGTCAATAATTTTTTTGGTGGAAGCCACCAGTGCTTTGTTGTCTGAAGTGTTGGCTATGCGTGCTCCGGCAAAAGCATCCATCAGATAAAACGGAGCGAACATCATTTGTCTATCGTTGATGGGGTGGTCGGCTTGGCTGCCTATGCAGAAATCGATTCCGAATTGTGCCCAAGGATGTCCTTTTGTGTATTGATGGACAATATCCCGATAAGATTTCGTTTCGCCATTTTCGGTGTGTGCATTGCTGAATAGCAGTTGGCTACCGCTTTTTTGCAGACTCTCTTCCACCTTGTCCCGTGGACGGGTAGCGCAGTTGTCGTAGAAAAAGTTATAGCGGTATATCCGGTTTTCCGGGCGGTAATTTTTTTCCAGAAGGGTGATTAGCTGTCGTTGTTCTTCGGCTGTCAGGTTGAGCGTCTGTTGCCATACACTGCGTCCGAAGTATTCGTATTCGGCAGCAAAACGGCGGTAATCTTCCACTCCCAATTGATAGTCGGTCTTGCCGAGTGCGAAACGCAGGATGAAGTTGGGGGTGTTGAAACTGAACAAGCCATAATTGTATACCCGGTCGATGCCTCGTGCCGGTTCTTCGTAACGGATAGCCGTGTGCCCGAAGAGCGAATAGATTTCTTCACCCGGAGCGCATGTCAACAGGCTGATCCGGATGGAATCAGCGGTGGACGGACTTTCCGTTCCCCATGTCAGAATCGGGAAGATTGAAAAAACAATCAGGAGTAAATGTCGCAACTTTGAGTTCATGTGGCAAAGATACTGCTTTTGTGGGAATAAAATGGCTGGTTCAATGAATTTATTTGTCTCTTTTCGTCAATCGCGGGGCAATTTGTTCCTGAGCGCAGGGCTGTGCTTCCCCGAGCGTCGGGCTGCAGGCCTTCGGCTGCCGGGCTGCGGTTTGTGAATAGCCGGACTTTGTCCTGTTGATCGCCGGACTTCGATTTGTTCGTGACGCGTTTCCTCGGGGTGCGTTTTGGGGAGACTGTCGTCAGCGGCAGCAACAGTTTTTTGAACTTCCGTCCATTCTTCTTGTTATATTCTGTTTTGTTTTGTATTGTAGGCTATTGGGGGTATTCTGTTTTTTGTCTCTATATGCTTATTAATCAGTAATGAAAATTCGTTGCTGGTTTTTGGATTTTCTGCTTGTTTTTGTTTATGCCTTCCGGCTCTCTTTTCCGCACTTTTCCAGCGAAGATTTCGGGAGAGGAAAGTAGTTTTACCGAATCGGCTGTCGGGACGTTTTTTTTATTTTTCTCTCTATGCCGCTCTTTTTTATTCGCTATTTCGGTATTTGAATAAATTTTATCTCTTATCTTTGCGCCCTCAAACAGAGAGAAAGTGAACTTAATTATCGATATTGGAAATACAGTAGCCAAAGTAGCGCTTTTCGACCGGACTTCTATGGTAGAAGTTGTTTACGACTCTAATCAGTCCCTGGATTCCTTGGAGGCTGTTTGTAATAAGTATGATGTTCGGAAAGCAATTGTTGCTACGGTTATAGACTTAAACGAGTGTGTGCTGGCTCAGTTGAACAAGCTTCCTGTCCCCGTCTTATGGTTAGACAGCCATACGCCGCTTCCGGTAATAAATTTGTATGAAACCCCCGAAACTCTCGGTTATGACCGGATGGCTGCCGTGGTGGCGGCCCATGATCAGTTCCCGGGTAAAGACATTTTGGTGATTGATGCGGGTACTTGCATCACTTACGAATTTGTTGATTCTTTGGGACAGTATCATGGGGGCAATATTTCGCCCGGACTCTGGATGCGGCTGAAAGCACTCCATCAATTTACCGGACGTTTGCCGTTGGTTCATGCCGAAGGACGCATGCCGGATATGGGAAAAGATACTGAAACTGCTATTCGTGCAGGTGTAAAGAAAGGGATAGAATACGAAATTACAGGGTATATTACGGCTATGAAGCATAAATATCCTGAACTTTTGGTTTTTTTAACGGGCGGAGATGATTTTTCTTTTGATACGAAATTAAAAAGTGTCATCTTTGCAGATAGATTTTTAGTGTTGAAAGGATTAAATAGAATATTAAACTATAATAATGGTAGGATATAAACAGACACTTTGTGCGCTTCTGCTCACGATATTATTACCCGGAGTGGCAATCGCTCAAAATAATACAAACTCTCCTTATACACGATATGGCTATGGTCAGTTGGCTGATCAGTCATTTGCAAACAGTAAAGCAATGGGAGGGATCGCTTACGGATTGCGCGATGGATCACATATCAATCCGTTGAATCCTGCTTCTTATACGGCTATTGATTCGTTGACCTTTCTTTTTGACGGAGGGTTTTCGATGCAAAATACAAACTTTAGTAGTGAAGGCACCAAGTTGAATGCGAAAAATTCAAGTTTTGACTACATAGCGATGCAGTTTCGTCTACACCAGCGCGTGGCCATGAGTATCGGTCTGCTGCCCTACTCGAGTGTAGGCTATAATATGGCCAAGGCGAACAACGACGTTGCGTCGGAAGAAGCGCGGAGCGTCACTTCATTTGCCGGAGACGGAGGCTTGCATCAGCTTTACGTAGGTCTGGGAGTAAAGGTGCTGAAAAACCTTTCAGTCGGTGCCAACGTATCGTACTTCTGGGGGGAGATCACGCGTCAAGCGCGTATTACTTTTCCTTATAATGACAACGCTTTCGCTTTTCAGCATGTAGACTATTTGTCCGTGCGCGATTATAAGCTGGACTTCGGCGCGCAATACACACAGCAGCTGGGTAGGAAGCATGCGGTTACATTAGGTGTAGTGTTCTCGCCTAAAAAAGATTTGCATAACGAAGCTTATGTACAAAGATCGACGCTTACGAACTCCAACAGCACGCAGGCCGTCACTACGAATACGGTCGATACGGTGGCTACCTTTGGAATGCCCAATAGCTTTGGGGTGGGACTTACGTACGAGTATGACAAACGTCTGATCGTGGGAGCTGATTTTAATTTGCAGAAGTGGGGCGACGTGACCTATATGAATCAGCCGAATGCTTTTTGTGATGCGATGAAAATTTCAGTGGGTGCCGAGTATATGCCGAGTCGTTTCTCGCGTAGTTATCTGGCGCATATCAAATACCGCGTCGGAGGATATTATTCGGAACCTTATTATAAAATAGGAGGGGAGAGAGCCTCTCGTGAGTATGGGGTAACGGCCGGTTTGGGATTACCTCTTCCGGGTTCACGCTCGCTAATCAACGTTTCGGCTCAATATATTAAAGTACATGGTCTGAAAGCCGGTATGGTAGATGAAAATACATTGCGTTTGAGCATTGGAATCACGTTCAATGAAGGCTGGTTCTTCAAACGTAAAGTTAAATAATAGAGAGAATAGACGGTATTATATAACAACTAAAATTTAGATACAATGAAAATTAAAACGCTTGTGGCTGTGTTGTTTCTTTCGGCGGGAGCAACAACTGTGGTAGCACAGGACGACGCTAATTGTAATTCGAACAGTAGTATTTCTCACGAAGCAGTGAAAGCTGGTAACTTTAAAGATGCTTATACTCCGTGGAAAGCTGTTTTGGAGAACTGCCCGACTCTTCGTTTCTATACCTTCACAGACGGTTATAAAATTCTGAAAGGGTTGCTGGGGCAGATCAAAGACAGAAACTCTGCAGAATACAAAAAGTATTTTGATGAGTTGATGAATACGCACGATTTGCGTATGAAGTATACTCAGGAATTCTTGGGAAAAGGTGTAAAAGTATCGTCGGAAGATGAAGCACTGGGCATTAAAGCTGTCGATTATATTGCATTTGCTCCGAAGGTGGATGTAAATCAAGCTTATGAATGGTTGAAAAAATCGGTGGACGCTGCGAAAGCTGAGTCTGCAGCTGCTACATTGTTCTACTTCTTGCAGATGTCTCACGATAAACTGAAGGAAGATCCGGCTCACAAAGAGCAGTTTATTCAGGACTATCTGGCTGCATCCGAATATGCAGACGATGCCATAGCTGCTGCTGATAAAGAGAGTGTGAAGAAAGCTTTCGGAGGTATCAAAGATAATCTGGTAGCTCTGTTCATTAACAGCGGTACTGCCGATTGCGAATCACTGCAAGGTATCTATGGACCTAAAGTAGAAGCCAATCAGACTGATTTGAATTATTTGAAGAAAGTCATCAGCATTATGAAGATGATGAAGTGTACGGATAGCGACGCTTATCAGCAGGCTTCATTCTATGTATACAAGATTGAGCCTTCGGCTGAGGCTGCTACCGGATGTGCATACCAGGCCTATAAGAAAGGGGATATCGATGGTTCTGTGAGGTTCTTTGACGAAGCGATCAACCTCGAGACAGACAATGCAAAGAAAGCAGAAAAGGCTTATGCTGCTGCCAGTGTTTTGACTACTGCCAAGAAATTGTCTCAGGCAAGATCTTATGCTCAGAAAGCAATCAGCTTCAATGAAAACTATGGTGCTCCTTATATCCTTATCGCCAACTTGTATGCTATGAGTCCTAACTGGAGTGATGAATCGGCTTTGAACAAGTGTACTTATTTTGCTGTTATCGACAAATTGCAGAAAGCTAAATCTGTAGATCCGAGTGTAACAGAAGAAGTTAACAAAATGATCAGCAGATATTCCGCTTATACTCCGCAGGCTAAAGACTTGTTTATGTTGGGCTACAAAGCCGGCGACCGCATCACTATCGGTGGTTGGATTGGAGAGTCTACAACGATCAGATAAATCTATGTTGCGACAACAAAGTAACAGTTTATTAAATAAAAGTTTGAGCATAACAATTGTCTTTGGGGCAATTGTTATGCTTCTTTTATTTTCTTCCTGTGGCGGGAGAAATAAGGCGATGGCCGATGCCATTACCGAGCGGGATTCACTGCCTGTTATGGATACACGGGGGGTAACGACCCTTATATCCGATTCCGGTGTCACACGTTACCGGGTCAACACTGAAGAATGGTTGATCTTTGATAAGAAGAAACCCTCGTATTGGGCTTTTGAGAAGGGCATATATCTGGAACAGTTCGATTCACTCTTTCATATAGATGCGAGTATAAAGGCGGATACGGCTTATTATTATGATCGTGACCGGCTTTGGAAACTTATTGGAAATGTAGATATTAAGAGTCTGAAGGGCGATCATGTGACCACCGAGTTGTTATATTGGAATGAAGCCACCAAGAAAGTGTATACCGATAAGTTTGTCCGGATGGAAAAACCGGATCAGATTATGACCGGATATGGCTTTGAGTCAGACGATCAGTTTATGAAGCCGGTTGTTCATAACATATCTGGTATAGTATATATCGATGAAGATGCCGAAAAGGCAAAAACAGATTCTGTAAACTAACTATGAGCATCATTATTTACCTGTTGATTACGATGGCATTTTCTGCTTTCTTTTCGGGAATGGAGATTGCTTTTGTTTCGGTAGACAAACTTCGTTTTGAAATGGACCGGAAAGGAGGGGTATCATCGCGTATCCTTTCGCTATTCTTCCGGAATCCCAATGATTTTATTTCGACCATGCTGGTCGGGAATAACATCGCTCTGGTTATCTATGGTATATTGATGGCACAGATTATCGGCGACAATTTGCTGGCCGGATGGATCACCAATCATTTTGTAATGGTATTGGTACAGACCGTGATCTCCACACTGATCATCTTGGTGACAGGAGAGTTTCTGCCCAAAACGCTTTTTAAGATCAATCCCAATCTGGCCCTGAATGTCTGTGCGGTTCCTCTTTTCATCTGTTATGTTGTTCTCTATCCTATATCTAAATTTTCGTCGGGAGTCTCTTACCTCTTTCTTCGCCTGTTTGGGATGAAAGTGAACAAGGAAGCCTCTGCGAAAGCCTTTGGTAAGGTAGATCTGGATTACTTTGTCCAGTCGAGTATAGACAATGCCGAAAGTGAGGAAACTCTGGACACGGAAGTGAAAATCTTTCAGAATGCACTCGACTTCTCGGCGGTCAAGATACGCGACTGTATTGTTCCACGGACAGAAGTGGTAGCTGTTGCGCTGGATACATCCCTTGAAGAACTTAAAGGCCGGTTTGTTGAGTCCGGTATATCAAAAATAATTGTCTATGATGGTAATATAGACAATGTGGTGGGATACATTCATTCGTCCGAAATGTTTCGTAGCCCGAAAGATTGGCGCGATCATGTGAAAGAAGTTCCCATTGTGCCTGAAACGATGGCGGCCCATAAACTGATGAAGCTGTTTATGCAACAGAAAAAGACCATTGCCGTGGTAGTGGATGAATTTGGAGGAACTTCGGGCATTGTCAGCCTTGAAGACCTTGTTGAAGAAATTTTCGGTGACATCGAAGACGAACACGACAACACTTCCTATATTTGTAAGCAGATCGGTGAGCATGAATACGTGCTTTCGGCCCGTTTGGAAATAGAAAAAGTAAACGAAACTTTTAATTTGGAGCTTCCCGAATCCGATGACTATCTAACGGTGGGAGGATTAATTTTGAATCAATACCAGAGCTTTCCGAAATTGCACGAATTGGTCTCTGTCGGTAAATATCAGTTTAAGATAATTAAGGTTACAGCAACGAAAATCGAACTTGTTCGACTGAAAGTAATGGAATAATGATCGATAGCTGTAATTTTTTAGCTAATAAATAGATGCATATTAGCATTTTTTGTATCTTCGTGCGCTAAAACCAAAGATGAAGAAAATAATAATAACAAATAAATCGTATTAATCAAAATGGCAACATTACAAAACATTAGATCCAAAGGACCCCTGTTGGTGATCGTTATTGGTTTGGCTTTGTTTGCTTTCATTGCGGGCGATGCCTGGAAAATTCTCCAGCCACACCAATCGCATGATGTAGGCGAAGTCAATGGAGAAACTCTTTCTGCTCAGGACTACCAGAACATGGTAGAAGAATATACCGAGGTTATCAAGTTCTCAAGCGGAATGAGTTCATTGAATGATGAACAGACCAATCAGGTGAAAGACGAAGTATGGCGTAGCTATGTGAACAATAAACTGATTGAAAAAGAAGCGAAGAAGCTCGGTATTACTGTTTCGAAGGCTGAAATTCAATCAATCATTAACGAAGGTGTGAATCCGTTGCTGCAGCAGACTCCGTTCCGCAATCCTCAAACGGGCGCTTTCGATAAAGATATGTTGAAGAAATTCTTGGCTGACTACTCTAAAATGGACAAGACCAAGATGCCGTCTCAATATGTGGAATACTATGAAGGAATGCACAAACTTTGGTCATTTGTAGAAAAGACACTGATCCAGAGTCGTTTGGCAGAAAAATACCAGGCACTGGTGACTAAAGCTCTTTTCTCTAATCCAGTTGAAGCACAGGATGCATTCGACGCAAGAGTAAACCAGTCGGATGTTCTGTTGGCTGCTGTTCCTTATTCTTCTATTGTAGACTCTACTATCACAGTGAAAGAGTCTGAACTGAAAGATCTCTATAACAAGAAGAAAGAACAGTTCAAACAATATGTTGAAACACGCAACATCAAATACATCGATGTACAGGTGACAGCCAGTGCAGAAGACAGAGCTGCTATCCAGCAGGAAGTGACTGATTATACAAACCAACTGGCTACTGCCAATGGTGATTATACTACTTTCATCCGTTCTACCGGATCGGAATATCCGTATGTTGATTTGTACTATACCAAGAAAGCTTTCCCGTCAGATGTAGTTGCACGCATGGATTCAGCTTCGATTGGACAAGTATATGGCCCTTACTACAATGCAGGCGACAATACTATTAATTCGTTCAAGGTGTTGTCTAAAGTGGCTGCTGCCGATTCTGTACAGTTCCGTCAGATTCAGGTTTACACAGAAGACGCTGCTAAAACAAAGGCTTTGGCTGACAGCATCTATACTGCTATTAAGGGTGGAGCCGACTTTACAGCTTTGGCTAAGAAGTACGGACAAACAGGTGAATCCAACTGGATTTCGTCTGCTAACTACGAAAATGCACAGGTTGATGGCGATAACTTGAAATTTATCAGCACTATCAACAATCTGGGAGTAAACGAACTCTCTAACGTAGCATTGGGACAAGGCAATATCATTTTGCAGGTGACTGATAAGAAAGCTGTGAAAGATAAATATAAAGTTGCCGTTATCAAGCGTGCGGTTGAGTTCAGCAAAGAAACTTATAATAAAGCTTATAATGAATTCAGCCAGTTTATTGCAGCTAACCCGACAGTAGACAAGGTTGCGGCCAATGCTGAAGAATCAGGCTATAAATTGCTCGAAAGAAATGATCTGTATAGCTCAGAACACGGAATTGGTGGTATCAGAGGGACTAAAGAAGCACTGAAATGGGCCTTTGCTGCAAAACCGGGTGAAGTTTCCGGCTTATATGAATGTGGCGAAAGCGACCGCATGTTGGTTGTTGGCCTGGTTAGCGTGATCGAAGAAGGTTATCGTCCTTTGGCCCAGGTTCAGGATCAGTTGAGAGCTGAAATCATTCGTGATAAGAAAGCTGAGAAGATCATGGCCGACATGAAGGCTGCCAATGCAACTACAATTGCCCAGTACACATCGATGGCCAATGCAGTAAGTGATTCTGTAAAACACGTAACATTTGCAGCGCCTGCTTATGTAGCCGCTTTGCGTAGTAGTGAGCCGCTGGTAGGCGCATACGCTTCGGTTTCGGATATCAATAAGCTGAGCGCTCCTATCAAGGGTAATGGCGGTGTGTTTGTGTTGCAGGTATATGCCAAAGATAAGCTGAACGAAACATTCGATGCCCAATCAGAAGAGGCTACATTGGAAAACATGCATGCCCGTCTGGCAAGTCGTTTTATGAATGATCTTTATCTGAAAGGCGATGTAAAAGATAAACGATACCTGTTCTTCTAAAAACGGATTTGTTTTTTAGATAACGTCGTTTTAATATACGAAAGGCTGTTCCGCACGGAACGGCCTTTCTTTTTGCTATCTCTTTCCCTCTTCCTATTAACTTTTGTCCCTTCTCTTTTTTAAAATCGACTTTTATTCCTTACATTTGCATGAATAAATAAATATTTGTAGTAAATATGCCCAAATATCCGCTTTTAGGAATGACCCTTACCGAATTGCAATCTGTCACCAAAGATTTGGGGATGCCTGCTTTTGCAGCCAAACAGATCGCTTCCTGGTTATACGATAAAAAAGTGACTTCTATTGATGAAATGACCAATCTGTCGTTGAAGCATAGAGAGTTGCTCAAGGGAGAGTATGATTTGGGGATATCCGCGCCTGTTGATGAGATGCGTTCCGTAGATGGTACGGTGAAGTATCTTTATCAGGTGAGTGACAATCATTTTGTTGAAGCGGTGTATATTCCGGACGAGGATCGGGCGACATTGTGCGTGTCTTCTCAGGTAGGCTGTAAAATGAACTGTAAGTTCTGCATGACGGGTAAACAAGGATTTACCGCAAGTCTGACAGCCAATCAGATCTTGAATCAAATCGCAGCATTGCCAGAGCGGGATAAGTTGACTAATGTCGTGATGATGGGGATGGGCGAGCCTCTCGATAATTTGGATGAAGTATTAAAAGCACTGCATATCCTGACCGCTTCGTATGGATACGGATGGAGCCCCAAGCGTATTACTTTGTCGTCTGTAGGATTGCGGAAAGGACTTCAACGCTTTATTGAAGAAAGCGAATGTCATCTGGCTATCAGCCTGCATTCTCCTTTTCCTTCACAACGTTCTGAGCTGATGCCGGCCGAAAGGGCTTTCTCGATTAAAGAAATGGTCGATCTGTTAAAAAACTATGATTTTAGTAAACAGCGCAGACTTTCGTTTGAATACATTGTTTTTAAGGGCGTCAATGATTCGCTGATTTATGCTAAGGAGCTGTTGAAATTGCTGCGTGGGCTTGACTGCCGGGTGAACTTAATCCGGTTTCATGCCATTCCTGGGGTAGACCTCGAGGGTGCCGGTATGGAGGCTATGACGTCATTTCGTGACTACCTGACCTCACATGGACTGTTCACTACCATTCGAGCTTCCCGGGGAGAAGATATTTTTGCCGCTTGCGGGATGTTATCGACGGCTAAACAGGAGGAGAGTAACAAGAATTAATATAAATTATCAGCACATTGGATGAAAGTATACGACCATTTCGTAGATTTGTGAAAACATTAAAATTGATGCATATGAAAAAGTACCTGTTTTACCTCAGTATGGCTCTTGTAGCAGTAGTGTTGTTTTCTTGTAAAAGCGGCAAGAAAAGTGTGTTTACTCCAACTTCCAGCGGACGTGCTTATGAAGTCCTCGTTGTGGTTGAGAAGCCTGTGTGGGAGCGTCCTGCCGGTAGAGCTTTGTACAATGTGCTCGATACAGATGTGCCCGGACTTCCGCAATCGGAACGTTCGTTTAGGATCATGTCTACTTCTCCCAAAGATTTTGATGCCATCCTGAAGTTGGTGCGCAACATTATTATCGTAGATATACAGGACATTTATACCCAACCTAAATTCAAGTATGCCAAGGATGTATATGCATCTCCCCAGATGATTTTGACTATCCAGGCTCCGGACGAGGCATCGTTTGAGAAGTTTGTCGAAGAGAACAAACAGCCGATTATAGACTTCTTTACCCGTGCGGAAATGAACCGTCAGATCTCTTTCCTGGAGAAAAATCATAATGACTATATTTCGACGAAAGTAGGTAGCATGTTCAACAGTGATATCTGGCTTCCGGCCGAACTGAGCAGTTCGAAGACAGGAGAAGACTTTTTCTGGGCAGGTACTAATGCCGCTACCGGAGACCAGAACTTTGTAATCTACTCTTACCCGTATACAGATAAGGATACCTTTACGAAAGAGTTCTTTATCCATAAGCGCGATTCAGTGATGAAGGCTAATATTCCGGGTGCCAAAGAGGGTATGTACATGGCGACTGATTCGTCTACCGTAGAGGTTCGTCCGATTGATATTCATGGAGATTACACAATGGAAGCACGCGGACTGTGGCGCATAAAGGGCGATTTCATGGGTGGCCCGTTTGTTTCGCACACCCGTCTGGATAAAGCCAGCCACCGTATTATCACTACAGAAGTATTTATTTACTCACCCGATAAAATGAAACGTGACCTGATGCGCCGATTGGAAGCATCTCTGTATACTTTGCAACTTCCTACCGAGAAGGCGCAGGAACAGATTCCGATGGGCATAGAGCAGGAGGAGAAAACTAACAAATAACAAAATGGAAGATAACAAAATAAAAATTGGCATCACTCAGGGAGACATAAACGGGGTAGGATACGAAGTCATTTTAAAAACGTTTGCCGACCCCGTCATGTTGGAACTCTGTACACCGGTCATTTACGGCTCTCCGAAAGTGGCTGCATATCACCGCAAGTCGCTTGATTTGCCTACTAACTTCAGTATTGTCAATACCGCTGCAGAAGCTGCCCACAATCGCCTGAGCGTGGTCAACTGTACGGATGACGAGGTGAAAGTAGAGTTCTCAAAACCCGATCCGGAAGCCGGTAAAGCAGCTTTGGGAGCACTTGAGAAGGCGATAGAGGAGTTCAGGGAAGGCTTGATCGATGTCATAGTGACGGCTCCTATCAATAAGCATACGATTCAGTCCGAAGGATTTGCTTTTCCCGGACATACGGAATACATCGAACAACGTCTGGGGAATGGTTCAAAATCACTGATGATCCTGATGAAAGAGGATTTCCGGGTAGCTTTGGTAACAGGACATATTCCGGTTCGCGAGATAGCCTCTTCAATAACCAAGGAACTGATTCAGGAGAAACTTGCCATATTCAACCGGTCGTTGAAACAGGATTTCGGGATTGGTGCGCCGCGCATCGCAGTGTTGGCACTGAATCCGCATGCCGGAGACGACGGATTGCTCGGTACGGAAGAACAGGAAATCATTTCTCCTGCTATTCAGGAAATGGCTGCCAAGGGAATCTTGTGCTATGGCCCTTATCCGGCTGACGGATTTATGGGATCGGGCAATTTCACCCATTTTGACGGAGTACTGGCCATGTATCACGATCAGGGATTGGCTCCTTTCAAGGCATTGGCCATGGATGAAGGTGTGAACTACACGGCGGGTTTGCCGGTGATACGCACTTCTCCCGCGCATGGTACAGCCTATGATATTGCAGGAAAAGGCGTTGCTTGCGAAGATTCATTCCGTCAGGCTATTTATGTAGCGATCGACGTATTCCGTAACCGTCAACGTGAGAAGGAAGCACATGCCAATCCGTTACGTAAACAGTATTACGAGAAACGAGACGACAGTGATAAACTGAAGCTCGATACAGTAGATGATGATATTTAATCAGGAAGGGAGTTTAGTGCGAATATGACAAAAGCGGAAATACAACAGGTAAAACTAAGGTTCGGTATTATTGGTAACACTGAAGCTTTGACGCGTGCGATAGATGTTGCCATACAGGTGGCACCTACCGATTTGTCCGTGCTAATAACCGGAGAGAGTGGTGTTGGTAAGGAAAGTTTCCCTCAGATCATTCACCAATACAGTCGCCGAAAGCATGGACAGTATATTGCTGTCAACTGTGGTGCTATTCCTGAAGGAACCATCGATTCGGAACTGTTCGGTCATGAAAAAGGGGCTTTTACGGGAGCCATCGGTGAGCGAAAGGGCTATTTTGGTGAAGCCGACGGCGGAACTATTTTTCTGGATGAAGTCGGAGAATTGCCTTTGCCCACGCAGGCACGTTTGCTTCGTGTACTCGAGAGTGGGGAGTTTATAAAAGTAGGCTCCTCCAAAGTACAGAAAACGGATGTCCGCATTGTGGCTGCTACCAATGTCAATTTGACCCAGGCCATTGCAGAGGGACGTTTCCGTGAGGATTTATACTATCGTCTCAATACGGTGCCCATCCAGATCCCTCCTTTGCGGGAGCGTGGAGAAGATGTGCTGTTACTGTTCCGTAAGTTTGCAAGTGACTTTGCAGAGAAGTATCGTATGCCCGCCATACAGCTGACCGAAGATGCCAAACGGGTTTTGCTGTCTTATTCCTGGCCGGGTAATGTGCGTCAGTTGAAGAATATCACGGAGCAAATCTCTATAATTGAGACTAACCGTGAGATTAATGCCCCTATCTTGCAATCTTATCTGCCTGCCCAGAGTACGCAGCGATTGCCTGCCCTGTTCGGTGTAAAGACAGGGAAGAGCTTCGAAAGTGAACGTGAAATCTTATATCAGGTCCTTTTTGACATGCGACAAGATGTGACCGAACTGAAAAAGCTTGTACACGAAATCATGTCCGAGCGCGGAGCGGTAACCTCCAATGTCGGTACGTTTTATACGCCGGCTCCGGTAGTAGCCCCTACGCCCTCAGTGCCTGCCATCATTCATCCGGTCAAGCCCAATTGTCCCGATGACGATGACATACAAGATACCGAAGAGTATGTGGAAGAGTCGCTTTCGTTGGACGAAGTCGAGAAAGAAATGATACGCAAAGCCCTTGAAAAGCATCATGGCAAGCGAAAAAGCGCGGCAAAGGATCTTAATATATCCGAGCGTACCCTTTACCGAAAAATAAAAGAATATGGATTGGAATAAAAAGATAATGCGAATTTCACTGCTGGTTTTCACACTGGTAGTAGGAATTTCGTGTACTGTTTCTTATAAGTTTAATGGTGGTAATATCAATTACGATAAGGTAAAGACTATCTCTATTGCCGACTTTCCTATTAAGTCGGACTATGTTTATGCACCGTTAGGCACTAAGTTCAACGAGGACCTGAAAGATATTTTCCTTCGTCAGACCCGTCTGAAACTGGTGAATAACAATGCCGACCTCGAGATTGATGGAGAGATTACCGGATATAACCAGTATAACCAGGCTGTTTCGGCCGACGGATACTCTTCTGAAACCAAGCTGACCATCACAGTGAATGTTCGTTTTGTGAACAATACGAATCATGAACAGGACTTCGAGCAACAGTTCTCGGCCTTCCGTGTCTATGATTCGAGGGAGTTGCTGACAGCCGTTCAGGACGGACTGATTGCGGAGATGACCAAAGAGATTACAGATCAAATATTTAACGCAACGGTAGCAAACTGGTAATTAGAATGATTTCTGCTAACTTACAACAATGGATTCAGCATCCGGAAACGCTGAATAAAGATACTTTGTACGAGTTGCGAACGCTTGTCACACGCTATCCTTATTTTCAGTCACTGCGATTACTCTATCTTAAAAATCTATATTTGTTGCACGATATCTCTTTCGGTGCCGAGCTTCGTAAAGCCATATTGCATGTGGCTGATCGCCGGAAGCTGTTTTATCTGATTGAGGGTGAACGATATATTTTGAAACCTCGGAAAAAGAACGCACTTCCCGAAACAGAAGTTTTAGAGGAAGAGCCCAGCCTCGATCGTACGCTTTCCCTGATCGATGCTTTTCTGGCCACCGTTCCCGAAGAGGTTTCAGCCCAGACAAGCCTGGACTATGCAACGGACTATACCACCTATTTGCTGCAAGAAGACGATACACCGGAACTGGAAGAAACTCCCAAACTTCGCGGTCATGAATTGATTGACGGCTTTATCGAAAGAAGTGAAGAAGAAACATCCATCCGTTTGCAACCGGCAGATGAAAATAAAGCTATCTCCGAAGAGGAAGAGAGCGAGACGCATCATGAAGAAGATGAAGATGATAGCTGTTTCACCGAAACATTGGCCAAAATATACGTCAAACAGCATCGATATTCCAAGGCACTTGAAATTATTAAAAAATTAAGTTTGAAATATCCAAAAAAAAATGCTTACTTTGCAGACCAAATCAGATTTTTAGAGAAATTGATTATTAACGCTAAATCAAAATAACAAAATGTACTTATTATTAGTTATCTTAATGGTTATTGCAGCCATACTGATGTGCTTCATTGTGTTGATTCAGAACTCAAAAGGCGGTGGTCTTGCTTCAGGGTTCTCATCATCTAACCAGATTATGGGTGTACGCAAAACTACAGACTTTCTGGAAAAAGCAACTTGGGGCTTAGCTGCATTTATGGTTGTGATGAGCATTGCTACTGCGTATGTCGTTCCGACTTCTTCTTCTAAAACACAAGATGTCATTATGGAACAGGCACAGCAGGAAGAGCAGACCAACCCTTATAACCTGCCTGTAGGTACTACTGCACCGAAGACAGACGCTGCTGCTCCGGTTGAAGCACCTGCCACAGAAACTCCGGCTACTCCGGCAAACTAACAACAGATTCTTTTTAAGAAACGATAAGCGAAGCTGCAATTTCAAACCGAAACTTGCAGCTTCGCTTATTTTTTGCCGTAAAATGCATCTTTTTGTTAGGCATGCAAGGCAGATTTAGTTACCTTTGTTCGCAATAACACTTTTACTAATTTCTGAGTTTAAATATTACAATGACAGAACAATTGAAAAACAAATTGAGTGACTCCAAAACACTTCGTTGGAGTGTGCTCGCTCTGGTCGCGTTTACTATGCTTTGCGGCTATTTCCTCACCGATGTAATGTCCCCTTTAAAGCCTATGCTCGAGAAAGAGCTTCTTTGGGATAGTTTGGACTACGGATTCTTTACCAGTGCTTACGGATGGTTCAATGTATTCCTGCTCATGTTGATTTTCGGTGGTATTATTCTCGATAAGATGGGAGTTCGTTTCACCGGTATGGGAGCTTGTATACTGATGGTGTTGGGGTGTGGACTAAAATATTATGCTATCTCTACTACTTTCCCTGAAGGTGCTTTGATTATGGGTTTCAAGACTCAGGTCTTTCTGGCGGCTTTAGGATACGCTATCTTTGGTGTCGGCGTAGAGATTGCCGGTATCACTGTCTCTAAGATTATCGTGAAATGGTTTAAAGGCAAAGAGATGGCTTTGGCTATGGGACTCGAGATGGCTACCGCACGTATCGGTACCACTTTGGCTATGGTGCTTACCGTTCCCATTGCCGATTATTTCGGCTATACGGATGAAAGCGGCAGTTTCCATACCAATATTCCGATGCCTATTTTGTTGTGCCTGATCATGCTGTGCATCGGTACTATCGCCTTTTTCATTTATACCTTTTATGATAAGAAACTTGACGCTTCTTTAGATGCTCAGGGAGAAGAACCGGAAGAACCGTTCCGTATGAAGGACGTTATGCTGATTGTCACCAATAAAGGCTTCTGGCTGATTGCTTTATTGTGTGTACTATTCTATTCTGCTGTTTTCCCCTTTATTAAATATGCAACCGACCTGATGGTGCAGAAGTATAACGTAGACCCTAAACTGGCCGGAAATATTCCGGGATTACTACCGATAGGTACCATCTTTCTGACTCCGTTGTTTGGTACTCTTTATGACCGTATCGGTAAGGGAGCGACGTTGATGATTATCGGTGCCGTCATGCTGATTGGTGTGCATACTTTGTTTGCGCTTCCCATTCTGAACGTATGGTGGTTTGCCACTGTGATTATGATTGTTCTGGGTATTGCTTTTTCACTGGTGCCTTCGGCCATGTGGCCTTCTGTTCCGAAAATTATTCCGGAGAAACAACTGGGTACTGCCTATGCTTTGATTTTCTGGGTGCAGAACTGGGGATTGATGGGGGTACCTCTGTTGATCGGATGGGTGTTGAATACCTATTGCAAAGGTCCTGTTGTGGATGGAGCGCAGACTTATGACTATACTTTGCCTATGGCTATCTTTGCTTGTTTCGGTGTTTTGGCTCTGATTGTAGCTTTAATGTTGAAAGCGGAAGACAAGAAGAAGGGATACGGACTGCAGGAAGCAAATATCAAAAAATAACAGTATATGGCAGACGTGAAAGAGAAAATAAATCTTCTGGATGTAATTCCTTTCCGTAGTGAAAATATTACGGCCGAAAAGGGAAGCGATGGTACCGTTACCATTGCTTTCCCCCGGTTTAAATACGAGTGGATGCGGCGATTCTTGTTGCCTAAAGGAATGTCTGCGGATATTCATGTCCGGCTGGAAGATCATGGCACTGCCGTATGGGAGTTGATTGACGGAAAGAGAACCGTTCGCCGGATTATTGAAGAACTGGCAGAACACTTCAATTACGAAGAAAATTACGAATCACGTATTACGGCTTATATCACTCAGTTGCAGAAAGACGGATTTGTGAAATTAGTGATTGAGAACTGATTGCATTACGATATACTATCGGAATATAATAAAGAGGCTCCGGTTGATTTAAAAATGAAGTGCACCCTAAAAGTTAAACATGAACTTTTGGGGTGCACTTCATTTAAGATCGACCGGAGTTTTTGATTATGCTTTATTCTCCTTCTTCTCTATCTACCTTGATCAAGCCTCCTGTATCCGGGTTGAAAGTAACCTGAACAGTCGATTTCTTATTGAAAAGCGCTGGAGCCAGATATTCGATGGTACCGAATTGTGTGACAGGAAGTTCTCCGTTAAACCATTGCTTTTTCCCCTCCGTTAGTGTTACTTGTGCTTTGCCGGGCACATTATAGGCAATGCCGTCCACCTTCTTTTTGCCATCGTCTTCCGGTACGTTGACGGTTTTCAGATTCTTCAGCGTGATATAAACCGGCTCTCCTGCAAGATCGTTATTGGCAACTATGCCCAGCTTCTTCGAAAAGCGGAAGGCTACTTCGTTGTCCATTTCCTTATCCGGAGTGAGGCGGATGTTGAATATCTTTTCGTCTTTATTCAAGGTACCCGAGAACATTTCGGTCATGGCAGCCTCTTGCTCTTCCAGGTTGGCGAGCATAATCTTCAGTTGCTCCCCATCTTTGGGCATGTTGTCTGCCTGTCCGCGTACCAGGGCATTTTTACTTTCACGAATGTTATAAATCTCTTTGGCAACCAACTCCGCCATTTTAGCCGTAGAACCTGCCATCAGAATCTCTTCGGTCAGAAAATCACGTGGATTTATCTTCTTTTTCTGTGTCGTGGCGGGTTGCATCGGAGCCGATTTTTTAGGAGATAGCGGTACGTTGATTGATTTTACGATACCATCTTCGGTCAATTCTATTAGCGGAGCTACAGTTTTATCTTTCAGCTTGACAAAATAGGTATGTTCGCTATCGGGGATACCGACAGATTTTGCTTTGACGCTGACCAGTTCCCAATATTCCTGAGGCTCACCCGACACATCGGTCAACCGGAGATAACGGTCGGCATACTTGCTGAATTCTCCCGGAGTATATGTCACTTTATTGACTTTGACTTCAATATTGATTGCTGTTTTAGGAAGTGCATAGGTTACTCCGTAATCTTTTCCCCGGGTAACTCCCGCTGTAACTTCGGTCTGGGCATAAGCCGAGGTAGAGAGTAACAGCCCTGTCAGTATAATTAGCTTTTTCATTTCCGGTTTATTTTAACTGGTTTAAAAAACAAAGTTAATGAAGTTATTTGGAAAATCATAAGTTGTTAACTTTTATTCGCTTACCAGACGCCAAGCCAATGGCAGATTACTGATAATGTCTCCTGCCGTCATGCTGATAACGCCTTGCTTTTTGCGTGCGAAATCACCTGCCAGACCATGTACATAAGTACCGATTTTGGCAGCTTCTTCAGCCGGATATCCCTGTGCGAGCAAAGCCAGCACGACACCTGTCAATACATCTCCGCTTCCGGCTGTTGCCATACCCGGATTACCCGTAGAGTTGAAATAGCACTTGCCCGAGGGGGTGATAATTGCCGAATAGGCTCCTTTTAATATGATATGTACTTTGGCGGTTCGGGCCAGTTCACAGGCCTTCATCAGTCGTTCGTATGAGTTCTGGCATTTGCCCACCATGCGTTCCAGTTCTTTGGGATGGGGAGTCAGAATAGAGCCTTTGGGCAATGTGGTCAGTGCGTGGCGGTGGTTGGCCAATATGTTTAGTGCATCGGCATCCAGTACCAGAGGTGTCTGGCAACCACTGAGTTGTTCAAGCAGTGCAGCTTCGGTCTCTTCCGAGCGTCCGATGCCCGGACCGATTCCTACAGCCTGATAGTCATCCGTATCTGTAGGGCAGGCAAAGTAGGTATCGCTGGCATCCGATTCGATAATTGCCTCCGGAACCGAAATCTGCAGGATATCATTGTTGCGTATAGGTGCATGGACTGTCAGTAAGCCTACACCCGAACGCATACAGGCGCGGGCTGCCAGTATCGACGCGCCTGCCATGCCGTACGAACCGGCAATCAGCAGAGCATGCCCAAAGTTTCCTTTGTGTGAGAAAGTGTTACGGGGTTTGATCAGAGCGTGTATTTCTTCCGCTTCCAATAAGGCATAATTGCTTTCCGTCTCCTCAATCGCTTCACGACTGAGGTTGATATCCAACAGTTTCCATTCGCCTACGAATTCGGAATTTTCGGCAAAGAGGAAAGCCAGTTTCGGCAATTGCAGGCTCAATGTCAATTGGGCACGGATGATATTGGCTTTTACATTAAATGTGTTCTCTTCTCCCATCAGTCCCGAGGGGATATCGATGGCGACTACGGTGGCAGGCGATGCATTGATATATTTCACTACTGCCGCAAAACCGCCACTTAGCGGCTTATTAAGTCCCGAACCAAAAAGTCCGTCCACTACCAGATGATCCATCGTCAGGGTAGGAGGTACAAACTGTGTGCTTACTTCGCTGAACTTCACATTATCCATCATCTCTACCAGCTCCTTGTTGGTCTGGCAGTCGGCAGACAGTTCTCCTTTCGGGTTAAACAGATAGGCTTCGACCTTGTATTCCTTTTCCGCCAACATTCGGGCTACGGCAAGGGCATCTCCGCCATTGTTGCCTGGTCCGGCAAATACCGTGACGGGAGTTGTGATGTCCCAGCGTTCGGTGATGGCTTTGGTCAGTGCCTGTGCGGCCCGCTCCATCAGGTCGATCGATGCAATCGGTTCATGTTCTATGGTGTAAGCATCCAGTTTCTTGATGCTGCTACTTGGAAAAATCTTCATGGTGAACTTTCATTTTAAGTTTTTTGACCCACAAAGATAGCAATTAATATACGAAATCGGGAACTTCTTTTTCTTCTTCTTTTTTTCTGAATACCCCTGTCTTTCCGTAATTCTCCCTGCGGTAGCGTTGGTGCAGGTAGATGAAAGAGCATACAAAAGCAACGAAACAGATTATTCCCACATACCCTGCCATCAGATTGTAGAAAGCTGTCCAGTTAATGTCCGGTGAAAAGAATTCTTTGACAGCCAATACTATGACTGTTCCCGTATAGCCCAGAAAATCATTCATAGCAATGAAGAAACCCACGTTACCTCGAATTTTGAAGCAAGCGATAAAACGGTCGAAGAAGATAGTCTGGAAAGTGAGAAAAGCCAGATAGAGACACAGGCTCTGGATGAATAGCCAGGCGATGGCGTTCAGCTGCAATTGTTCGTAACCAAACGAAACGACTGCCATCACTACCATGCTGGCAATGATCAATCCCAGTAATATCGACAGTGCTTTCAAGTTGCTTCTGACGAACACCATTAATCCGAAAATTATCAGAATAATGAGGGTTACTACGCTGTCTACCTGTGCAAACATCCACGAAGAGTATTGAGAGACATCGATAATTTTTACCAGGAAGTCCTCCTTTATATCTCTCAAGATAGTCATTACCACATTGGCTATAAAGAGCAGAGTGAGGAAAGGCATGAAATTCTTAAATAGCTCCCATCGTTGCTTGCCGTTCAGTGTTTCCCGTTTCGATTTCATGGCAATGTCTTCGGCTGTTGGCTGTGGAAGCCGGTTGAGTGCATATCCCAACAAGGCAAGTAGAGGAAGGGCAACTCCGCCTATCAGGGCAGGCATCCAGAATTCGCTGATGTTCAAAGTGTCCATGACATACAAACCGGCCGACTTGGCGGTACCCGAGCTGATGACCATACTGACTCCAAGTAAGCTGGTAAGAATGTCCGTCATTCGTCTTCCCTCGATAAAGCTAAAAATGATTCCCCACATACATCCCAGTGAAAGTCCGTTCAGAAACATGGCTCCTATATTATAAGGTGCGGGCAACAGTCCGAACAATATTAACGAAGCTTCAGCCAGAATTATGGAGATCAGAATAAACTTCATCCGGTTTTCCCGTTTTAATTCGGAGATTAATTTAATTCCGATGAATTTAGAAAGTACATATCCTAATATTTGCGCGATGGTAACTACCACTTTGTAGTCCATTCCAAACGCTTCAAGTCCGTCAAATCCGGCTGCTGTGTAAGGCTTTCTCAGTGCATATACCAATGAATAGGAGAGCAGCGCTGCTCCGCCTGCCCAAAGAATGAAAAGGAAATCAGAAATTTTTCTCTGCGAATAAGTTTTTACTTGCTGTACATTGTTCATAACATCTGCTTGTTGTTTTCCGGTGCAAAAATAGGAGGGTAGTGTTACAGACCTGTTACTGAATATATGAATGTTTATTATTAATAGATATTGATAATGAATCTGTTATGTTGTAATGTTTATGTAATATTTATGAAACGGAAACGAAAAGAGCATCGCACCTCCGGGCATCTGTTCGTCATAATTTTAACGGGAAGCAGATGCATACCTGCAAATATATTTTAGGAAATAAATTCCCTATTTCTGGGTATTGCCTGTTTGGGCAGAAACTGTACTTTTGCCTGAAATATTAAATCAGCAGACAAATGAATAAGAGAGGCTTTGTAAGCAAGATCTTACAGAATTTCCGGAAGCCTGAAGGTTTTTTCGGAAGAATGATACTTTGGGGGATGAATACAGGACATGCATCATTGGCGCAATGGGGAATGTCATGTTTGCAATGGCAACCGGAATGGAGTGTACTCGACATCGGTTGCGGTGGTGGTGCCAATTTGCTACAGATATTGCAACGTTGCCCGCAAGGGAAAGCGTATGGCATAGATATTTCACCGGAGAGTGTCACCTTTGCGCGTAAAAAAAATAAAAAGTATCTCGGTACACGCTGCTTTATCGAGCAGGGAGGAGTCCACCGACTTCCCTATCCTGATTATGCGTTCGATGCGGTCACTGCTTTCGAGACTGTCTACTTCTGGGGTAACCTGCAGCATGCTTTTACGGAAGTGGCGCGTGTGTTAAAGCCCGGTGGATCGTTTCTTATCTGTTGTGAGATAAGCGATCCTGCCAATAAGGCTTGGACGGGACTTGTTGAAGGGATGGAGATTCATTCCTGTGATGAACTGAAGGCGATTCTTTCCAAAAGTGGTTTTACCGATACGGCCATATTCCGGACGAAGAAAGAAGAACTGTGCCTGGTAAGCCATCGGCAAACTGTGCGGTTGTAACCAATGCCGGGACGCTCTTACCAACGAATACGTTAACAATGTTAATGCCCGTAAAAGTGCTTTCCCTCCTTATCAATAGCTTATTAACTTCGTATCTCTAAAGAATTAATATCTTGCAATTACGAAGTTAATATTAACGTACTGTTAATGTTAACTTCCTACAGTTCTCTTATTAAGATATTATTGTTTGATAATCAATTGCTTATATTCTGGATGCGTTCTGCCGTAAAATTCTTCTCTTACATTCAAGATGTGCGTAGTTGTCTGTTTATCAAGTTACCGTTAAGACTCTCCATAGCCTGCCTCTCCACTTATTTCCACATTCTTTTATGAGCCACATTAGTATTATGTATATTGCTACTTTCCTTATTTGCAAAGAGATAAATTATATCTTTGATATTCAGTTATATAACTTCCTATGATGAAAATAACCTGTGAAAAGTTTTGGAGACTCAAAAGAAGGTTTTACCTTTGTACCCGTAAATATATAGGCGGACAAATATACTTTTCTTTATGTCCGATATATGTTTAAAATAAAATAATTCAACGTATCGGATAGTATTCAAATCCGGTGCGAATACTTTTTCTGTACCCGATTATCATAAAACTTAATTTGTAAATTACTGAAAATAAGGCATGTTTTTTGAATATTCCTGTTTTTAACAAATTTTCATCCTTAGTCATTACTGAAACTTTTTCTTACGAACGTAGTCTTGGAGACAACAGATAGCGATAAACATTGGTATGTCGTACTGACACGAACTAACTCAGAACGTAAAGTTCGGGATTATTTTCAATTGCAGGAGGTAGATACCTTTCTTCCTGTACAAAACCGTGTCATAGAGCGTGAAGGAAAACGCATTGAGCGTGAGCGCCTTTTGTTGCCCCGTATGGTTTTCGTTCATATCTCCCGTCAGGAAATGGCCGCCGTCCGAAGTACACTGAATGTATACGATTTCCTTCGTGATCGTTCCACCGGGGCTCCTACCTGTATCCCTGATGCGCAAATGGCTGATTTTCGCTATATGCTCGATTACTCCCAGGATCAGGTGATCCTGACAGGAGAGTCCATTCCCAAAGGTACTCGTGTAGTAGTTGCCAAGGGCGATTTACAAGGCTTGCGAGGAGAATTGGTCCGCTATAATAATAAATATCATATTTTAGTACGTATCGATATGTTCGGTAGCGCTATGGTTACAATTCCGGCTAGCTACGTCCGGAAAGAGAAATAAAAAGTATATATGTAAAGAAAATACCATTATATGTAATGGCGATAACAATATATGTAACGGGTGATAACAATATATGTAATGCCCCGTTACGTCGTTAGATACAATTCTATTGGATATTATTACTCTTCTATACAAATAAAAACCGAAAAGAATCGACGAATCATAATTCATTCCTTTTTAAAATGAAAAATTCTCTGTGTAATTCTGTGTCCTCCGTAGTGAAGAAACTCTTGGAGTATGGCGAGGACGGTACTCCTGTCTATGTGAATGAACTTACTGCGTTAAATCAAGAACTCCGTAACTTGTGTGCCGATCTTCTTCTTCAGAAAGGAGAATCTCCCGAAGAAGAGGCGGAAATACTTGTTACTTTGTTCAAAGGTTACGATACCATGCTGTTTAATTTCTCCTCTGAGAATGAACAGGTTATTCAAGAATTATTGGATCGTTCAATGACTGTTTTAGAAAAACTACCAGCCTCTGTATTGAAATGTCAGTTGCTGCTGGAGTGCTTTGAGCAGACGGGAGATGAGGAACTGATAACTAGTTTGAAATGTGTTTTGGATATCATAACCATGAATTATTAAAAGTATTAGTGATATATAATCTAGTATGGCTATTTCTAAATATAAGGAATATGTTATAATAAATATATTTGGCTAATCTTCTTTTATCAAGTAAAATTTGAATGTCTAATATAAATGATAAGCGTATAGCAAAAAATACAATGATATTGTATTTCCGTTTGGGAATTACGATGCTAGTTGCACTTTATACTTCGAGAATAGTATTAAGTGCATTGGGGATTGAAGATTATGGAATATATAATGTAGTTGGTGGAGTTATTGCTTTGTTCTCTTTCCTCAATGGTGCATTAGGAGCGGCCACATCACGATTTATTACATTTGAATTAGGACAAAATAATTTGAGTCGGCTTGTGGATATTTTTCGTTCGTCTTATACGGTTCATTTATTATTAGCAGTAATTGTAGTTATTTTAGCTGAAACTTTAGGATTATGGTTTGTTAATTATAAATTGGTTATACCCGAAAGTCGTATTTTTGCTGCTAATGTTATTTATCAATTTACAGTTTTAAGTTGTGCTATAACGATTATTCAAGTCCCTTTAAATGCTGAAATAATAGCACATGAAAAAATGGAGTTTTATGCCTATATTGGGCTAGTGGATGTTTTTTTGAGATTATTAATTGCTTTTATTTTATGTCAATTTGTAGGTAATAAACTTATTCTATATGGTACTTTACTATTAGGGGTTACTATAATTCTTTTTATTTGTTATTATATATATTGTAAGAAAAAGTTTGTGGAATGTAAGATGAGCATACTTTTGCATAAAAATATTTTGCTTGGAATGCTTAGTTATTCGGGCTGGAGTCTTTTAGGTAGTGCTGCGTATGTTTTGAAAGATCAGGGAGTAAATATGTTGCTTAATATTTTCTTTGGTCCAGTGATTAATGCAGCTCGCGGGATTGCTTATCAAGTAAATACTGCTATAAGTAGCTTTACACAAAATTTTACATTAGCCCTAAATCCACAAATAATAAAGTCCTATGCTACTGATGATTTAGAGCGTACTAAATCTTTATTATTCAGAGGGTCCAAATTTTCTTGTTACTTAATGCTATTTTTTTCTATACCAATTTTTGTTGAAACCCAATATGTGTTGACTGTTTGGCTAACTACAGTTCCAGAATATACAGTGATTTTTACACGTTTGGTAATTATAAATTCAATTTTAGAATCTTTTACGTATACTATAGGAACTACAGTGCAAGCTACAGGCAGGATAAAGTATTATCAAATTTTGGTTGGTGGAATTTTATTGTTGAATTTACCCGTCTCTTATCTCCTGTTGAATATAGGATATCCGCCATATATAACTCTAATAGTTTCCATTGTATTTACTTTACTTTCTTTACTTATTAGAGCTCTGGTGTTGAATACGCTAATTCATATTTCCGTTTTTGTCTATTTATTCAAGGTTGTTTTAATGACTCTAACTATTGGAAGTATTGGAATGTTACCATCTTTAGTGATCACATTATTAATGGATGAAGGTTTTTTGCGTTTATTAGTAGTCGTGAGTATGAGTTTTCTTTGCATTGGTATTTCTATTTGGTTTTTGGGTCTAGATTTGGAAGAAAAAAAACTTATTAAACCATTTGTTGTAAAACAGGTGCGTAGACTCGTGGCCAGTATAAGATTTTAAATTGCCTTATGTTTTTATATAATTGTTAGACTAATTATTTTTATAATATGTTATGGATAAGATAAAACGTTATATTGATTGTTATGTGCCTGTAACTGCTTGTACACTAAGATGTCATTATTGTTATATTACTCAGCATGGTTTATTTGCGAATAAGACTCCTAGATTTAAGTATTCACCAGATCAGGTTCGTAAGGCATTATCAATAGAAAGATTAGGAGGGATTTGTCTGATAAATTTTTGTGCTGCTGGTGAAACTTTGTTACATAAAGATATTTTAAGCTATATACGGGCTATTCTAGAGGAAGGGCATTATGTAATGATAGTTACTAATGCTACTGTTTCAAAGAGATTTGATGAAATTGCTGATTTTCCTTTTGAGTTATTAAAGCGTTTGTTTTTTAAATTTTCGTATCACTATATCGAACTGAAAAGTAAAGGTTTATTGGAGCGTTTTTTTGATAATGTAAAAAAAGTAAGGAGTATAGGCTGTTCTTTTACGCTAGAAGTAACTCCTTCTGACGAATTGATACCTTTGATTGAAGAAATGAATCAGAGGTCTTTAAAGGAGCTAGGTGCTATACCACATGTCACTATAGCTAGAGATGAAAGAGACCCTAAAAAACTTCCTATTTTAACTAAAATGTCTAGAATGGATTATATTAATGTGTGGAAAAAATTTAATTCATGTATTTTTGATTATAAAACAACTATCTATGAGGTGAAAAGGAGGGAATTTTGTTACGCTGGAGACTGGACCTTTCATTTTAACCTTGGAACAGGTGTTATGAGTCAGTGTTATAAGTCTTTGGTTAAAGAAGATATTTGCTATGATACTGATAAGCCGATTCATTTCTGTGCAATTGGTAATAATTGTCTTGAACATCATTGTTATAATGGACATTCATTTATTGTCTTAGGAGATATTCCAGAATTGTCTGCCCCGACGTATGCTGAACTAAGAAATCGTGTTTGTCTAAATGGTAGTGAGTGGCTAAATCCCGAAATGAAAGCATTTATGAGTTCTAAGCTTTTTGAATCTAATAAAGAATATACTATTGAACAGAAAAAAGCTATAAATAAGAAAATGAAGAAGATACGTATGAAAATCTCCTTAAAAGAAAAAGCTGTTAGTCTTTTTGAAACATTTAAAAAAAATAAAGATGAATTTTCAAGATAAAATAAAATCTTTACGTCGAACCATTGAAGAAACACTAGTTCCTTTAATATCAAAAAAATGCTTACTTTTAGATTTACCATATTATTCTAATGTGGGTGATATTTTGATTTGGGAAGGTACAAATGAATTTCTTAAAAAATGTAGTTGTACTTGTCTGTATAAATCTTCTTTGGAGCATTATAGGTCCTTTAAATGCTCTAATGATGTGACAATTCTTCTGCAAGGTGGAGGAAATTTTGGTGATATATGGAGGTTACATCAAGACTTTAGATTGAAAGTAATTTCTGAGTATCCTAATAATAGAATTATCATTTTGCCTCAAAGTGTTTTTTATGAAAATGAAAAAAAAATAAAAGAAGATGCTTCGTTTATGGCAAATCATAAAGATTTGTTTATTTGTGCTCGGGATGATAGATCATACAAAGTATTAAAAAAATATTTTTCTTTGAATAATATATTGTTACTTCCTGATATGGCTTTTTGTATTTCAGAAATGTATTTAAATCATTTAAGATCAATCGAAAATGATAAAATTTTGTTTTTAAAACGTATGGACAAGGAGCTGTGTTTGAGTAAGCAAATCATGTTTAAAGATAAATTAGAGGTAGATATACGTGACTGGCCTTGTATGGAGAGTATATCTAAAGTGGAATGGTTTTATTTTTGTCTTAATAGGCTTGATTTGAAGGTAGGACATTTACGCCAAGTTATAGATTGGTATATGTCTTTTATTTTTAAACCTTTTTTGATTCGAAAAGGAGTTAAGTTTGTAAGTTCATATAGGTATATTTATACTACTCGTTTACATGTTGCAATATTAGCTTTATTGTTGCATAAACCATTTGCTTTTTTAGATAATTCATATGGTAAGAATTCTGATTTTTATAAGACTTGGCTTTCTGATTTGCCAGAAATAGATTTTATGTAATATGAAAGTCTCAATAATTATCCCGCTATATAATGTTGCTCCTTACGTTGAAAAATGTTTGCTTTCTGTTTTTAAACAAACCTTTTCTAATATAGAGGTTATCCTTATTGATGATTGTGGGAGTGATGATACCATGAAAATTGTTAATCGTTTATTGAATGTTAATAAAAATGAATTAGATATCCATGTTATACAACATAATAGAAATAAGGGATTATCCGCAGCACGTAATACTGGTATAAAAGTAGCAACAGGAGATTATTTGTTCTTTTTGGATAGTGATGATATGTTATCTGAGGATTGTATAGAAAAAATGGCTTTTTTCGCAGAGAAAACTTGTGCAGATATAGTGATAGCTAATTATGATGAAATTTTGCCTAATAACAGTGTTTGTAATTCTGAATGTTTTTATTTGAAAGATCAATTACTTACTTCCAATTTAGATATACTGCGAGCTTTCTGTCAAAAAGATTTTTTTGTAATGGCGTGGAACAAATTGGTTCGTAGAGACTTTATAATTAATAATGGCTTGCTTTTCAAAGAAGGACTTATTCATGAGGATGAATTGTGGAGTTTTATGTTTGCTTTAAAAGCTAATTCTTGTGTGATACGAAGAGAATCTTTGTATTATTATAGAATTCGTCCAGGATCTATAACTCAGAGAGTTACATTGGAGCATGTTTTATCTTTAGTTGATATTTTAAGATTGATGGTAACAGCTTTCGCTAATATTGCTCCTCCAAATCTTTTGGAAAAAAAGCAGATTCTTTCTAATTATATTGAGAATTTTAAAATAATGATATTGACAAAATCTATGAGTAATAACAAATTGTTTTTTTATTCATATAATATTTCTAGAGAACTGAGTGCTTGTTTACCTAAAGACGGTAAAGTTAGGTTGCAAACATTTCATTATAAATTATCTCCTTTTTGGGGGGCTCAATATTTACGGACCTATTTGAGGCTTGCAAGGTTTTATAAAAGAATAAAATGAAACGTATCTTGATAATTCACCATGCAAAAGGCCTGAATGGAAGTTTAGTAGCTTTGTTGGGGCTTTTGAACAAACTTACTCCTTATTATCAAATACGTGTTTTATGTATATATGATAGTGAAGCCATTGATTATATAAGGGATTTGGGGGTAGATGTTGTTTATTGTAAACATTGGTTTTACAAGTATGTTTATAGAATATGTGAGCATACAGATGCTAAATATGTTACGTTATATTATGTTTTGATGTATATTTGGTCTTTTATTTTGTACTATGTTAATGCTTTACTTTTTGCTCCGTTATTGTTGAAGAAGTATACGGTGGATATTGATTTAGTATATTTAAATTCTGTGTTTTTATCAGATTGGGCCTTAGGAGCAAAACGGTTGAAGAAAAAAGTAATATTGCACGTTAGAGAACCATTTTCCCATGGTATTTGGGGGGTTAGATACTATCTTTTTAAATATATTATTAATCGATTTACAGATACCATTATTGCAATATCTAGGGATAATAGAGATAGAATTGGTTTATGTGAAAAAAGTTTTGTTGTTTATGATGATGTCGTTTGTAGTTCCAAAAGAACTTCTGGAACAATATCGTTAAATAAAGAATATAAGTATTTTTTGTTCTTGGGTGGACAAGCCCGAATTAAAGGATTTGAACAATTAGTATTAGCTCTACCATATTTAGCTAGTAATATTCGAATTATTTTTGCAGGTTATATTCCAATTAATAAAGTCGATACTAAGATTAAAAAAGCATTTAAAGTTATGTTAGATCCTTATTATTGGAGACTTGAGAAGTTGTATTTGATGCTGCGTACCTCTCCTAATGTATTACTAGTTGGTACTGTAGATAATGTATTAGGTTATCTGGATGAATGTCATGCATTAATATCTCCTTTTAGTAAACCGCATGCTTCTTTACCGATATTGGAAGCTTTTTATATTGGGAAACCTGTCATAGTATCAGATGTTTTAGGAATGAAAGAGTTCGTAGATTATCATACTGGTTGTTTTTTTAACAATGGTAATCCACGAGAATTGGCAATTCAGATTAACAAGTTGGCAGAGTTGTCTTGCGAGGAGATTGATCATAAATACAATAGTGCTTGTAAACAGCGGTTAAGTGATATATATTCTTCTTCTTTACCTGTTCATGAGATTATTAATAAAACATTTGAATGTTAAGTTCGTGATAATTGTTAAGAACTACATAGTGTTGGGACTCTTCTTTATTCTTTTATTTATTGCATATCCATATGTTTTTTGTCGTTTTATATCTTTACCTGACTTTAAATTAACATACTTGATTGCTTTTTTGTGCCTATTGTTCTTTTTTGCCCATAAAAAGATAAAAGCATTTCCAAAACAATTTTGGATAATGTGTTATTTACAGGGATTATGTTGGATTCTTTTTTGCTTTTATCATAATGACACTTCTTATTTAACCAGAGTATTTTATATGCTGTTAACGGTTATGATGCTACAATTCGTAGAGGTAGAAGTTGGATTATGTGCTTTAATAAAGAGTTATAACCGATGGATTTTATTTATGGCTTTAGGTGGTACAATTACTTTTTTTATTGTTTTCTTTATAGGAATAACCCCCTTTTCTATTTTTACAAACCAAGATGGAAGACCTGCATATTTTTTTGGTTTAACTTGTACAAATACTTATTTAGGGAATATAATTCGATATTCTGGCTTTTTTGATGAGCCTGGTGCGATGGCTAATTGGGGAGTTTTCGCTCTAATTTTTAATAAGCTCTTTTTTAATAATCGTAAATTTGAAACTTTATTGGTGATATGTCTTTGCTTTACTTTCTCTATGGCATTTTATATTCAAATCGTACTATATTATGTTCTGTATTATGGTGGTAATATTAGACGATTGTTTACTGTCTCTTTAATATTGATATTATTAGGATGTGTAACATTTCATTTGATAGATAAAGATAGTGATATCTATCAATTAACTTATGCACGTTTTGAGTTTGATCCGATGAATGGTGATATCAAAGGAAATTCCAGAAGTGAATTAACGGAAAAGGCTAAGGCACAATTTTTAAAAGCACCAATAATGGGAATAGGTGCGGAGGCACTTGGTAAAATTGAATATATGGATGATAATCCTTTTGAAACTTTGGCTAAAGATGGAGTAGTGGGTACTATTTTTATGTATCTTCCTCTTGTGTTTATATTGTATTATAGTAAAAGGGACCGAAATGTGTGGATTGCTATAATCATATTATCATTAGGATATTTGCAGAGGCCTTATCATATAGATTTGATACATCCTACAATGCTTTATACTTTGCTGCTACTAGTTCTTTATAATTGTTCTAAAACAAGCTATCGTAACTTAACTGTTAATTAATGCAACGGATAGATTTTATTGATATTGCTAAGGGGTTAGCTATTGTTTTGGTGGTGTTTGGTCATACTGGACTAAGAGGTTTTTTAAGTGATTGGATTTGGTCTTTTCATATGCCTCTTTTTTTCTTTGTTTCTGGTTTAGTTTTTGATCCCTCTAGATATAATACATTTTCTTTGTTTATAAAGAAGAGATTACAGACTCTGATAGTACCATATGTAATATTTTCTATTGTAATCTTTATTGGATTTTGGACGCTGAATTATAATCCATGTCTCCATTCGATAAAGGAATTGCTATGTGGTTGGGATGGAATTGCTTTATGGTTTGTGCCAGTACTATTTTTTGTTGAAATCTTGTTTTATGCATTGTGTAAAAATATAAGTAGTGTTTTTGTTTTATTGTTATTGTTGTTGTTTGGATCTATAGTTGGATATTTTCTTAATGAATATAATGTTCGCTTTTATTATAAATTAGAAACTGTATTATCTGCATTATTTATTTATGGTATAGGGTACTGCTCTCGGTTTTATATATTAAATAAATTTAGATTTAGCGAGAAATGTAATTTGTTGGTTTCTTTTTGCTTTTTTCTTCTATTAAATGTGATTGTTGTATTGATTAATCATCCAAGATTGGATATGGCATGGAATCAAGTTGGGAGTTATTTACCTGGGTATATAGGGGCTTTTAGCGGAATCTGTTGGATGTTTTGTTTTTCACGTATAATTGATTTGTCGACTTTAAAGTTGAAGAATGTGATCGTATATCTAGGCAAAAATACTTTTATAATTTTAGCTTTTCACCAATTTTTGTCTGCATTAATTCGGAAATGTTTGGAAGGACTTCCTATGTCATCTTATTTAAATTCATTATTACGCCAAATAATTCTTTGGTTATTACTAATATTTTTTATCTCTTTTATTAATAGATATTTCTCTTGTATCTTAGGAAGGAAACTCCCTGCTAAATACTAATGTATCTTGCTAATTTTAATATGGCCACTTTTGTATGTAGTATTATTCCTCAGAAAATAGTAAGTCAAAACAATGTTTCCCAAGCTTCAATATTGTTTTGTAAGAAGATTGTAGATTTTAATTATTTTCAGAAAGTAATTTCTCTTGTTCCTGTTACTGTGCCAAAAAACATTCAAAAAGTCCAAGAAGATAAAGTTGTTTATATTCAATCTCGTATTTTTAAGCATATTTTATGGGGACGCTATTTAAATGTATTTATTGAAACGCTTCTTGCTGCGAGATGTTGTATTTCGGAAAAGAATATATGGTTTTATAACTTGAATAATCAAAATATTTTGCTATATATCTTACTTCGTTATTTTATGAGAAAAAAAGTATTTGTTTTATTAGCAGATTTTACTCCTCCAAAATATTTTTTTTCTCTATCTACTTTTATGCAATATATGATTAAGCAGTCTTATGGTATCCTTTCCTTATCAGAACGAACTAATATTAGACATGTGAATTTTGTCTCTCTTCCAGGTATTGTTACTTCAATTCCTGATATAAATGTTAATAATGTACATTTAATAGATAAATCAACTTTCCTTTTCTCTGGATATTTAGGGGAAGTTACTGGTATTGAACTAGCATTAAAATATTTTTCTAAACATCCTCAGTTTCTTTTATATGTTACTGGTCGAGGAAATTTGGAGAGGGAAGTTCAGAAGTATGCAAGTATGTATCATAATATTGTATATTTAGGTTTTTTGGAATATGACGATTATATTAATTGGTTGTCTAAAATTGATTTTTGTTTGAATTTCCGTAATCCGCTATTGTCGGAAAATAGTAATAATTTTCCTTCAAAAATATTAGAGTATTTTACTTATGGTAAGATTGTGATTTCTACAATTATGTATCCCGAACTAGAGGGCTTGAATTACTTTTATATTTCATATTCAGAAGATGATTTTAATAGGCTTATGGGCGAAATAGAATCACTCTCATATGATAAATTAGTTCGTTATACAAACCATGCAAAAACTCTTGAATTACGATTCTCCAAGAGAGCATGGAAAAATGCATTTCAAAAAATTGAAAATTTTTATTGTTGAAAAATATTATGGAATTAGATGACGATTTACGTCAACTTAAAGTGATAAGTGTAATCCGTTTCCCTTTAATAATTGGTGTTGTTTTTATACATGCTCATTTTACGGAAGTAGATGGAATAAGCATATATCAGACGAGTCTATATCCTAGCTATACATTTGTTTCTATGCTGTTGTCTGACGTTTTGGCGCGGATAGCAGTTCCTTTCTTTTTTTTTATTTCAGGTTTTCTTTTTTTTTATAAAACTAATTTTTCTTTTAACGTGTTCAAGTCTAAATTATCGAAAAGAATTAAAACTCTATTGGTTCCATATCTTTTTTGGAATTTAATAGTTTTGTTGTTCTATTTTTTCTGTCAATACTTTTTTTCTTTATATATATCGAATACTACAAAAATGATAAGTGATTTTAGTTGGATTGATTTCCTTGCTTCTTTTTGGAATATTCATAAAGATTCGAATAGCGAATATCCTATTTGTTTTCAATTGTGGTTTATTCGAGATTTAATAGTAACTATTATATTCACTCCTCTCATTTATTTTTTTGTTAAATATATTTTTAAAATAGGAATAGTCTTGATTGGATTATGCTGGTTCTTTGATTATAAAATTCCAATTTGTGGATTAAATATTGCTGCTATGTTTTTCTTTTCTCTTGGTGCTTATTTTTCAATTCATAAACAGAGTTTTGTAAAAGTAGTAGAATCTAGGTTTATAGGCCTTAGTCTTTTATATTTATTCCTTATTTGTTTGGCTATTTATCTTGGACAAACTACTTATTATGGCTATGTACAAAGATTAACTATTTTAGTTGGAATTTTTTTTCTTCTTACTCTTTTGGTAAGATTGTTACCGGAAATGAAAAAACAAACAGAAAGTTTTTTTGCAGGGGCCGCTTTTTTTATTTATGCTTTTCATGCTATTCCTTTATCTATTGCAATTAAGTATCTTTTAAGTATATGTCCTAAATATGATTTGGTAATTTTAATTCTGTATTTCTTGTGTCCTTTCATTGTTATTGTAGTAGGGCTAGTAATTTATTATCTTATTTATAAAAAAATTCCTCAATTATTATTTCTTGTTTCTGGAGGAAGATAATCAATATTAAATATAACTATCTTTTTAAATTCTCAAATATGATTTTTTATGATTCTGTCTATGTAACTAATATTCCATCATTTTATAAATTGAATCTGTATAATAGAATTGCTAAAAGAAAAGGCATATTCGTCATTTTTACAGGAGAAATAAATGAGGTAAGAAATGATGATTTTTTTAGAGGAGATTTTAATTTTGACTTTATTAATCTATCTGGTAAACAAGTCTATTGTAAAATATGGATTGTTACGCATATTTTAAGGAAGTGCAATTATGGTGAGTTAGTGTTAGGAGGCTGGGATTCTATTATTATGTGGTGGTTGTTATTTGTTTCTCCTAGATCTAAAAATTCTTTAATTGTAGAATCGAGCTATTTAGAATCTAATATTGTTGGAATAAAATGTTTCCTAAAGAAACTCTTTTTACAACGTATTTCAAAGGCTTATGTTCCAGGTAAATCTAATCGTAAATTATTGGAAATATTGAATTTTAGAAGACGAATTATTGAGACACGCGGTGTCGGAATTTTTAATATTATACCTCAGCCATTGTATACAAGAAAAGAAAAAATAAATAAATTTTTATATGTAGGGCGCTTGTCTCCTGAGAAAAATGTAGAAATGTTGGTCATAGTTTTTAATAAACGACCTGATTTGATATTAAATATTGTAGGTTTTGGGCCTTCTGAAGAAGTATTAAAGAGGTTGGCAAAAAAGAATATAGTTTTCCATGGTCCAATAAATAATGAAGATCTACCAAATATATATCAATCGAATGATGTTTTTATTCTTCCATCTTTATCAGAAACTTGGGGATTGGTAGTAGAAGAAGCACTAAATAATGGGTTACCAGTAATTGTTAGTAATAAAGTGGGTTGTGCAGAAGAAATTGTGAATGAAAATAATGGAATTGTGTTCTCATTAGACTCAGATACTGGATTGCTTAATGCTATAGACCATATAAGAGATGTATCATATTATAATTCGTTAAGATGTTATATTGCCTCTTATAATTTTAATTCTATTGCAGAAAATCAAGTCACTTGTTATTTATAATATGCCTATTTTATTTCAGATAAATGTAGTAGCTAATTCAGGTTCTACTGGACGTATAGTAGAAGGAATTGCTGAAAAAGTTATGGAGTCAGGATGGGAATGTTACACTGCTTTTGGGCGTTGGGCAAATGTCAGTAAAACCCATTTATATAGAATTGGCAATATTTGGGAAATATATTCTCACTATCTTCAATCTCGCCTATTAGATTCACATGGTTTAGGATCTAAAAATGCTACACGGGCATTAATCGCTCAGATAGATATAATAAAGCCTGATTTGATACATTTGCACAATTTGCACGGCTATTATATAAATTATCCTATTCTGTTTAATTTTTTGTCAAAATTAAACATTCCAATTGTTTGGACATTGCATGATTGTTGGGCATATACTGGTCATTGTGTTCATTATACAAGTGTAAATTGTTCAAAATGGAAAGTCGAATGCTTTAATTGTCCTAATTTATTGGATTATCCGAGTTCTTTATTTTGTGATAATTCAAATAGAAATTTTAATTTAAAAAAAGATGCTTTCAATTCTATTGAGAAACTTACAATTGTTACTGTTTCAAAATGGTTAGCTGGTGAAGTGAAGCAATCATTTTTAAAAAAATATCCAGTACGGGTGATTCATAATGGAGTAGATGTTGTGACTTTTGCTCCTGTTCAGACCCAAATTAAATTGAAATATGGGATAAAAGATAAATTTGTCATTTTAGGTGTGGCAACTGTGTGGAATCAGCGTAAAGGATTGGCTGATTTTATAGAATTATCTAAGTATCTTTTGTATGATGAAATAATTTTATTAGTCGGTTTAAATAGCAGACAGATAGCCGATTTACCAGATAATATTATAGGAATAAAAAATACTGAGAATATGCATGAACTTGTAGAGTTATATTCTTGTGCAGATTTATTTGTAAACTTTTCGGTAGAAGAAACTTTTGGATTAACTACTGCCGAAAGTTTAGCTTGTGGGACACCTGTATTAGTCTATAATTCTACTGCTTGTTCTGAGATTGTTACTAAAGAGATTGGGTTCATTATTGCTCCACATGATATCAAAGAGGCTTCTGAGGTGGTAAAACGTATTAAAACTATAGGAAAAAAAAATTATACTGCAGCTTGTCGTTCGTATGCTTTCAAGAATTTTAAGAAAGAGGAAAAGTATAAAGAATATGTAGATTTATATAATGAACTTTTATAGGCAATGATAATTTCTATTATTACTGTTACATTTAATAGCAGTAAAACCCTTCGTGATACAATTCGCTCTGTTTTATCCCAATCTTTTTTGGACATAGAGTATATAATAGTTGATGGCTTATCTAATGATAAAACTGTTGATATTATAAAAGAATATGAACCTTTATTTCAAGGACGTTTGAAATGGATTAGTGAAACGGATAATGGACTATATGATGCTATGAATAAAGGTATTCGAATGGCGACAGGGGATATTGTTGGCATTATTAATTCGGATGATTTTTATCACAGAGAAGATATTATAGAAAAGGTTGTGGAAGTATTCAAAACAAGTACAGTACAGGCCGTTTATGGTGATGTGCGTTTTGTTAGATCCAATAATTTAGATAAAACAGTTCGATATTATTCTTCTAAATATTTTTTTTCTAGCTTATTTCGATATGGATTTATGCCAGCACATCCGACTTTTTTTACTTATCGACATTATTTTAAAGAATTTGGTTTTTATAAGACAGATTATAAAATTGCAGCAGATTATGAATTACTAATTCGCTTTCTATATATACATCATTTAAAAAGTAGATATTTAGCATTGGATTTTATGAAAATGCGTATGGGGGGGGCAAGTACAGCTTCGGTGAAAAGTAATATGTTACTTAATAAAGAAATAGTAAGGGCGTGCAAAGAAAATGGTATTTGGACTTGTCGGGGAATGATTTTTTTGAAATATATTATAAAAATATTTGGTTTTATTTTTACGAGGAATAAATAAAGATATGAATGTACTTATAACTGGTATACATGGGTTTATTGGTTCTAATTTAGTTGTATTTTTAGAAAAGTATTATACTCTTTATGGATTAGATGTTATTTCATCAGATAAAAAAGGAGTTCTACAGATCTTTTCTTGGAAAGATATCGAACCCACATCTTTTCCTTTTCAAACTCTTCCCCAATTCGATGCCATTATTCATCTTGCCGGAAAGGCCCATGATACGAAAAACCAATCAGCCGCTCAGTCCTATTTTGACATCAATACCGGTCTGACTCAAAAGATATTCGACTTCTTTTTGGAGTCTTCTGCCAAGAAATTCATTTTCTTTAGTTCGGTGAAAGCTGCTGCCGATAGTGTAGTAGGAGACGTGCTTACTGAGGACGTGATTCCTACTCCGGTTGGTCCTTATGGGGAGAGTAAGATTAAGGCGGAAGAATATATAAAAAATCATTTTATGTTTCCAACTGCTTCTATTAGTGAAGATCGGTCTTTGCGGTTGGAGAAAGAGAAGGGGAGGATACCCAAGAATAAACAGGTGTATATTCTTCGTCCCTGCATGATTCACGGACCGGGAAATAAAGGGAATCTGAATTTATTATATAATGTAGTGAAAAAAGGAATCCCTTGGCCTCTTGGCGATTTTGATAATCGTCGTTCGTTTACTTCAATCGATAACCTTTGTTATGTGATTGAGGGGCTTTTGAATCAGGATGTGCCTACGGGCATCTACCATATGGGAGATGATGAAGCTCTTTCAACGAATGAACTGATTGGCATCATGTGTGAAGCAATGGGAAAAAAAACGCATATCTGGAAGATGAACAAAAGGGTTATGGAAGGATGTGCCGGCCTGGGTACTTTGATGCATTTACCTTTGAATACGGAAAGACTTCGTAAACTGACGGAAAATTATGTGGTAAGCAACGCTAAGATCAAGGCCGCTTTGGGCATTGATAAATTACCTGTAACGGCTAAAGAAGGATTGATGAAGACCATTCGTTCATTTGAAGAAACTAAATAACTTATGTACTATCTAATAATCTTAGTTCTGCTATTCCTGGCAGAACTTTTTTATTTCCGTATTGCGGATAAGTGTAACATTATCGATAAGCCTAACGAACGTAGTTCACATACCCGGATTACACTGCGTGGTGGAGGGATCATCTTTTATTTTGGGGCGTTGGCTTATTTTCTCACAAACCACTTTGAATATCCATGGTTTATGCTGGCTTTGAGTCTGATAACCTTTATCAGTTTTATAGATGACATCCGTTCTACTTCGCAAGGACTTCGTCTGGTCTTTCATTTTACGGCAATGGCTTTGATGTTTTATCAATGGGGGCTGTTTAGCTTGCCTTGGTGGACGATCCTTGTTGCCCTGATCATTTGTACTGGGATTATCAATGCTTACAACTTTATGGATGGCATTAATGGCATAACAGGCGGATATTCATTGATCATTCTGATAGCATTGGCCTACATAAATAGGATATATGTCCCATTTGTTGAACCGGACCTTATTTATACTATGCTTTGCGCAGTATTGGTCTTTAATTTTTTTAATTTCCGCAAACGAGCGAGATGTTTTGCCGGTGATGTCGGTTCGGTCAGTATAGCTTTTGTAATCCTGTTCCTGATCGGAAGTTTAATTATCAAAACAGAGAATTTTGGCTGGCTTATATTGCTTGCTGTATATGGAGTAGATAGTGTGTTGACGATCGTTCATCGATTGATGCTTCACGAAAATATTGGTTTGCCTCACCGGAAACATTTATATCAGATAATGGCTAATGAACTGGGAATACCGCACGTAGTAGTATCGTTGGTGTATATGATTGCGCAAATTATAATTATCATCGGATATTTATATTTCCAAAATTATGGTTATTGGTATTTATTGGGCTGTATCCTCTTGCTGAGTGGAATATATATTGTTTTTATGCACAAATATTTTCACTTGCATCTTTTATCTAAAAGATAATTATTGTATCTGTAATAATTTTAGTTATGACCGTTATTAATTCCTTCTAAAAACTATAACTAGCTTTTGGGGGTTCTATAAGCAAAAAAATAAGGATGCATTAATGCATCCTTATTTTTTTGCTTCGTTTATGGTGTCTTTTATATACGATATATCCCGAAATGAGGATTAACGTTAGCAGAAGTCCGGAAATAAAAACGAATAGATCTGAAAAAACACCTAAGAACGGAGAATAACAACGACCGACATGAAGTTCCAAACAGAAATTCCATAACGACATGGGTTGCTGTTTTATAAGGTCCGGCATTGCCGGTAATACTAAATTGTTCTCTTTATTGCGTGCTCCGTTGTCGTATTCGAAGATTACTTCACGGGTAACTAAATCGTCAGTAAATCCGTTGACGAGACTGCCGCCGAGTGGTCGTCCGTGAACGGCTGCAGGAGGTTGTCCCGTATAATAATCGAGGACGGTGCCGGTGGAAGGATTCCAGACGAAGAGGCCACTGAAAGATCCGATCAGCCATTCGTCCGGACTTTGGAGATGAAATACATTTACTCCCATAGGGCTTACCGGTGGAGTTTGTTTTAACTTAACTGGTGGAAGTTGTAAATCGTTTATCCGGTAGAATCCCATTGACGAAGATAACAGCCAGACATTCCGGGATGCGTCCCAACGAATACTGCGAAGCTTGTCGTGCCAGGGATTATCCGAATCGAGTGTACTCCCAGGGACAGGCCGGGTATTGACCAGAACAAAAGGTATCATTAATGGAGGGCGCAGACACATGCCTGTGACAGATAGCAATAGGGTCAGTCCGATCAACCATGTACCCAATTTATTGTGCCAGTTCAGTGAAGTTTTCAGAGCCTTTGCCTGTGTCTTGACAGGAAGTCTTTTTCTGTGTCTCCGGCGAATGAATGGGGGAAGAAGGGTGTATATGATTCCTGTAGCACTGAGAACGATTAATACTACTCCCAGAAAATCGACTGCCAGTTTGCCAGGGGTACCGAATAACTCTCCGCTATGCAGTAGCCAGATGGTCCGGAACAAAGAGGTATTGGGTGAATAGTTTTCCGGTGTTTTCAATTCTGTTTTCCGGAATTCGTCATAAGGAGAAACACCCGTATAAAGATAAGAGCGTGTCAATATGACTAAGGTATCCCCACGTTGAGTGATATCTGAGATTCGTTCGTCATTGCCGGCTATCGGATATTCTTTCCAACTGTCATGGTTCAGGAGATAGATAGAATATAATCCGGCACACCAGATATCGTTATTGGCTACACGGACGATATTACTTATTTTACGATTGTCGATTCCTTCGGCCAGACCTCGGTTGAAATCGGCAAATGTAGCAAAGCGGGAGTCTGTTTTCCAGACTCCTGCATTACCATATGCCAGAATTTTCCCATCGGGTAGGCGTAGTGTTCCCTTTATGATTCCATTATTCCAATTTTTGTAGTGATAGCTTTCCGGCATCCAGTTTCTGCTGACTTCAGCTTTTGAAAAGAGTGTACGATGATTGAGTACAATACCGGAAAAGCAGAACATCAGGATAAAAAAGCTAAAGAATAAACCTACCCATTTATGGTATTTCTTCCAGAAATTTTTCATTAGAGATTTTTGCTTAGTTTAAATTTGTACTGCCATCCGGCTGAATGGCATATTCAAATGAATAAATACCGCTTTTGCCTTCGTCATCATAAAAACTCTTGGCTTTCAACTTGGCATATTTCCCACTGGCTGTGCGAACGATAAATACGTAATCGCTTGGGGTGTAAGTGGGAGGAGGGCCGGCAAAAGTGATTGCTTTACAGAGAACCTCATTAGCGGTGGACTCCATGGTAGGAGGAGGGAAACCTGTGCCGGGAGCAGTGATGGTATAGGCTGCGTCGACAGTAAATGTTCCCTGCGGAACTGTCGTACAGGCTGCCAAATCTTTAATGTTAGTGAGTAATGCTCCACCTTTTCCTTTGCCGGATGCACCGCTGTTGGTGCGCACATTGTAACGATTGAATGCGATGTCCCAGTCTGTATTTTCGGCATGGGATTCTTCACTGACGCTTACTTCTTTTCCTTTTTCAAGTGAATAATAGATCCAGTCGTTTCCGTATGCTGTTTTCCGACTCAGGCTTACTTGTTTTACCGGCAACGCGTTTTCTCCTTGTGAAGGGTTGTCGGGACTATTGTTGTCTGAGCAAGCGGTGATGATAAACGCTGAAAGTACGCCAAATAATAGAATGGCGAATCTGAATTTGTTTTTGTTGTTCATTATTGTTTTAGTTTAATTAAAGTGTATAATTACATGCGATAAAATAGTTTCTTCCCGGTGAAGTGGAAGTATTGAAAGTCACTCGATCTGAAGTATAATCGAACAAATTGGTTATTCCTGCTGTGATTCTCAGATTCTGCATGATATATTGAGATACTGTCAGATCCCAAAGACAATAAGGGTTTACTTTAGCCTGATAGTAGGCTTCTACCTTCTTTCCGTCTATTTCCAGTTCATCCAACACATCGAATTTCTTTTTCCCCATAATATTGCCGGACAGGTTGACAACGGTGACATAGCGTGGGATGCGTGTGTTATACTCAGCACGAATATTACCGGAATGTGGACTGGAAGAGCTCAACCGGACTCCATCCGCATCTTTGCTTGTGTACAGATAATTGTATGCTCCATGCACATTGATATGTCTGTTTATTTGTATTTTGCACATGGTCTCTACTCCTGCCAGGCGACTTTTTCCTATATTGACATAATGGAGTTCCGTTTGGTCATTGCTCCACATTCCTTCTATTTTGTTTCGGAACCAGTTGCTATAAACGTTGGCATTGATATTGATCCAACTGTTCACATATTCTCCCGAAAGAGAGATATAATTGTTGGTTTCGGGTTTCAGTTTACTGTTGCCATATATCCAGAACATGCCCAGATGGTCCCAGTTCATGTACAACTCTTTAATGCTGGGTGAACGGTAGCCGCGTGCATAGTTAAAGCGGACAGTGAATGGAAAGATCTTATACATCACGGAAGCTTTGGGAGTGAGGTTGGTACCGTATTTCTCGTGATAGTCGCAGCGGAGTCCCGCTATTACGGAGAATTGCTTGTTGATGCTCCAGTCATCCTGGAGGAAGGCGGTGGCATACCATTGGCTTTTGTTTTCTTTCACACCGGTTTCAAATTTATCACTGAATAATGATTCTCTGTAATATTCCAATCCTCCCGTAATGGTCTGTTTATCGAGCGCCGTAGTGCTATATATGATACGGGGCTGGATAATATTGTTTTTATATTCGAGACGACGACCGCTCTTCAGTTCGTATTTATCATATCGGTTGTAGTGATCGGTATGAACAGAGGCTACCAAAGAGGATTTGTCGGAAATCGTGTAATCTATGCTTCCGCCATAGGTATAGTCCTCTGATTTCTCGAATATATTATCTGCTTGAAAATCATATTTGTTCAGCATATAATAGCTTCCCTTTAACTGGACTTTGAGCCGTTTGCTGAAACGATAGTCCATTTTATGGGCTACTTGTACGTCTTCGTATCCCGATATACTGGTCGGGGTTTTACTGAGTTCTTCGGTAATTGTGGTGTTATAGGCCGGAAAATATTTCACGAGAGGTTTTTTATCGAATAATTGGTATCCATCGAAACTTTTGTAAAGTACGTCGGTGTTCATGGTGAACTTGCCCAGGTTCAATCCAAGAGACAGATTGGTGTTCAGATTGGGTTTATCCAGATGAATCCGATATTTGTATTGCGAATGATCTTTGGGAGTATCTTTATAGTTTTGCTGGTTTCTTCCTGCATAGCGTATGCCTGCGGAAGCCTCGAATTTCTTTTTGGCTTTACGCGTAATGATGTTGATAACTCCGCCCATCGCTTGAGAACCATAGAGGGCCGAAGAAGCTCCTTTGACTATTTCGATATGGTCGATATTATAAAGATTGATTCGCGAATAGTCGATGTTGCCACCGTTTTCGCCCGCTATACGTTCGCCGTCTATCAGGAAAAGGATGTGTTTGGAACCTAATCCCTGTATATCGATGCTGGTTCCATAGCCAACCTCCTGAAAGTTAAGTCCGGGAACCTCTTGAGTCAGAAGGTCCTGAATGTTACCGGTTCCTCTTTCTTCTATTTGCTTAGAGGTGATTATCTGAGTGATGACCGGTGTGTTCTTAATCTTCTTTTCTGTTCGGGTTGCCGTAACCACAATTTGTTCAAGATTGAAAGGATCATCGTTCATATAAGAGACTGTGTCCTGTTCTTGCCGTACATTCTGTGCTGCTAAAGGAAGTGTTCCTATAAGAGTAAGTAGTAATGCTAATTTTACTTTCATCATAATCTTTGTTTTTGAGACAGCAAAGATAGAGGGTCCTTAAAGAGTGTGAAATACCCAAAAGTAGGTAAAAGACGGATGCCGGTTGGTACTAATTCCATTAAAATTATTAGTTCAACTTCCGAATGGCTTTTCACACCTTGCATATCGGAGGGATTCTGTGACTTCTCTTAAAGAATTTGCAGGAGATGGTGTAAGGAGTGGAATAAAAATCGTATTTTTGCAACCAACTTTTTTAAAATAACCGGTTATGGATACCATTCAGATAAAAGATAAACTATTCACTGTTTCTATCAGGGAACAAGAGATTCAGAAAGAAGTGATTCGCGTGGCGAACGAAATTAATCGTGATTTGGCAGGTAAGAACCCGTTGTTCCTCAGTGTGTTGAATGGCTCGTTTATGTTTACTGCCGACTTGCTGAAACACATTACGATCCCTTGCGAGATCTCTTTTGTGAAGCTGGCTTCTTATCAGGGAGTATCATCTACCGGTTCCATTAAAGAAGTGATCGGTATTAATGAAGACATAGCGGGACGTACGATCGTTATTGTAGAAGATATTGTGGATACGGGACTGACTATGCAGCGTCTGCTGGAAACATTGGGAACACGCGGGCCAAAAGAAATTCATATTGCTTCGTTGCTGGTGAAACCGGATAAACTGAAGGTGGACTTGAATATTGAATATGTGGCAATGAATATTCCCAATGATTTCATTGTAGGATATGGTCTCGATTATGATGGTTTCGGCCGTAACTATCCGGATATTTATACAGTTGTAGACTAACATAAAATAATAGGTATACCAGTAATGGTAAAATGTAGAATTATAAATTAACAAGATGCTGAACATTGTAATTTTCGGTGCTCCCGGTTCAGGAAAGGGAACACAAAGCGAACGTATTGTTGAGAAATACGGAATTAATCACATTTCAACAGGAGATGTATTGCGTGCAGAAATTAAAAACGGCACAGAACTGGGTAAAACAGCTAAAGGCTACATTGATCAGGGACAGTTGATTCCGGATGAATTGATGGTAGACATTCTGGCAAGTGTGTTTGATAGTTTCAAAGATAGCAAAGGGGTTATTTTTGACGGTTTCCCAAGAACTATTCCACAGGCTGAGGCGTTGAAAGTGATGTTGAAAGAACGTGGTCAGGACATCTCTGTGATGTTGGATCTGGATGTTCCGGAAGAAGAACTGATGACTCGTCTGATTAAACGTGGTAAGGAATCGGGCCGTGCAGATGATAATGAAGAGACCATCAAAAAACGTTTGGTTGTATATAATACACAGACTTCACCGTTGAAAGAATATTATAAAGGCGAAGGCAAATACCAGCATATCAATGGTCTTGGAACCATGGAAGGTATCTTCGAAGATATTTGTAAAGCGGTAGATACATTATAATTATAAAATATGTGTGCTGATATGCTCCATGCGCTATTTATAGCCAATGGACATATTGGCACATGATTACATCGAAAAAATAATTGGTTATGGCTGAATCGAATTTTGTTGATTACGTAAAGATATACTGCCGCTCGGGTAAAGGCGGAAGAGGCTCTACGCACATGAGGCGAGAAAAATATACTCCTAACGGTGGACCTGATGGAGGAGATGGCGGAAGAGGAGGCCATGTTATCCTGCGTGGTAACCGGAATTACTGGACATTGCTTCACTTGAGATATGATCGTCATGCAATGGCTGGTCATGGGGAGTCGGGCAGTAAGAACCGTAGTTTCGGTAAAGACGGAGCGGATAAGATTATTGAAGTTCCCTGTGGTACGGTGGTTTACAATGCCGAAACAGGTGAATATGTATGTGATGTAACAGAACACGGACAAGAGGTCATTCTCTTAAAAGGCGGACGTGGCGGATTGGGAAACTGGCACTTCAAGACGGCTACCCGTCAGGCTCCCCGTTTTGCCCAGCCGGGCGAACCGATGCAGGAGATGACTGTAATCCTTGAATTGAAATTGCTGGCTGATGTAGGTCTGGTAGGTTTCCCAAATGCAGGTAAGTCTACCTTGTTATCTGCTATTTCTGCTGCAAAACCAAAGATTGCCGATTATCCGTTTACAACATTGGAGCCTAACCTGGGTATTGTATCTTATCGTGACGGACAGTCGTTTGTAATGGCTGATATTCCGGGAATTATCGAAGGTGCCAGTGAAGGTAAGGGATTGGGATTGCGTTTCTTGCGTCACATTGAGCGCAACTCTTTGTTACTTTTCATGATACCGGCGGATAGCGATGATATCCGTAAAGATTATGAAGTGCTGCTAAACGAACTGAAAACATTTAATCCTGAAATGCTGGATAAACAACGGGTACTTGCCATCACTAAGAGTGATATGCTGGATCAGGAGTTGATGGATGAAATAGAACCGACATTGCCGGAGGGAATTCCTCATGTATTCATTTCATCTGTATCCGGTTTGGGCATTTCGGTGCTGAAGGACATTTTATGGACGGAGTTGAATAAGGAAAGCAATAAAATAGAAGCTATTGTGCATCGTCCGAAGGATGTCAGCCGATTGCAGCAGGAACTCAAAGATATGGGTGAGGATGAAGAACTCGACTATGAATATGAGGATGATGGTGAAGAGGACGATTTGGATTACGAATACGAAGAAGAGGATTGGGAAGATAAATGATTTCACTCACTGACGATAGAAAAATGTTGGGGTATGGGCTGTTGGGCGCATACCCCAACATTTCTCATTTTGTAACGACCCGTCACGGCGGTTATAGTGAGGGGGCGTATGCTTCTTTTAATTGTTCACCTTTTTCGGGAGATGAACTTGAAAGGGTAGAGAAGAATCAGACGTTGTTGTTTCAATCACTATCGCAAGCTCCTAGGCATTTGATTATTCCTTTTCAGACACACGGAACGAAAATACTTCCGGTCGATGAAAAATTTCTTGGAGCTTCTGGGCAGCAGCAACAGGAAATGCTAAACGGGATTGATGCGTTGATTACCACTGAGCCGGGATGCTGCATTTGTATTTCCACGGCAGACTGTATTCCGGTATTGTTGTATGATAGAGTACATCATGCTGTAGCGGCTGTGCATGCCGGGTGGAGGGGGACAGTGGAGTATATTGTTGGACATACGCTTGAGAAGATGCGGGCTGTTTTTGGAACGGAAGGACAAGATGTAATCGCATGTATCGGTCCGGGTATCTCTCTGCAATCATTCGAGGTGGGGGATGAAGTTTATGAAGCTTTTCGTTTGAATGGTTTTGATATGTCGCGTATCTCTTTCAGGCATTCGGTTACACATAAGTACCATATTGACTTATGGGAAGCCAACCGGCAACAGCTTTTGGATTTTGGAGTACCGGGAGTACAAATTGAAATAGCGGATATTTGTACTTACATCCGGCATGAGGATTTCTTTTCAGCGCGAAGATTGGGCATAAAGTCCGGACGTATTTTGTCGGGCATTATGATAAATAGCTGATAGATAAAATTTTGATTTATTATGTATACCATTATTGTATCGAAAGAGTTAAAAGAAGCATGTCCTGTTTTTGCAGGGGCTGCTATATATGCTGAAGTGAAAAACACTTCTTATTGTGAAGGGCTTTGGGAGGAGATTCAATCTTTCACAGAAATGCTCACTGCAACAACCCGGTTGGAAGATATTAAGAAACAACCTGTGATAGCTGCCACACGTGAAGCCTACAAACGCTGCGGGAAAGATCCCGGGAGATATCGGCCGTCGGCCGAAGCGTTACGTCGCAGATTGATGCGGGGGATTGCTTTGTATCAGATTGATACTTTGGTCGATTTGATTAATCTGGTTTCTCTCCGGACCGGACATTCGATAGGTGGTTTTGATGCTGATAAGATAGCGGGCACTGGTCTGGAACTGGGGATCGGTAAGATCAATGAGCCTTTCGAAGGGATCGGGCGTGGTGTGCTGAATATCGAAGGGCTGCCGGTGTACCGGGATGCTGTGGGGGGAATAGGGACTCCGACCAGTGATAACGAACGGACAAAGATGGGGCTGGAAACAACACATATATTGGCTATCGTTAATGGCTATAATGGTAAAGAAGGACTGCAGGAAGCTGCCGAAATGATACAAACTTTATTGAAAAAATACGCTGACTCGGACGGAGGAACAATTACTTACTTTGAATAACGAATATCCCCATGAAAAACATATTCACTTTACTGATTTTATCCGTATGCTTTTTGTGTGCCAACATATCGGGCAGGGCACAGAACAAATTTTCGGATATGGAGGTCAATCATGTCCGGGTGGCTACACCGGGACTTTTTTCCAAGGAGAATTGTGTCATGCTGGATCTGAAGTCCCTGTCACGGAATTACTCTTTCCCTTTGCTGGGAGGCAAAGTCATTTCGGGCTATGGAACACGTGGAGGCCATAGCGGTGACGACATAAAAACTTGTGCCCGCGATACGATTCGTGCAGCTTTTGACGGGGTGGTACGTATGGCTAAACCTTATGGTGCGTATGGCAATGTGATTGTGATACGACATCCCAATGGGCTGGAGACGGTATACAGTCATAATGTGAAGAATCTGGTAAAGAGTGGGGATGTGGTGAAAGCCGGAATGGCTATTGGCTTGACCGGACGTACCGGACGGGCTACTACCGAGCATCTGCATTTTGAGACGCGGATTAACGGACAACACTTTAATCCCGGTCTTATTTTTGATATGAAGAAGGGAACCTTGCGTACTGATTATTTGCAATGTACGAAGAAAGGTAAGGGAATTGTTGTTAAAGCTTTGAAAAGCGAAAAAGTCCTTCCTAAATATAAAACTCTTTCGCCTTTCCTATATGAGCTGCCCGGGATTAAAAAACCGGTATGGAATATACCAGCCCTAGCGAGATCCGCTGCGTATTCGGGTCTATAGCATCTAAATTGCGGGCGGGTTTCAATAGTTTATTTCGTTTGTATTGATAGTGCAAGAAGATCAATAGTTCGCTGTTCCTCATTGGATAGTATTCCACACAAACTTGTCCGCACCATGTCCGGCGATAGGTACCTTTTTCAAAGATACCGTTAGCTTTATAAATTTTTCCGGATTCGTAAATACCTTTCAGGTAAGCATTCCAATTAGGGTGGAAGCGGTAGTCTACATTGGCAATCGTGGTGAAATACTCGGTATGTTGGGCTGTCTGCGGGTCTTCCAAGTCTATGCGAGGTAAGGCGCTGATAATGCCTTTATTATCGATTCCTTGTCGGGAGTACATGAAATCCATATAAGCGATCCATGGACCTTTTTCGTAAACATTGCCTGCGGTAAGATACATTATATTTCTTCCTTTGGCCTGCTGTCCCCATGAAGCGGCGTATCTCAACTGAATGGCTTTGTCCAGATAATAACTGTTCCAGTTAATGGTCGATATCAGAGGTACTTTGGTAGCTTCGACATCTGTCGGTAGGCCGTGAAGGTAAGTGTCTGCGTCTCCACCGTTACGGTTGTTGACTATCTGAAAATTGAGTTCTTGAGTCGGAGTCACATTCCAAGTGGCAGATACTCCCGCCAGAAAGCAGTTTACATAATTATTAAACTCGCTGAATTCACGTACTTTAATCGGATTGACATAGTACTCATAGCCTCCCAGCATAAGAAATTGCTTTCCGGCCGTGATGGAAAAACGATCGGAAAGGTGATAGGTCAGATAAGCATACTCTACGGAAGAGGACAGATTATCCAGAGCAAAGGGGTTGCTGTATTTATTAAAAGATTGCCGGAAATGGTAAGAGAACTTCCGGTTGATATTTCCTATGATTTCCAGCTTAAACCGGTTTAACTTGAAAGCAACTTCATCTAACTCATTTTCAGTAAAAGAGGCAGCACATGAAGTATATAATTGGAGATTCATGTGAGCGGAAAATCCTTTGTTCTCTTTTCCGGTGATGCGTTCGATCACAGAGGGGATAGAGTCTTTGGGGGAAATAATTGGTTGTTGTTGAGCTGCAACAGTGCTCATGGTAAACAAGGTTACCAAAAGGAAGACGTGTCTTTTCATATTTGTGAAATCTCTTAGGGTTAATAAAGTGATGCAAAAATAATAAAAAAACGTCTTCCTTTCGGTTATTCTAGGGTAAAACTGTTTGTTTCTCCTTTACCTTCTTTTTCTATCAGTCTACAAATTTCAGGCAAACAGGTTTATCTACTTTTATATCTTTCTTGATATCAGTTAATAATCCGGTAGCCTGATCTCTTTCAAATATTTGAATGACATTGGTGTCGCGGCAAGCTACCAATAAGTATTTGCCGTTGGGAGTGATGATAAAGTTGCGTGGATGGATTCCCGTTAACTGATAACCTACCTTGGTTAGGGTACCGTTGGTCTCATCAACTTTAAAGATAGCCACTCCGTCTGCTTTCAAGCGGTTGCTGGCATAGAGATATTTTCCGTCCGGGCTAAGGTGGATGTCACCGCTTCCCTGTGCGTTTACAGTGTCAGCCGCAACAGTTTGAATTTCGTCCAACATTCCGTCAGCATATCGAAAAGCGATTACCGTCCCTCCGATTTCATTAATAAGGTAGGCAAACTTACCGTCTGAATTGAATATCAGATGCCGGGGGCCGGAACCGGGAGCAACTTTAAAAGCTTCCGGGGTACCTTTTGTGAGGAATTTCTCTTTGTTATCGGCATTGGCATTAGGGTTGATATTGAATTTATGTATCTGATCGGTACCTAAGTCGTCTGCCAGTAAGTATTTACCGTCGGGGGTAATACGTACACAGTGTAGGTGAGGCATCGTCTGCCGTTCTTTGTCCGGACCGGAACCTTTAAATTCGATTACGTCTGAGGCGGGTAGCAATGCTCCGTCTTGTCCGATAGGAAAGACGGTAATACTTCCACCGCTATAATTGGCTGTGACGATGTTCTTTCCGTTGGTGGTCAGATAGCACGGATCGGCTCCCATTGTTTTTTGTGTATTCAATAAGTGTAGAGTTCCTTTTTCTTTGTCGAAGGCAAAGGCGCTGACTGCGGCCTGGTCTTTGCTAAATTCATTGACGGAGTAGACAAACTTTCCGTCCGCTGATGGAATGAGGTATGAAGGGTTTGCTACTTCCGCATCACTCAGTGGGAGCGATTCTCCGGTTTCTTCGTTGAATCGGAAAGTGTAGATGCCTTTGCTGTTGCCGGAAGTGTAAGTTCCGACCAGCATTGTTAATTCACTGTCAGTGGTTGACGGATCTGTCGGCTGAGCTGTTGTCTTTTTGGGGGAACAACTGGCTACAATCATACCGGCAGCACAGATACTAATGATTTTCTTGACCATAATGAATAGATGTTGTTTTAAGATTTTGTTGGTTGTCTTTGTTACATTTTGAAAATACAAAGTTAGTATAATCTCTTGTGTTTCTTTCCGGAATGAATAAAATATCTAAAATCCACCCTCTTTTTCTTTCTATATGACGAATATTATCTATCTTTGCACCTACATAAGTGGTTACCACTTCCTCATTTCAAAAGGGGTTGACTGGTTTTGACAGCGGGCAGAAATGGTGGGTAAGCATGCAGTGCGTCGGTGATTTGCACTTTAATCTCAGTTATCAAAATTTTATCTGGCGAAACTAATTACGCTCTTGCTGCTTAATCGAATCACAGTAGATTAGCTTAATCCAGGCACTAGGTGCCAGGACGAGACATCACTCGGAAGCTGTTGCTCCGAAGCATTCCGGTTCAGTGGTGCAGTTACATCGGGGATAGTCAAAGGCGGCCTCGCACTTTTGATGAAACTTTAGAGGATAAGGCAGGAATTGATGGCTTTGGTTCTGTTCCTGCACGAAAATTTAGGCAAAGATAAGCATGTAGAAAGCTTATGATTTCCTCGTTTGGACGAGGGTTCGAATCCCTCCAGCTCCACTTTATGACAAAAAGGTCCTCCTGAACTTATAAATTCAGGGGGACTTTTTGGGTTAATAAGATCCCAATTGTCCGGGTTATAAAGTTCTTCTCTAACGTAAGTTGTTGAAATATATTGGATTAACTTCATTTTATCCCCAATTATTTGTCCGGGTAGTTTATTTTGTTTTTTAAAATAAACACTCTACATTTGGCTCCAGAGTAATTTGTCATAGAGAATCGACAAATGAAAAACAATCTGATTCCAAGTCTGGTTAAGGAAATTATTGTCTGCCCATATTTGTTCCTAATTCATATTCTGGCAAATCCCCTGTTAATCTGTCTTTTTTTTATTAGAAACCATATTTGGAAAACAAATTGAATATTATCCCGTTCTAATGTAGATCAGATTGATTTTTTATGTAAGTCACCTCTCTCAATGTCTTGTTACTAATAAATAAACTATGTGAACATCTCATTGCTGTTATTTTGTTAATATCCACTACGATAACTGAGAGGGATTTAAGGCGTGTAGGAGCGCTACAAATCCGATCACCTCCTTACGTGACGTGAAGAAGGTAGTATTTCTTTTTCCCCCCCCTCGCTACCTCTTGTTTGATTCTTGCTTTTTATAAACTACTCCATTTAAATTATAACAAACAAATAGAATGAAATATATTATATACTTCATGATGATGTTGTATGGTTCATTATGTCATGCCATCGTTTGCAAACACATTGTAGAAAGAAGTGAAACGAATACTCGTAAAGTGTATCAGATCCAAAGGGATGCTCTGGGTTATATGTGGTTTATGAACCATGCCGGAATCAGTCGGTTTGATGGGACCAAGCTAAAACACTATGAACTGCCGGCCGAAGGGCGAACCATGGATTATTATATGGGCAATTGCCGGTTGCTTACAGATAATCGGAATGGGTTGTGGGTAGTCACCCGTAATGGATATTTATGGATGTACAATCCATCATTGGATAAATTCGAATGCAGGAATCATCTGGTTATTCCGAATGATGTTTTCCTTCATTTTCTCTGCGTAGATAACAGTAGTCATATCTGGTTTTCTGTCGGAAACCGGTTGATAGCCTATCAAATACTATCCAATACTTTTCATCGGGTGGATCATAGCCTGGCAACGATTTCCTGTATGGTAGAGGTGGCTCCGGGAGAGTATTTTGTAGGTTCGGATGAAGGGCTGTTCGGAATTACAATAAAGAATTATGCCGTCGACAGGCAAACCGGAGAATTGTCCGGTAAAAGATGTAGCCGGATACATGAAATACTTTTTCATCCTTATACCCAAAGATTGGTTGTGTTTGATTATTCGGAAGGATTAGGGGTATGGGATGTGAAGTCGGAGCAATTGGTTGGTACTTGGAACCGATTGTTGAATAGTCGGGTTAGTGGTCTGAGGATATGGGATGACCGGACTGTTTTGGTAGCTACAGATGGTGAGGGATTATTTCGTATGGATATCGTTAATCCGGATATTACATCTTTTATACAAACTGATTTTGAGAATGATAATTCAATTCGTACCAACCGGATTGCTGACGTGTTTGTAGATGATCAGAAACTTATCTGGGTGGCGGATTATCCGGAAGGCGTATCAATGATCGATGTGGAATCTCCTGATGATTATAAATGGTACAGGGCACGGTCCGGGGACAGTCATTCACTGACCAACAATCGGGTAAATGCGGTTCTGCATGATTCGGATGGGGATGTCTGGTTTGCAACGGATCACGGTATTAGTTGTTTTCATCCGTCGACAGGCTTATGGAACCGGATTGTTACGCCTCTTCCTTGTCAGATGTATACTGCATTGTGTGAAGTAAAGCCGGGAGAGATATGTGCCGGGAACTATGTACACGGTTTGTTCTTCATCCGAAAGCAAAGTAATTATTCGGTTACACCGTATGTACGTATTTCGGGAGTAAACGCATTATGTCGTAAGGATAAAGACGGTTTTTGGATTGGAACGGATGAAGGGGTGTTTTTTTATTGTCCGGAAAACAATAGTATCGTGGAGGTAAAACGCTTGTCCGGTTTACACATTCATGCTTTGCATCAGTCCGATGATTGCCTTTATATTGGGACTGAAGGAAACGGATTAATGGTCTATCATCCGGAGCATGAGCAGATGGATACGGTTGCTGCTTTAGGAACCGGTAATGTATATGCTGTTTGGTCGGATGATAGCAGGCGGTTAATGGGAAGCAGTGATGGGTTTGCTTTCTCGCTCGATCTTGTACAACATTCATGTCACAGGTTTCTGAGTAAAGGAATTCGGATTACATCGGGTACTTTCTTAGGTAATGGAAGATACATTCTGGGCACCTATCAAGGCGCAATTGAGTATGATAAACAAGAGGCTCGACCGCTGCGTAAAGCTTGTTTGGGATTTTACTTGGACGAACTTCGGGTTTTGGACAAAGAGGTGACCGTCGAAACGGAGAATTCTCCATTGAAGAAAGCTCTGAACTGTACAGCTACGTTACAGTTGGAGCACAATGAAAATACTTTTTCGTTTACGGCTACTGCCATTCGCTATACTGAAAAGCAGGACATAGCTTACAGTTGGAAACTTGATCATACGGATTGGAGTACTCCGTCTGTAGATAATAGAATTCGTTTTTCGAACCTTCCTCCGGGTGAATATATTTTTTCTGTGCGGGCGTTATCCATTGATAACGGTCGGCCGTTTGCGCAAAGAAATATGCACATCATCATTCGTCAACCCCTTTGGAAGACAGGTGGAGCTTTCTTTTGTTACGGTCTTTTGGCACTTATGTTGGGCTCTCTGGCCGTACGTTCATGGTTCGTATGGCAAGACAGAAACCTTTCAAGAGAACAAGTACGGTTGTTTGTGAATACGACACGTAACCTTTGTCTGCCACTTACACTGATAAAAGTTCCTTTGGAATATCTTTATGAAAAGTCATCTTCCGAACTTGTTAGTAACGTATTGCAACAGATAAAGGGAGTGAACAATTTATTGGCTGAGCTGGAAAATATCAGTCGTGTTTCTGCTGCTCCGGGGCGTCTGTCGCTTGCCGACTATGAGTTATCCATATTCTTGAAAGAGACAGTAGCCCGAATTAGAGATTATATCAGCGAGAAGGACATTATGCTCCGTTGGACGAAGGAGCCTGCCTTTGCTACCGTATGCCTCGATAAGGATAAGATGTCTGCCATTCTTAGAAACCTGTTAATGGCTTTTACAGACAGTATGGATCGAGGTGGCGAAATTCTTCTGAGTACTTCGTGTAACAATCAAAAGTGGGAGTTGAGGCTGGAATCTGAGGATAACGGGTTTCTTAAAAAAAAATTCTAAATTATAAAGGGTTCGTTTCGGGAGGTTCTTCCGAGACAATGAGTTGGTTATTTATACGTAAATTAATCTGTTTGCATAAAGGTAAAATCAAATTTGCTTATAAAGAAGAACAAAAACTGGTGCTTATTTTAATTTTTCCTATTGTCATCCGGCAATCGGAAAGAGTTTCTGAATTCTCCGGGATATTATCCGTACCGGAGGTCTCCACTGGGAATAGTGAGTTGTTGTCGGTTACCGGAATGCTGCCGGCAGTGAAAACTTCTGAGCAGAAACGTCCGGATAAGAAAAAAGAGAAACATTCTCTGGTATTGGTTGAAAGGAATAAGGATTTGTGCAATTATCTTGTGCAAATCCTGATGAAGGAGTATAAGATTGTGTCTGTTTGTGATGCGGAGGCGGCCTTTGAGACTGTGTGTGAACAATGTCCGGATGCAGTACTGGCTTCTTCTGTTCTTACCCGTATTTCGGGTGAGGAACTTGCCGTTCGGATTAAATCGGATGACAGAGTAGCACATATTCCGGTAATATTGTTAGTGAAACCGGGAGAGGATGACCGGTACATTCAACGGAATGCCGATCTTTATGTGTGGATGCCTTTTGCCATATCATCTTTAAAGACTGAGATTGCAGCTTTGATTGCTAACCGGGAAATGATCCGTAAGAGGTATATTCGTTTGGCGTTGGGGGGTGAGGCCTCGGACCCTATCGATAAAGAGGTAGAGTCATCAGAAGGTGATCGGGAGTTTATCCGTCAGGTGAGAAGTCTGATTGAAGAGAGGATGACCGATTCCGGATTTAAGATTGGTGAACTGAGCGACTGCATGAATATGAGTCGTTCGAGTTTTTATAATAAGATTAAGGAGATAACCGGGCATGCTCCTGCGGACTATGTGCGTAATGTGCGGCTCAACAGAGCATTGGTTTTGTTAATGAGCAGAAAGTATACGGTGGCTGAGGTTGCGGATATGACGGGTTTCAGTGATCCTAAATACTTCGGGATCGTGTTTAAGAAATATTATGGGGGCTCACCGACGAAGTATATAAACAATTTATAGACCGACAGAAGACCGGTAAGGGAGCCACCTTACCGGTCTTCATTTTATTAACTAATCCGGTCGACTGGATTGAGAGAATTACTCTTATCTTTGCTATCCGAAAGGAGAACTGCGATGCAGAAGGATTGCAGAGATGAATGAACGTAAAATTATACATATCGATATGGATGCCTTTTATGCTTCTGTGGAGCAAAGGGATCATCCTGAATTGCGTGGTAAACCGCTTGCCGTGGGGCATGCCGAGGAGCGGGGAGTAGTAGCGGCAGCAAGTTATGAAGCTCGTCGTTATGGAGTTCGTTCGGCTATGTCGTCACAAAAGGCGAAACGTCTGTGTCCGCAATTGATTTTTATTCCCGGACGGATGGAAGTGTATAAATCCGTTTCCCGTCAGGTACACGAAATATTTCATGAGTATACCGATCTGATTGAACCTCTGTCATTGGATGAAGCGTTTCTTGATGTGACAGAGAATAAGCAGGGGATCTTGCTGGCTGTGGATATAGCTAAAGCTATCAAGCAACGTATCCGTGAAGAACTGAACCTGGTGGCATCGGCAGGCGTGTCGTATAATAAATTTCTGGCTAAAATAGCTTCAGACTTCCGTAAACCCGACGGACTTTGTACTATTCATCCTGATCAGGCAATCGATTTCATTGCCCGTTTGCCTATTGAGTCATTTTGGGGAGTAGGGCCGGTGACTGCCCGGAAGATGCATTTACTGGGGATACACAATGGACTTCAGTTACGGGAGTGTTCGTCTGAAATGCTGGTACGTCAGTTTGGTAAAGTGGGACTGCTTTATTATGATTTTGCACGTGGAGTCGATCTTCGACCGGTAGAAGCAGTGAGAATACGTAAATCAATCGGATGTGAGCATACATTGGAGAAAGACATCCATGTGAGATCGTCTGTGATTATAGAGCTTTATCACGTAGCTACGGAGCTTGTAGAGCGATTGCAGCAGAAAGAGTTCCGGGGAAATACGTTAACTCTGAAGATCAAGTTTCATGATTTTAGCCAGATAACACGAAGCATGACACAGGCACAGGAACTTACGAATCTTGAGAGAATCTTGCCCCTTGCCAAACAATTGCTGAAAGAGGTGGAGTATGAGCAGCATCCCATTCGCTTGATCGGGCTTTCGGTATCGAATCCGAGAGAAGAAGCGGATGAACATCGGGGAGTATGGGAACAACTGAGTTTTGAATTTAGTGATTGGGGAAAATAGTTAAAGGTGGAATCCTAAGAAAAAAATAGTTGCATGATCGTATTTGTCCGGTATTATTTTTATATATTTGGAAGTAATATCATATTGAGAACTAATAAATTATAAGGAACTATGAGCTTGCATAAATATTCGATTGTTTTATTGGCATTATTGGCATTACTCTGCAGTTGCCATGATGAAGATAAAGGAGATATCCCACAGTCCGATGAGCGAACCGCAGATTTTATTGTGAAATATAAGGATGATTTCGGAATACATACGGATTATAAAGCTAAGGTATATATCTATTATGGAATATATTCAATGGATATTGTAGGCTTTCATTATCTTCCGGACGGGGTGCTGGATTATGGAGGGAAAGAAATAACTCCTGACATCCGTCTATCTGCTGATGGAAAAGAAGATATAACCTTGTTATTGGATAATGCTGAAAAGATAACGGTTATTGTTGAAAGCTCCTATTATGAGGGAAGAGTCGGAATAACAAGTTACTCTCCGGGCGACACACCTATAAAAGGGATATTTACGTTTGGGGAATAGTGAACGGTATGGAGGGAATCTTTGATGTCTGTTTCTATTTCATGATATATTAAAAAAGGAAGAAGTCTGAACTTCTTCCTTTTTTAATGGAGGATCTGTTTCAGGCAAGTGCCCGTTTTATTCTATAATCCATGGATTACTTTCATTAACTGTTCGCCCAATCCGATGGTATAGCCTTGTGACACGAAGACTACCCGGTTGAATGTATCACCGATAATAAACATGGGCAGGATGGTGCTGTTTGGCAACTTCATCGATTCGGCAATTTGTTTCTGGATCGCTCCATCTACGTCGATACCATAGGTAATGGTTGAAGGCAATCCGGGGAATTCTGACGGGCGGAACTTTTTGTACTGTTCTTCACTAGGGAAGAGCAACACCATTTTGCGTCCCCATTTTTCAAATTCACCGCTTAAAGCTGCAATATCCCGAAGGGCATGGTTAGTGGGTTCTTGTCCGGCTCCCAGCACTGCTACAACGTAGTATCCCCGGCCACAAGTCTGAAGAATACTTTGCGGTTCGGAGGCTCCTATAGGCAGATAAGTCGATTCGGAATTAAAATTACCAATTACTTGTACCTGGTCTTTGCTTTCGCGCATGACCAGATCGACAGTTGTTGTCTTTCCCTCTTCAATGGTGAAGAAAGTCACATTAGCCAATACAGCTCCGCTTGCCATGCGAGTACCGGTTACCATCATATAGTATCCTGTGTCCAAGCGTGCACCATTCTTCAGCAAGTTCGACCAGGTGGCTCCCCCACCCATATCTACGTCACCTTCGTCGTAGTTGAGGAGTTGGAAGGTTCCATTGCGGAACTTTGAGAGGGTGAAGTGTGAATAGTATTTTGGATCACTCAACGAAGGGATCGGCCGGTAGCGGGCTACGAGCGTTCCGGTTGGTGCCTGCGTTTGCTGTGCGGCTTCAAAATCGACATCATAGACCTTGCCGTTCTTGAGGTTGTTGTCATTGAAAGTCCGATATTGAATCTTGCCGGTCACTTCATCTATCCAAGCAGGAATACCCAGGCTACGGGCCATGGATACAAAGAAAATGTTACGGGATTTCTCGTCTGCTACCCGGGCTTTCCATACACCCATTGGTGACATTGGTATACGTTGTGAGTTCAATTCGTTATTGATTGTGATCTCTTTTTTACACCATTCTACCAAAGCTTGTGGATTTTTGCGGAAGGCTTCTGCTTCACTTGCCGGAATCTCTTTCCGGAAGAATGCTTTGTAAGGAGTGATCATTTCATTGGTTACACGCGGGTTCAGTACGTTGCTACAGAAATCTTCAGAAGCGGGCAGGCCGGAGTTATTCAGATGGTCGTTCAATACTTCCGGGCTTACGTCTCTCAGGTCTTTGGCCGAGATTACTTTCAGCAGGCTGATAGCCTGACCGGCCTTATCGGTTTTTACAGCATCAGAAAGGAAATCGGTTAAAGTCTGGTGGTTACCTCTGGAAGCTATCAGTAAGCGTACTGTTTCGGTTTCATCCAGCTTATTCTCTTTGGCAAAAGTCCGAGCTTGCTCTTCGGTAATGAAAGTGGCTACGTATGCGTTGCGGATAGAATCTTCCTGTGCCATGCGCCGATCATTTTCGGTACGTTGTTCCGGAGTCACTTCGGGCAGGTTGGCGCCTTCGGCAGGAGGAACGATGTCCAGTGGAAGCGAATAGGTTTCACCGGCGTTTTTGTTCAGTGTGATCTTCAGTTCATTGTCTTTGCCGAATGATAGTTTAGAATAACCGAACCGTCCGTCTTTGGAGGCCCATACCAACATATCACCCTTGCCGGCAGTCAATGATGCATGCCCGCTCCGGTCTGTATGTTTGGTGGCCACCGTATAAAATTCAGCGTAGTTATAGACCTTGAACTCTACGGTAGCATCGGCTACCGGCTGACCTTCGGCATCTGTCACGAGTACGGAACCTTTGGCAGTCGGAGCATAATTGTCAATCACGTTGATCTCTGTATAATTCGGAGTTTCGTACATGATTTCTTCTTGTCCGGTATAGCGTCCGAATACCTTTGTATGCATCAGCATACCACGACTGGCGGGAGCATTAAACCAACCCAGATTCAAAACCGGTTCCGGTTCGCAGGCACCAAAGAAATACCATTTGCCATCTACCCAGGCTTCTACCCATGCATGGTTGTCGTCGGTATGTGCCCAACGCGGAGTATATACCTGTCGTGCCGGAATACCTACCGAGCGGAGAGCTGCTACGGTGAAGGTGGATTCTTCACCACAGCGACCATAAGCGGTTTTTACGGAAGCGAGTGGAGAACTCGTACGGGCATCACTTGGGGTGTAGATTACCTTTTCGTGGCACCAGTGGTTTACCTCGAGTACAGCGTCGTGCAATGACAGATTCTTCACACGGTCTTTCAGTTCATTGTAAAACACCCGGCGTGAGTCATCCAGGTTTTCATTGTTTACCCGAATGGGGAGCACAAAATGACGGAATACGTCATCGGGGATTTCTTTTCCCCAAGGCATTTCCCGACGTGCCTGATCGGAGAGTCTGACATTTTCCAGATAGTAGTCGCCTGTATAATCCGTTACGTCACCTGTAGGCATGTAGGCATAGAGGAACATTAAAGCCTCTTGTTCGGGAATGGTGAGCTTTTCATTAAACACTGCAAACAACTCTCCATTGGGAAGTTGCTGCTTCTTCATTTCAAAATCTTGCGTCACTTGGTTTCGGTAAGCCACATCTTTCAGGAAATGGGACTCACTGCATGAAAAGAACGCAACCGACAACATCGGAATGATTAGAAAGCGGGTTAGGGTTTTCATACAATTTGTTGTTAAGTAAGGCCTCACCCCCGTTCCTCTCTTAAGGAGAGGGGGGAGTGAATGCTTTTGGTTCATATATTTAGTTTTGATTTCTTTCTCTTTTTGTTTCATCTTTCCGGAATTACTGTTTTCTACTTTAATCTTTTGGTATCTTTATGGTCATTTATGAAAATTCTGGTTTACATTCTTCGGAGTCCGGCTCTTTTCCATTTTCCGGGTGAAGGAAAGAGAACGGAACCCTAAAATCCATTCAATGGGAAAAGTACCGTGGGAATCAGTAGTACCATTCCTAGGATAATGAATAAAAGAAGTATCTTCCAGAACCATTTTACCCAAATCTCATAAGGTATGCGGGCAATGCCTAAGGCACCCATCAGTACAGCAGAAGTAGGGGTGATCATATTGGTAAATCCGTCACCAAACTGATAAGCCATTACCGTAGCTTGCCGCGAAAGTCCGATGACATCGGAAAAGGGTGCCATGATAGGCATGGTTAACGCTGCTTTGGCGGACCCGGAAGGGATAATCAGGTTAATGAGTGTCTGTATCAGATACATCACCCCCAAAGATACTATTTTTCCGGCTTCTCCCATCAGTGAAGCCAAAGAATGTAAAATGGGGTCGATGATATGTCCGTCTTGCAGTATTTGAATAATCCCTCCGGCCAGTCCCACAACTATGGCGGCCGACAACATGTCTTTGGCTCCATCCATGAATTGCTTGATGATAGCATCTGCATGTTCACTATTGGCAAACCCCGAAAGAATGCCCATTGCCAGAAAGATGGCGGATATCTCCGGTAAATACCAGCCATGACCCATGACACCGATAATCAGGAAAAGAATAGTGAATGCGAGTAAGGTCAATATAAAGAACTGGTTGGATTTGCGTAAACCCAGCCAACCGAAAACTGCAAACAAGATAGATAAGGTGGGAACTGCATAGCAGGTGACTGATGCTTCACCTACTGAAAAAGTACTGATCGGGTAGATGATGGAGAACAACCCCAAGGACACGAGTAACAATAGGTATACGATCCATGCTTGGCGAGTCGTTACATGGGATATCTCTCCACAGCTTTCTTTTTCCCGTTTCCGCCAATAAGCGTCAGCATGATACATAGGTGATTTTTCCGGATGCTTTTTGACGACAGCGGCATATCTGAGTATACAAACAATCAGGGCGGTGGTCAGTACCAGCCAACAAAACATACGGTATTCAAATCCGGAGAACAACGGGAGATCAGACAAACCTTGCGCAATGCCGATCGTAAAAGGATTCAGTACTGCACCGGAAAAGCCGATATGGGCAGCTACGTATACCATGCACAGCCCGGTGATGGAGTCATATCCCATTGATATGGCAAGTGGGACGATGATGATGACGAAGGCCAGTGTCTCTTCACTCATACCGAATACGGAACCGAAAAGGCTGAAAAGGATGATGACTAAGGATATCACTACATTGTTTACTCCCAGTATTTTGATCAGTCGGTGTTTTTCAAGTCCTTTCGTGAAATTCAGAAATGAAAAAATGCCGGTATCAATAGCACGGCTGCTATTCATTATTTGAAAGGCACCTCCCATAATCAGTAAGAAAGCTATAATCCCTGCCTGACGTTCGAAGCCTTCAAGAAGGGAGCTGAACACTTGCCAGGTCTGGGGTGTCTGTTCTACCCGGTGGAAAGAATGGTCTACAATGACAGTGCGGGAAATACCGTCTACGTCGATTGTCTCTCGCATATATTCTCCGGCAGGAATGATCCAGGAAAGCACTGCACAGAGTAGAATGACCGAAGAAATGATGGTGTATGTGTGGGGTATCCGTTTGAGCATAGTCGTTTTTCTTGATAAAGCGCAAAGTTATGCAATATATTTGTAATATACACTTGCCAAATCAGGCCTTATAAAAAGAAAAATCAACTAACGATACACTTTTCTTATGTTTTAGAACATATTTTCGAAAACATTTCGTATCTTTGCAGTGTTAATAAAGAAAACAAGATGTAAAACCGCTCTTCAAAACGTGGAGAGCAAAAAAAGAGGACCAAAATTATGAAAAAGAATGCAAATGAAATTATGATGTTGCAGTATCGTATCAAACGTTACCAAGCAATGGGAAATGGAACAATGTGCCAGCTGTTAAATGGCAAACTTCAAAAACTGCTTGCAAAGCAGGTTACCATGTAATTAAACACAATCTATATTATATGAATAAGAAGCGGGGAATCGGATGATTCTCCGCTTTTTTTGTCATTTATTCGTTTATATCCGGAACAATCATTATAAAATATTCGTTAATTAGACAACGAATTCTATTTTTTCTCAAATTTATTGCTACGTTTGCAACTACTATGATAAAGTACATATTCTGCATATTGATAGGTATCTTTTTTGTGTATGGAGCCGGTTATACCGCTTCTATAGAAGAAGCTGCAGAACTTCCCGCCGAAGTTACTGCCACCTTTGTATCACAATATGCCGGAGACCATTCTTTATTCAATGATGAGACGGCTGAATCCAAAGTGTGTGATGCTATTCTTCCCCATAGTTCTTTTTCACGGGAACTAAGTTCTTCCAAAATTTTGAAACTCAAATTGCAGACTGCTATCCGGCTGCTCAATGCCTCACTTTTCCATCAATCGGAGAGGGGAGATACTTATCCGGACTTCAATCATAACTTCATTAAATATTCCAGCGGGTATTATGTATACTCGTTAGGGCATATCCTGATTTAGCTTTCCGATTCTACACTTCTGTATTGAAGTGATTGGGTAACCCCATTTATCCATTCCGATAAATGCCGGGAGGGTGCGTCTTGTATTTTCCCGCGGTCGGTATACATTGCATTTTATTTTTCAATCTAAAATCATACTGTGTTATGTTTAGCTTATTGTTATCCACTTTTGCCATGATGGGGCTTACCTTCGTCATTGGTTTTTTCGTTGCCGGGGTGATAAAGTTGATTGCCTCTGCAGCTGATTCGTTGGCTTTTTATAGTTCGCACCAGGAAGAATTGGCCCGGCTGAAGCGTATTCGGAAACTGCATCAGAAAGTAGCTACGTTAATAACTGAAAGTGCTCTGAGTGATGAGGAGTATGGCAGTGATGGGCGTGAAGACTTCAGCAGGGGGGTCACAAAACATCCCGGAGATAATCGTGGGTTTTATCATGGTGTCAGTCCCGGTGAATCGGAGAGAGGTTTAATGGATTATTTTTACCCGGAAGACACAAGAACGATGTTTCTTCGGAAAGAAGAACAGATGTTACAGCATGATAAAAAAAATAATAAGACATCCTCAACCAATAAAAAACAATAAATCTTGATAGTATGGAAAGTATAGACTTTGGAACCCTGTTTCAGGGATTTGGAACAATGATAGCCAGCGGATGGTTTCTGGCCAGTGCCCGTATGTTTTTAATAGCTTTGGGGTTTCTGCTCATTTATTTAGGCTGGAAAGGGGTACTCGAGCCAATGGTGATGATTCCGATGGGCCTGGGAATGGTAGCTATTAATTGTGGAACACTGATTATGCCCGACGGAACATTGGGGAATCTTTTTTTAGATCCGATGCTGTCGGATACCGACGCATTGATGAACACGATGCAGATTGACTTTCTGCAACCGGTATACACATTGACCTTTAGCAACGGATTGATAGCCTGCTTTGTATTTATGGGAATCGGTACATTGCTTGATGTGGGATTCCTATTGCAGAAACCGTTTGCCAGCATTTTTCTTGCTTTATGTGCTGAATTGGGTACATTTTTGACAGTGCCTATTGCTTCCGGTCTGGGACTGTCTTTAAAAGAAAGTGCTTCAGTGGCAATGGTAGGCGGAGCTGATGGTCCGATGGTTTTGTTTACATCGCTTGCTTTGGCCAAACACTTGTTTGTACCTATTACGGTGGTGGCTTATCTTTATCTGGGATTGACTTACGGGGGATATCCTTATTTGGTGAAATTACTGATTCCTAAACGTCTGCGTGCTATCAAGATGGTAGAAAAGAAAGCTCCTAAAAATTATGATGCGAAAGTGAAGCTGGTTTTTTCTGCAATCCTGTGTGCAGTATTGTGTTTCTTGTTTCCGGTTGCTTCACCATTGTTCTTTTCGCTATTCCTGGGAGTGGCAGTACGTGAATCCGGTATGAAGCATATATATGATTTTGTGAGCGGTCCGTTGCTCTATGGTTCTACTTTTATGTTAGGATTATTATTGGGTGTACTTTGCGACGCACATTTGTTACTCGATCCGAAGATTCTTAAACTGTTAGTATTAGGTATGCTTGCTTTGTTACTGTCGGGTATCGGAGGCATCATGGGAGGGTACATTATGTATTTCATTAAGAAAGGGAACTATAATCCGGTGATCGGCATTGCAGCCGTAAGCTGTGTACCCACTACGGCAAAAGTGGCTCAAAAGTTGGTAAGTAAAGATAATCCGAATTCTTTTATTTTGGGTGATGCATTAGGAGCCAACATTTCAGGAGTAATCACTTCGGCCATTATTACAGGCATTTATATAACGATTATACCTTATTTATAAATCGAAACTCACCACAAAGGACACAGAGTAACACGGAGGCGATTTTTAAGTTGATGATTATCATTGAAAAAAAGAATCTGTGATACTCTGTGTGCCGTGGTAAGAAGAGTGATGACACACCTTCTTGATAGGTAGATAGAGAACCTTCTATGCAAAGTCGCGGAGCGATGGGAGTAAACTTGCTTTTGACGGTTTTCATTCTTTGTCTTAGCGGTCGAGATACAAATCTTGCGTGCCGGGCTTTGTATCTCGGCTACCGAGATGTAAAGCCCGCGGTTGAAGATTGTATCCTGAGTTTAACCGTTTTAACCGGAAAGCCGGGCAAGAATGGTCAGGGCGTGAACGGAGTTTTATGTGTTTGTTTGACTGGATCCAGGCAAGTATACATGATATCTGTTGGGAAAATCAGTGCACAGACCATCTTGCACCCAATGTCAGAAACTGATTGAAAACAGTGCCTCTACTTGAAATTTGCCATAATCGATCGGCTGTATCAAGCGTATGCCTGTTGTAAGCGGATAACTCATTCGTAGTACATTCCAGTCGAAAATCAGATCGCCTCCGTATGAACTTTGGTTACTCCACCTACTTTTAGAACTGGCTTGATTGCGCGATAGATCATAAAAGAGGTTTGCACGCAACCGACGGATGTAAATAAGTGAGCCGATGCTCCAATCGGGTGACAGCAGGGGTAAAGCATAATCTGCTTTGAAAGCCCATTGCTGGCGGGTTTGATACTGGAAATGGTATCCTCGGGGTTTTTCCAAAAGATGTTTGGGAAGGTATAATGCTTTGTTGTCAAGATCCTGATACTGATAGCCGACACGGATCATCAGCCCATGATTCCTGATGATTCCCGGCCAGTAAGTAGTCAGGCGGGCGGCATACAGGCTTCCGTAATTTTCAGAATTGAATGGAGTCTTCAGGTATTGCAAACGTAATTGATAGCCTGTGCGGGGGAGAATGTCTCGCTGAGCTTTTCGTCTGTAATCATAGAATAGAATTTCCGGTAGGATATATTGGAAGTTATGGAATTTCCGACTGTGATATTCCTGATATTTATTATTGGTAAAATAATAAGTCAGAGCCGGTTGTATGCCTCGTATTCGTTGGTTGTGTGTTAAGTTAAAAGGGAGATAGACACGTGCTTCTGCTTCCACCAGATTTCGTTGGGTATAATGGCCCTGTGTAATGTCTTGCCCTTTGTCATTCTGTGTCCAGTCTACATTGAAAGCTTTATCACCATAGTCTACCGACAGATTGATAACGGGGAACCAGCCTTGATAGATAAATGACAGTTTACCATGATGATAGCCTTTGTCTATATACCATCCGACCTGCATGATGGCTGTGTTCAGGGTATTTTGGGACATCAGGGTTGCTCCGGGTTTTACTATTGTACTCAGATCGCTGGCACCTGAGTTCATTGCCTCAGCCACATCATAATAGAAAGGGGCCCAGCTGTGAATTTTGAACGTATGTTCTGCTTTTCTATAACGTTTCGGATTGAAATCGACTGATGTCAGACGTGCCGAGTCCAGGTTGAATTGCTCTTGAGCGGCAAGTGTTTCAACAAATGGCATGGAAGCCGACCGGTTGAGATCTGCCTTTTCAAAGAGCATACTGTCAGTCGGGAGTGAGGCAATGCGATATCCGTCGGCTTGGTAATCAGAGAAGAACAAACATCCGTCTGACGATCCAAAAGAAGGATCGAAAGCTCCGAAGCGGGCAGCTGTCATTCGGTGGACTTGTCCGTCTGCCGGATTGAGGCTGTAGATGTTGTTGGTGCCGTTGGCTCCCGATTCGAAAAAGATTTTTCCATCTTTCCAAACAGGAGAAGTGATATTGGCGGAAGTTGTTTTTAGCAGTTCTTTCCATATTCCGTTTCTGAAGTTGAATTGTAACAGGCGGATACCGGAATCTGCGACAGCTATCGAGATAATTGTGTCGCCTCCTGCAAATGTCAGTTCTTTGATAAATGCATTATCGGGAACGTCGAAAGCAGCGAGTTCATTACCTTTTTCTGCTTGTATCAGCACGAGTTGGTTTTTACCTTCGACTGTAGGACGTGAAACGGCAATGTGCTGTCCTTGCTCGTCAATGGCCGGGGATAAATAACGTTGTCGGGGAGTGAGAGTTTTTATGTTTTTCTTATCCAGATCATAGTACTTTATAATTGAGTAATTCTGGTGTGTCCAACGTAGTCCGGGTACTAGTTCGCTCCAGTAAACCCGGCCGTTTCGATAGCTCAAACGGCTATTGATACTACCTATATAGTCCAGATGTTTTTCTCTGCCATTATTGATGATCACTAAAGAGTTGATATCTTTCAATCCCGACTTTACGGCAATCACTATAGAATCGTTGATGGGTTGTGGGTATCGATAGGAGGTATAAGTCTCTTTTGCAGGTGACAGATATTGCGGGGACTGTGTACAAGTATCCTGTTTCTCCCACTCTGCACGCAGGAAGTCGAACGTATCATGTTGGAGACGCTTAAAACTACTGCCCGTATAATGCTTAAATGAACCTTCGAACAGTAGGTTCCGAATGTATCTACTGGTGCTTTTATCCCAAATATCGGCTCCGTAGCGTTGACGAGCATAAGAGGTCATATCAAACCCCAGTGCATAGTAGGTACCGGTATAGTTTTTGTAAGATCCCATTAGCCACTTGTCGAAGGAATAGTTCTTTTTTCCTCCTAACATTTGGGCACGGTAAACCATGTTAAATTCCGGTAGTCGTCCACGACCACCGTTAGACATGGCAGTCTCCGTACTTACGGCATCTCCTTCAAGAAACCATACCGGCAAGAAAAAAGAGGCTACGCCGGCTGCCTGTTCACCTATTATATAATAGAGCGGTTTGAAAATGCCGTGCATTACCTTTCCTGTCTGGAAAACATGGCGTGACTCGTGCAGTACCAGATGCTTATCCCAACTTTGGTTATTCAGATCCGAAGAAGGCGTTGTAATAAGTTCCATTCGTCGGGGAGCCCAGGATACCATTCCGTTGGATTGCATGTTACTCGGATGAAGAATGACCGGAAACTTAGCTTTGATCGGTTTTCCAATGGTCTTTGACATGTGTGGATAAACATTCTCGAGAAAGAGGGCATAACGGTAAGCCATGGAATCGTTTCCTTGCGGATAAACCAGATTGTAGTGGGGTAATCTCGCGATATTCCATTTGAATTTAGCAGGATCCGAGCCGTAATCCATAAATTGAGCATGGAGTCGGAACGATGTCAGCAGGCAAATAAGTGAAAGAAACAGATATTTTGATTTTAACATGAGCTGATTTTAAATGGTAATCTATCGCAAAGCTATAAAAAAATCTCAGTTCGTTCTGTTAAATTCGTTTATACATCAAGAAATTAGTCATTTCTATGTCACCAACAGATACTGTTTGTTCTTTTTTGATACTATAGCCGTGTTTCTCAAAAAATGGGCGGGCAGTGATGCTCACTTCCGAATAGACAGATACGCCTTGACGGATACGGACATACTCTTCTGCTTTTAGCAATAGGCGCGAAGCTATTCCCTGGCGTTGATAGTCGGGATGTACGAACATGCTATGCAGATATCCTTTAGAGTTGACAGATGTGAATCCTGCCACTTGAGACTTTCTGCTGTCTTCTGCCAACAGAAAGTATAGGTCGCTTTGAAACAGTTCATGCCAACGTTGTAGAGTTCCCCGTCCGGTCCATGCTTGGATTTGTAACCTGTTATAGTCAGCCGAACAGGTATTCTGCACGCTTTGTGTAAATAGGGCTCTAAGCAGATCTATATCCTCAAGAGTTCCTTTTCGGAGTCGGATGGGAGGAATTTGCAGGTGTAAAATGGGGAATGGCTTACCTGTTGCATCCAATGCATCGCGACCGGTAGTCTCAAATCCCATATGTAAATAGAATCCCAGTGCTGTTGCATTTTGTTCGTTTACGTCTACTTTATAGATTCGTTTTTTCCGAATGGCAAATTCAACCAGCCGACTACCGTAGCCATGTCCATGGGCATTCGGACGGACAAACAACATTTCTATGCAATCATTACTTAATCCCATGAAGGCTGCAATAGTTCCTGAATCTTCGCGAATGATGTACAATCGGACTGCGGCAAGATATTCATGTCGGATCAGCGGCTTATAAAATTGTATGTCTGCTTCGGTCAGGAAATGGTGTGTGCTTCGGACAGCTTCTTCCCAGATGGAAAGAAGTTCATCATATACTTTTGGGGAAGGTTGTTCTATCATGACTTATCAATTAAAATTCAGCTTTCTTTTCGATGACCATTCTTTGCCCGGATACGGGGTGGATGAATTCCAGATATTCGGCATGCAGATAAAGGCGTTCTGCCTTCCGTCCATAAAGCTCGTCTCCTACGATAGGGCAGTTTAATCCCAACGGATGAGCTGCATGTACACGCAACTGATGTGTCCGTCCCGTCAGCGGGAAGAAAGCAATACGGGTCTGTCCGTTTTTCCGATCCATCACCTGATATCGGGTGATAGCTGTTTTTCCTAGCTCTTCGTTCACCATTTGTCTGGGTCTGTCAAGATAATCCGGACAGATGGGAAGATCGATAACTCCTTCTTCTTCCGAAAGGATACCATCCAATAGGGCTATATATCGTTTTTTGATGCTTCGGTTTTCAAACTGGGCCTGTAGGTGTCGGTGTACTTCTTGGGTCTTGGCAGCCAGCAGTAATCCTGAAGTGGCCATATCCAATCGATGTACAACGAGGGGACCTGTCGCTTCAGGATAGCGGGCTCTAAGCAGACTGTAGATCGATTGTTCTTCTGACTTTCCGGGTACGGAGAGTACTCCTTCGGGTTTATGAAGAACTAAAAGCCATTGGTCTTCGAAAAGAATCTCCGGCATATTTTGTGACAAAGAGTATCTTTCTGAAGGTGCTGGCTCTACATCGAGACCTTGCAACATGTGTCGCAAAATGGGTTCGCATTTTCCTCTGCAAGACGGATAATAATAACCGTGGTGTCTGATCTCTGTCTTAGGAGATTCCCCCCACCAGAATTCGGCCATGGCAATGGGGCTTAATCCGCTTAGATAAGCATATTGCAATAGTTTCGGGGCAGCACATTCACCTGCTCCGGCTGGTGGTGTTTTTTGAACAGTTTCTTCGAAGATAGCACACAAATTTTTAGTTTCTCCCTTGGCATTCTGGAAGTTGAACTGTTGGAATAGCTTTTGTTGCAATGCTGCCGAACGATTTCTGCGTTCGGCTTTGAGAGCCTCTATCTGTGACGAGAAACTTTCCAGTTCTGTCTTTATTTCGGAAATTTGTTCTTTCCAGTATCTTTCCAAACGCTTGAATTCTGCTTTCTGGTATTGGCTTTCGCGAATCATGGCAGCTTGTTCATTTTCGTTCGGTCGGTGAAGTCTGCGCTGTTCCCGTTTTTCTTTTGCTGCTTTCAGAACTTTTCTGGCCTCTGACAATGCCTGCTGTGAGGAAGCTGTTTCTCTCTCCATCTTTTGTTGGAGTTCCAGATATCGGTCACAGTTTTGTAACTGTCCGATTTGGTGATTGATAGCCGAGATTTGTTCTTCTTCTATCTTGAAGAAACCATCCGGTTTCAACAGATCGTATACCGGCGGTACAAAGAAAGAGTGTGAATTGCTTCCGCACAAATTACCCGAAAAAGCAGCCAAATATCCCGTTTGTTCGTTAGAAGTACGGACTATCAATACGCCGAACATTTTTCCTTTGTCCAATTCTTCTTTCCATCTTGTCTGCTTATTTATGTAAGCCTGTACTTCTCCTGCTGCCATTACACATAACGGATGAGGAGTGTAATGGAAGGGATAAGTAAACAAGCGGGGCAATTCGATGCCGGCAATGGAGGTCTGGAAGGAATGAAACATGCTACTTTATTGGATTTAAACGGATTCTTGTGTGACGATTTTCAAGAGATCTTCGAAGGAGCTTACTTTATTATATTTAAGCTTCCCACCGTTTGTCTTTGCAAAATGTTTTTTGGCACATTCGATCTTTGCCTCTTCTATTCTCCGATCTTGCAGGGAGGAATCGCTGGCTTTGGTTTCGGCAATAAAATAAGGATACTTCGATAACTTTTGTTTGAAGACGATGGCCCAGTCCGGATGGTATTTTCCCATCGGAGTAGGGATATAGAAATTGCTGGGTAGTTTTACATAAGCTTCTATTTCGTCATTTTCTTCCAGTCTTTCCATGAATGTTTTTTCATTTTGGGAGTCGAATCTCACATGATCGTACAGATGTTTATCTGCTTTTATTGTGTTTACTCCCAAACGTCCCTGAATAGTTGCCCGGGTAAAGACCGATACATCATAGTACTGGTCGATTGGGGTATATTCGATATGTTTTACTATCAGACATGCTTTTTCTTCGTTAATCAGTTCCGAAGCCTTGATAATAAAATCCTCGGGATTGTTTTTGAATTGGCCGAATACATTCGGTTTTATCCGGGAGAGAATCTGAGCAACTGCCTGTCGGGTCAGATTGGTGGCGTCTGTGAGTTTACCGAGCAAGTCATATTTTACTTGATCGTTTGCCATGGCATCTATCTTTTCATAGTGCGCCTGATTGGCATCTACCTTAAATGCCTCTCCCGAAATTAAAGCTGCTTTGGACTTGATTTTTTCCATTTGGCCCGTAATGACAGAAAGATAGAGCTGGGATACTCTTAACTTTTCATTTAAACTTTCGATCGCTCTCTCTACCAATTCTTTTTCGTCAAACTTTACGGTGTAGGTTGACTTGCTGCATAACAGCTTTAACAGTTCCTGAAGTTTGCTGTTTTCAAGTTTATCTTTTGACAACCGAAGATTTATCTTACTTTTCCTTGCATCGTTCGGCTGCATCTCTCTTGGATTATAGATAGAGGCCAGGATGGTCATGATAGACGCCTTATAATCGGTGAGCTCGTCGTCGAAAATCACTTCTCCCTGTTTACGGTCTTCATAGAATTTGTCTGTCAGTTCTCCTTTCTTGATGTACTTGTTTTCAAGTAAAGAGTCGTAGATACTTTGTGCTATATCTTCGGTGGCTATGATGGTTTCACCGTTAGGTAATCGGAGCGACTGGTCCTTGAATAATTGGATGGTTACTTTCTGTGGACGGTCGGCTATGGCTTCCGCCATTTCTGTCTGTAAGCCTTTGGCAAACGATTCGTACGATTCACTGGCTATCACGGTCAGTAGGTTGACACGATGCACTTCTACGCCTAAAGCGTTGACGTCCATGCGATCTCCCTGTCCGTTTACACAGAGGCGCAGCCCTCGTCCCACTTCCTGACGCTTGCGTACCTCTGCCGAACTTTGTTTCAGGGTACAGATCTGAAAGACATTCGGGTTGTCCCATCCTTCCCGCAGAGCGGAATGTGAGAAAATAAAGCGGATCGGCTCTTTCCGGTCAAGCAGACGTTCTTTATTCTTCATAATCAAATCGTAAGCATCTTCATCTGCCGATTCTTTGGTTCCCCGCTCGGTTTTACTGTCAATCAGTTTTCCTTTTTTATCTTTGGAGAAGTATCCTTCGTGAGCTTTCGATGCCACAGTCGATTTCAGGTAATCGATATATTCCGGCTGATTGAATAACGAAGGATCCAGGTGCTTTATGATATCGGTATATTCCTGTTCGAAAATCTCGGCATATTCTCCCTTTCCGTCCGGGTTATACCGGCGGTATTTGGCTACTTCATCGATGAAGAAAAGGGAGAGAACTTTGATGTCTTTCTCAAACAGTTCCTGTTCTTTTTCTATGTGTGACAAGATGGTTTCCCGTATCTGGATACGTCGTAGTTGGGTTTCGTTGACGCTACCCGCTACGTCACCTGCATAAAGTTTGATGCCGTTCCGGAAGGTGACGGAGTCTTCAACGCCGTTGATATCTGTAATTACATAGTCGTTCCGGTATTCTTCCAGATGGTTTGATTTAGCATACAAGTCATCATTTATCTTCAGAGTTCGTACTACCTGATTCACTGCTTTGGTTCTTTTTACTTCGAATCCGATATTGGCAGTCGGGTTTTTGTCCGGATACAGGTTCAAACCTTCCAGATAAACGAATCCTTCAGTAGCTGTTGTCCCACTGATAGAGATACCCTTGACAGCGATCTTCTTAACCAGTTGCAGGTTGTAAGCTTCCATTGCGTCCAGGCGATAGACCAGATTATAGAGTTCGCGGTGTGTAGCCGAATAACGCAGTGTGAACAGGGGATTGAATCGTTTCAATCCCTCTTTTGTTTTGGCTCCTTCTACTGACTGAGGTTCGTCGATAATCAGTATCGGATTCATCTGCGCAATCACATCGATGGGACAGTTTCCGCCAAAATCATCCAGCTTCATGTAGATGCGGCGGGCATCTTTGTTCGTTGCATTGAACTTCTGTGAATTGATGATCATTACATGGATTTTGCTGTCTGTGACAAATGCGTTCAATTCACCCAACTGTTTGGAGTCGTAGATGAAATAAGACAGAGGGGTGCTGTAATCCGAGGCAAAGTGTTCCTTCATAATCTCCAGGCTTTTGTGGACTCCTTCGCGGATGGCAACACTGGGTACGACAATGATGAACTTGCACCAACCGTAGCGTTTGTTCAGTTCAAAGATGGTTTTGATGTAGGTATACGTTTTACCTACACCCGTCTCCATTTCGATGGTGAGATTGTATTTCCCTTCCAGCGCTTCCGACGGTTTGATTTGTTGGGCACGCTGGATATCCCGGATGTGTTTCAGAACGATCTCATCTGTGAGTTGAGGTACGATAGGGTGGTTACGGAATCCTGTAAACTTTTCAAAGCTGGTCTGTCCGTCTTTCTTCCGGGTCTCTACTTGATAGTCGAACGTCTTGTATGGCTGCCCGCCAAAGACATCACATACCGCTTTTGCTGCGTCTTCCTGAAACTTCTGATGTTTGAATTTTAATTTCATTTCTGTATCTTCCTTCTCTGTTTAAAGAATCTCGATCGTAGTACCGGGAGATAATGTTTTGAATATCTCGTCTATATTGATACGATCGGCACTGTCACGGAATGAGGCGTCGCGGAAGACAACCCGGCGTGGTTGCCTGCCGGCTATTTCACGGAAGACTTTTTCGGGAATCTGTTCTGCGAAACATGCCATTAATTCGGTCTTGTCGACAGAATAAACCGTATATCCATGTATATCCTCTTCATCATGTGGTAGAGACAGGGATAGTCCCAGGTTGGTCAGGCAACCATAAAGCAGATCGAGTCCGGTACGGTCTTCTTTGATATTATCAGTGAAATAGAATAAATCACTCTGTGAATATTCCTTTGCACTGTAGTACACGTCCTTCATATTGCTGTCGGCAATCCGAAAAACACGGAAACCGATGTCCGGGAGGTCCTTTGATTTACGCTGGTTGCATTCCGCCTCAATTGTGTCTCCGGCACGTCGAATACGTTCTTTGGACAGTTCGCAGATGTTCAATGCTTTATGGTTTTCCGTAAGGAAGTCGATTGCATTCTGCATAATCTCTTTTTCACTGGGAGTTTTGGCCTTTTTTATTGTTTCAGTCACATCTTCCGGCAGTTGCACGAGGATGTATTTCACCTTGTTTTTACGTGGTTTCATGTTCATCCGCATAACTGCTTCGGCGGTCGTACCGCTTCCTGAGAAAAAATCCATCACGATGCAATCTTTGTTTTTGGTGTCGATAAACTCACATAAATATTGGATCAGGCTGACAGGTTTCGGAAAGTTGAATACTTTCTTATCAAAGAACTGTAGTTGATGGTTACCGGCCTGTTCATTGGTTTCAACTCCTACTTTGTAATTGATCAGGTTGGGCGGAACTTCCGGATCATATTCCAGCTTTTCGTACGAAGGACTTAACTTGAGAGTCGGTATTTTGATTGTTGTTCCTTTTTGTATCTCTTTGTCCAGATTCGCCTGGCTCCATTTGAATTTGGCTTTCAGTTTGACGGGGGCTGTAAACAGTCCGCCACGTACGGTGGTGTCTTCCAGTAATTCCACATCATAAGCATCTGTTCCGTACATGCCTGCTTTGATCACTCCGTCGGGGATGGAAGTGACTACTTTGTTGGCGGGGAAGGTCAGGATACCGACGGAATTCGGTTGATTCAACAAACCGTTCGAACTGACCGATTCCTTCTTCAGACCCTGGAATTTCATGTCGTTTTTCTTCTTCTGATAGCAGACGATGTATTCGATGATTTGCTTACTTTTTTTTGAGAGATTTTCCGGAGTTTCCGTCTTGGCCCAATTAAATACATCGATGAAATTAGAAGCATTGAATACTTCATTTCCTATTTTGATCAGATTTGCCAGTTCGTGATCATCAATGGAAATGAAAATGATGCCATTATCATTTAACAGAGTGCGGGCAAGCATCAGCCGGGCATACATCATGCTACACCAATCGGAGTGAAACTTTCCGTTAGCCTCCGTATTCTGAAACAATCGTTGCCCTTCTTCATTATATCTTCCCTGTTTCTCGTCGGACTCTTCCTGTGAAAGAGCGAATGTATCATTGAAGATAAAGTCTTTACCCGTGTTGTAAGGGGGATCGATATAGATAACGTCTACCTTTCCTGCATAACTCTTTTTCAGGAGTTTCATTGCGTCCAGATTGTCTCCCTCGATGTATAGGTTTTGGGTCTGTTCCCAATTCCTGCTCTCTTCCGGGCAGGGACGCAATGTTTTTCGGATAGGATGCGCCACCTCTCTTATCGCCTGCTTCTTACCCACCCATGTTAATTCGTAACGTTCGTCGTCATCATATACCACTCCCATTTCTGCTTGGTTGGCTGTAAGCAGGAATTTCAGTTTATCAAAGTCGATAGCTTTATGTAGTTGTCCGTCCTTACCCATCGATTCAGTGACTACGTTTGGGAAGAGTTCGGCTATTTTATTCAGGCTGTCCTCTGCGATGCTCACAGATTCCATTTTTAGCTTTTCCATATATGATTTCATTTTTGTTCTGCAAAGTTAAGATTTTCATTCTGATTGGCTAATTTCCTCTATAAATAATGTGTGTTTAAGGAAGTAGTCTACCGATATCACGAACCGGTTGTTAGCTTACGTAACAAGGCAAGTGCTTTATCTTGCTGACCGGATAGTCTTATGTTCTAATGCCACATAGGAAAACATGGGGATGTTTACTATCAAAACATGGGGATGTTTAGGTGGACAACATGGGGATGTTTAGTATAAGAACATCCCCATGTTTTGAGATTGATGATTAGGAGGAAAGAGGCATAAGGTGCGAAAGTACTTCCTGAATTATAGGAAGCAAGCGTATTTACTTGTATTTATTTTCATAAAATATGTCTTTTATGAATACTTTTGCCTATTTTTGCGTATTCAATCTATTGACAGAATGGAGTAATATTTAGTTGAAATTTTATAGTAAAAATCATGAAAAACGCAATTGGTAATTGTAGGCAGCGAAAAGCAGTGCTGTTCGCCCTCGCTTTGCCTCTGATGTTTTCCGGTTCGCCTGCGCAGGCAATGCACAGGTCCGAAATCGTTAGAGAAGTGACACAACAAAACTTGAAGATCGTTAGTGCAAAGAAAATCAATCCGACAACGATTGAAGTATTATTCTCTAATAATCAGAGAATGACATTCGATTTCTACGGGGAAAACATCTTCAGAGTATTTCAGGACAATGCCGGAGGAATCATCCGTGATCCGGAAGCAAAACCTGAAGCACAAATTCTGGTAAACAATCCCAGAAACACAGTTTCTACACTCAACTTGAATGATGGCAGCAATCTCATCTCTATCACTACGGGGAAAATCAAAGTGGAAATCGACAAGAATACTTCTTTGATGAAAGTGATTGACTTGGAAAAGAATGCTGTTGCCTTTGAAGAGGTAGAACCCGTACTGTTCGATAAGGGAAAAGTGACTGTAACCCTGAAAGAAAATCCCAATGAATATTTTTATGGTGGCGGTGTGCAGAACGGACGTTTTTCACACAAAGGAAAAGCCATTAATATTGTAAACGAGAACAGTTGGACTGACGGCGGAGTAGCTTCTCCTGCGCCATTCTATTGGTCGACCAATGGCTATGGTATGATGTGGTATACCTTCAAACCGGGTAAATATGATTTCGGTGCAGACGAGAAGGGAAAAGTGAAACTTACACATGATTCTCCATATCTCGATCTCTTTTATATGGTTAGCGACGGAGCTGTGGGCGTGTTGAATGATTTCTATCAGTTGACCGGTAATCCGGTGTTGCTGCCCAAGTTCGGTTTCTATCAGGGACATTTGAATGCTTACAATCGCGACTATTGGAAAGAAGACGAAAAAGGAATCTTGTTCGAAGATGGAAAGCGTTATAAAGAAAGTCAGAAAGATAATGGCGGAATCAAAGAATCATTGAACGGTGAAAAGAATAATTATCAGTTCTCGGCCCGTGCAGTGATTGACCGTTACAAGAATCATGATATGCCGTTGGGCTGGCTCCTGCCGAATGATGGATATGGTGCCGGATACGGACAGACGGAGACACTCGACGGAAACATTCAGAATCTGAAAAGTCTGGGTGACTATGCCCGTAAGAATGGCGTTGAAATTGGATTGTGGACACAATCGGATTTACATCCGAAAGAAGGCGTCAGTGCATTGCTGCAAAGAGATATCGTGAAAGAAGTTAGAGATGCCGGTGTGCGTGTGTTGAAAACAGACGTAGCATGGGTAGGTTGGGGATATTCGTTCGGATTGAATGGAGTGGCAGATGTGGGTCACATTATGCCTTATTACGGTAACGATGCACGTCCGTTCATTATTTCACTTGACGGTTGGGCCGGCACGCAACGATATGCCGGAATCTGGTCGGGTGACCAGACAGGCGGTGTATGGGAGTACATCCGTTTCCATATCCCGACTTATATCGGTTCAGGCCTGTCAGGCCAACCTAATATTTCTTCGGATATGGATGGCATCTTTGGCGGCAAGAATATGATTGTCAACACCAGAGATTTCCAGTGGAAAACTTTCACTCCGATGCAGTTGAATATGGACGGATGGGGATCTAATGAAAAGTATCCTCACGCTCTGGGCGAACCTGCCACTTCTATCAATCGCTGGTATCTGAAACTGAAATCGGAATTACTGCCTTACACTTATAGTTTTGCAAAGGAGGCTGTAACCGGTATGCCGCTTATCCGTGCCATGTTCCTGGAATATCCGAATGCTTACACCTTGGGAACAGCTACGCAGTATCAGTTTATGTATGGTACCGATTTTTTAGTAGCCCCCATTTACAAAGCTACCAAAGCAGATGCTGAAGGCAATGATATCCGTGATGGCATTTATTTGCCCGAAGGAGAGTGGATCGATTATTTTACCGGAGAGAAATATCAGGGTAACTGTGTTCTCAACAATTTTGCCGCTCCTCTCTGGAAGCTTCCGGTATTCGTAAAGAACGGAGCTATCATCCCGATGACCAATCCTAATAATAACGTTGCTGAAATTAATAAGGGACTTCGTATCTACGAAATCTATCCGTATAAGCACATGATGACCGTTGAATATGACGATGACGGTATATCTGAAGCATATAAAGAGGGTAAAGGAACCACTACTTTCATTGAATCGAATGTTGATTCAAAGAATAATGTGAAGATTTCGATTCGTCCTACACAGGGTGATTTCGACGGCTTTGTAAAAGAGAAAGCCACAGAATTCAGAGTAAATGTTACTGCTAAGCCGAAGAAGGTTTCTGCTCAGATAGGTAAAGGCAAAGTGAAGTTGACCGAAGTGTCTTCTATGGATGATTTCCGGAAAGGTGAAAACGTATACTTCTATGACGCTGCTCCTAATTTGAATAAGTTTGCTACAAAGGGCAGTGAATTTGAGAAGAAGGTTATCACTAAGAATCCTCAAGTTCTTGTGAAACTCGCCGCTACCGATATTACTAAAAATCAAGTTGTAATGGATATCGAAGGCTTCCAATATGCACCTGCCGATAATTACAGAGTAACCTCCGGTTCGTTGACCGCTCCTGCTGCCCGAATTGCTGCCGAAGATATTGAGGCTTATACCTTGAAGCCGACATGGAACAAAGTGCCGAATGCTGATTTCTATGAAATAGAATTCAATGGCATGCTGTATACAACAATAAAGGATACTGAGTTGCTATTTGACGGACTGGCTGCTGAAACAGACTATACATTTAAGATTCGTGCCGTAAACAAGGATGGCTATTCGGATTGGGCTGAATTCGGTGCTAAGACAAAAGCTAATCCGCTGGAATTTGCTCTTCACGGAATCAAGGGTGAAACAACTGCGAAGAATCAGGAAGGATTTGATATCGATCGTTTGTTCGACTTTGCCGAGCTGGGTGATATGTGGCATACGAAGTATGGAGCAAAAGCACTGCCTTATGATATGATTATCGATCTGAGAACAGTGAACCAGCTGGATAAATTCGAATACCTGCCACGTACCGATGGTGGTAACGGAACGATCCTGAAAGGTACTGTATATTATAGTATGGATAAGGAAAACTGGACCGAGGCCGGAGCAATCGACTGGAAACGTAATGGTGATGTGAAAGTATTTACATTTACTGAACGTCCGACTGCACGCTATATCAAACTGGCTGTAACAGAAGGTGTAAACAACTATGGTTCGGGTAGGGAATTGTATGTATTTAAAGTTCCCGGAACCGAGAGCCGTTTGCAGGGTGATATCAATAACGATGGTAAGATCGACAATAACGATTTAACCTCGTATACCAACTATACCGGTCTGAGAAAAGGTGATTCCGACTATGAAGGCTATATCAGTGTAGGCGACATTGATCAGAATGGTTTGATTGACGCTTATGATATTTCTGTAGTGGCAACACAATTGGAAGATGGTGTAAGTGAAGAGCCGATTGAGAAACTGGATGGTACCATTGAAATCAGTACTGCTAAACGGAATTACAGTAAGGGTGATGTTGTTGAAGTGCTTGTAAAAGGTGTCAACCTCCGCTCTGTAAATGCGTTGAGTTTTGCGTTGCCATACAATCAGCAGGATTATGAATTCGTGGGTGTAGAACCTCTGAACCTCAAAGCTATGGAAAATCTGACTTATGACAGACTCCATACCAATGGTACAAAAGCACTCTATCCTACATTTGTTAACCTCGGAGCTAAAGAAGCCCTCGAAGGAACAAACGATCTGTTTATTCTGAAGCTGAAAGCGAAACGCGCTGTGAAGTTTGATCTGAAAGCTATTGATGGCGTTTTGGTCGACAAGAACCTGAACACACGTAAGTTTTAAACTTCTGTAAAAGAATACTCCGTTGTTTGAACGGAGGCAAATAAAAAGCTGCCCGGAAAATTTCCGGGCAGCTTTTTATTTGAAGTATCATTTAAATAGAAACAAGGACTTTAAAGTAAAATGTATCATGGAGTGGAAAAGTGGAGATGGTTTTAGTACGTTATAATACCATATTCCATTTACTTCTGTATGTTTGGTTCGGAACTATATTATTCCGTGTAAATCATCTTTTTAGTCATCCCTCCGTCAATCGTGATGTTTTCACCGTTGATAAATTCATTTCCTTCTTCACAAAGGAATCTACACATGCGGGCTATATCTTCCGGTTTACCGACTCTTCTCGAAGGGTGTTGCGCATGGTCCTCCGGACGGAGACGATCGTAGTCATGGGTTTGTATCCAGCCCGGCGCAATAGAATTGACTGTGATATGGAATTGGGCAAGTGACAAGGCTAACGCGTGTGTCAGTGAATAGATTCCCCCTTTAGAAGCTGCATATCCCTCGCTGCCGGATTCACTCATTAAATACCTGGTAGAGCAGATGTTGATGATTCTTCCGTACGGATTGGATATCGTTTGCGATTGACGGTGGATAGCCATGAAGCGTGAAGTAATAAATACCGGGCGTAGATTAATGGATAGAATCCTGTCGAAATCTTCTATGCTTGTTTCAGTGATAGGAGAGAAGTCACTGATACCTGCGTTATTGATTAAGATATCAATGTCATCCCATTCCTCAATGATGGATTGCATGCAGTGTTCAAGCATATCCTTGTCGCTTATGTCAACTTGATGAAAAATGGCTCCTGTTTCTTCTGCAGTACGTTTTCCTGCTATTTCGTCTTTGTCGCAAAATGCCACCCGATACCCACTTTTACAGAATATTTCTACAATGGCTTTACCAATTCCATTGGCTCCTCCCGTAACAAATACTCTTTTATAATGATGGGTCTCTGTTGTCGTTTGCCCCGGTTGTTCAGTTCTAGCAGGGTGAGTGATCCCCGTTTTCTTTTTGCCATATTTGCGTGCTTTTTCCCAAGCCGCTTTTCTGGCTTCATATTGCTCGTATTGTCTTTCGATATAATTGTCTGCCATAATATTTAGGAATTCAAATTGGGTATAAGGCAATGATTCTTAGGTTGTTTACTTTCCGATGCAGCATATTTACATCACTGACTATCAGTGATAATTCATTTTAATCGGTACAACCTCTGTTTTTACAAGTACACAGAATGTAGGGATAAATGCAAATAGTTGTATTTCATTGTTTTGCATATACGTGTTGTACCGCTTCCTTTCAGCCATTTTGTGGAATATCCGCTATCAGATTCAACGTATTGAACGATAGGAAATTTCCGCATGGATGTTACAGAACGCTTGTTGAATGCAAAGGTAGTGGTTTTCTTGGAATTTCTGCGGTTTGCGGTGGATTTTTCTAATTTGCTTGGAAAAATGTACTGATATAGGTAATATTCGTTTGGAAAAATGTTGTAGTATGTGAATTATTCATCCTAAAAAGTGTGATTATATTTTGTTATTCGCTTGAAAAAATGTATTTTTGCGTTCGGAATAAGTTCATATTATGCTAAAAAGAAAAATAGAAACATATTTAGTCGATTGGAAAAAGTCAAAGGATAAAAAGCCTCTTGTGATAAAGGGTATTCGTCAGTGTGGAAAGACATACATTGTTCGGAAATTCGCAGAGGAGAATTATGAGAGTGTGGTTTATATGAACTTCATTCTCGAACCCGACAAAAAATCTGCTTTTGCTGGCAATATAGATGTTGACACCATTATTCTCAACCTTTCGGCTTTGATTCCAGGTAGTCGTTTCATCAGCGGAAAAACCTGTATTATTCTTGATGAGATTCAGGAGTGTAAGGAGGCAAGGACAGCCTTGAAGTCATTCCATATAGACGGTCGCTTTGATGTTATTGCCACAGGCTCACTTTTAGGAGTGAAAGGTTACGGTAAGAATAAAAAGAAGAAGGACGAGGAGGAAGGACAGGATTCCGTTCCCGTAGGGTATGAGACCGTGATTGATATGTACCCATTGGATTTTGAAGAGTTTTTATGGGCAAACGGAATTAGCGATGCGGTTATTGATTCTGTCAAATCATGCTTTGAGAATGAACAGACCGTTCCAGAGGGAATTCATAAAGCAATGATGGAACTCTTGTACAGATATGTCATTGTCGGGGGACTGCCCGAAGTGGTGAACTGTTTCCTTGAAACGAAGAACATCGAACTTATATATAAGGTACAGCGCAATCTTATTACAGAATACGAAGAAGATATGGTGAAGTATGCGGACGATGCAGACAAATCCCATATTCGGGAATGTTTTGAATCCATACCTAAACAGTTGGCTAAGGAGAATAAGAAATTCCAGTATTCCGTAGTCAAGAAGGGAGGAAGAGCATCACAATATATCGGTAGTATTCAATGGTTGGAGGATGCTGGTATAGTCCGTAGATGTTATAATACACAAATTACGGAACTGCCGTTAGAAGGCAATTCCATCAAAGAATGCTTTAAGGTATATACTACCGACATAGGTATTCTTATGGCAATGCTTGATTACGGTACACAGGCAGATATTTTAAAAGGTAATCTTCTTGGATACAAGGGAGCTATCTTTGAGAATCTAATGGCTGATTTCTTATGCAAGTCCGGGCAAAAACTATATTACTTCCATAAGGACAGTGGACTTGAACTGGACTTCTTGGTGAGATTCAAAGGTGAATGCGTTATCCTTGAAGTCAAGGCAAAGTCAGGCAAAGCCAAAAGCATGACTACGGTTTTGAAGAACAAGGATGCCTATCATGTCAAGAATGCAATCAAGTTGGGACAATATAATGTAGGACGTGAGGGAGAGGTACTAACCATTCCGCTATATATGGGATTTCTTGTTAAGGACAAGATTGCGGATGCTATCATTCCTGATGTGGATTTAAGTTTATTGACTACTATTTAATTTTATAGATTATGGCAAAGCAGATATTAGTTGGAATCGGAGAACAAAATCTGAATGAGGTAGCCCACTACCTTATGATATACTTTCCGTTTGATGAGGAAATGAGTAGTTATACCGATGCATGGATGGGTGAACTATACGAAAACAAATATCCATTGGTTTCTAAAAGAATATGGTCGGGGATAATCAATTTGAAGACTCATAAACTTTTGAATTGGAAGCCGGAATACGGAGATTTATATCTTCAAGCCAAAGTATGTGATAGTGGAACATATTTCTTGCTTGATAAAGATAAAAAGGTTATATGTAAAATAGCTGATTATGTTCCTAATGGATTAATACCTGAGGCAGATGATTGTGGCGATTATATCCGTTTAAGAATCAACAATGATGGAACAATAGAAAATTGGCTTGAAGAACCAAGTTTTTCTGAATTTCTTGAAGATGCTGATACCGTTGAGAAAATTGACACGAGTATTGAAGAAGAACCCATACTTGACGCTAAAGTGGAATTCACTTATAGTCAGCTTATGGCAAAATTGCTCAGTCTTCCCAAATTCTTACAGATGGAGATAGGAAAAGCGTTGATAGCTAATGCGTCCGAAGGGTTTGAGGAGGAAGAAGACGATGAATCTCTTGAATTTGGAGACGTTAAAATCGAGCTGTAAAACGAAGAGTGATAGATAATTGTTGATTTTGTAAATTAGAGATATTGCGCTATGGATACATTAAGTCTTTCAAAAGTAACATCATTGTTCATCCTAACTTTAATAGAAAGAGACGATGGACAAAAGAAACAAATTTTGGAGACGCCAACAAATGGCACGTGTATTTAAGGCTCGCATGATTCTTTATGCCGCTTATGGGCATTGTATCATCCGTGAGGATGGAAGTCATTATGAACATCCTCATTGGTTTGAGTTGGCTAAAGAAAAATGGGCGCAAGCTTACAAGACAACCGGAACTCCGTGTAGCTGCTGGATGTGCAGAGGTATGGAATATGACCGTAAAGAGTATAAGAAAGATACTCTACGGATTATTCAGGAATCAATGGAGTAGGCTAAATGAGCAGAAACTGAATCTATGTATTAATTGCACAGGTTCATTTTTTATATGTAGCATATAGGCAAAAGTAGAATGTGGATTATCTCAAGAAGTGATGTAGGATATGGAATTTATTTGCTAATTTTGCATCGATTTTGAAACAATCTAAAAATTAACAATGCAGAGAAATAGAATGAACATATTATCAATAGTCACAATTTGGGGCAATAAATGCCTTGAATCAGTGTTGAGTGTTCATGTTTCCGGCATTGGACCTCGTATTGTAAATACTTTCCAACGAACATAGTATAAGGTACATTTTATAGTGCTTTAAATTAGAATAGAAATAGAAGTAGTTGGAGAGTCTTTACCAAACTTTCCAACTATTTTGTTTTATATCCATTTGTGACAGTTGTCCTTGTGATGCTCCTCTGTCTTTTCCGTCTGATGGGTACTGATAACTTGATTATTAACGTGCAGTGATGCACATAAATTGAGAAGAAATGAACTATAAATTTGATGGTAGTAAGGTGTTCTTTACATCTGATACCCATTTTTATCACGGAAATATCATTCGCTTCTGTAACAGACCGTTTAAGGATGTGGAAGTGATGAATGAAACTATTATCTCCAATTGGAATAATATTGTTGGTCTGGATGATATTGTTTTTCACTTGGGTGATTTTTGTCTTGGTGGATCAGCAGAATGGACTAAAATGCTTGACAGATTGAACGGCAAGATATATCTGATTATGGGTAACCACGATTTGAAAAATATACGCCAAGGCTACATTAACAGATTTGAACATGTAGCAATGCAGATGCACATAGAGGTCGGCAAGCAGAGGATATATTTGAACCATTATCCTTTTCTATGCTTTGATGGTGGGTACAAAGATGTATGGCAATTGTTTGGACACGTTCACACAAGGAAAAACAACGCCGGAATTGACGCTGCCCGGCTTCAATATCTCTACCCAACGCAATACGATGTAGGAGTTGATAATAACAATTTCACACCTGTATCATTTGAGCAAGTTAAGAGAATTATATCCAAACAAATAGAAAAAGGAGGACAGTAATATGAAAATACAATATATGAGTGACCTGCATTTGGAATTCAGTGATAACAGCAGATGGTTAAAACAGAATGAATTACCTGTAACTGGAGAGATATTGGTACTTGCTGGGGATATATTCTATCTCAAAAATACGGTTCCACCTTTGACGAATTTCTGGAAATGGGCATCTGCTAATTATCGGCACGTACTCATTGTTCCCGGAAACCATGAGTATTACAATTATTGTGATGTGATGGATAGAGGATTACAATGGAAATGGATGTTTAAGGAAAATGTAGGATATTATCAAAATCAAGTGATACGGATTGACGATACAGATTTTATCATGAGCACTTTATGGTCTCAGATTTCTCCTGCTGATGAATATTTTGTTTGGAAAGGTATGAACGATTTTCGTCAGATAATGTATCAGGGAAAATTGCTTCAAACGGAGGAGTTCAATCAGATGCATACTTTCTGTTTAGACTTCATCAAGCGAAGTCTGGTAGAAAGTACTGCAAAGCACATTGTAGTTGTGACACATCATCTTCCGACATTGGAGGTGGTAGCCAATCATCATAAGGGTTCTGTATTGAATAGTGCATTTGCCACCGATTTGAGCGAACTTATATCTGATAATCATATTGATGCGTGGATTTATGGACATTCACATACCAATATTGATGCGGAAATAAATGGCACAAGGGTGGTCTGCAATCAGATGGGATATATCTTTCAAAATGAACATATAACTAATGGTTTTGACCCGAGTAAACATCTTGTCTTGTGATAGGTGATTACTTATCCTATAATTAGTTTTACGCCTCAATATATCATATAGTAAATAAAAACTGATGGATTTATATACTATATGGTATGTTGAGGCTTTTGTTGGGTAAATTGGTTGTTACCGATATTCCGAATAAATATCTTGTAACGTATCATAGAATCCCCAGCCACAATCCGATACGCTGTCAATAAGCTTTTCGATACGTTCGTAATAGTTGGTTAACAATCCGTTGCGAAAGATAAAGCGCATAGTTTTGTCGAAATTACCTTCTAATGTTGTGTAGAACTGTTCCCACATATCGCCAAATTCAAGTGTATATTCACATCCTTGCTCAATGTAAAACAGCATCAAATCTGCAGCAAAGGTTGGCTCTGGTTTTAGCTTCTGAAAATCGGAAATGACTTTTCGGCATTTGGAAAATGATGGCTTTTCGGAAAATCCACGGGTTGGGAAGAACTCGTTTTGGATAGCTTTTTTGCATTTTTCCAACTCAGCATTGCAGTCTGGTGCAAGATAGAATTCCAGATAGTCTTTTGCTTCTTTACGTGCATCATATAGTTCCAGTACGATGTCTGTTATCTGTTCTTTGGTAAGTGATAACAGGTATTTCTTTAGTTTTGCTTTTGACATAATTAAATTCAATGACTGTATTTATGCTAATTATCGTATTGCATCCCAATTATAGAGCAATGGTGTGCGTTCTGTGTCTCGTTCCACTTTCGATTGAACTATCCCAATTTTTCGGATAGTTGCCTCTTTTAGTATGCTCTCCTGATTCGTAAATCTGTCCAAGATGGTAGTGATAGTTCGTACATTCACTGTAGATAAATCAACTATACTTGATAAATGTATATTCTCCACGTTGCGAAATGAGCCGAATACTAATCTAACCATTTCAACCGTATGGTTAAAATACTCGGCTGTATTAAGTCCTTTATGATTGGCTATTGCAATGGCTTTGCTTATTGTGCGTGTGAATTTTTGATAGGTACTATAACATAACGCAACGCACAAATCACGAGAAGTCCAATACTCTGAACCGCTTTTATGTTGCTTTTTTATCTGCTCAAAATCAGAACGGATAGGGGATATGCTACTTTCTTCCATCATCTTGATACATCTTTAGTATTGTGAGCAATTATTTATATAAATCCGGTCTCAACTCCTGATTATGTTTCTTGATAATTTCTTCTATAAGAGAGCCTTTCCGGACTATTTCATAGGAATAGGTTCTTTCAAATGCTTGTCGTCCGGCATCAGTCATAAGTCCTCGGTCTTCAAGATTCATACAGCGTTCTTTATTTAACTCAGTCCAATGACTTCTTTTGCGACGAGGTGAAAGCCGTTGTGCAAGACGTCCGTCAGGCAATTTCTTTATAGTTGAATCAATCCATCCGAAGCATAATGCTTCCTCAACGACCTCAATGTATGGAATACATTTGTATGTGGGCTGTTTAGAGCGTGAAGTGATAACCCAACACGATTTCGCTTGGTTGTGGTTAGCCTTCAGCCAATTCCTCAGCTCGTTGCGGTCTGTGAAGTCCAGTAGATTGATAATTTCCATTTCTGCCTCTTGCTTGTAATTCAATTGTTTTGATGAATATGAGGTATAACTCATTTGAGTATTGCCTTTTCTTAAAGCAAATATACGCTATTATCGAATATAATTCACTATATTTGCACTATAAAATCGTATCAAAGAATGAAACTGAATAGAATAAAGGCTGTATTATCTGAAAAAGGTATATCTCAAACATGGTTGGCAAAGAAACTTGACAAGAGTTTCAGTATGGTAAATGCTTATGCCTGTAATAGGATTCAACCAAATTTAGAGACCTTGCAACAGATAGCAGAGATATTGCAGGTCGATTTGAAGGATTTGATAACCGACAAAAAGGATAGGTGATATGAAGCAATTTTCGGAAGCTACACGGGTGCAGATGCCTGCAATGGTTCACCTCACCCGAATAGGATATACTTACTTTGGTAAGTTGAGTGAAGATAAAAATGGCACAGTCTATGACGGTGACACAAATATTCTTTTGCAGGTATTTGAACGGCAGTTTAAGAATCTGAATCCCGGACACGAGGGAGAGTTTCTTCAAGTTTTGAAAGATATTCGCAAGGAACTGAACGATGATGATCTCGGTCGAGGCTTTTACAATCGTCTCAAAGCCGTTTCGCCTGTAAAGCTGATAGATTTTGATAACATCGGGAATAATATGTTCCATTTCACAGCCGAATTTACCTGTAAGAACGGACAGGATGGATTTCGTCCTGACATTACTTTGTTCGTAAACGGGTTGCCACTTTGTTTTGTAGAAGTGAAGAAGCCCAACAATCATAGTGGTATGTTGGCAGAGAGCGCACGAATGAACAAAGAACGTTTTCCCAATAAGAAATTCCGCCGTTTCATCAACATTACGCAGTTGATGATATTCAGCAATAATATGGAATATGATGCGTTGGGCGGTATCGTACCCATACAAGGGGCTTTCTATTGTACAGGGGCACGTTCATACGCACCATTCAATTGCTTCCGTGAAGAAAATTTAAGTGGTCAGAAAATCGCACCGTTCCATCGTGACTATCCGTATAAGGAGATTGACAAGACGGTGGAAAAACAGATATTGTCTGACTACAACTGCCAAGTTATTCATACAAGCCCTGAGTACCAAACAAATCTCGGTTTCAACACCCCTACAAACAGAATCCTAACATCCATGTGTTCGCCTGAACGCTTGTTGTATATCATTAGATATGGTATTGCCTATGTCCGTATGGAGCGTGAGGTGGATGGAAAAATAGAATCTACCGACCAAAAGCATATCATGCGTTACCAACAATTGTTTGCATCGTTAGCTATTCGTCAAAAACTGGCAGAGGGAGTAAAATCGGGCGTAGTATGGCATACACAAGGGAGTGGTAAAACTGCCTTGTCATACTATCTGACCTATATTCTTAACGATTTCTATTCCAAACGAAATAAGGTTGCCAAATTCTATTTTATAGTAGACCGCCTTGACCTTTTGGAACAAGCCACACAAGAGTTTGAAGCTCGTGGGCTGGTTGTATCTACTGCCAATACAAGAGCCGAACTGATGGAGCAGTTCCGCAGTAATCAGGCACAACAAGGTGTAAGCGGACAGGCAGAAATCACGGTTGTGAATATCCAACGCTTTGCCGAGGATAAGGAAAAAGTACGCATCAGTGATTATGCAACCAATCTTCAACGCATTTTTATTCTTGACGAGGCACACCGAGGATATAAACCCGGTGGCTGTTTTCTTGCCAATCTCTTTGATGCCGACACCGATGCGGTTAAAATCGCACTTACAGGTACACCGCTGTTAAAGGAGGAACGTGCCAGTTGTAAGGTGTTCGGAAACTATTTGCATACCTATTATTACGACAAGTCCATTGCCGATGGCTACACGTTGAAAATCATACGTGAGGATATAGAAACTTCCTACAAAGAACGTTTATCTGATGTGTATGACAAACTGGAAACTCTTGTGCAAAAAAAGGACATCCGTAAGTCGGAAATCATAGAGCATCCAAGTTATGTAAACGAGTTAGCCCGTTACATTATGACGGACTTAAAAGAGTTTCGCAAGATACAGGGTGACGATACTTTGGGTGGTATGGTTATCTGTGAAACCAGCGAACAGGCAAGGCGGCTTTATGATGTATTCCAAGAAGAGTGGCAGAAGTATCAGCCGAAGCCCATCAAGATAAAACTTGCCGATGGTTCGTATGTGGTGGGTGAGCCGGAAGTGGATTACAAATCAAAATACAGACCGCTGAAAGCCGGAATCATTCTTCACGATACGGATGACAAGGAAACTCGCAAGCAGATAGTCAAAGACTTCAAGAAAAATATGACAGTGGATATTCTCATTGTCTTCAATATGCTTTTGACTGGTTTTGATGCGCCACGTTTGAAACGCTTGTATTTCGGGCGCAAATTGAAAGACCACAATCTGCTTCAAGCCATAACACGTGTAAACCGCCCTTATCCCGGTATGCGTTACGGTTTTGTCATTGACTTTGCCGACATCAAGCGAAACTTCAAGGAAACCAATGAAGCATATTTGCAAGAATTAAACCGCTTTAATGATGTAGACGAGACTGGCGAATCTGCTGCTACCGACACCTTTACCCAAGTCATTGAGGACAAGGAAGAGATATTGAACCAAATGAAGAAAGTTCGGCAAACGCTCTTCAATTACACATACGACAATGCGGAAGAATTTTCTTCTGAAATCTCCACCGAAGAGGATAAAGCTGTATTGCTTGACCTTAAACAGGCATTGGAATCAGCCAAGAACATGGCGAACATCGTGCGCACATTCGGTGATGATGAAATGAAAGAACAGTTTGCCAAACTCGAAATCACCAAGTTGCCGCAACTGCTCTCTGAGGTACAGAGACGGATTAGTATCATCAATCAGAAAGAGGCTTTCAATGCAAACGAGGAAACGAAAACCCTAATCAATGAGGCAATGATGGATATAGAGTTCACTTTCTCCAAAATAGGGCAAGAGGAAATGCAACTTATATCCGGTGGTGTGGAATTGAAAGAGAAATGGCAGCGTACCATTTCTTCGTTTACCCAGAACTTTGACCAAGACGACCCGGAGTTCATTTCGCTGCGTGAAGCCTTTATGGAACGCTTCAAGGAACATGGTTTTGTGATTGACACGATAGCTAAGTTCAACGAGGAAACACAGGCTTTGGATGAAATTATTGGTCGCCTGCAAGACCTACAAAAGCGCAATAATGTCTTGTTGAAAAAGTACAAGGGCGATGAAAAGTTTGCCCGTGTACACAAGCGCATACGTGAAGTGAACAAGCAGAGGGAAGATAAAGGACAGAAGCCTATGTTCTCTTTCCTTGATGAAGAGATTGCAGCCATCCTCAATATTATAAAAGAGGATGTAGATGCCAAAGTGTATGACCGTAACGATATTCTGAAAAAGGATGCTTATTTCGGGCGCACGGTGATGGCTCTTATCAATGGATGCCTGTTTCATTTTCCGCAAATCAAGCCGGAAATGGACGATTACAAGTTCATCCAGACACGCATTTCACAACAGTATATCAACCAATATAACGCCACTTACGGCATTGCATAAAGATTATGTCAGATATTAAAGAAAAAACATTAAGACTCATCGATGGGCTTAAAGCCACCTGCCAATCATACGGTATGGGAAATGATGGTAACGAATATAAGATTATCACTCAGGTATTTCTCTATAAATTCCTGAATGACAAATTCGGCTATGAACTGAAAAATGCGAAAAGTGAGATAGCCAAGAAACTTACAGGAGATGTAAAATGGGAAACGGCATACGAGACTCTTTCGGATGATGAGCGTATGCTGATTCAGAGTGCAATTTCGCCCGATGTTCCGATGCTCGAACCATACCATTTAATTGCCAATCTTTGGAATCAGCAGGGAAAAGGTGATTTTGATGTCATTTTTGATTCCACAATGACAGATATAGCGGAACAGAATGCCGATATATTCTCCACGCAGACTACAGCCAACACGAAGATTCCATTGTTCGAGGCACTGACACCGTTTGTGACAGACTCAGCACAACGTGCGCCATTTGCCCGTGCTTTGGTGGATAAGCTCGTAAATTTCTCCTTTGAAGAAGCGTTTGCACAGAATTACGACTTTTTCTCCAGTATCTTTGAATATCTGATAAAAGACTATAATACAGCCGGCGGAGGTAAATATGCGGAATACTATACCCCCCACGCCATTGCCACGATTATGGCTCGTCTGTTGGTGGGTGATAATGCCGACCTGCATAGCATGGAGTGTTACGACCCATCGGCAGGAACAGGTACATTGCTTATGGCACTCAGTCATCAAATAGGTGAAGACCGTTGTACCATTTTCTCGCAAGATATATCCCAGCGAAGCAACAAAATGCTGAAATTGAACCTATTGCTCAACGGACTTGTATCTTCGCTTGACAATGCCATTCAAGGAGATACGCTTGTAAGCCCTTATCACAAGAGCGATGACGGACAACAGTTGCGCCAGTTTGATTTTGTGGTGAGCAATCCGCCTTTCAAGATGGACTTTTCAGATACCAGAGAGAAGATTGCTGCCATGCCAGCCCGTTTTTGGGCAGGAGTCCCCAATGTGCCTGCCAAAAAGAAAGAATCAATGGCAATATACACCTGTTTCATACAGCACGTTATCAATTCGCTGAAAAAGACAGGTAAAGGTGCGATTGTTATCCCTACTGGTTTTATTACAGCCAAAAGTGGCATTGAGAACAAAATTCTTCATAAAATTGTAGATGACAAAGTGGTATTTGGCTGTGTTTCTATGCCAAGCAACGTGTTTGCCAATACAGGTACAAATGTCAGTGTGCTGTTCTTTGACAAGTCTGCAACTGCCGACAAAGTAATCTTGATTGATGCCAGCAAATTGGGCGAGGAATACAAAGATGCTAACGGATTGAAAAAGGTGCGTCTGAACGATGAAGAGATAGAAAAGATTGTCGGCACATTCCAGCGAAAGGAGGCAGTGGAAGATTTCTCTGTGGCTGTCTCTTACGATGAGATAAAGGAAAAGGGATATTCTCTTTCTGCTGGGCAATATTTCGACATCAAGATTGATTATGTAGATATAACGGAAGAAGAGTTTGATTCCCGAATGGCGGACTACAAGCAAATCCTTTCCGAGCAATTTGCAGAGAGCCATCGTTTGGAAGAGGAAATAATGAAACAGTTGGATGCTTTGCAGTTCAACGCAAATGTAGGTAACAATGAGTAACGAAATACAGTTTTTGTTATATAGCCTCCCCGATGAAGAGGGTAAGGTGCAGGTAGTTATAAAAGACGAGACCATTTGGTGTACACAAAAGGCTATGGCACAATTGTTTGGCATTGGGATACCCGCCATAAGCAAACATCTGAAAAATATTTTTGAAGAGGGTGAGTTGCAAAAAGAAGTGGTTGTTTCCAAAATGGAAATAACCACTCAACATGGTGCAATAGAAGAAAAATTGCAGAGACACAATGTAGATTTTTACAATCTTGATGCCATTATTTCTGTAGGCTACCGCGTTTCTTCTCCCAAAGCAACTAAGTTCCGCCAGTGGGCTACCAAGATTCTCAATGAATATATCAAGAAAGGGTTTGTGCTTGACGATGAACGCTTAAAACAGGGAACGGCTGTATTCGGAAAAGACTATTTCCGTGAATTACTTGAACGGGTACGCTCTATCCGTTCCAGTGAACGGCGTATTTGGCAGCAGATTACCGATATATACGCAGAATGCAGTATCGATTATGACAAGAACTCGCCTACCACACACGATTTCTATGCCATGATACAAAACCGTTTTCACTATGCCATTACTGGGCAAACGGCAGCAGAAATCATCTACACTAAGGCAGACCATACCCAAGAACACATGGGGCTGACCACATGGAAGAATGCTCCTGACGGACGTATCTTGAAATCGGATGTGTCAATAGCCAAAAACTATTTGCAGGAGAATGAAATCCGTCGGTTGGAACGTGCCGTAACAGGATATTTTGATTATATCGAAGACCTCATTGAACGAGAGAACACGTTTAATATGGAGCAGTTTGCAGCCAGTGTCAATGAGTTTCTGACTTTCCGCAAATATCAGATATTGCCGGATAAAGGACGCATTTCTGCGGCACAAGCCAAGGCAAAGGCTGAAAGCGAATATGACATTTTTAATAAAACCCAACGTATTGATTCTGACTTTGATAAACAGATTAAAGGAATGTTGGATAAGTAATTCTTCCACAAGTTGTGGAAAGATTTGAACTTCTAAAATAGTCCCACAAACTGTGGGACAAATAAAAAGCAGTAATGAAATTGACAAAATATAAATTAGGAGAGATACTTGATGTAACAAGAGGAGCAAGTCTCAGTGGCGAATTTTACGCCACTGAGGGAAAATACATTCGTTTGACTTGTGGAAACTTTGACTATCAAAATAATTGCTTCAAGGAAAATAAGTCAAAAGACAATCTTTATTATGTCGGTGATTTCAAACCGGAGTTTTTAATGGAAGAGGGGGATATAATAACCCCTCTGACAGAACAGGCTATTGGTTTACTTGGCTCTACCGCCATTATCCCAGAAAGTGGTAAATATATTCAAAGTCAAGATGTTGCAAAGATTATTTGTAAAGAAGAACTGTTAGACAAGGATTTCGCTTTCTATCTCATATCTTCTACTTTAGTCAAGCAACAATTAAGTGCTGCCGCCCAACAAACCAAAATTCGTCATACTTCGCCTGATAAAATCAGGAATTGTACCGTATGGATTCCTGAATTAACTGAGCAGAAACGTATTGGCAAGTTACTTCGTAGTCTTGACCGCAAGATTGAACTTAATCGAGCGATAAATCAGAATTTACCGACACCTGACCGTTCATATGATTACAGGTCGTAATCTAAAAGCATTTTCATCTACTTCCATTTGATATAACCTGATTTGCGGATGTAGTTCCTTCCGAACATATTGAATAATTTTTTCTTTTTCAGCTTGTTCTATATTGATTCCAAAATAGATTGAGTCAAAACTCTCTTTTTTCAGCGGCAAATAATGGTGTATTTCACGCCAATCCCATGTTTCTTTTGTCTGCTTTGCCTGTTGAGGAGTGAATGCTGCATACATAGGACTTGGTTTTGGTATGACTAATCTTACCTCCTGTTCATATTCCCAATCCTTTGCTTTTGTCCCCCATTGGTAGTTACATCTATCATTTGCACTATATGCGTTTGGGCGCTCTATTATATCTTGATATTGAACATCTATGACAAGTGGTTCAAGATATAGTGTGCCAAACATCGGTGGAACAGATTCCATTACTTTGTCTACATCAAGTCCTATACAAATACCTTTGTGGTTACAACAATAATGACTCCACATGAGTAATGAATCATTGATTTTTGATAAACTACATAGCCATGTATCATTGCGCAAATTGAGTGCATCGTTTTCCTCTTTCTCTACCCACCAATCCTTTGGTATCCATCCTTGAAGTTCAGTGTCCAGCACATTTGAGTAGTCAATTAATTTTGGATGACAATCGAAAGGGTCATTCAGTTGAGACGCATTAGTGAATTGAAGGTCTTGATTTCCAATCATGCACTTTGCGCCAACCATATCTAAATATTTGTAGAGTATGCGAGACATTTTTATTCTATTGTTATTTGTCCATTCATTAAAAGTGGTAAAAGTTCGTCACGCTGCTTAGTCAAAACTTTAAGCTGTGCGATATTATCATGTAATTGTCCTATTATATTTTCAATCAGTAGGGAGAATTTTATTGCTATTTCAGAATTGTAAGGAAAATCAAATTTCATCATAAGTTCTGGATTTATTCTTCTGTGGCTATGAGAAGTGCCAGTAGTACCTTGCGTACAGTATTCAATGAATTTTGCACTTTTAGCCAACATGAACAAGAAACCTTTTGTTTTTATAGAAGCAGGATTCCATACAACAAATTCTGTTGAACAAATCTGATTGGATTCTCTATTTCCACAGATTACTCGACTTGTCCAAGGATTAAGTTTAGATACCAAAATACAATTGTTCGTGACTGTAAACTTTGCACTATGAATATCTATTCCATATTCTTCTGCGTAAGTTCCTGTTTTATCATATTCTGGCAAGCTATAATGTTTGAATAATTCATTAGGTCGCGCTTGTGGATTAACAGTTTCCTTTGAGATACTTGCTAATTGATAGATGTTTGTATTTATCCACTCTTTTGGAATCATTCTTTTTAACTTTTCATTCCATACCATTTCTCCACCGCTTGACTTATATGGTTTGCCCTCCTCGTTTGGAAAATCAAACTGCACAAACCAGTAATCGTAAAGTAGTTTTGCCATCGCTTCTAAATTCTGATTTATCTGACGATTGAGTTCAATCTTTTTGTCTAAAGCAGAAAATATTTCGCCAATTTGTTTCTGTTCATGCAATGGGATTATTGGAACAGGAAAAGAATTGAGTGCTTCTACGGATAACGCATAACGTTGTCCGCTTCCAGAGGCATTGCATGCGAAATATTTTTTTGCGTAGTTGGTATGTAGAAGTGCGTTCAGATAGCGTCCATCTAAAATATCTTTGTTTGGAGATATTAGAGCGCAGTGATAACCCAATATAACATCCTCAAAATCATCTGCTATATAAGTGGAAATACCAATATCATCGCGAGTTTCACTGTCCTTTGTCAATGCAACTTGCCCTTTCTTCAGTTGGAATTTGGAAATTTCATTGGGACGAGCAGTGGCAAGCATAAAACTATCATGCTGAGCTATGGTGATAGCCCAGTTATAATAAACATCAACAAAATTACAGAGACGGATTTCTTTTTCTCCGTCTGTTATTTTTTTATCAACGCCACTGATTTCAACAGTAGCAATGTCTCCCAATTTATATTTTTTCATTTGCATCCAATTTGAATGCAAAGTTACATAATTTTAGGCAGATTCTTGTGGTTCAGTTATCCCAAATATTTCTTATGAGCCAACTTTACATTGTTTTGATTCACAATGGCATAGTGCAGTGTTGTGTCAATGCGTACATGACCGAGTAATCGCTGTACTTGTTCGATGGGCATACCTTTGTCGATAGCCATTGTTGCAAGGGTTCGACGGAACTTGTGAGGATGAACTTTTGGCATAGAAAGGGATTGACCTAACTTTCGGATTCTAACTTCCACACCGCTGATAGTCAGTCGTGAATGTGGCGAATTGAGGGAAACAAATAAGGCGGGATTGTCGTCTGTTCGCTCATTAAGATATTGTTGCAAATGTAGTTTTGTACGGGCGTTGAAGTAAACTACACGCTCTTTGTTGCCTTTACCGAATACCACACATTGCCGCTCATGGAAATCTATGTCCTCACGGTTCAGTTTGACCAATTCACCCACACGAATGCCTGTGGATGCAAGAATGTCTATAATAGCAAGGTCCCTCTTGTTGGTGCAACAATCACGAAGTTGCTCTAATTGTTCGTCAGAAAGTACCTCCTTTACAAGAGAATCCGTCTTTACTTTGTGAATCCGTCTGACTGGACTTTTGGCGATATAATCTTCATCTTCAAGCCATGCAAAGAAGCTGGAGAAGATGCGCCTCATATTGTCAATGGTTACTTTGCTTGATTGATGTTCTTCTTGATAATCGGATAGATAGGAGCGAATGTCCGTTGTGCTGATGTGGCAAATAGCCAAAGAGAGCGTAACCAATAACCGCTCAATGGTATTGCGATAGTATGCTAATGTCTTGTCCGAACATCCCTCTATCTTTTTGGCTGATATAAAGGAGTTAAGAAGATGCTCATTCTCTTGCGTTTGCTGTGTGGCGCAATCGCTTTTTTCAATGATTTCTACATTATGCAGTTCTGATGCAAGCACAGCTTTAAGCCGTGCCATTTGTCGGCAATCCAAGTCACGCTGCATCTTCGCAACTATCGCCTGAATGATGTTCTCTTTCATAATTCTGATATTTTTGTCCTTATATATAATATAAGAGGCTGCTAAATCAGAATTTAGAGGCGATGGCGAAGCAACTCTATGATTATTGGTTTGTGCAATTTGATTTTCCGAACGAGGAGGGCAAGCCGTACAAGTCGAACGGTGGTGAAATGGTATGGAATGAAGTGTTAAAAAGAGAGATTCCAAAAGATTGGGAAGTGTTGTCTTTCGGTGATTTATTTAATATAGGCAATGGAAAAAACATTCCTAATTCTTCTGGAACAATTCCGGCATATGGTGGAAATGGCATTATAAAATATGTAGATAAAAGTAATTATGACTCTTGTTTTATTGTAGGAAGAGTGGGTGCAAATTGCGGTAGCCTCCATTATTCACCAACAAAATGTTGGGTTAGCGATAATGCAATATCAGTAGTACCGAAAAATCTGAATGAAATTGCATATTTGTTGTTTTCATTGAAACTATATGATTTATCCAAAAATAAAGGCGGTTCATCTCAACCTTTGGTAACCCACAAAGGATTAGAATGTTTAGCTTTTCCGTATTCTGTAAAATTTGTATCAAAGTTTTGTAATATAGCGAATAAGCTATTAAATCTATATTTTGAGAATATCAACAGTTTACTTTCTCTAACTAAGCAGCGTAACGAACTCTTGCCGCTCTTGATGAATGGTCAGGTATCGGTAAATTCTGATTTATCGGTATATAAAAAGTTAAGGAGAGGAAAATCCCCTCCTTAACCTTAAACCAAGTGTCAGACATTCAAATCCTTCATCGCCAATCCATAGTTCTCTTGTCCGAACAGGTCTTGATGGATGAGCTTCAACCCAAGTGTCTGATAATACTTGTAATCATCACCTTCGGTACAGAGGTATTTGTACCCATAGCGAGGCATGTACTCTTTGAAGAAACGAGCCAAGTCCTTCAGGCTTTCGGCTTGGTTCTTCTTGAAGTTGCTGCGCACGATGATGATGCTCCAGTCGGGGAAGTTGCCTCTTCCGTTGCTGTACTCCCAGAAACGGATGTAGCAGTCCAAGTCACGCTCACGGATGTCCACACAAAAGCCATTGGCATTTTGCATCACGCTACAACTGTTTCTGTAGCCGAACTTCTCACACAAGTAGAGATTGAAATCAAGAATCAAATCATTTTGTAACATAATTGATTGAATTTAAAAAGTTAATAAAAAGTGGATTATAAATGAAAACCTCGCTTGCGCTTAGCCTTTTTCTTTTTCATCAGGCGGTTGAACTCAGCTTCTTCTGCGGCAGTGGCATCGTAAGACGAACTACCATTCAACAGACCAAGACTGATACTTGAACCATTGTTGGAATGGGAAACGCTTTGCTGCACCTCTTCATCATTATGCGTGAACCCTTGTTTGGGGTGTTCAAATGAGGATGCGCAAGCATTCTGTTCCAATCGGTTGTCGATATTCAAGTAGCTGAATTCACGGCTGACTTTTGAGCCGGAGAAAGAAAAACCGTTGTACTCAAACTTGACACCCTGTATTTCTCTTGTAGTCCGGCTGACTTTGAATTTCATATCAATGTCACGGTCAGCAAGAGCTTCTTTCAGTTCATCCCAATTTTGAGCTTTGGGCAGCTCCTCTTTCAACGCTTTGTATATCTCGTGTTTTGCCCGGTCGTATGGGCGCAAGCGTTCCTCCTTGATATGGTCTTTACCATTGGCAAAGTGCAAGCGGTATTTTGCCGTCAACATCTTACAAGCCTTTTCATTTCTGCGGAAGTCGTTCTTATCGCTAATCGTCTTACCGTCATTATCCACCCGATTGAAAACGATGTGACAATGCGGATGCTCACGGTCGATATGCCGGGCAATGATGTATTGCGTATTTTCGATGCCCATCAGTTTCATATAGTCGTGGGCGATTTGCAACATCAACGCATCATCAGACTTCAAGCGTTCGCCATCTTCAGGAGAGAAGTTGAGCGAGGTGTGTCCGACAATATTCTTTACCTTGTCATTGAGCAACGCTTGTAATTCAAATTGCTCTGCCATCTGTTCGGGAGAACCATCCACCCCGACAGCTTCCAGCAATTTGGATTTCTCCTCTTTCAGGACATATCGGACACAACCACCGAACGATGTCCCTTTTGTCTGCTTACCTATCATCTTTCAGTTGTTTTATAAGTTGGTTAATACGTTGCGCCATCTCTTCGCATCTTTTGGCAACGGCAAAGAATCCGTAGGTGTTTGCCTGTTTCGCCAACTGGTTAAGATTGGTGCTTTCACCTATCAACTGACGGATGACGTGGATATGCTCTTTCGTGATTCGCTCACGTACCGTTCCGCTCTCAATGAGTGAACGGATGACTGCGCTTTGGGTCTGCTTGCTCCGTCTGCAAAGCGCACCGAGCCATGCGAATTGGTCGTAAGACAGACGGAGTGTTATCGTATGTTTCTTTTCCATTTTGAATTGCTTTTAGTGAATAATTTGTGACCATCGGGAGCCGCCTCAGATTTTTTGAGGAGCAAGTGGTCGGGAAATGTAATACACCGACATTAACTTGCTATAGTAAAAAAAGTCTCGATTTCTCTCCTTTTGCTCAAAGCCTGAATCTTCGTTTCTTAGGCGGTGAAACCTTTGATTGAGGGATGCCTTGTTGTACGCTGACGAGCTTCAAATCGAATGTCTCTATCAGTGTTTTCAAGTTTGGATTCCTCTTAATCATCTGCTGGAATATGGCTTCATCGGGGCGTACCTTCAACAGATAATCGGCAATGTCGTACCCTTCTTTCCGTTCGTTTTCTGTTGCTTTGGCTTCCAGATAATCGAACAGTTGCACATCAATTCCATAGCTTTTCATCAACCCGATTTTGCTCTGCCAATAGTCGGTCGCTCCTAAATCGGGGAATAACACAACGCTTCTTCCGGTAAGAACGGATAGGCTGTTGGTATTGAAACAACCGTTCTTTCCACCCGATGCAATCCATAGGAATTGGGGGAGGTAGTAGGAGGCAATGATTGCCGTTTTCTCGCTTTCGACCAATGCAACAGGACGGCTTTTGTCTTCTGGAAGCAGATGTTCACCGAAGAAGCATTGCTTTAGATTATAATCTTCTTTATGCAGAATGGAGTGTACCCATGTGACATGATTGTACGGTTCTTTTATCCGTTTGCCTGTTGCTGGATTGTAAAGCATTATCTTGCCTGTGCGTACTCTGTTCTGATAATCCATTTGCCAAAATACGGTTGCACCTTCCCAATACTTAGAAGTACCGACCATGTATTTCTTCATCAGTTTTAATGTCTCCGCTTCTCCGAATTGAGCCGATAAGAATTGAAACAGTTTGTTGTCAGGATAGCGTTGCAATGACTGATTGACTATATCCAAATCAATGTAGGAAGTGGCTTTTAGCTCGACTTCTTTTATTGGTGCATAACTCCGAAAGGTATCTTCGGATAGCTTCTCTTTCTCAGCCGGATTCCGTTCAAAGTAATCACGAGGCGTGAAGTGATAACCACATTTCTGTTCGTGGTCGCAACGACCCACGTAATCAGGGAACTGTATTCGCTTTTCCGTGTCAATGTACTTGGAAAAACATCTTTTACGATGGCAGTTCGGGCAAGTGTGCCGGGTACTGACACCTTTGTAGGGTTCTAATATGAATCTATGTGTACTCATTGTTTTTTTGTTTTGTGTGTCACTTTTGCCGTTATTGTCGTTTTCGCTTGGAAAGTGTCAAAACCGACAAAAATGCCACTGGTTAATCTTTGAATATTCTCCATGCTTCTCTTTGCGGAACAGTGTCCCGATATTGTCATTGAGAAAGCGTTGAAATGTCCGCTCCTTCATTCCGTTTTGTTCGGCTACTTGTATAGCTTGGGCGGTGGTAAAGGAAGGAGGCAGCAGATTGACTATCGCCTGTTGTTGACTGTTGAGGGCATTCTCATTCAGAATATTTTGTACGCTCAATGCGGACTCCTTGAAATATTCCGTCAGTTTAATGGCTCTCTCCACCGTCAATAGGTCAATACAAGCCTTGTCACACTCTCCGCAAGTCCATCGTGCCAGTTGGATAATCAGACAAAAGCGGATGATGTATATCTCCAACTTGCAATAGATACTCACGATGGTGTCGTTCGTTTCCCGGTCGCACAACTCAGAGAAATGGTGCTGCCACTCGTAAAGCTGTTTCTTGGCATCTTCTGAGAAGAAGAGAATTTGCGGTTCAATCTCTCCATGTTCATTGAGGTTGCACTCCGATTGTATCAATTTGGCAATGACGTCATTCCACTCTTGCTCTATATCTTCCGGAAGCTCTTTGTCATTCCACCGTGCTTTCTGTTGCAGGTTGGGCATCACAAACAGAATGCGGTCGATAAACCCGTTGCTGGAGCGTTCACCTTTAGCCAACTCGTTCAAGATTTTCTTTTGGATAGTACCAATGACCGATATATACGGACGTTTGATGAAGATGGAACTCTTGGCATTCTTTCGGTCGGACATGGTGGTCTTGGCACTGAACACTGAGAGCCAGAACTGTTCTTCCGAACCGTTGTTATAGCGGTTGAAATTCTTGAACCAAGTGGATAATTCATCTGCCCACAAGCATAGCCCACGTTTGTTTTGTGCATGAATGAGGCTCAAACCTTCGGGCGTTACATCCGAAACCAAGAAGCGTTTGCGGATAGGTTCTTGCGGAAATTGCTCTCCGCCGCTTTCCGCACGTTCCTTGCGGCTCATGCTCATCAACTCATCATACTTGGCAAGAGCCTTTTCAAATTCCTGATTCTGTCGGTAGTCATAATCAAGAAATGGTTTCATTGCAAAACTGAGCGGATGGCTTTTGTTCGCTCCCGGTCTTCCAATCAATGCCATATACAGGATGGGGCTTTCCACCCAACCCTGCTTGATTTGGGCAAGGTGCGTGTTGCCTATGCCGACTGCTATTGCCGTGAGGATGGCTGCGGCAATGTAGTCGGTAGGGTAGTTATGGCATTCGTGAACCTCACGGATGATGCGTTGGATTTTTACTGGGAATATGCTGACGGGAAATGCCGTGCCAGACAATCTTGTACTTAAATCAATTGCTTCATCAATGATGAATGCCGGATTAATAGAATATGTATCCATAGCCCAACCCATTAAAATTGCACCGATGATTTGGGCTTATGGCGGACACCGCTCTGCATATTGGCAAGCATCTCTTCGTATGTCTGCTCGGCAGTTTTTCTCCGTCCGTTCTCAATCCAAGCAAGAAGCTCGTCCTCATAGAAATAGAGTTTCTTGCCTTTCTTGTAGGCCGGAAGCAGCCCTTTGCGTACCAATGTATATATGGTCGGCTTGGCTTTTCGGATGATACGGCAAGCATCCTCAATTTCCACCAATACATGTTTGTCAGATGGCTGTGGCTGGAGTTCCGCTACCATCTTTTTCAACTCGATGACCTGTTCGGTCAGAAAACCTACCGCTTCGGGTAGCTTATCAAATGTTACTGTTTCTTTTTGCATACGCCAATCGTTTTTAATTGTTCGACGGCAAAGGAAACAGGTGTTTCAATGGTGGGATCATTCACCAAAATATAACTGATGAATAACTTTTTTGATGTAGTTGGTAGAACAATTGCGAAGATTTGTATATCTTTGCATCGTATTAGTTCTTTGATAGACTGAGAAGGCTTTGGAGACTAAATTATGCTAAAACCTAAAGCGAGCAATCGCACCAAGTCATTGGTAAAATGGGGCGGATATAGTTTTGAAGTATGGCAGAATGGAGATAAGAACATCTCATATAGTTCGTTCATTATTTCCGATTGTCGATATATGTAAGATTCGTATCTACTTCATTATTTTGTGTCCATTTTTTAGGCACGTGAAAATAGAGAGTACAATGGAAGACAATGTCTAAGCATATTTTAGTTAGGTCATATTGATTTTAGGCACGTGGCAATATTGCCCGAACTAAAATTAAATGCTTATGGCTAAAAAAAAGAAGAAGCCTTCAAAGAGAGGGAAGAAGGCTAACAAAAATTCCCTCCATTGTTCTCCAATGATTGTAACACAGGAGAAGAAGATAAATAATTTGGCAAAATGGATTAAAGCCATTGCTGAATTTATAAAGGCATTGATTCAATTATCAAATGCAATGAAGCCTTTGATAGAATGGTGCAAATCTTTTTTTGAATTGTTATAATCAGCTCTCTAATTTCTTTTTTTGATGATAACAAACAAAAAATATTTACTATATATACTGGGTGTTAATAAGGAACAGTTGGATTACTTGTTGACACATATAGAAGATTACTATTATTCTTTTGAAAGAGTAAAATATAATAAGTTTACTGACAAACCAAAGAAGAATAGTAATGGAGAAATTGCCACTAGACAAATAAACTCGTCTAAAGGAAAACTAAAAGAGGTTCAAACGCGTCTTTATGATTTTATGTCAAAGCAAGTTGAAATTCCTCAATATGTTTATGGTGGTGTTCAGAGGAAAAATAATGTGCGTAATGCTCGTCTTCATCAAGGAAATAAATATATATTTACGACAGACTTGAAGTCATTTTTTCCATCAATTTCTCATAAGCAAGTTTTTCAAATGTTTCTTCGAGAGGGTTGTACGCCTGCTATAGCAAGAATATTAACTAAACTAACTACTCATAAATATCAAGTTCCGCAAGGTATTCCAACCTCAACTTTAATTGCTAATTTGGTATTTAAACCCATAGGTATGGAGATTGACCAGTTAGCAAAGGAGCATCATATTAAATTTTCAATGTTTGTTGACGATATAACTTTATCATCTAAAGTTGATTTTAAAAATATAGTACCTCAGTTCCTTGCAATCATTAAAAAGTCTGGATTCAGAATCAGTCACAAAAAGACACATTATCAAACTAAAAATCCTATTATAACAGGTGTAATATGCCAAAACAACCGACTTCTTGCCCCTTTGGGTTATAAAAAAAAGATAGCAATACTATCCAAGCAACTCTCAACGCACGAATCTATAAAGAATAAGCTACAAGGAATAAAAGCGTATTTGTCAATAATTGAAAAATCAAGTTCGCTTTGACTATTTATGTTGTCATTATATGTGGTGATTTTATGCTATTCTCCTATCCAATTTAATCTTGCATACAGATTCTGTGTGCGACATTTTGCGTTCAATGGTAGATATTTCTGAATCACGGAGAGTATGGGCAAATACCCTCTTTATAAATGTGGCGGTCTGTAAGCGTGGCTTGCCGAATGCTTTGCCTATATTCCATCCAAAGTGCATGATGTCAATGGTCTTTAACTGAGAATCAACCTTTATAGGTTCAACTTTAGGCAAAGTATCTGACAAGTAATATTCTGTAACATATCTACACAAGCGGTTAAGTGCCGTTTCATCAAGATAGAGAACTAAGGTTTGTTTCGTGTAAGCAATGACCTTATCAAGTTTTTCTTGTGATGCTCGTTCTTTCTCAGCCATAGCGTTTACACGGGAAATCTCATATTCTGATGGTTGATTAAGCACCTCAATAGGGATGTTGCTAATAGAGGCTGGAGGCACTTCCTCCTTTGGAAGTTCTACCATGTTTTCATTGGATTCTGAAAGCGAGGGAATAGAAACTTCTTCTGTGGTGTCAGATGTAGTTTCGATTTCTGGTTCAGATACAGAAACGATAGGTTCTGTATCTATGGTGCTTTCAATAAGTTCCTGATGCACTATTGAGGGTTCAACTGCCACTGCCTTATTGCGGTAGCACTCAAATCTCGTAAAGCATCTTTCTATTGTTGGGGAAAGGAGTTGCCTGAATGCCATTTGCAGATTGAGATAGATTGCTCCAATGACAATAGAGCATACTACAAGAATAAGGTAACTGCTGAACTCGTCCCAACCATAGTGTAGTACGGTCTGGCGGGCTAAAACACCAATGATTGCGATTGTACCAAAAACAATCAGATGTAGAGTTATATGTTCTATCTTTTTCTGCTCCATAGTGTGTACCGAGCAAATTTACAGGTCCCTTTTTTGTGCAATTTAACAGTACCCACTTTCCTTAGTTCTCTTCTTTACTTTCATTAACCCTTTTTGAGGTGCAGTCCCTATCTGTTGATTGCTAAAAATTGTTTTCCTGTTTTCCATGCGGTAGCTTTTTCCTGATAGCCTGATTATCTCACAACAATAGAGTAGTCTGTCCAGTAGAGCTGCCGCACAAACTTCGTCTCCTGCCATCTCCAGCCATCCGGTAAGATCCCGGCTTGCGGCAATGATAAGTGATGTCTTACCTTGAACGCAATTCACCAGTTTAAACAGCAGCAGTACATCTTCTCCTTTCAGGGGAAACAGCGTAACATCATCGATTGCCAGCAGCTGCGCTTTCATTATTCGTTTGTATGTTTTCATCGCGGGTCGTGATATCTCCTTAGTCTTCAAACAGACAAGCAGTTCTTCCAAGGTCAGCAGGTATGCCTTATAACCTGCTTTCACTGCTTCATGGATAAGTCCTGAAGCAATGAATGTCTTTCCGGTTCCGGAATCTCCTACCAGCAGAAGGTTATATGTCCTTCTTATCCATACCAGTTCACGCAATTCGCGCATCTGCCTTTGGTCAATCCCTTCGGTACGTGAGAAATCATATAGATCCAGATCATACCTTGCAGGCAATCCTGCAAATTTCAACCTGGTCAGATAACTTCTCCTTTCCTTGTCCCGAAGTTCCCGCATCAGACAAGTTGACAGAAACTCGGAGTAAGTCTGTTGCTTTTCCTGTGCTTCATGTAGTATTTCATCCAGGTGTTCTGCCAGGAATGGCAGCTTCAGGTTGCGGGCACATTCGGTCAGTTCTTTCTTATACCTTGCCATTGTTTCTAAAGATTTCATTATATGTTTTTACCAATCCGGTTGACTGTGTCCGGGAGGCAGGATTTTTTCCTACATCCGATTCTCCCATTTTCTTCTTCCATATATGTCCGCACAGGCTTTTAACGGACTCACCATTATAGATTCCCTTGTCCAGACATACACTAACCGCTTCTGTCAGGATGGCTTTGTCATATCCGGGAATTATGCGTAGAATTACCTCCAGATTCTCCCTGTAATAACGTTCCTTCCTTCTCTGCAGGTTCTCAAGCCATAAGGCGACCTCTCTATTGTACGATACATAGATAAGAATGCGTTCAGCCAGCTTTTGTGCTCCGATATTTCTTTGCCTTCTGTGTCCTTCACCATAGATAGTCTTTCCCTTGAGTTCGCACAGATCATGCCGGCAGACAAGCTTTCCCGTCTCCTTATTATAAAGCTCCAGGCATCCGTCTGTTTCATGGAGCCATACTGTCGTTTCTCCTCCCCGGTAGGTTCCGCATGGCAGGCTATAGTAGTTTCCCCTGTACTGTACGGTATTGTCTTTACGTACATGATATTCCTTCATTTCTCCACCGGGTGAGTGCGGAGTACCGTGATAGGGTACAAGGTATTCTCTTTCCTGTGCAAATTCCTCAAGGGGAATCCGGTGTGTGGTACCATGTTCCTTCCCGTTTCCCGTTCTTTCAAGCCAGAGACGTGCTTCTTCATTAAGTCTGTCTACATTCTGAAAAATACGCGCCGTGAGGAAATTCGTCTTCACATATTTCACAACATTCTCTACCTTCCCCTTTGATTCCGGATCGGCCTTGTGACAGAACACGGGATGGAAATGCTGCTCTTTTACAAATGCCTGAAATTTGCCGGTCAGTATCAAATCCCCCATGTTCGCCCGTGCTATAAGTACTTTATCCTGGTCGTAAATGATCTTTTGCGGCCTGCCTCCGAAGTATTCGAAGGCAAGTTCATGGGCATAAACCGCAAGCCCGGTGTCAAAGGGCCTCCGGCTAAAATAGATAAATTTATATCGTGAACGGGACAGGACAATAGCAAAGAAGTACACTTTGATGGACTTCCCGTTTTCAGTGCGCATCCATTTCTCCCCAAAATCCGCCTGTGCGTATTCCCCGTAGGGAGTATCAGGCTGCTTCTCGTAGTTTCGCTTGTGCGTTTCAACCTTTTTCCCGATGCCGTATTTTTTGCGTACCCTTTCCACGAAACCGGATACGGTTCTGTTACATACACGGGGGAAGTCCGGATAGCATTCCTTTAGCCAGTCATGTATCCTGGCGGCCGATATATACGGGTATTCTTCCAGGTTTGCACGTACATATTGCTCGTAGTTTTCCAGTTTCAGCCTGTACTTGCGGTGAGAACTTTGTTTTTTAACAAACTCCTCCATAGTCATATTCAGATACCGTCGTACAGTCTTACGGTTCACACCCAGATATATTCCAATTTGTGTTTTGTTCAGTCCTTTCAACTGAAGCTCCCTTACTTTATGCCACATATATTGTTTCTCCTTAAAATATTGTTTCCTTATTTCCATTGCAGTATCTGTCTATGCTTTGTTTGAGCGGCAAAGATAGACATTCCCCGACATGCAAAAAACACTGTATTCGTCTCTATAAAAGTGGTACCTTTGCTTTTTCCACTTTTTGAAAGATAAAGTTACAGCCTACAGGTGATGGCGGACCCATATATATTCTGGATTACAGAACCTTCTTTATTATTTTATCGGTTGCTTTTTGCAACTGCCTGCCCGAAGAAGTTTTCCGATCTTTATGATGGCTTTTGGAGTAACATACACTGACGTTTCTTTCCACCGAACGTTCCGGAGCGTATTGTAACCGGCTCCGATCTGATCCGCACTCAAATAGTCATAGATGGCGGCAATGCTGCCGAAAAAATAGTCTTTCTTCTCAAAAACGAGATGTACATATACCACTTTATTCATTGTCAGTTATTTTTCTGCGAATATATGCAAATAATTAATATATGCATTATTTAACAATAAAAACATGCAAATAATTATTATTTGCATATAGAGGCAGTAAATATTGAAAAGTGTATTTTACTTTCTAAGTAAAATACTTATAAAAACACTAAAGTAAATAAATATTTAAAGTATCTGTTAATGATTACTTGTATGAATAGAAAATCCCCGTCTTCCCTTGAAAGGAAAAACGGGGAGGTGTAATAATAAAGGAAATAGCCTGCGTTACATCTCTTTGGCGTATCCTGTCCGAATCAAATCGGCAAGGAAATTCTCCGGTGTATCAGTGGCAATCCTCACACCTGCCTGAATCACGTAACGTTCGGCAAAATTGCACATGTACTGTTCATCTGTGCAGTTGGAATCCATCCAACTGCCCGTCCGAAGTTCATGTACAAACTCTTTGGCATCGGAGGCTGCTATGCGCTCATCCCCCGGCAATATATACATCTTCTTATTCATATTCATTCCATTAATTTTTTTGTTCTTAATTTATAATATAATTTTTGTTTTTCCTCCAAGAAAGGAAAATCCTCCAGTCTGATTCCCGCAGGAAGCGAAGATGTAGATGCAAAGATAATCAATCTTCCCAAGAATCTAACCCAATTCTCTATTTTTGTGAAATTGATCGTTCCCGAGTGTTGTCTGAACTCCACTGTCCTGTGACGTGAATAAGCTTCAAGGTTTACTTTCATGTACCTGCTGCCGAAGAGTCTTTGTAGTGACTCGATACTTTCCGCCGATCTGATATCTTCATCGGAGAACGCTCTGAGAGAACGGCAGTAGGTATTTCTGTTTCCCCTGCGTGAGGCAGGCATGAACTTGTCTATTTCAGTTTCGGCATGTTTGTAGGAAAGGATTAAGTTCTGCCAAGTTGTAAGATTAAAGTCACCCGCATTAAAATGCACATGGACTCCACAACTGCTATTTATCTTTACATTGTATGCGTCCAGCACCCAGCATACCCTCTCCAGTACCTCCAAACCCTGCTCACCGCAGAGGATCGGGCTGACCAGCTCAAAAGTATGGCTTCCCTCCAAACTTCCGTCCGTGGTCAGTTTCCAGTTGCTGTTGGTCTCGGCATTACGGCTTCCAATTTCCACAGGGATGCCAGCCTCCCGAAGCGCATCCGTCAAGGTCTGTCTCGGGCAGTTGTAGGCTTCGATCTCAACCCCGAAGCAACGGTTGAAAGTATAGTCGGGTTCTGGTCTTAAGACAGTCGCTGTCTGTGAAGCGGGAAGCAGGCCCTCGTCCCTCATTCTCTTATAGACGTTCCACACGAAGCCACGGTTTCCACGGGTAACGAGGTCGGCAATTTCACGGTGTGAAAGTCCGGTCAGAAGAAGCTTACGGATTTTTGAGGTTTTTGTTCCACTCTCGGCTAAAATGCGTCTAATTGTTTCATTCATAACTTGTTATCTCCTTTATTATTATATAACAAAGGTAATGATTTTTCTCCGTTCTTGCAAATTCAAGCATGCTCTTTATCAGCATATTAGCTTACTTTCGCTTCTGCTAAAAGTTGTATCCGTCCCACCGGAAACAGGGTGTTTTTTCTTTCATGGGGGGGATTTTTGGGGGTGTCCCGTCGGTCTCCCTTGCAGCCTTCCCACCCTTTTGCGATGTCATGTCTTTTCAGGGGAGGAAGTTCACCGGCAGCCATGCCCTTGCCTGATGTTCCGGGCCTCTCGGAAGCGTCCCGGGCTAAGGGCCGGAGGTCCCTTAGTAAATTCCTGATAAGGAAGAGCAAGAGGAGTTCCCGCACACGGGAACATGAATCGACGCATAGCGTTGATAATTAACCTATTATATGTATACATCTTATACTTTGCGTAGACAAACGTATACAGGAAAAAATTATCTTGCTGACCCTAAGCAAATTAGCCCTTCTACTTTCGGTAAATATTATGTAAACGACTTGCTATTTTACTAATTTTCAAAATATTACAAAATATTACCCTCAGAGGGATACTGTAACGTTTGACTGCAAAAACTCTTTCATTTACCTTTGTACCAGAACAATAATCTGTAACGAAAATGAATACGAATAAAGAATTTTTGACTAAAATGATTCGGGTTTCTCCAAGCGTAAAAAAGCGTATGGAAATTTTTCAGGGAGGTGATTCCGCCAATTCCTGTATTGACAGAATGATTACATTTTTTGAAATCACAGGATTCAATCCCCGCTACGCATCCCGGAATCCGACGGCACTGGTGGAAAAGAGAATTGAGGACGTTGTCAGAATCATCAAGTCCCAGGAACGGGATATACTCAAGCCCGTACTTGAGAAACTCTCCGCCATAAACAACACCCCGCAGGAGTCACCTGACTATGCCCGGTTGATGAACGAGCTCCGGGATCTGAAAGATGAAAACCGGAAATTGAAGGAAAGGCTTCAGGCGGATGATCTCCATACCCAAGACGCCGCCGTATACCAGGACAAGCTCAAACGTCTGGGCGACCTGCTGAAATACCAGCTTGATCCGGAGAAGTTTCCAAGGATAAAATACAGCGATGATGTAAGAGTCCCCGTCAACACCCTGCAGTTGCTTATCAAGAAGATCAACGAGGAATATGTATTGTAAACCGCATAGGCCGGGAAACACTCCGCAGGTACCAGATAACAAGGGAAAATGCACCCGGCTGGTAGACTACCTGAGTAAGGAGTCCCAGGTCGAGCGTCCCTATTATGACAATTTTTTCTCACAGCAAAAAGATTATGTTATACCCCTGACTGTCAAGAATCATATAGACAACAACCACAGGACCCTGAAAAGCAACGATGACAAATTCTATATGCTTTCCATCAATCCCAGCGGTGACGAACAGAGACATCTGATAGAAAGGGTGACCGGACGGAAGGTCGGGGAGTTCTCGGAACTGACTCCCGGGGGGCAGGAGAGTGTGCTGGCACAGATGAAGAAATTCACCCGCGAATGTATGGATGAATATGCCCGTAACTTCTACCGTGAGAAAATAAAATCAGGGGATGACCTGGTCTGGTACGGCCGCGTGGAAACGGAACGCCACTATAAGAATGATGATCCGGAGGTTAAGGCCGGCAGGGCAAAGGCGGGAGATAAGAAGCCCGGGCTCCAGCTTCATGTGCATGTGATCGTTTCCCGCATGGACAGGACGCAGACCGTATCACTCTCCCCGCTATCAAAAAGCAGGGGAAACCGACAGGTACTTGAAGGCAGGGAAGTCGTGGTAGGTTTTGACCGTTCCCAATGGTCCTCCCGGTGCGCTTCACGCTTCAATCAGTTGTATGATTATTTCCCTAATTACTATTCCAGGGATGAAAGTTTGAGGAAGCACTCCGAGAACTGGCAGGCCAAAAACGAACTGAAGAACGAGGCGGTATCAAAGCTCAAACAGGAAGTTCTCAAAGGGGAGCTGAAGGAAGAAAGGCGGCTGTATGCAAACACCTTCCGGATTTACCGGTTTGTGGTAAATCCCAGGAAGGCAATTATTCAGGAACTTAAAAGGCTGGGGACGGATCTTCTTTCCGGAAGGGATCTGTAGCATCAACCTTTTTGTTAGTCGGGATTTTCACAATATGAATTTCATCATCTTTTCAGAAGACAAATGATAAGCTATGATGGAGCTGCCATACGTCAGCTATGACAATAAAAAAGAGGAATTAAAGGAAGATTGAAAGAGTCAGCAGATTGTATATCAGTCATTTAGAAAAGACTAATTATATCTTCAATAAATATGATTATACGCTCTTTCGGGGAGATAGCGGGCTTTTTTCTTTTATTTCTGATTTAACTTTCCGGATCTTTTTCTACACAAAACTATAATGTCAGTTTGTTTTCAAAGATTTTACCCTTTCAGTATGTCTTTGGGGGCACAAAAAGTTGTCGAAGAGGCTACTTTTGCAAGATTATATGCTATGGCCAGCAATCCGAACTCAATATCAACCTTCTCCACTCTACGAAGATAAAACCTTCTTGGATTGTTTGTTGTTTTGAGATTGCCAAACACTGCTTCTACATCCTGTGCCCGCTGACCCTGTAGATTGTAATTTTACCTGTGGAAAAACGGAAAAGCGTATATATATCACTTTTACAGGGGTATGATTTGAGAATGTCCATCCTTATTTGAATGGTGTAGACGTGCATTCGTTTTTAAGATAGGATTGCCTTTGTACTTGATATATGTACGGATTTTTATAATTTGTTTTATGTATAAAATTGATTATGCCAATAGTCTTAAATACATATTTTACTCACTCATAATATAAAAACGGTTCTTCCTTCCTAAAGCTGAAAAGAAGAACCATTCGTTTATAATGATGTTGTCTGAAATAAGTGCCTAGGGTTTCTTTCGTACAGCACGAACATGAATTACCTCATTACGATCCATCCCGGATGTAGAACCACTTTCTGCTGTATATGTATAAGCGGTGGTTCCCGGGTCCGTTATAGCGGTGGAAGTCCAATAATTCTCCGACAGGTCATCTTTCATATAAAGTGCTTCTTCTTGTGCAGGAAGATACCATACCATGTCCGTTTGTTCTAAAGTCGGTACATAGATTGTTTCTCCGGAATTACTCTTTCTTTCTACCCCAAATCTGTTCTTCTTTGCACAAGCCCATGCTGCAAACTCGCTTGGGTTGACTGGCAACTCTTTATCTGGGACACCTCCCCACGATTCCAATTGGCTCATGATGATTGACGCTTCGTTGATGCCATCAAAGTTGTATAGCTCCCATGTGTTTGTAATGCCGTCTGTCGGGCTTATGGCGATGGTCAGGGACGGAACTTTAGCAAAGTTAACAATAACTTTCCAAGTTCCTAGCACAGCCAATCCACTACTTTCCACATAAGAATGGTCTCCAAAGATTTCAAATAGTACATGTATAATTCCTGACCAAAGGCCGGATGGCATGGAATAAGTAATCTTCATATCCGAACTCCAGTTGAATCCCCAAGGATAGTCTTTTCCCTGAATACGTTCCACTCCTATACCATTGTTCCATGCCGGACAGTGTTGTTTGAATGTAAATGTCTTCGGTTTTGCATTTGGATCATTAGCCGGAGCGAGCGAGAGTACAATTTCACGGTCCTTTTCCGATATATTCTCTTTAAGGAAAACATATATTGGGACCTCACCGAAGGATGAACCGGTCAGAGTGCTTGCACCACAATAATCCTTGAGCCAATACCCTTGGTCAACCAGATTTTTTATTCCGTCGTCAGCAAATTTTTCAACAAAAGTAACATTTTCCTTGTCATTGGATGTCAAGGTCCAACCTCCTTCTGGGAACTTGTCCGCCTTAATGGCAATGGGATAAATGACATAATGCGCATCCTGTGTTTCAGGTTGGGAAACGAACTCCAATTCATATTCCGGCGTGATTGAGAGTATATATGTCACAGTTGTACCTGTCTTCCACTCTGTATTTCCGATGGACGCAGTGAGTGTGCGGTCAACACCGGAAGCATTAGCATTGGTAAATACCACTTCCACCATCGCATCAGCCGGTAATGTTTGCGGCAACATCATGAATGTGCCTTCTGCAGAGGTGATTTCCGCTCCGTTGGCTTCACTTCCGGTAGTTTCTTTGTTCAATTCCTGCGAGAAATCCACAGTCGCATCACCAAGAGTCCATGTACCGGCAACCATATCGTAAGTTCCGGCATTTTTGACACCTTTCAAAGCCACGCTCTTGATAGAGCCGGGCTGCATCTGGCTGCCCACGGCAAAACGGACGGCGGTGCAGATATGCTTGAAGTTGAGAGGTACAGCCGCATTGTTGTTGCCCGGTATTTCATTGGTAGTAGCCACCACAATGTCTTTCTGGTCGGCAGCATCTGCCGGAACGGTGTATTTAAGTTCTTTGCTTGACGGATCGGACGGAGTGATCAAGCCACCGGCATCCGTCGGTGCCCAGGCATAGAATTGGAACGAATGGTCTGCTCCCGGCCAATAGTATATTTGTTCCGTGCTCCATATAGCACCTGTTCCAACGGAAGCAGCCGCGTTGGAAGCATTCGTGTTCATGTAGAACTGGTCAATGGACGCCCCATTCTTACTCCAGTATGCCAGCACATGGAACTTATTATAGAAATTGTCTTTGCCAACAAGCGTTCCGCGTGTCAAGGCTTGTTCGCCCTCAAAGCCGGACACGTTGATACCGTCCGACACAATGGCACGGACACAAAGCGTGTCTGCCGAGTCGTCCGACCGCAACACGAAACGGTCCGCGGTATATCCTTCGTCATCACTACCGGCATATCCCCTTGTCTGCATGTTCTTATCGGACGATATGCCAAAACAAATGTTGTCACCGGCTTTCTCCGGATTCCCGCTTTCGAGAAAGTCCTCGTTATTGCACGAGAAAAGTAGCGTGCACAGCAACATCGTCGCCATGCCGCCCGCCATCCAACTCGGATTTTTCTTATGTACCTTCATTTCTTCTGTTTTATATTTGTTTGCCTGAACGGCTGTTAGTGAGTGTAAGGGGACATTCAACCCCTTACACCCTGTAGGTAGATCGTCTATTCCATGGATGATAATTCCAGAATACACGATGCTAAACCGGTCTTATGAAAGATGTTGGATTAGTTGCCGCTCTGGGTTGTGGGAACGGCCAAGTCTTTGTCAATGTCAGTTTTGTTCCAGTCAGTAATATTGTCAACCTCAAACTTGATAGGATTAAGCGGTTTGTCTGTTATATTACTAGAAGTCAAAGTAGCCTTGAAATCATAGCAGTAACCGAGCTTGAACTCAACATTCTTAATTGTTACTTCGTGGTCGTAAGAACCTAACAATACGTCACCATGATACAATTCTGCCGTGAAAGTTACAGTATATGTAGCGGTAGCAGCCATCGGGATCATCAGCTTTTCGTTGTAGCTTTCAGAAGTTGTAGCGTTAGCAATGACAGCAGCTTCATCAGCGGTAGCATCGTTGGCTACCACATTGCCGAAGTTCAATGTAAGATTGTTATCCGCCTGAGCACTCCAAATGTTACCGGCAGCGGTTACTGTCAAAGTACCTTTTGTGTAAGCATCCGTGATTCTCACATTGCTTACTTTTACATTGTAGCCCTCACCTACTGCATTCTCGAACGAGAATTTCACTTTTGAAAGCTGGTGGTCGAATGTCATGCTAACAGGAGTTGCGTATGTCTCCGTTACTTCTGTTCCAGCAATTTGTGTGGGAGCTGCGTGAAGCAAGTCAACCTGGTCTGCATCAGTGTTGGTGAAAGCAACCTTCATTTCTACCTTTGTGGCATTTTCAGGCAATGCTACATCGAAAACATTTGTCGCTACACTGTAAGGCGCAATGGCACCGAAAGTGTAAGTGTTGTCCGGAACCCAGTACTGCAATACATCGTATGACCATTGGGGAGTAGATTCCAAACTTTCTTTATACACTTTGTCACCCTTGAAGATCTGGCCTGCCCGTGTGAAACCATACACGGCAAAGTCTTCCAAACTTGTTGTTGTGAAACTCGGATCCACGATACTGCGTGTTCCGTTGTTCACGAAGGCGTTGCTGAAACCGATGGCCTTAGACTGTGCCATTTCCACGGTCTCGTCGTTGCTGCAACTTGCCAACATGGCTGTTGCTGCTAATCCAATCAAAAAGATCTTTTTCATTTGATTAAAAATTAAATTGTGAATAAAAATGTTTTGATAACTCTCTATGCAAATTAAAGAGGAAGTTCGATGTCCTCGTAATCTCCCCAGTCGTCCACATCCACGTCGAAGCCGGAGCCGCCTTCCGTACCCTCTTCGTCGGAAATCTCGATGCCCTTCACCACGATGACACCTCCCTGCGGTTGCGCCACCACCTGGTCGGTCACGTCGAAATCGAACGACTTGATTTTTCCGTTCTTCAAGCGTACTTCCAGATTCAGCCCGTACTTACGTTCTGCCCTTGTGCCGTAATGTTCGTTAGGGAAATCAGGTATTCCGAAAGAACGCACCAAAGCCTGTGTGCCGAAATCTTCTACCGTACAATCATACAGCACGGTAGCGGCTTCATCAGACGTGTGTCCGCTGTTCAACCATACCGCCTGCGCCATACCAGCCAAGGCACCGCGTGCCAGAGACACGTATTCCACCCCGTGGCTGAACTCGTAACGTACCAGATAGGTGAACACCAACGGGTGCATGGTGACGGGTATCACGTCGGTTTCGGTCGAGCGTTCCGCCACGTATGACTCCATGTAACTGCCGTAAAGCATATCGGGCTGGTTCACCGTGTTCTCAGATGCCGTTTCCATGTAGGAATTGCCAAGATAAGAAGAACGGGTACGAGTACGTGTGGTGGCCTTTGCCGAAGCGAACGACTGCATCTCGTCGAACACGATGTATTCCGTGTCGTTGTTGTAGAACAGCAGGGAGTGTTCACCTGGCCGCATATAAACGACATCCCCCTCGGGAGCTGTGTTGACGATCTCGTCCGAGCCATCCGCGTTGTACACTTGTACGCGCAATCCATCCGGTATTCCGGGGCGCAACGCGTCGTATTCCATACCGAAAGATTCAGGCCACGTGGAATGGCTCTTCCAATCGGTACTGCCCTCATGGGTATATTGCCACTCCTTTTCGTACCGTGCCTCTATGCGCACCTCCGATTTCGGGGCATGCACGTCATGGTCGAAACACAAGTCCTTGTGCCCGCATGACGAAAGCAGCATGAGCATTCCCGCGAGCAAGGGAACGTATTCCATTACAGTATATACCTTTTTCATTTCATGCCTCCTTTCTTATTATTGCTGTTGCCTCTTCCGAGAAGCCATACCAAAGAGATTTCCGCTTTCGTCGGGCCGAACCAGTGCCGGTTTTTAGTGGCCTGCCATACATAGTGGCTGTCCAAGGGGACGTACTCGTAGTATTTTCCTCCCCAGTAGCCCACGCCAAGCGTAAAGTCGATATTCAGGCGGTTTGCAATGGGCAGCGAGTAACCGTATTCCACGCCAGCCGCGTAATTCGTCTTGTCCCAGAGCATTCCGCCGGGTTCACCGCCCATGTAACCTTTGCCTCCCCACTCGAAATCGTAAGTGAACGCCTGCCCGTATATGCCTATATGATGTCCCGTAAGAGGCTTTTCATGGGCTTTCTTCCCGAGCCAGTAACGCACGGCGAGGTCACCGCCATAGACGCGCCAATAACGGTGGTTGCTGTTCTTTTTCCACCAGCCATACATCCAGTTGCCACTGATTGACCAGTTCTTGCCCAAGTAAAATTCCACCCCGATATTGGGAACGGCCAGTACGTCATAGAGCATGTCGGTCTTGAGAGCCATGTAGAAAGGTTTTGAAGTTTCAGAGGAAACTGCCACGACCGTATCCGCTTTCTCCACAACGGTTGTCGTGTCGTCTGCGGGAGTCGGCACAACCGGTTCTTCCTTGACAACCGTTTTCTCCTCGATTAGCGGTTTTTGACGCACGGTCACGAGAATGACACTGGCATTCCGGATCCGGTCAAAGAAATGCTTGTGCATGTAATGCCAGGTACGGCCATATTGCAGCTCCATCAGATGTTTCTTGCGGCTGTCAACCAATACACCTTTATTACCATAGGTAAATTCAGGCACGTTGCGCAACACGTCCACCGCCTCTTCCTTGTGGGGCATGTCGGATACTTCGACCAGCTCCGCGAGGCGTTCCCACGCGATAAATCCTTCGGGACGTGAAATGATACCGTCCGGAAGCGATACGCGTTCACGTACATAACGCTCCAAGGAATTACGGCGTTTTTCCGCCAGCATCCTGTTGACTGTAAAACCGCCCTCGGGCGAAGCTGAACCACAGAAAGACACCCCGGTCAATTCGAGCGTGCTGTCTTTTTTCACACTTTCCAGAAACGACACCACTTCGGACAGGCGCGCGGCGTTGTTGCCGTAAGCCGTGTCCAGTGTCGAGTTGCCGACCGGGAATCCGATACAGACCTCCTTCCGGTTCTCTTGCCCGAACGCCTGGATGCATCCGAGCAACAAGAACGCTGATACTATTAAACCTCTCATATGCATGTTATCTTTACTTTAAGGTCCGTTTCTTTATAAGAAACGGATGATTTGTACAACATGCTGATAACCAGTATTATTTGAGAGGGTAATGCGCTGTTTGTTTAACAAAAATATATTTTTGGGACACAACCTGTAAAAAATATATATTCCAATAGCTTACTATTCTGGATTTTTTCATATTTTTGCATTGGTAATCCGTTTCTTATAAAGAGACGGATAATTTTGTCTGACAACCAAGCCCTACAGATCTTTAATAATCAGTTCATTCGCCTTGTCGATAACGGAAACGTCAATCGAAGCGAGATATATCTGCGTGGTGGTAATGGAATCATGCCCGAGCGCGTCCGAGATGACATTGACCGGTACGTTCTTCGACTTGGCGATGGTCGCCCAAGCATGGCGGGTAGTGTACGTTGTGAGCGCAACGGGCAGCTTTATCATTCCGGCTATGATTTTAAGGGATTTGTTTACGTGGTGCAACGCCGTCTCATACTGCTTGCGCTCGTTCTCTCCGGGGCGGGTTATGACCGGAAACAGGTACGGCGATTCCTTGTCCGAGTGGCGGTCAACTATTTCCTCTATCTGTTTGATGACCTTTATGTGCAGCAGCTGGCCGGTCTTGTGGCGGCGGTAGGTCAGCACGCCGTTCTGGATGTCGGCCTTCTTCAGGAACGCCGCGTCTATGAATGACATCCCCCTGCAGAGGAAAAGAAAAAGGAAGAGGTCACGGGCAAATTCAAGGCCTGGTTTTAGCGAGAGGTCAAGGTTTCTGATCCGCCTGATGTCATTGATTGATATGGCCCGTTTGAGGGTCTTCTCCGTCCCGGTGAACACCGTGCGGAATGGTTTCCGGTCTTCGGTCAGCTCCTGTTCGACGCCACGGTTGTAAACAGCACGGAGTATGCGCATGTAAAAGGATATGGAGTTCGGCACAATCCCTGTTGCAGTCAGGTACGCCTGATAATCTTCCATGAGTATATGGTCTATCGAGCCAATGTAAATGTCCCTGTTATCCCGGAATTGTTTGAAACTGCCAAGCGCAGCATTATAGTTCTTGGCGGTGCCGGAGTGGTTCAATTGCCGTAGCCGTTCGATGACACCCTCCATGAAATTGAAAAAGCTGTCCCCCTCTTCGGAATGCCGGAACTCCGCCACCACATCATCCGATGAATAACTGCGGCACTGCTTGTCAAAACGCTCTATGATTTTGTACAGCCGTTTCATATCCGATTGCAGCTTCCGAGTTATCGACTGCATGACGGTCGTCCGCCTGACATTGTCGGCCAGAACCGGCTTGGAGCGTTCTTCGTCCCATTCATGGGGGAACACCTTGTAACCGGTCGTGATCTGTCTGACGGTACGTCGGTGAATTACAACATAGACGATAGTGCCCGGACGGTCTTTGACCGTCGAGGGGCGGAATTTTGCTTTTACTGTAGCCATACTTTATATTTTAAATTAATACTGTCCCATCATCATTGCTTACACTTACGGCACGTAAAAACGGTCAGCACGATACAGAGTGCAAGAAAACCTGCCGTACAGCCGAACGTTTTCTAGAGCATGGCACTGTGTATGAGCCGGGCATTGGCCATACAGGTGCGGATGAAAGCCGCCAAAAGAAAAATGAGCTTTTCCATTATACATCAAAAGGCGGTGGTGGAAATTATCACACGGTCTCTCATTGACAGGCGGCCGAGCAGTCTCGCACCTTCCTTGTCCATCCTATCAGCCATTTTCTGGCAAGTCGCCTCCCTTCCCTGCTCAAGCGTCCGCTTGGCCTTTGCGCTGACGGAAATCGTGCTTGCCTCGTGCAGGGAAGAGACGGTCCCGTCCAGTTTGGTCAGGGCTTCCGAGAGTCTGTTTTTCGAGTTTTCCACCTTGTCACGTAAGAATGCGGACGGTTGCATAATTGTTTCCCAGAGCGTCGCTCATGCGGTCTTTCTCCTACATCTTTTCGGCTGTCGGAAGTGCAGCGTCTATTTCCGAGCAATCAAATCCGTCCTTGCTCATGGCTTTTATCGTTTTCGTCCACTCTTCGGTTTTCTGCCGATCACCCTTTCCGCTTCACGGGTGCAACGGCGTGCCCATTCCCGTTCGTCCCCGTCCTCGCGTCTTCCCTAAGGCAGGCCACTGGAACTTCCATCGCCGCCGTCCGGGGAGGCTGTGCAGATATCATCCCTGCAAACAAGGCCACGGTAAGATCTGTCAGCTCTTTATGGTTCGCCACCTCCCGGTAATCGAACCCGTCGTCAAACACTTCCATGACCTTTTCGGAAATGAAAAGGCAGCGGCTCCCGCCGTCCGTGTCAATAGTATATGGCGTTGCCTTTCTTCAGCACGTAACCATGCAATATTTTTTTGTTGTCACGCGGCTCCCAAAATTTATAGCCCATGCTCTGGAGTCCGGCCGCGTACTCGTCCCATGACCTGCTTTTCATAGATTGCAGGGGTTCCATGCAATCCCGGTTCACATGCCCGATGTTTGTCTCCCGCACCTCGGCGGCGGTCATCCAGCCCCGTTTCAAGGCCACACGCCCGGCTGCCCGCTGTGCTCGCAGGTGTATGTCATGGTCGTTGTTGACATTTCCCCGTTCGTCGATACGGCAGAACGTGCCGTGAAGATGGGGAATGCCTCTCTTGGATTCCAGATACAGCCACACCGTGCCCTTGCTGCCTTGGTTTTCGGGGAATAGGTTTTGCTGTTCTTGTCAAGCAGTTCGATGTTGTCGAACTCACCCATGAAGTCGTCCCACAACCGCCGCCAGTCGTCGATAGTAAAGTCTTTGGTGTGTTCCGGCGCAGGGCTGACCTCGATGTGAATGACGGAATTTTTGACCTTTTTGGACTTCTCCTGTGTCAGCCGCATGAAATCCCATATACCCGTGGCATCCAGACCGGACGGCAGCAAATTGTCCTTGATGATATGGAAGATAAGCTCGGGATGTTTCTTGTTTCTTGTTTCTTGTTTCTCGATTCTCCCGTGATATATTGAATGTCATTTATCCCGTGGGAGAGGAAATAGATTCCGCTTTTCCCATCATGGTTCCTTCTCCCGATCTTCTTTGTTCCATGTCCCGTCAGACAGATCATAAGGAAATATACACCGATTTTAAGTGATGTGTCATCATACAACAGGATGATATCTTTATGCCGGTTAGGAAAACATCATCCCAATCATTGTATCCCCGTCAGCGCTCAAAGTGACCTTGACGCCACGATTATAAAGAGTGGTTTGGCATGCACACTATAGTCGCCTGTCCCATATGCAATAAGTCCTGTTTTATGATTCTTTACCATAAATAACATATGTTTTGTTTGATGTTTTGTTGCTTTCATGCGATTTTTGCAACCTTTTTCATACAAACAGTTAATTTATATAATCATTTGTAATTCATTTATAGTTATGGCAACAGTAAAAACGGTATTAGTAAAGGGGCGGTGTAATAGTCGCGGGGCCTATCCATTGGCTGTGCAGGTCCTTCATAAACGGAAGAAAAAAGTCTTTTATACGGGATACAGTATTGAGCCCTGTCAGTTTGATTCCATTAGCGGACGGGTAATCTTTAATGGTATGTATACAATGGAAACTATCCGGCGCATGAACCGCGTGTGTAGGAAAATTAGTAAAGTCTTGGACAAGGCTATTGACATATTGGAAAAGGGGGATAGTGAATATACGACATGTGACATATCCAGAATCTATGAAACCCTGACAGGAAAGGTGGGTTTTTATAGCTATTTCCAAGAGAGAATCCGTGTGCTTTTCGATACCGGACATGAGGGGACGGCAAAAGCATATGAGTCGACCCTGCATTCCATGCAAAGACATTTGTGTGAGAGTGATTTTCCATTTCCCCATCTTTCTTCCCGTCTTGTCATTAAGTATCGTGACGCTCTGCAGGAAGCCGGTGTAGGCAAGAATACGATAGGCTTTTATCTACATAATATGAAGGCAGTGTATAGGAGAGGATGTCTTGAATTGAATCTGGTATTCCCTTCACCTTTTAGTGATATTAGAATCCGGTCTGAAAAGACTGTCAAACAAAGCCTTCCTATGAATCAGGTAAGGTCTCTTGCCCGTCTGTCTCTTTCGGCCGGAACACCGGAATGCTTGGCCAGAGATATCTTCATATTCAGTATCTATACCCGTGGGATGTCGTTCGTGGATATTGCCCTGCTGAAAAAGAGCGATGTTTTTCCCGGAGTAATTCGCTATAGAAGGCACAAAACGGGTCAGTTGCTTGAAATAGGTATTAACCGGCAGATACAGAGTTTGCTGGACAGGTATGGAGATACTGCCGGTAACTACCTTTTCCCCCTGGTTGACGAGTCGGAAACTCCTTATTCGGGTTATAAAAAAGCTTATAATAAGATGAGATATGCACTGAAGAAGGTTTCAAAGAGTATCGGTATGAACCCTCCTTTACGTCTGCATGCCGCCCGTCACTGCTGGGCAACAATGGCCCGTGAAAACGGTACCCCGCTTCATACCATCAGTGAATGTTTGGGGCATTCTTCGGAGAAAGTGACCAGAATCTATCTGAAAGAACTTGACCGGTCGGTACTGGACGAAGTGAACAATCACATAGCAGATAATATATGTTAATTTTATAATTATGTGTTCTATTAATCATAGAATATGATATATTTGTAAATATACCCTTTTCACTCTCCATGACAGAGAGTGGAAAACCGTTTGTTTGTCATTTCTTTATCATACGAAAAAGCAGCATAACAGCATTGATACTAACTTTGTGCAAAGTTAGACAGATATCAATTAATTACAATTACCAAAACAGCTCTTTTTTTTATCTTTTTCGTTCAATTATACTCTGCCGGAGGGTCTTCCTGGAGTTTTATCTCTATTTTTCAGTAGTTTTCTCCATTCTCCGGGAGTGTATCCAAAGTTTCGTTTACAGTACCTGCAAAATTGAGGTTGTGAAGAAAAATGCAGTTCATCGGCTATATTCCTTATCGGTATATCCTCATCAGCCAATTTATATTTAATTATACTATTCATTTGTTTCTGTAACCACTCGCTTGCAGGCTCTCTGAACTCTTTAAAAAACTTCCTTTTAAAAGTAGAAAGAGAACTTTCGCACATCTGGGCGAGCTCCTTTACTGTCCTGGCATTTCTATAATTATCAAGCACTTTCTTTTTGAATTCGTGGTCATTCCCCAATATAGGACGGAAAAAGGAGGCCTGTTCCGTTCTTGTATAATAAAACCGTATGTTCCAGAACAGTTCTTTAAGCTTTGTTTCATGAAAATGAACGCAACCGACTCCATCCTCCAGATAATTTATTAAAAGTTTGAGGAACATGTGTAACCTGTCTCTGATTTCAAGAGGATATATTCCTTTTTCACCCGAGGAATTCAGGCTGTTAAGTTGTGAAAATGAAACCTTTTCACAACTTTGCACGGCATTATCAAATTGTGCAATCACAATACTCACTTTTCCTTGTGAGAATACCCTGTACATGCTTTCCCTACTGCAACAAATCATATTACCGGCCGGGAGTTTTATTCTTTCCCCGTTACAGGACAGTTCCAGTTCTCCTTCCATTACAAACAAAATACAATCGGTCTCATGAGGTCCTTCGTCCGTTTCTGTTTTAGAACTTTCGTAATATGAAAACCCTTCCCGGATGCATTTTGCATAATTGTAGCAGGAGACATGCTCCTTTAAAGAAAATATTTCCATTGTTTCTGCTATTTAGTAAAAAATATAAGGTTATATTATTGTTTGTATGCGTATTAATCTCCCATACCGGATCTATATCTGACATTTTTTCATCCTATTCCGTCAAAGGATCCCGTTTCAAGCTATCTCTGCGCTATTTTATACTCTCTTTCCACTCTCTGTCATGGAGAGTGGAAAAATATATTTTTTAATGATTAATGTTTTAACTCGTTTTGCTATATGTAAGTATGTTGAATAAATTATATTTTATGGAATTGAAGAAGTTTTTTGTTTTGGTCCTGCTCTTGGGAAGTGTCTGTCCGGCTTTCTGTGGTGGTGACACCTTGCATTGCCGGTTCTATTTCCCCGTCGGCAGTGCCATTCCGGATCTTTCCTACCGGGACAATGGCCCTCGTCTGGACTCCTTTCTTTCGAGCATCCGCTCCCTGCAGGAACGTGCCGTACTGCGCCGTGTACGCTTGCGTTCCGGCGCTTCCCCTGAAGGGAATTCCATGTTGAACAGACGCCTGTCCGATGAACGGCTCGTGTCTCTGCGTGCCGTCATGCGGGAACGTCTTTCCGTCCCCGATTCGGTGCTTGTCTGCCTCTCCTCGGGAGAAGACTGGGAGGGCCTCTCCGTCCTTGTCGGGGAGTCTGACATGCCCTGCCGTGACGAGGTCCTCCGTATTCTTCGTGATACTCCCGTGTGGGTGGTTCGGGGCGGTAAAGTGGTTGATTCCCGCAAGCGACAGCTGATGAATCTGCGTGGCGGGAGCGTGTGGCGTTATATGGCCGAACATTTTTTTCCCGAACTCCGTAACTGTACCGTGGTCGAATGTGAGTTTGGACCCGTAATTTCCGGAAATGACCGGGAAATCGCCGTTTATCAGAAAGAGGCGGAAGCACGGGATACGGTCATCCTTCGTGACACTGTCGAAAGAACCGTTGTTATTCGTGACACGGTACAGGTGCCCGCTTCCGTTGGCAATGCCCTCAAGCCTTTTTACATGGGTCTGAAAACCAATCTGCTCTACGATGCCCTTCTTGTTCCGAATCTTGGTGTGGAGTTTTACCTCGGCAGAGGCTGGTCGTTCGGCGGCAACTGGATGTATGCCTGGTGGAAGAGCGACAGGCACCATAACTACTGGCGGATATACGGGGGTGAATTGGCCCTCCGTAAATACTTCGGGCGCCGTGCCGCAGAGAAACCGCTTGCCGGGCATCACCTCGGACTTTACGGCCAGCTGTTCACCTACGACTTCGAGGTCGGGGGGACGGGTTACATGGGCGGCAGGCCGGGTGGTACGCTTTGGGAGAAGATGAACTATGCCGTGGGACTGGAATACGGCTACTCGCTGCCCATCGCTCGTCGCCTGAACCTGGATTTTGTCATCGGCGTGGGCTACTGGGGTGGTGAATACCATAAATACGACCCCGTTGACGGTTGCTATGTCTGGAAAGAGACCCTGCAGCGTCACTGGTTCGGTCCCACGAAAGCGGAGGTTTCGCTCGTGTGGCTTTTGGGAAGAGGCAACCATAACGAGAAAGGAGGCAAGCAATGAACAAGATGAATCTAATCTTACAGGCTGTCACTATATTTGCAAGTCTGTTATTAATATCCTGCGAACATAAGGATTTGTGCTACGACCATTCCCATACCTATAGAGTACAGGTGGTTTTCGACTGGCGTAACACTCCCGGCGCGAGCCCTGAAACCATGCGCCTTTATCTGTTCCCTGTCGATGGGGGTACCTCCCAGGCCTACGAGTTCACCGATTACCGGGGAGGTTACATTAACGTGCCTGCGGGAGGTTATAGGGCGTTGTGTGTCAACTCGGACACGGAGTCCGTGCTTTACCGGAACACCGACTCGTTCGACGGCCTTGAGGCCTATGCCCCCGAAGGTGTCCTGAACGTGGGGGGCTCTCCGGCTCCCCGTGCGGAAGGCACCTCGGGAGAGCGTATCGCCGGGTCTCCGGACCGTCTTTACAGCGACCGTCTTTACGACCTTGTGATTGAACCCTCCAAAGAGAGCCAAACGGTAACCCTCTGTCCCGCACTCTCCGTATGCCGTTACCGGGTTACGATTACGAATGTGTCCAATCTAAAATATATTTCTCCTGACGGTGTCTCCGGTGCCCTTACCGGTATGTCCGGAGGAATGCTTGTCGGTCGCAACGAACTTACGTCCGATCCCGTGACCGTACCTTTCGGGGTTGTTTCCGACGGTACCTCCACCCTGACGGCCGACTTTCTGGTTTTCGGGCAGACCGGTCCGGAAGATTCTGTACACAAGTTGGTCATCTACGTGATCATGTCTGACGGAAGTAGGAATTACTACACGTTTGACGTGACCCGGCAGGTTGACGGTGCCCCCGATCCCCGTGATGTCCATATCATGCTGGACGGCCTTCCCCTGCCCAAGCCCATTGTTAACGGCGGAGGCTTTCATCCCACGGTTGACGAGTGGCAGAACGTTGACGTGGATGTTCCCATGTGATTTGCGGACCGTGCTCTCCATGCCTCACGATACGGAGGTAAAGAATGAATAGTTTATCTGTTTAATATATTTTTAATTTTAATGTTTTACTGTATGAAAAAGAATCTTTTATTCGCAGCTATGGCTGTAACAGCGTTGGCCTCTTGTTCCAACGATGATGTCGTTGACGTGAACAATGGCGGCGGCATTTCCTTCCGTGCTTCTTTGGACAGGGCCGTTACCCGTACCAATGTAACAAGCCTGCAGAATCTGGCGGCATTCAATGTGACCGCCATCGGTGATGGCAAGAATTATTTCACGGACCTGGGTGTCAGTTCTGCTGATAACGGTGTAAACTGGACAACCGCTTCCACTTACTACTGGCCGGGTTATGAGCTTGCCTTCTTCGCCTATGCTCCCCAAGCTCCCGCCGGCACAGTGAGTATAGACAATGCGTCAAAGAAGATAACCGGTTTCTCTCCCGCACAGGCCGTTGCAGATCAAAAGGATCTTGTGATCTCTTACAATACGGGAACTAAGGCTGTCAACGAGGGTCCCGGTGTTGCCATGAACTTCAAGCACGCCCTCTCCCAGATCGAGGTCAAGGCCAAATGTTCCAATGACAAGATAAAGATTGAGATCATGGGCGTTAAACTGGTGAATGCCGCCGCAAAGGCCGAGTTTGCCTTTCCGGAAACGGAAACCAAGTCCAGCTATGTCCTGCAGCAAAGCCAATGGTCTAACTGGAGTGAAAAAGACGATCCTACAAAGGCCTACATGATCAAGGGAGGGGCGCCCGTCATCCTGACAGCTGATGCCCAACGCATCATGTTCGGTGACGACAACTTCATGCTTATTCCACAGCAGCTAACGGCATGGGACGGTACTACTGCAACTACTGGTGCTTACCTGTCCGTGCTCTGTCGCATATACAGCCTGGACGGCGCCAATGAAACACTGCTTTACCCGCAACCGGCAGCAGGTGATGCCAAGGACGGCAAATACGCATTCTCTGCCGTAGGTATCAACACCAACTGGGAACCTGGTAAGAAATATACCTACACGCTGAACTTCTGCGGCAACGGCGGTGGTACTGGTGAGATTGATCCGAACCCCACTGATCCGACGAATCCCATCGATCCGACCATTGATCCGGATCCGGTACCCGGTGGTAACGGTGGTGATCCTGTTCTGGGCAACCCCATCAAGTTTACTGTAACTGTTGACGAGTGGACCGACCAGCCAGTAGATGTCGCGATGTAAAATCTAAAGTATTTTGTTTCATTTTTGATTGTAATTTAACAATCAGCCTGGACGGGATTGGACTTGCATTACCCCGCGAGGGACAGGGCCGGATTTTACTATCTTCGCCCTGTCTGTTCCTTTCCAGGCACTTTTTACCAGAGGTATTCCGGACATTTTCTTTCAAGGGGTATCCATGTCGGAAATCCTTTTTTAACGTTTGTATGATTTTTATTACCGGTACGATTAATTCATTAAAGTAACAGATATGAAATTTTCCCGTTTTACATCATTTCCCGGCAGGTACGCCTTTTGGCGTCATCTGTTTTCGGCGCTTGTTTCGGGCAGTATTTGCCTTTTCTCTTGTGAGGATGACATGGATCGTCCTTCACTTTCCCCGCATGTATCTTTCACCTCCGAGATCAGCTCCTCCTGGACTCCGTCAACCCGTTCCACTACCGATGCTGATGTTCCGCAAGGTACTGTCATCGCCCTGCAGGGAGGCAGCACTCCTCTTTACCTGCACACGCTTTACACAGACAGCATTGCTTCACCCTCTTCGGACGATCGTCCGGACACGGCAGCTCTTACCCGTGCCACTCCCATCAAGAATGACAATATGTACAACAGTTTCGGTGTCTCCGCTTACTCCTACACCGGTTCGTGGAGCGAAAGCAGAACCCCCGACTACTTCTATAATGCCACTGCCAGCAAGTCCGGCAGTGACTATGTCCTTTCCTCCGCCTATTATTGGCCCGGGGCTTCATACAAAATGAGGTTCTTCGCATACGCTCCGAAAGACAACGGGCATTATGTGCTTTCCGGTAGCGCATATGCCGGTTCTCCTGTCATCAGTGTGACCGTTCCGGTCGATGTCAATGAGCAGGAAGACCTTCTCGTGGCAAAGACGGATGAACTGGACGGGAACACCAACGCTGCCGTGCCGCTCACCTTCAGGCATGCCCTGACCGCCATCAGGTTCGTGTGCGGAGCTGACATGCAGGGAGGTACCGTAAAGAGCGTCAGTTTGAAAAATGTATATTCCAGTGGGGCCTACAACATGGGAACGCAGACATGGAGCGGTGTAGGTACTCCCGCCACTTTCCCGCAGACATTGGACAGATCCATTACGGGAATCCCGGACGAACCCCTTACTGTCGATGCGCAGACCTTCATGATGGTTCCGCAGACCCTTCCCGACGGCGCGCAACTTGAAGTCGTATTCACTGATAACTCCAGCATGGACCACACGCTGACTGCCGATCTCAAAGGCACGGTCTGGCCTGTTGGCAAGACCGTCACTTATAAGATTTCCAGCAGTTCCATAAACTGGACCTACACACTTGCCGTTACCTCCCCGGCCGACTTTACCTATGAAGGCGGTACGCAGCAATACAATGTGACCAGTTACCGGCAGAACACCAAAGGGGTTAAAGAGGCTGTCGCATGGACCGCACAATATTCAGAAGATGGCGGGGCATCATGGAGCAATACCAGACCCGGCTGGCTGGATGCGTTTACCGTATCCGGAAATGGTGGAGATACTCCACAATCATACAATGCAACTGTCATCGCACAGACTGGCGTAGAGGCTAATCCTCAACATACGGCTGCTCTACAGAATGCTTCGGTCAAAGGTACTGAAACTGTCCCATATAATCTTGCCAACCAGACTAATGGTGGCACAGTGGATGAAAACACCGCCAACTGCTACGTTGTCGGTGCTCCGGGATATTACTCTTTCCCTCTGGTATATGGAAATGCCATCAAAGGTGGTACGACCAATACGTCCGCATATACCTCTACGGCTCCGTCCAGAACCACTATTCTGAGTCATTTCATCAACCATGCTGGTAACGCGATCACTGACCCCTATATACGCAACAACGCTGACTGCACGCCTGCTAAAGCAGAACTGGTATGGCAGGACGCACCGAATTTGGTTACCGATATAAAATACAACAATACGGGCAACGGCAATATATCTTTCACGGTGGACAAGAATACCATCCGACAGGGTAATGCCATCATTGCCATCAAGGATGCCGGCGACAATGTCCTGTGGTCCTGGCATATCTGGGTTACCGATGAAGATATCAATAATGCCATTGAAATTACCAATTTCCAGGGTAAGAAGTATAAATTGATGTCTGTCAATCTCGGCTGGTGCGATGGAAGTACCACGAATTATGCAGAGCGTAGTTGCAAGGTCAAATTCACAGCCGGAGGAGAGAGTCAGACAATAACCGTCAAACAAGCCTCGAATTCAATCACAACAGATGGCAATCATCCTTATTATCAATGGGGACGCAAGGATCCTTTCCTGCCTTCGGACGGATTGTCCAATACCAATAAAACCTGGTACGACAAAGACGGCAATGCTCACACGAAAAGTCCTAAAACGGAGAACTTTTCTACCGGCGCCACTTGTATCATGAATTATATTCTCAAACCGGATGTGATGCAGAATCAATCTGTTGGCGATAATACATATGCAAATCTATGGAGTGCCGATAACAATGTTTATACTGCCAATGACGAAAATGTCATAAAAACGATTTATGATCCCTCTCCTGTGGGCTTCAAACTTCCTGCCAGCAATGCTTTTACGGGATTCACAACAACCGGAACCTCTAGTGGGAATGGTTATAAGGTCAACGGAACTTGGGACAGCTCCTTGAAGGGATGGAATTTTTACACTGACTCCTCAAAAAATAAAACCATCTTCTTCCCTGCGTCGGGGTGTCGCCTCTATTCCGATGGCGGGGCGCTCTACGTTGGCGCCGCCGGCTACTGTCGGTCGGCGGTTCCGTACTCCCAGAACTACGGTCTCACCCTGTACTTCAACTCGTCGTCCGTGATCCCGTTGCACAAATTCGCTCGGGCGTGCGGGTGTGGGGTGCGTTCTTCCCAAGAATAGGGAGCGTAGCGACCGTATCCGTTTTATTGGATTATTTTCCCTACGGCTTTAAGGCCGTAGGGATAGTACCGGCGAAGCCGGTCGATTTTTATAGATATTAAAATTAAATAATTATGACCAGCAAGGATTTTATAGAAGCTGAAGCAGGTAATAACGGAAGTATCATTCTTTATCGTGAGGGGCTTTTCTGGAAAGCTTATGAAAAGTCTGCTTACGCTGTCTGTACGCAGATCAAGCCTTTGAAGGCTATAAAAAGAAGGTTAAAGTCACTCGGTGGCGGTGAGATAGTTTCAGTGGGATTTCCATGTAAGCATGAACAAAAGTATATAGGTTCTTTGGAGCATATGGAGACTATGCCTGACCGTCTTGTGTTGCGAACGCTAAAACCTATAGACGGACAGAGGTTTGAAGAATGGAAACAGGAACTTTCATCGGAGCATTCAGTTGTAGGGAGGAGAGATGCGTGTGTGCAGAATCTGTCACGGAGTAATATTCCGCATGGAGAGTTAATCATGCGAATCCGGATGTTCAATCTGGCGGAAAGTACTCCGATGGATTGTATGTTATTTGTAAATGAGTTGAAAAAGATGCTCTAATATACAATGAATGAGAAGTGGCAGTTTATGATAATTTGCCTGTGTATAAGGCTGCATATGACTTGTTAAGGAGTGTGTATGAGAAGACGGGAAAGATTCCCCGTGATGTGAAATATACACTGGTGGAGGTGTTGAAAAAGGATCTGACCGAGATTATGGTAATGATATACAGGGCTAATGCTACGACTGGAAAACTTCCGTATATTGAACGGGCAAGAGATCTGGTTGTAGGAGTCAAGGTCCGTTTAAGACTGTTGCAAGATATGCGGCATATCAGTGTGAAGCAGTATGCGGCGTTTGCCCAACAGGTGGAGTTGCTGTCGAAGCAATTGTCGGCTTGGCATGATTATGCACGGAGACAGGACGCAAAGAGTCAAGAAAAAATATAAACAAGAAAAGATATAAATAAAAAGGATTCCTTTGCCTACACAAAACAGGATAAGGCCAGCATTTCGTATAGCCAAGACTTGCGAGAGAGTGCCAGATAAATTCAGTAACCCACTGTCCGTGTAAAAACGGTCATGGCGGATAGATGTATCCGAAGCCATGTTGCGGGCAGTAATGGACAGTTTTATATCGGGGTTCCGAAAGGTCCTCCGATATATAAATAAGTGGTTATATTTCCCTGCGTCGGGGTATCGCAACTATTCCAATGGCGGGGCGAACAACGTTAGCAGCTACGGCTACTGTTGGTCGGCGGTTCCGAACAACCAGAACAACGGTCGCAACCTGAACTTCAACTCGTCGAACGTGAACCCGTTGAACAACAACAATCGGGCGTACGGGTTTGGGGTGCGTTCTTCCCAAGAATTTATCCTTGTACGAGGCAGGGAATCCTTTGAATGTAAATTACAGAAATGGCTGAATGTTATAAGAGACAGGATTTGCTTACGGATCTTTTTCATGCCTATTACGAGGCGAGGAAGAAGAAAAGAGAAATACTGCGAGCCAGCTTGCGTTTGAGATTGATCTGGAACATAATCTTATGGAGTTGTATGAACAGATAAGGGATAGGAACTACACTCCTTCACCTGGGGTATGTTTCGTGGTTAACAGGCCAGTGAAGCGAGAAATTTTTGCCTCGGATTTCAGGGACAGGGTAGTGCATCATCTGTTGTATAATTATATTTCTCCTATGTTTGAGGGCAGAATGATTTTTGACAGTTATTCATGTCGCCGAGGAAAGGGGACAAGTCAGGGAATAGCACGCCTGGAACACCACATACGCAGTTGTACGCAAAATTATCGTTATAGTGCCTATATATTAAAACTGGACTTAAGGGGGTATTTCATGAGTATCAGGAAGGATCGTCTGTACGATCTTATCTGCAAGGGACTGGAACGATATAGAAGAAGCCGGAAACAAAAAGAATGCCCGGATATGGAACTGATAGATTTCCTGCTAAGACAGATTATATTCAGAAATCCCCAGCGGGATTGCCGGATACGGGGTAGCGCGGAAGATTGGGAAGGACTTCCACCCACGAAAAGTTTGTTCAATTCTCCGGAAGGTGTGGGACTTCCCATAGGAGATTTGACATCCCAGCTGTTCAGTAACATCTATTTGGGGGAGTTGGATGGATATGTGAAGCGTGTTTTACGCTGTAAACATTACGGGCGTTATGTGGATGATTTTTTTATTGTCCATCCAAGCAAACGCTATCTAAAGGAACTGATTCCATGGATACGGGAATTCTTAAAGGAAGAATTGGAGCTGGAGTTGCATCCGGATAAAATCGAATTGCAGCATTACAGTCGTGGTGTGGCTTTTCTGGGAGCGTATGTGAGACCGTACAGGAAATATCCGTCAAAACGTACCGCAGGATTTTTTCGGGAAGCGGTACACAGGCTGGAAAAAGAGAGTTCCAAAGGAAAACCCGCTCCGGAAAGACTGCGAAAGATGTTGGCTGTGCTAAACTCCTACCAGGGGCATTTGAAGCATTTCAGATCATACGCTCTGCTGGATAGGTTCTTGCGTAATTCACCTTTGAAAGAATATTTCTATTTTACGGGAGGTTATGGAAAAGCCGGTATTAGGAGTCGTTTTCTGATCCCTATAAAAGATACGTACGGGAGAGGAAAAGAACCCGAAACTTTTCCTGAAACCGGGGGGCGGATTATGGATAATAGCGTACATCGTGAAGATAGCGGGGGCAGGAATAGTAAATAAGCACCAGTATATGTATGAAATGTATGCCTATGAAACTGAAAGTACGAATATTTGAGGGAAAATCTCCCGAACTTTATCTGGCCGTAGGGCACTTTGTACTTAGTCCTGCATGTCTGCGGGAGAATAACAACTACCCTTATAAATCCTCCCGGATGTTTACCTGGCATGTTCTCTACCATGAAGGCCAGGTAGTGGCTTTCATGCCTGTTGAGAGAAAACTCGATGGTGGTTATAAAATTGATAATTATTATGCCACTCCCGATAGGGAGAGGGGGAACCAGTTGCTGAAGCTGTTGAAAAGCGTGATCAAGGAGTCGGGCGATGAGACTTCCCCTTTGCGGGCGACCGTTCAGAAACGGGATGTCGGAATTTTCAAATACATGAATTTCATCACGATCCGGGAAACCAAGTTATATGTTATGATGGAATTGGTACGTATGGGTTCCGACAGTGGGAAACAGGATGGCTGAAAGAGAATGGGAGGAACTCGGATGAATGTATATCAGGCGTTGCGGGAGAGGATCAGAAGAATCTTCGGCGAGTATGATTATGTGTACCTTTCTTTTTCGGGGGGTAAGGACAGCGGTGTGCTGCTGAATGCCTGTGTGGAGCATATCAGGCAATATGGAGGTCGGATGGGAGTATTCCATATGGATTACGAAGTGCAGTATTCCCTGACCACGAAGTATGTGGATGAGATGCTGTCTTCGAACCGGGATATTCTGGATGTTTACCGCTGTTGCGTGCCTTTCAAGGTCGGTTCGGCTGCATCCATGTACCAGAGATTCTGGCGGCCCTGGGACCCTTGTGTCCGTTGGGTCAGGGAGATGCCTGTGGAATACCTGGGTACGGAAGCATTTGATTTTTATACTCCGCAGATGTGGGATTACGAGTTCCAGGAATGTTTTTCCTTTTGGCTCCGCAAGCAACTTGGAGTGCAAAAAGTGGCATGTCTGGTTGGAATACGTACCCAGGAAAGCTTTAACCGTTGGAGAACGATCTATCGTAGCACTCCGGGCCCTTCAGCCGACTGGATATGTCCTGTCGATGAGGGCATAGACAACGTGTATCCGTTGTATGACTGGCATACTACGGATATATGGACTGCCAATGGCCGTTTCCGTTGGAAATACAACAGGTTGTATGACCTCTATTATCAGGCGGGTGTTCCTCTGAACAGCCAGCGTGTTGCGAGCCCGTTCATTTCCCAAGCCATCCCGTCGCTGCATCTGTACAGGGTGATCGAGCCGGAGATGTGGGGCAAGATGCTGGGACGTGTGAACGGTGTTAATTTTGCCGGGGTTTACGGTAACTCTGTAGCGATGGGATGGCGGGGTGTCAGGCTGCCTGAGGGAATGACCTGGAAAAAATATCTTTTTTTCCTTCTGGACACCCTTCCTGAGGATGCCAGGAACAACTATCTGGATAAACTGGAGGTAAGCGTGCGGTTCTGGCGGGAGAAGGGCGGCTGTCTGGCAAAAGAAACGATCATGAAACTCAAGAGGTTGAATATCCCTTTCGAACTTGGCGGGACATCGGGATACAGGACGCACAAGCTCCCTGTCAGGATGGAATACCTTGATGACATAGACCTGCCTGAATTCCGTGATCTGCCCTCTTACAAGCGGATGTGCATCTGCATCCTGAAAAACGACCATTGTTGCAAATTCATGGGCTTCTCACCGAACAAGGCGGAGAAAGAACGCCGACGCAGGACGATGGCCGAGTACGAATCTTATTTTAATGAATAAAGTAAAATGGACAATGGATTTACCAGTCCCGTGTATGGCGTCAAGGCTGTACCGGTGGAAAAGGTCAGGGCGAATTCCTATAATCCCAACGTGACGGCCCCTCCTGAGATGCGGCTTTTGGAACTCTCCATTTGGGAGGATGGGTACACGATGCCGTGCGTGTGTTATTATATTGAGAAAGAGGATGTGTACGAGCTTGTGGACGGCTATCACAGGTATAAGGTCATGATGACCTCGCCCAGAATATACAAGCGGGAGAACGGACTGTTACCCGTTACCGTTATCCGTAAGGATCTGGCCGAGCGTATGGCCTCTACCATCCGTCATAACCGTGCCCGTGGAATGCATAAGATCGAGCTTATGACACGGCTTGTCGGGGAACTTACGAGGTCTGGCATGTCGGATTCGTGGATACGCAGGAACCTGGGTATGGATAAGGATGAGTTGCTGCGTCTGAAGCAGATATCGGGACTGGCGGAGCTTTTTGCGGATAAGGAGTTCCGGATGGCCGTAGAATAGGATATTTGGCATAAAACCGGAAATCCGTATGCCCGGATAATCTGAAGAGTGAGGAAATCACAGCAGCCTTGTCCGCTGTTGTAATGCTAATAGATGCGTTCCTATGCGGAATACCCGTTAGGTTAAAGAAGCCAGGTTACTGTTCAGACCGGTCAATGATTTCCAGAGAAGAGATAGCCCAACATCACGGTAAACAAGGCACTCACCGACCGGCTGGGGATATTGGAGGAGGAGCGGCACAGCCGCTCTTGCCCGACAGGTTCCTTCTATTGTCGCGGGATAATTCTACTCTCAGGAAGCAATCATCCTCTTTCCTTTATTCGCACGGAAAAAGGCTGCGGACCTCCGCAAGTATCCGGGAAAAATTCCTGGTAATCTCCTCCGGCTCCAGAACCCGGACGTCGGGAAGGGGTTTTTCATCCTTTTCTTTAAACTCCCCGAGCATCACCTTGAAATATCTGACATTGGCACGGGTGGCGGATCCGATGAACTCTCCCGGCTCGAGATCCGCAAAATCCCTTCCCTGGTAGATATCCTCTTTCTGGGAAGAGATGGTAACGCTCCGGTTCGAACTGCTGCCGCTTTTTCCCGTGCTCCGGGATTTTCTTTCCTTTTCCTCCTTACCGAACATCTGCGGATAATATTTCAGGGCTTCCACATCCTTGGTACGCCCGAAGAACTGGATTCCGAAATTGGCTTCCACGGAGGCCCGGTCGAGTTTACCATACAGGGCTTCCAGTTTTGCGCCGGACTGTGTAAGCAGCACAAAGCCGACCTTGTATTCGCGCAGGACCGAAGGCAGCGTCTCAAAGTTCTTGATATTGACCGTTGTCATTTCATCCAGGAAATAGACGAAAGGCACTTTGTTCTGCATGGTGAACTGGCGGGTGGATATGCTCATAAGCATGCCTATCACCGGGGCATAGACCGAATTCTTGGAAAAATTGTTGCTGATGGCGAACAGTTTCGGATCTTCCGGATCGATCAGGTTGAAGTCAAAATCATCCCCTGAAAGGATATAGGCTATCTCTTCGTTCTGTGAAATGGTCGACAGGTTGTTACACAGGGTGGAAAGGTAGGATGCCTGGGTCTTCTCGGAACCTTCGGCCTTGAGATACGCGCCGGCCATCATTTCCGCAACGAGGTTCTGCTGCAGGAATATGGACAGCTGCCTGGTAGAGGCGGTCATGATAAAGGCCATGATATGGGGCAGCGTGCAATACTCGGGAAATTCATCCCAAAAGCGGAAGGCTACCCCGCGCAGGATGCCCAATCCCCCGGCCACCCATTCATTCTGCTTTTCCCCCTTGGGAAGCAGTGCGAGCAGGACATCTTCCATGAGCTGCATCAGCTCGGTACGGTCCTTTACCACCTTGAGCGGGTTGAACCGGTATGAACGTTCCGGCTTGTCGAAACTCACGTAGTAAAACTTGTGCGGGTAACCGTACTTCTTTGTCAGGTTATAGGCCGTCTGCGTGTAGTCCACGTCCTTAAAATCGTAGATGAACCCTGCGAAGCCCAGCTTGATATATTCCTCCAGCAGCCATTTGCCGATACTCTTTGTCTTTCCCGAACCGGCCCCTCCATAGACCAGGAAATTGGAATAATAGTAATAGAATTCCAGATGGCGGTATGGAACCCCGGAAATGACGGGCAACCTGATCGGAGACTTGTTCTCTTTCCGTCCTGAAGGCTTGAGATGTTCCCATGCGGTGGAGAAAGCGAATATGGCCACCGAACCGCAGGCCGGCCATAATGCGTATGCGGGAAAGAACAGGTATGCCATGAAGGTCTCGCCCGCTATGCATATAAGAAAGACAGGCAGGTTGACATACCATTTCCGGCTCAGGGTGCAAACTCCCGTCACCAGGCAGGCCAGTGCCAGAATAATAAGCTTGATATAAGGAATAAGATTCTCCATAACAATTTACTTTAATGATTTACTTCAATAATCTGATTACTTTAATTTGATTAACATACGATTTACTCTTTAAGTATTTATATGTGTCATACTACATTTCCGTCTGGAAAGCCCTGTTCCTGCCCCTGGTTATTTCCAGGCACCTGAGAGTATATCCGGATGGGGCTTTGAACAGCATGAACGGCTTTTCACAACCCGGCAGGCGTGTAGGCTGCCCCCGGAGCAAAGAGATCCACCTGGCGGGAGAGAGTTTCTCGGGATCTACTCCGGATCCGCGGAGAATATCCAGCATCGGCTTCGTGTCATAGGGTATGCCCCCCACATACAGGCTGATTTTGTCTGAGGAAATGGTAAACTCCCTGTTTCCCCAGGAAAAGGAACGCAGGGTCGTATGTCTGCCCTCCTGCAGGAGCCCGTCGAAAGAATCATTCTTATCCATATTCATAATCCAAATCTTATATTTCCATTTCTGCCGTTTTGATACTCCGGAGAGCCGGAGCGGTTATCTTCAGTCCATATCCGGCCGGTTCCTTTACGGTCATAAGCATCCTGCCGTCGGGAAGCGCTATTCCTTTACCGCTGAAAAGAGATTTCCATTCCTCCGGACTGAGGGAGGACGGCTCCAGCCCGGCCCTCTTCATCTCCTTCAGGAACGGTGTGACATCCCGGACTCCGTCTTTACTTCTGAGAGATCCGGCGGCATATCCGGGGGTAAGCTCAAGTTCTCCTTTCGGGGTCTGTATCTTTTCCGGTATGCGGGTGGCCGCCGTTCTCTTCAGGTTTTCCCGGCTGGCCGCGAGCAGACCCTTCAGCTCCCTGTCATCAACCTCGATGCTGAAACCTAACTTCCGCAGAAGGTTCCTGAAGGCAAGGCGGATCTTGTCCCATACACGGACATCCGTCCCGCTTTCAGCCATTTGTGCCAGGTATTCTTCCGTAGCGGTACGTATATCCATTTTTCCCGTACCGGCCAGCCGGATAATCTCCCAGCGCACCTTTTCCCCGCATCCGGCGAAAATGTCATCCAGGAACGCGTCCATATGCTTCCGCCCGGCCAGTTTGCGCAGGCCGTAATGCCCCACTCCTTCGTGCAGCAGGGTACGCTCGATATCCTCCTTGCCGCGCGCTTTGGGCAGGTACAGGCAGATACGGTCCGAAGGGATATCGTACCATCCCCTTATATCCTTCCCGCCCGCAATAAGGGCACGTACTTTGGGAGAATCCACCTCGCCGATGGAATGGATGATGTTCACGGGGATATGCTGTTTGCGGGCCAGGGAAGCGGCATGGCGGGAGAGTTCCGCCATCCGTTCATCCCCGGAAAGGAAAACCTGCCCGCTTGCGGTACGGGCAGGAGTGAAGGCTCCCGTCCCACCCGCAAGCCGGAACCGCACACCTTTAATTTCCGACGCCAGTTTCACAGCCTCGTTTCTCGAGGATTCATCCTTGGGTTTATAAACAAACACTTGCAGCCCGCTTTCACGGACCGCTTTGGAAACGTCTTCATTTACATTCTCCGGTACGATTGCCGCTACAAATTCATTCAAATAGACCGGCCGCTCGAATTTGGTCTCAAAATACATGGCGGGACATTCGTTCTGTATGGCATCAACCATCTCTTTAAGTTGCCGTACATCCTCCCGGGTAAGTTCCACCCCGTACTCACGTTTGGCAAAACTTCCGGGATCAGGTTTCAGCGCGATATCCTCCACACGGTAAAGGCCGGTATCATCAAAGGTGCCGCCACCCGGGTTAAGCTTGATTCCCAGATCAAAGTAGACCTCCTGCCATTTGTCCCTGAATGCCTCCAGGTCACTATGGTCAGTGATCAGTTTCCCCTTCTGCCGGCGAATACCGTCCAGTGTTCCGACCGGCTTCATAAGAGCGGCTGCAAATTTAGAGAAGGAACCTCCCCAGCCGGTCGCGGCGGCCAGGCCCTGCTGTTTCATTAACCCGGAGACATTCTCCAGGGTATGGGGAAGATAGATCCTGATACCATCCGGAGTATAACCTTTAAAAAGGACCTCTTTGATACCGTATTTGTCCGCAAGACTTTCCTTCCACTCCGCATACTGCCGGCTTAGCGCTTCCGATCCGTTGATCTTATCCAAAGCGTCCTGCAGGGTATGATAGGTATCAACACTGCAGGCCTGGCGGATATCGGTCTTCACCCTGTCATAGAAGTCTTGTACGGAACTGTATTCATAGCCCCTTTCTTCTATATCATTCAGCTTCTGGACAGCTTTTCTGTAAGCCAAACCTTTTTGTTTTTGTTCCGGGAACGCTTGTATTTTATCCTGTAATACCCGTTTCCTTGTTTCGATATAATCTTTGAATTTTGTCTGATCACCACCGAAGTTTTCTTCTATATAAACCTCCAGCAGGGCCGTGTTGCGTTCATCATAGTTATCGAGCGCGTCGATGGCAGATATCCGGTTCCGCAGATGTTCCCCAAAGAGCGGCTCCACCTTCCTGAATTCGGGTGCCTCGCCTCTTTCATATAAAAACTGATAAGCGAACGCACTCCCCTCGTCGCGCCCGTCCATGTAATTATTCCAGGCACTGCGTACATCCGGTTGCATCTCTTGCGGCAGCCTGGAAATGGCATCCCGGACACGCCCGCTGCCGTCACCGGAAAACTGCCTTTCTATTTGCGGATAGACGGGTGTCCACGCGTCTCCGCTGAATGTTCCGGCATTCCTTCCGGTGCGTTTGTCAATCATGGAAGAGGGCAACACAAGGGAGATCTCGCCGTATTCTTCGTGTGACTGCCTGGCTATATCGATCACGGCGGCACTGGGATTGGCAAGCCCTCCAAGCTTCAAGGCTTTAAGCAGCTTCTCCTCACTGATATTATGCAGGCCAACCAAAGACTTGCCGCCGTCATCCTGGCTGATCTCCCTAAACCGGATGTCATCCTGACTCTCAAGGAAGCTGCCCGTATTCTGGCTGGCGGATTTTATTTGGTTGGCGGCAAACGAGATATAATCCACCGTGCGGTCATTTTCGGAACCCATATCGGCACTGTCCGCCACATCTGAAATCACCACCCCGTCATACCCTTCCATTTCCGCCAAATTGCCCAAATCGGATGCCGCCACTTTCTCGCCGCCGTATTCTATGGAGGAGAAATTTGCCCCTTGGGCATCCACTTCCAAAGGATTGCGCAAGTTCAGGTACACATCATAGATGTTGCCGCCATATCCTAAGGCGTTCTTCCTGTCCGGGCTGAAAAAATGCCCACTATTTATAAGACCGTCTGTCCACCGCTTGAATTCGTAAAAGTTTTCTCGGCTTCCATGATACACCACCAGAGGTTCCCCATTGGCATCTCTGACTTTTGATGCTTCATCCGGACAGTTCTCCCAATCCCCGAACCAATCCCTGAATGCCCGGGTACGTACCTGTGCCCACTGCTTTTCATTCAGGTTGGTTGCCTGTCCGTTCGGAGCTTTCATGTAACTGCCTTCCGCCTTACTGCGGGCTATGACAGCCTGTTCCTCGGTTGTGAAAAGATATTCGGATATTTGTTCCATTCCATGAAAGAATAAGTATGTTACTTGATTGGTTATTAAAGAGAAATACTTGTTTACTTAAGCAGGACTCAAGTAAACAAGTAAATTCAAAAAACATGTTTTTATCGGTCGTACATTGGTACGTTACATGTCGGCACTGGCCTGCCGGGTCAGGCTGTTGACCGTATTCACAGCTTTTACCGCATACCCGACCGGAGTCTTGGTAAGCATGAAGGGGGCTCCCTTTGCGGCCGGCTTGGACGCTCCGGATATAAGGGAGGGCCGGATGGCCTTTCCATTCATCAGGGAGTGCCACTCTTCAGCTTTCATGGCTTCCACCTTGACTCCCTTCCCGCGAAGGTCCTTGAGGATACTCTCCACGTCACATCCTTTCTTTTCGGGGACGGCGGATGAATTGAATTCCTCTAAAGCCTTGATGAGTTTTTTATCCCTGTTTTTAACCTGCGGGATTTCCTGGATTTCCCGAAGGTCCTTGTCCAACTTCTCTATTGCCGTCTTAACCTGCCTGGCGGAAGGTTTTCGCGTGGATTGCGTACTCTGTTCGGTCTTTTTTCTGGGTGCGCGCCGTGTCGCGGAAGATTCCGTCGCTTCGGATGACGGCTCCGCTTCCCGGTCCGCAGGCTTCTCCAGCTTCAGCCCGTACATCTCTTCAGCCTGTTTCCTGACTGCCTCTGAAGGAGAGCTGATAAGCGCAGCCGCCTCCCTGTCGGCATGCAGGACAGACAGCTGAACCTTTTCCGTAGGGTTCTCAATATACCGGATATTCATTGGATTGTTCCTGACAGCGGCCAGCTGTACAGCCTCCGATGGTTCGGACACATACCTGATGGTTTCTCCTTTGGCTTGGACTGCCGCCAACTGTACGGTATCTGCCGGGGACTTGATGTGCCGCAGGGTATCCGCGTTGCCTTGGATAGCCATATGCTGTACTTTCACCGTAGGTGATTCAATGTGGCGGATGTATTCCGGGTTCTTCTGCACGGTTGCCAGCTGTACCTTTTCGGCCGGTTCTTTGATGGAGGCAATATGTGCCGGATCTTTCAGGACAGCCATTAACTGTACCTTTACCGCAGGCTTATTTATCAGGGAGATACATTCAGGCCTCCTTTCAACGGCTGTCAGTTGCGCTTTTTCCGTAGGGTTGGAAATAAAACCGATGTAGCCCGGTTTATGCCGGATGACGGATAGTTGTACCTTCTCACCGGGCGAAGCGATGAAATGAATATTGTGTGGTGCATTCCTGACTGCAGCGAGCTGTACTTTTTCCACCGGCTTGTCTATAAAGCAGATGACACTTTTATCCCTCCGGATGGCAGCCATCTGGACCCGTATGGAAGGATTCTCAATCATACTGATGGCACGCGGATTGCGGAGTACGGCCTGCATATCCCGGCTGAACAATGCGGTCAGGCGTTCTAAAATGGTAGGCATGACGATTAGTTTTTAATGGGTTTGACTTCATCCAGGAATTTCTCAATGGCGGCTCCGCTTGATCTTCCATCGGCTTTATCCTTCTTCATCTGCAGTATCAACTCCCTTGCCGCATTCAGAACACCCGGCACGGGAAGAAGTTCCTCCTTGAGCATCCGTTCCACGGCCATGAAGCAGGCGGCAGGTGCGGGAGTATCTACAAGCAGGATGCTTTCTGGGCAGGCGATAACCGCCGCAAGCTGCACCTTTTCTCCCGCAAGCGGCAAGCTGGCGATCAGCTCAGGTTTCTTCTGTACGGCAGCCATCTGCTGCTTCAGAGAAGGATTCTCAATTTTCAGGATCATGTCTGGATCGTCCAGGATCCTCTCGGTCAGGATCCGGTCCGAGGACCGGTTGTTTTCATTCAACATAACATGGTTTGTTTGGGGTTATACATTTATGATTTCGGGGGCAAGATACGGCGGTTCGTTGCAATTATATTGCGACATGCGTTTTTTCTCAGGAAAGGAGCATTTTTATCGTTAGAACAGTTTTCTGTAATTGGCTGATAATAAAAAATGCCTGAGCCTATCCGGCCGGACACAAAAAACGGCAAGGTACTGAACTTACTGCCTAATGATATTTTTTATGGTATCTTTTTATTATTCTACAATTCGCGATCGTTTTTCCAAACTGTTGTGGATCCTAGATTGAATCATATTCTATACAAAAATGTAATATATATTGTTATAAGAAAAAATTTTGTGAGCGCCCCCAATGATTGGCATCGCAACAGCTTCAATTGTCAGCCGCTTGATATCACCGAATAATAAACAATGGGGAAAAGGCATATACATGTAAACGTTTTTAGGAGGTAATACTACTTTCCTCTAGTTAAGAATGGATACTGAAAGAAATATGCAGTCAGATTGTTACTTTTGCAAAAAAAACTATTTTTGCGAATTGTTTATCTTAAAAATACATAGAATGTCGACACATGGTAGCCTTTCGGAAGTGGAACGATTCAATCTTTTGTATAAAAGTTCGTTTAATAAGGTTTGCAACTTTGCATGCTTTTATGTGCGCAATAAGCAAGCTTCTGAAGACATCACTATGGACGCCTTCCTGCAACTGCTCGAAACCATGAAGGTGGAATCGGTTGATAATCCCATGGCTCTCCTTATCACCATCGTGAAACATAAATCGTTGGATTATCTCAAAACACAAGTACGACGGGAAGATACCAAAGATGATCTTATACAATGGAAACAGCGCGAACTAGCTATCCGAATCTCAAACTTGGAAGGCTGTAATCCCAGTTATATTTTCTCACAGGAAATCAAATCTATCGTAATGAAAACCCTCAACCAATTATCGGAACAAACCAAAAAGGTATTCATTATGAGCCGTTTTGAAAATAAATCGGGAAAGGAAATTGCCCAAACTCTGGGCATCTCGGTCAAAGGGGTAGATTATCACATGAACAAGGCCCTTAAAGAACTTCGTGCTGCCCTCAAAGACTACCTCCCTATCTTAACTTGGCTCTGTTTTATGAACCCAATCAATAAAGGGTGGATTTCTTAATAGAAGTTAATTTTATAAACCTACACTAGGGAATTCCTTCCTTCAGTCGCTATTATTACAAACGATAAAGAATTATGCAAGTTTGTGTACCGATGGATCGTGCCAAAGATAACAACCGAGCCTTCGGTGCATACACATCTGACCTACACGCCATATTGGAATGGGTTAGAGAATGTGGTATAAAAACAGTCGCAATGGAATCCACCGGTGTTTACTGGATACCATTGTTCTGCCGACTGCAAGATGACGGACTGGATGTTGTATTAACCAACGCAAGGGACATAAAAAACATAACAGAGAGGAAAACCGACGAGTCGGATGCCGAATGGCTGCTGTTGCTGCACCAGTACGGGTTGCTCAAGACAAGTTTTCAGCTGCACAACGACGCCAAACGGATGAGGACACTCACCCGCCATCGTGATACTCTCTCCCGTGAGCCTCAAGCGTAGTTCTACGTATGCAGAAAGCCATGCAGCAGATGAAGATAAAACTTACGCTTGTTTTGTCTGACATTACCGGAAAATCCGGTATACGTATCATCGAAGCCATTCTTGCAGGAGAACGTAATCCTGATAAACTTGCAGACATGGCCGACCTCCAGTGCAAGACCCCGAAAGGGGAAATAGCCAAGGCTCTTGAGGGTAACTGGGAAGAAGACCTCGTGTTTGTCCTCAGGCAAAACTATGACACTTTCAAACATTTCTGCACCCAACTTGACCGATGTGATACGGAACTGGAAAAACTCATGGAAAACTATCGTACGGAGGTTGCCGAAGCAGGGAGGCCGTCATACAGTCCGACAAAAAAACGTCGTGACTACCACAAACGAAAACGAACCGTGGGCTTCGATGTGGAAAGAAAGGCATATGACATGTGGGAAGTGAATGTTTTTGAGATACCCGGCATAAGCCATCTGATAGTACTTGAACTGATGAGCGAGTTAGGACGCGACTTTACCCAGAATTCCCATCCTCCAAACAGTTCTACAGTTGATGCAACATCGCACCGAACACCAAGATATCAGGAGGAAAAAGGATATCAAGTCACGTACCACATCGTCGAAACGATGTCGGGTTGATTTTTCGTAGTGTCGCTTCTTCACTCGCCAACGCAAAGAATCAACTGGGAAACTTCTACCGCAGGATACGTTCAAGAGCCGGAGGTAAAGCCGCAGTCATTGCCACTGCCCACAAGGTCACCGAGATATTCTTTGCCATGGTTGCAAACCAGACACCTTATAATCCGGAAAAAGTAGGTATAGATGAAAAAGTATTACTCGAGAAGCGGATTACGAGATACAAACGTGAATTAGAACGAATTACAGGGATGCATATAGAAATTGGCAATGCATGTGTTCCATAGAAGCAATAGAAGCAGTAAAACGCTGTCGTCAAGCAGGTTTTCAAAATATCAGCATCGATCTGATTTATGGTTTGCCCGGAGAAACTGACCAACGCTGGGCACAGGATTTACAGCAAACTGTCAGTCTTAACGTGGAGCATATTTCCGCTTATCATCCGATTTACGAAGAAGGTACCCCTCTTTACAAAATGCTGCAACAACACTCTGTATTTCAAGTGGACGAGGACAGTAGTCTGAACTTCTTCTCCACATTGATAGACACTCTTTCTGCTGCCGGATACGAGCATTATGAGATTTCTAACTTCTGCAAACCTAGAATGTATTCCCGATACAATACTTCTTATAGGCAAGGTATCCCTTATCTGGGATGCGGTCCGTCCGCACATTCCTTTGATGGAGACTCGCGCGAATGAAATATAGCTTCACTAAATCAGTATCTTTCATCTGTAGAACAGGGGCAACGACAACACGAAACAGAACAACTGGACACACAAACCCGCTACAATGAATACATCATCACAGGTCTGCGCACAATGTGGGGAATATCCACAGAAGAGCTGAACAGTAAGTTCGGTGACCGACTTTGGAAATATTGTTCGGAACAAGCCAAACCTTATCTGGAAAATGGGAAATTAAAGTTGCATAACGATCGGTTAAAGCTAACCAGAGAGGGCATTTTCGTCTCAGACGGTATCATGAGCGCCCTCTTGGAAATAGAATAATTACATATACAATATGCCCGATCCTGATATATTTCAAGACCGGGCAACTTAACAAGAAAAATCTTTCTTACAGAGAAATAGTATACTCCAATCCTTTATCAGGAGTCACTATAAAATTCGTCACTTCAAAATTCATATCTCCTCCTTTGATGCCATTATCAAATCCGATACGGACACTATAACGTGTATGCGGCTTCAGCGTCATATCCCGAAAATAGACCAGAGAAGTATCATGTGCCGTCTTCTTCAGTTTCAGGACTAAATCCGTAGTATTGGTTATAGAGAGTGTCACTCCTTTCTCATTACGGCTGATCTCTTCTATTTCTACACATTTTTCAAAGAATGGACGGAGCAAGTCTTCACGTCCAATCACCAACTCTCGATAATAAGCAGCAGTGCGGCGATTCTCCAATGCTTCACGGATGCCTTTCAAGGAACGTTCTTTCGCAAAGACGAATGTCATGGTACGATGCTCGTCTTTAGAGAAATCATAATCAGTCTGAATGGGTTGATGAATATCAGAAGTACCAATCATTGTCAGATTCTTATCCAAACACCATTGAATGGCTTCGGGCATATACAGAGGGCCATTTGCTACTTCAATGCCATGCATACAACCTTCATTATAGAGTTCTGTATGCTCGGGCCACCACTTAGTAGTATCCGGTTGCTGGGCAGCCCATCCAGGATGATTCCAGAAGATAAATGCTCCCTGCCTTTTGGCTTCATTGAAAGCGTCTTTATACTCTTTTTGTTCCAATGGATTGGAGTCAGCAAGAAAAATGGCATTAAAGTGTCCGGGAGCCATCGGACGAGTAATCTCGCTGCCTCTGATTAAAAGTATCCCCAGCTTTTCAGCCTGCTTCTGACAAAGATCGAACGAACGGTTATGATCTGCCACAACATCTTTTTTATGAGGACGATATTCGATGTGTTCTGTCAGAGAAATAGCATCCAATCCTTCGCGATAAGCCTCATCTACACGTACTGTAGGCCAAACCAGACCATCAGAGAAAACAGTGTGCATATGGAAATCGCACTTCAAAGTAGTGTATCCATCTAAATCGGGAACCAGAATTTCATTCCGGCGTTGCGCCTGTGCATTCATCAGGCAGGTTGCCAAAAGGAACGTACATACTAATACTTTCTTTACTTTCATGTTATCTATTTATTTTTATCATTAAAGTTACTATTACCAACCTGGGTTTTGAGGCAATAAAGCCGGATTTATCTGAGTAGCCGTCAACGGTATCGGACGCAAGTATTTTTTATCATCCCATTTACGTCCCTGGTTAAAGCCAAATTCAATATATCCGTGATCACCTTCGGACAAACGATTGGTTTTACCAATTACCACATATTGTACGCCCTTAATCTTCTCACCGGCTGGCGGTTCTTTATCCACCACAGCTACATCTTTTACACCATCGCCGTTCAGGTCATACGCTTCGCCTTTCTGGGGAATGTAAATACCTTGCCATACATTTTCAATCAGGTCTCCCTGTTTCCAACGCATGATATCATCATAACGAACTCCTTCAAAAGCCAACTCCACACCACGTTCACGACGTACTTCCAGCACCCATTTATCCGTTGTTTGATTTTTAAAGTAAGCGGCTACATACGGGTCATAGGTTGCAGGAATCTTCCCTTCTACTCCGGCACGTTCGCGTAATGGTTTGACCGTAGCATTCCACACCGTTTCATCACATTCTCCTAATTCCGCTTTCGCTTCTGCATAATTCAGCAACACTTCCGCATAACGAAAAATAGGAATAGAGTTATTGGACGTAGCCTTTCCTACATGCACATCGTCATCTATAGCCCATTTAATAAGCTGATAGCCGGTGGATGTCATAGAGAAATTAGGTGCATCTGGCTTCACCGTACCACTGATTTTTCGCTGGTAAGACGGTGAAATAACTGTTTGCATCAAGCGACAATCACGATTCTGGAACTCATCCATATACTGCATGGTAGCATAATCCGTACGGTCGGTAAAACGGTTACCATCGCGCATCAGATACATATTCACAAAAGGCCGTACCAATGACCAGTTTGCCCCAAATGAGGCTGAGAATAATTTCCAGGTAATGGAGTGCATACGCAAATCTTTTTTGAAAGCAATACCCCAGATTACTTCCGTTGTATTCAGTTCTTCCGAAGTAAACAGAGAACGATACTGTGTCTCCACCTCTCCCGTATTCAGTAATTTATAGGGACCTTTTGTCATCAGTTCTTCGGATGCGGTAATAGAAGCACGCAAAAACTTTTCAGCCGAGTTTTGCAGTCCTAACTCCGCATGATATTTACGGTAGGTACCCTCAAACAGACAGATACGAGATTTGAGTGCTAATGCCACCCATTTCGTTATCAATGTGCTACTTTCTGTCAAGGTCTTATCCATGGAACAATTGGTACAGGCAAAATCGAGATCTTCCAATATCTTATCCATAACAACCTCACGCTTATCACGTGGTTTGTATAGTTCATCTCTATTATCCACATCCAATGTCGTTTCATACCAGGGTACATCACCGAACGTTCTGACCATACCATAATAGAAATAAGCACGCCAAAAACGTCCTACACCTTCATTATGTAAATAAATGGCGTCCGTTACTTTGCCTTTAGCATTAGGCAGATTATCGAGAAAATAATTAATTTGTCGCAGATCTCCCCAGTCACCGGTCCCCCAACCGCCTTGTTGGGTATCATCCCACGTGTCACCGATCAAAAAAGTAGTGGACGAACGGGTTGCACAAAAATCTGCATACTGGTCGCCACCCCAAGCTATTGTTTCTTCGCTGGGCAGGAAACTTTGTAAAAAACCATTTGTATAAAGCCGTAAATCCGATTCCGACTCCAGAAAGCCTTCGGAAGAAAAACTGTTCTCGGGCTCACAATTCAAAAAACTATCACAAGAGGTCAGAGCCAAAGCATACAGACCTATCAACCAATATTTTTTCATACTCATCTTCTGTGTTAAAAGGTTACATTAATACCGATTGTATAACTGCTCAAAATAGGATAACCATATCCGTCTCCATCAGTATTGGCAGTAGAACGGAAATCTGCATCACCGGCACTGATACCTTCGGGGTCATACATTTTGGTATGCTTGTTCAGCGGTGTCCATGTCAACAGATTCTCACCAGCAAGGTAAATCTTCAAATCCTGCAAGTGCAGTTTATCGCAAAACTTCTTATTAAAAGTATAATCTATCTGAAGATTCTTCAAACGGACATAAGCTATATTCTGTAAATAGCGGTCATTGGCCTGGATACCCAGCGCCTTTGTAGAACCATTCGCCAGATAGCCGCGGTAGCGGGGCCAATAAGCATCAGTGTTTTGGTTTTCTTCTGTCCATACATTATTTCCGGTATGCTCCTTCAGCATATAGCTGTAAGGACGGTCATATTGCCCCCAGAAGAAAGCTGACTCGCGATGCGGATACCAGTTTCGCTTGCCTACACCCTGAAAGAAAGCACAGATGCCAATACCATTCCAGTTGGCACTCAAATTGAGACCGAACTGATAGCGAGGCGTAGTGTTTCCGATAACCTTCAGGTCACCGTGATCATCCAATGTATTCTGACCATTATCCACCGTACCGCTCTTATCGAGATCGGCAAATTTCAAATCACCCGGTTTCAGAATATTCGTAGCGGATACTTTTAGTTTGGACTGGTCTGCATGAGCATCTATTTCAGCCTGATCTTTAAATAATCCTTCGATATGATATCCCCAGATAGTACCGATCTCCTGTCCCTCATAATAAGTGGAGAGTAGTTTCGTAGGATTATTGAATTTAGTAACCCAAGTACGGTTATCCCACAACATAGCTTTTACACTGTAATTAAATGGCTTATTAGCCAGTGTAAAGTTGTCACGCCACATGACCGAAAGTTCCCAGCCCTTGGTTTTCATCTCTGCATTGTTACCCTTAGGCGTAGCGGCTCCCAGTACGGCAGGTAAAGTAGGACCTACTGTATACATATCCGTTGTATAGCGTTGATAGTAGTCGAACACCATCGACAAACGGTTAGACAGCATATCAACATCCAGCCCAATATCATAAGTTGTCGATTTCTCCCAAGTCAGACTGTTGGGAACGATATTCGGAGTAGTGGCATACGTCTGCAATGCATCCCCCAGAATAACAGAGGTTTTCTTAATGGGAATTGTAGAAAGATAGAGGTAAGGACTTACATTACCGTTGCCTAGGCTACCGACGGAAGCACGGACCTTCAGGTTATCCAGCCAATTGCGGGTAGATTTCATAAAAGGCTCCTCAGAAATACGCCAGCCCAGTGATCCGGAAGGGAAGAATCCCCACTGTTGATTCTCGGGAAACTTGGAAGAGGCATCATAACGTCCACTTACTTCTGCCAGGTAACGACTCTTATAATTATAGTTCAAACGATAGAGGAAACCCACATAAGCCCACTCATTTCCGCCTTGTCCCGTAGTATAATAATCACCATCCATAAGAGCAAAACTCGGCTTAGTGGCACTAATCAGACCACGGCGATAAGTTTGTATCGTTTTATAATTCTGGTGCTCAAGATTCCAGCCCAACAGTACATTTAGGTAATGATCGGAATTAGAAAATTTAGGAATATAGTTACCAGTAATATTGCTTGATATATATTCCCTGTTATAATCCATATTTTCCAGAGAACTGAATGTATTACGAGTTCCCATTATTTCCGGTCCCGTATAGTAATTGTACTGGTTCTCGGCTCTTAGCCGAGTAGACTTGCTGCTGTAATAAGTAAAGTCACCTTTGAAGATCAATTGCTGTTTTATAGGTGTATACGTTAAGGTCGTCGTATTGCGTACATCCAGTTTATTGTCCTTTTGCCAGGAAGTTCCTTCTACAAAACCTGCCCATCCGATATATACGGCTGCCTCGGTCCAAGTACCATCGGGGTTCTTCTCCATAGTCACCGGATATCCCTGATGTTGTGCCTGGCGGGTTATATTCTGACGGTCGTACATCACCATAGGCTGGTGGGAACGGAAAATCATGACATCCGTATTATTCTCCAACAAAAGAGATTTATTGATTTGTATTTCTCCTTTTGAACGGATATTATACTGCGTATACTTTTCGTCTCCGGCATTGTAAATGCCATCCTGATTGTAGTAACGTCCTGACACATAATACCGGGCACGTTCATTTCCCCCACTAATGCTGACATTATGTTCAGTGGAATAGTTCTGATCTTTATAAATGATATCCAGCCAGTTAGTATTACCAAAGTATTCATATTCCCCCTTATCATTGACACGCACTTTATCCAGTGAAGGATCGGCATCGCGTCTTACCAATTCATTATACCAGTCGGTAGAATACTTAAATACATTATTGATACCTCCCGGAGGCGCCTCCTGACCTTCCAAATAAGCCGTATACCAGCCATCGGTCCACTGCAAACCATTACTAACGATACCATCTTCTGTCTTCACCGTACGCTGATGCATGGAGAAACTTCCGTTATAATTGATTTTCGTCTTTCCGGCAGTAGCGTTCTTAGTAGTTACCAATATCACGCCGAAAGCACCACGTGCACCATAGATAGCAGCCGAAGAAGCGTCCTTCAATACAGATACACTTTCCACATCCGCTGGATTCACCGAGTTGAGATCACCCTCCACTCCGTTTATCAACACAAGGGCACTACCACCCGCACCAATACTTCCTGTTCCACGAAGATTGATGGATGGCGTACGCGAAGGTTTACCGTCACTGAATGTAATGTTCAGTCCCGGTACCATGCCTTGCAACGAACGGGAAATGTTACTGTTGCTGCGCTCTGCAATCCGCTTGCTATCAATCTGGTCCACAGCACCCACCAAATTTACTTTCTTTGCCGTACCGTAACCTACGACCACCACTTCCTGCAACTGTTGCACATCTTCCTTAAGTACGATCTGCATTTGCTGATCATCTTTTACCAGTACTTCTGTTTCTGAATATCCGATATAGCTCAACAACAGTTTTTTTCCTTTTTCTACATCCAAGACAAAATACCCGTTCACATCAGTGATTGTTCCCGACTTTCCGTCTTTGATTCTCACCGTAACGCCGGCCAGCGGTTCTCCTGAGGTGTCTTTTACTACACCTTTCACTGGAATTAGATTAGCAGCAAGCAACATCCCTCCCTCTAATACAAAGGTAAGGGCAACGGCAAAACGCCTGCTTACCAAACTCCATTCTAAAAAACATCTTTTCACTTTCATACTGTTCAATTGATAAAATAAATTAAGAATCCTTTCGAGGCGCAAAGATGGGAGCTACAGATTTCAACTACGCTACAATAATGTGAAGTTAGGATGTCAGAGAAATGATGGATATTTGGATTGAAACTCTTACCTTTGTCCACTAATTACATGAAAAGACAATATGACAGAACAGGAAGTCAGAAGATATCTACGGAAAATGAGCGAGCAGGACTCCCAGTCTGCTTTCCGAGAATTCTATGATATGACGTACGACCGCCTGTTCCGCATTGCTTACTACTATACCCATCACGAAGAATGGTCACAAAAGATCGTACTCGATGTTTTCATGAAACTTTGGGAACTGGAAAAGCCACTTTACTTTGCCCCTTTTGGGCAAATAGGATTTACCACCCTTGGCCGCGATATGATTGACCCTTTAAAATCCTGGTGATGGGAGGGGTAATTTTATTTTATACTTTTCAGTTTTTCAGTTTTTCTTAGATCTTAACTAACGCATGCTTTCACCGTATAATTCTATGGTATGAGCCGTGTGAATGATGCGGTCAAGGATGGCATCTGCTATTGTCGGGTCACCTACCATGTCATACCAATTGAACGATGGATACTGCGAAGTTATGATGATGGATTTTCGTTCATGCCTGTCTTCAATAATTTCGAGCAGTATGGGACGTTCCTTGGCATCAAGAGGTACAAGGAACAAGTCGTCAAGAATGAGCAACTGACAGCGCTCGATCTTCTTGAGTTCTGTTTCCTGTGTACCTTTGACCTTGGCCACTTTCAGTGCGCCAAGCAGTTTTGGGGCATTGGCATATAAAGTGCGGAATCCCCTCTTGCATGCCTCGTGACCAAGCGCACAAGCCAGATAGCTTTTCCCCGTTCCTGAAGAACCTGTGATAAAAAGGTTCTGTCCTTTATGCACAAAATCAAGGGTGGCGAGGCGTTCCATCTGATTGCGCTCCAGCCCCCTGTTTGTGGCATAGTCAATCTGTTCAAGATAGGCCTTATAGCGGAATGCCGCATTCCTGGTCAGCCGTGCAATGGCAGCCTGAGCTTGATAATCTCATTCGCGTACAAGGAGCATGGAAAGGAAAGTGTCCGCGGTACAGGTCGGCGGATCGTTGGGTAGAAGCCATTATGTGAACGGTAAGTTCATAGCAAGTAACCTGGGTATCATACTTACACCGACAAATAATCCCGAATACCCCATAAACGTGCGGTTCTATAGCATGTATTCAAATGCCATAAGAAAGCAGATTGTTAACGAGCTTGCGAACGGAACATCCAAGCTCACCATTCCGGTAAATGACCTGATGAACTATTATGTGGAGTATTTTCACATAAGCAAACAGAACGGGCTGGTTGAATATTGCAATAAGGCGATTGTTACTTTACAACAGAAATTGGATAAAGAAAAAGATAATTTTAATAAAAGAATCAACAGTTTGCTATAGCCGGCCTGCCCATATCAATTATAAACGGAAGGGAGGCCGGGAGTGCCGGTCCGATTTTCAGGGGAATGGGCCCCGCTACCTTGAATACTCGTAATACAAATAATTCTCGTTCAGCTCCTGTGTTCCGTCAGGACGGTCGTAAGGGAGTGTGCAATGCACGCCGATTCTGAATGACGCGGCATCATATGACAGGACAACCAGGCTGATATCTTTGATGTTGGCCAGGAAAACGTCATCCCGGTCATTGTATGCGGGAAATATCCTGCTGCAATTTGACTGCAGACTGAAGGAATCCACATCAGCACGCAAAGTAACCTGGATGCCATGGATTCCTGAGCATACCCATTTCCCCTCTGAGACAATATAACGCGGACATGGAATGGTCAGATTGAATGCGGTTGCAGGCCTTGCCCAGGTTTCATCGTGAGAAAATACCATGCCGTCAGATACGCTGGCGGTATAGTCAGGCTCATAATAGCCGATCTTATTCTGGAATTCATATAATAGCGCCCAGTGCCCTATACCGTCATGGTTCAGGTCAACTGCCAGGCCGGGCCAATGGATATCAGTCAGCCTGTAATCTCCATGAAGTTTCCGGATGTTTGCTTCAAAAGTGTCGGCAATTTCCTTTTTTTCGCAGCTTACAAAAGAAAGCAGGCAACAAAACGACAATATCAGTGTAAGTATTCTTTTCATATTCTACAAAGTGATTATTTCCAGGTCTTCATCTTAATTTAAAAATGCGAATGTAGGCAATTTTTATAATAACGGGCACATGTTTCCGAACTTTATTGAAAATTACCGGAAACCATCCTATTGTGATACACAAATACAAGCGGATACCCCGATTGTGATCCGGAGCATCCACTAAAGAAGAATTTAAGGTGGCGTCTATAGCTTGTCAGGCAGTACAAGCCATATTGTTGTAAAGCATGATATCGGTATATGAGGAGTTGTAATTCATCCGTGCGGTAATTGCAGAGCGGCCGGTCCCCTTGAAAGGATTGCCTGTTCCGGGATGTTCCTCCATCCATTTGCAGAAATCCAGTATGGGGGATTTGGAGGAGGTGAAATAAACGAACGGGTGTCCTTTCAGTACCGGCAGGACATCCAGGTAATCCCCCAGCTTCCAGTCCATCCGGTACGTACTGATGTCTGTTCCCATGTAAGGGGGATCAACCAGAAAGACCACTCCCGGAAGGACCCTATAGGTCTCTGCCAGTTCCTTATAGTCGTAGCAGACTACCTCAAGCCCGTCCAGATAGCCGTCACACCGGTAGTCAGCCTGACGTATCTTGTTATAAAAACACAAGTGTTCAAGTTCCTCCATGTTTTGTGCGTATTTTCCGGAAAACAGCAGGGAGGTGGAGAGGGTGAGATAGTCCACGAAACCGGTTGTCTCTTCCAGGCGGATGCGTTCAAGGAAAGCTTCGCGCATTTTTCCGGTAATCTTCTGATTGTGGGGATATATCCCGACTATTTTACGGAGATCTCCCAGAAGGGTATTGGTCCGGCCGATGTTTTCCAGACGTCCGCGGTAGTTGTCATGGTCATTGTATATGACCACCGCATCCGGCCTTTCACGCTTGGTGATGTGTGAGAGCAGGCCGGAGCCGCCGAACAGGTCGACAAATATCGTTTTGTCATCAAAATGTTTCAGTATCTTTTTGAATTCCGATACGAACATGCGCTTCTGTCCCACGAAAGGAAGCGGAGCACGGGAGTAAGTCTTTTCCTTTTTCATAATCATTTTGTCGTGTAATATATGTGTTTGTATTTCCGGGCAGCAAAATTCTTAAGTTTTTCCCATGAAAGCAAAAAAAAGACCGGAGTTATACTGCATGAAACGTACACTCTTTTTTGAACCTTCCCAGGATCTCATAGATTTTGCGTTCGGAAACGCCGTGCCGGTTGGAAAGAACCGCAACACAATACGTCACTTTATCACCCTGGCAGCGCATCCTTTCATACTCCTTATACAGGTCGATGTACTTATAGTCATCCGGTTTGAAGCCCATACCGGCCAGACGTTCCAGGACTTCCCTATTAAAATTTAGAATCTCAAACAGTGTCATAGCGAATATTTTTTTATCTTTGCAAAGCCAATCATTCATATACAGATAAAAAGCGCATTCCGCGACGAGGGTCTTTGCCCCCGGTCGTGCGGTGATGCGCATCTGTATGTTAATGAGTGATTGGCGTTGCTTTTTAACAGGCCGGGGGCTTTTTTCTCGAACTGCTCTTCCCGATTAAAATCCCCTGGAAATTCCTGCTTTCATATGGCTCTATATCTTTAAAGGCCGCAAGATATAACACATGGTTGCAATTTTATTGCGCTGTAGCTTTTCCCATGCAAGAAATACGTTATTTAACTAAGTATTCTACTTTAAAGAGTATATTACTAATATAGTATAATACACCACACATACATGATTACTATTAAAGTATTATGTTGTTAAATGTATTTAAAGCTAAATACTATTAAAGTAAAACATGGCAAAATGTTTGGTCACCTCCCCAAAAACAGCTACCTTTGTAGCGTAATAATCAAGGAGATGCAAACGTATGAAAACAATTACAACAGCATGTGTGAACCATAAGGGAGGTGTCGCAAAGACAACCTCGCTGCTGAACCTGGCAGCCGGGATCGCACGGATGCATAAGAAAAGGGTCTGCATTATCGATGCGGATCCGCAGGCGAATACGACAATGGCAGCGTTCGGGGAGGAAATGGCAAGTCTTCCCCGGGAGGTTCTGCTCGAGAGTGCGCTACAGGACTGTATGCAGGACACTCCGCCGAAGTTAAAGCCGCAAAAGTGGCTGGAGAAGGTGGACATACTGCCGGCCTCCCTGGATCTGGCGGCTACGGAAGTGATCATGTACACCACACCCGGAAGGGAATTCCTTTTCAGGGAAATAGTAAAGGGACTGGAAGAGAAGTATGACCACATACTTATCGACTGTCCGCCATCATTGGGGATCATCACGCAGAACGCGCTGATGGCAAGTGATTACGTGATCATACCTACGGACGGGAATTACTTCGCCATGAAAGGAATTGAAAAGATACACTATATCATCGGACTGCTCAAAAGGAAGCTGGGAGCCGAAGTCAGGATACTCGGATACTTTATGACCAAGTACAATGCCAGGAGAAAGCTGGATGTGGATATCAGGGAGAGTCTGGTAAGAAGTTTGGGAGATGGTGTCTTTGAAACGGTAATACGCAGCAATGTTGCCTTGGGAGAGGCACAATACAAGGCACAGAGCATATTTGACTATGCGCCTTCGTCAAACGGGGCTGATGACTACAGGGAGCTGGTCAAGGAGTTCCTGGGCAGAATTAAAAAAATAAATAAATAGAAGAAAGGCAGGATTATGAAAGACTTTACATCGAAAGGAATATCCCTGGAAAACATGGTGGGAGAAACCCTGGGAAAAGAAAAAGGTATGACAGGAAAAACATCACCCAAAACGAACCAGACCGTTGCACTGACGGAAGATCTGAAATGGGAGTTACGGACGTTCGCTTCGGACCATCGCTGCAGGGGAGTCAAGACACTGCTTGAAACGATGATAGAATGTTTCGTCAGGGAAGACGGTACGCTTGACCGTGACAAGTTAGAAGGCTTCTGGCGGGAATATGTCGAAAAGTAAAATTTAAAAACGCATAAAGAAGTAACTTCAAATAAAAGTAAAACACTGGATTTTGTAAAAAGTAAAACAATGAAAATATTTAGATATATATTGCTCGCCTCGCTTACCTGTACGCTTTTCTCATGCGGCCCGGATGAACTGATACCGGAATCCGTGCCACCGGTGGTGAATCCCGGGGATAAGGACGAGCCGGGTGAAGAACCGGAGGAGCCGGAAGAGCCTGCAAAGATACAGCTGGGCATCACGGCATCGCTGCAGGACATGCAGCAGACCAGGGGAATCATAGAGGCTTTTGCTCCCGGCCATGAAATGGGAGTCTTTGTCGGAACAAGTCAGACAGATGAAGCAGCAGGTATAAAAAACGCCTCCTATCTTTTTGATGGGAAAGTATGGAATGCCGGACAGGATGTGCCGGTGGAAGCGGACGCCGATGTGGTGGCATACCTGCCATATAACCGGGAAGTGACCGATTTCAAGAGCGTGCCTTTCGATCTGGCAGCCCAAAATGACATCCTGTACGGAACGGCCAAAGTGACCAAGGATGTACCGACGGCCAGCCTGATGATGCAACACGCCATGACACTGGTACGTGTGCGGCTGATGAAAAACGAATATATGGGCACCGGGCTTGTCTCGGACATGACATTCGCCGGTATATTTACATCAGGAACAGTCGACGCCCTGACCGGAGCGGTTACAAAAGATTATAATCACGGCCGGGGTTCGGTAAAAGTCGGAGGCAACTATATGCTCAATGACGAGAATCCCGTCATTGTCGATGCCATCATGATTCCAATATCCTCTTATGAAGAACAGGCGGCTTCTGTCAGCTTTGTCATCGACGGGCAAAAGCACACGTACACTTTTCCCATACAGCATGAATGGAAAGCCGGCATGAAATACACCTATACTCTGAAGATGACAGGAAACTACAATGCGCCGGTCAATAAAGAGCAGGTGGATATCGATGTCGAGTATTGGGGACAGTATGGCAAGACCGATGATATTATACTCAATCCGAATCCGGAAGATTACGAGTTTACCATCTGGCCCAATTATACGGAGTACGGATATGACTGCTACCAGAATGAAGGCAAGGTATTCGGGACATTCTATTACCCCTGGTGCGGCACTTCGGAAGGTGAAATGCGTTTCGTGTTCATGAAACAGGGTACGAATGAAATTGTGGAAAAGTTCCAGCCGATTGACATCAAGACGAATGGTGGATGGGATGGCAAGCGCATCCAGTGCTACATCACCTCCGTGCCGGGAACATACCAGCTCGTTCCGTTGTTCCGCAGGAAAGGAGAAACCATGTGGTGTAGGGCAGCGGATTATGATCACGGCAGTACGGATTGGGAGTGGCTCTATGAAGTCAAAGCACCCGCACCGGATGATCTGCCGGCATTGCGCATGATGGAGGTGGAAGGACAGGGATATACCTCAATTCTTGTATATCCCGTCCCTGACGAGACCTCATGGAATCTGGTATATACTTTATCCAATAAGGGAGAAAAAGCCCTGAGAGGCGAAATAAAAGCGGTCTGGGAGAGGGAATTCAAGCTGAAGTCCAACTCGTATCGGCCAAGTGACAAAAAAGAAGGTGCTATTAATGATGATCAGTGGAGAGATGAAGTAGGCCGTGTATCGGTTAATGTTCCGGTAGGAACCCGTTTTTGGAAGGGCATTATGAGTTGCCAGTTTCCGGAAAGGCGATTAGAACCTAAGCATGGAGGTATTGGATATGCAAGCCCTATTATACACTTGTACTGGAAAGCTGAAGGTTCTGGTGAATGGGTTTTACTTCGTTGTGATGCTGATTATTTATTCAATCGCAATTACGGTGAAGGATACATATGGGATGAAACAACGAATTTTATAAGAATAATGCCCCAAAGTTGGCAACAAAAATAGAAAATATGACTATATTTACAACAGATAATCAACTGAAGTAAGCAAAATATAATGTAATTCATTTGGCATAAAATGAATTTAAGGTGGAGAAGTCCCCGCTGCAGTGATGCACCGGGGCTTCATTATTTATGATGATTTATGGCATGGCACTCTTTTACTTAAAGAGAGTGCGTCAAAACTTACCTTTTATGCCTTCTATCGTCGTTGCAACCTCCTGTCGTGCTATTTACTACTTCCAGGCGGCCGGTACAGCACTGTAATTAGAGGCCTTATTGCAATTTTTCGCAAATGCATTATAAGCCTTTATTTTGGGATAGAGGGAGGTATTCCACATTTCCGGCAAAGATGTTATCCAGGAACAGTTCTCAAAGCAAGAGGATACATTTTCAATCGCCCTGCAATTCTCAAAAACATTACCGGGTACAGTAGTAACATGGGACTGCCGGAAAGTTCCCCTGAAAAAAGTCGCCTTTACGCATTTTGCGAATAAACGTTCGGGGACCGTACTTATGTTCAGCAGCTCAAAAGTGGAAGCAAACTCTTGCGCATTTACGCAATCATCAAACAATCCTGCCGGAATTGATAAAATATTAGGTATAGCCGAGAAGGTAGAATTAAACTTTACGGCAGAGGAACATCCCCTGAATGTATTGGCAGGAATAGAATTTAGGGCTGTGTAATGGAATGCTAAAGAGAAATCAGTGCATTTATCAAAGCCTTCAAACAATCCATTATAAATGGTATGCAAATTTGTACATTGATCAAAAATATTAGCGCAGGTTGTCACTCTTCCTTTACAACTTTCAAACAAATCACATTCTATGCTTTCCAATGATTTCATTCCGCTAAAAGCATTCTCCAGTGACGTTACACAACTTATATCAATCGTGTTCTTTAAAATAGACTTTGCCGGACAGGGATTTGTATACTGAAGATCACTGTTACGTGTACCTCTAAATGAAAAAGCAGTAGCAGCCGGTCCCTTGATTGTAACAGTGTACTCCCCATCTGCTGAGTATGTATGGTAACTGCCTGGATATTGGGTATATCCGGGAGCACGAAGGTCTACCTCTTGGGCTACTGTACCATCTCCATAATCGATAATATAAGGACCGGAACCCAGAACCGGCATCGATACAATTTTATTTGCACTGGCACGTACGGTAAATACCAACTCAGCGCCGGATTTAAAGTTTGCGGTAATCGTACTGTTGCTATTATGCAGGGTCGCGGTGGTAGCCGGGCTGCCCGGGTTCTCAATTGTTACATCACCCTCTGTGACCGTCCAACCGGCAAATTCGTACCCGCTCTCCGGGGTGGCCGTAATGCTGATCGGCTTCTCCACGCGGTAGCTGTTTGTACCTGATGGGGACACCGAACCTCCGGTTCCGGCATTCACTGTTAGATCACGTTTCTTTTCTTTGAATCCACAGTGGAAGGTGTGATCCTGGCCTTCTAAATAAACATTAAAAGCCGATGTTCCTGACTGTGCATAGTCATACTTTTTAGGTTGGTTTTCCGGACCGCCATAGAAATAATTAACTTCATATCCGGCATCAGGATGGGCTTCCACTGGAACGGCTTTTTTACCATCATATAGCCCTGCTCCGGTTGCATAGCCCCCTTCAAACTCCACTTTCCCGTCCGAGGATCTGGTTGCCGGACCTATCATCCCTTCTCCCTCGATGATGATGCGCGTATCACCGGTAGGGGTCGGTTTGTTGTTATCCAACTCCTGTTCCACCACTTCTTTCTGGCAGCCTGTAAACATGGCCACCATTGCGGCCAACAGTAAAAATCTCACTTTCTTCATAATGAATCGTTTTTTAATGTTTGTTATAATTGTATGTATCATACTCTTTTGCTTTAGGCGTATCCAATACATCGGCATCGATACGGGCTTCAACCGTCGCGTGCAATACGAATTTGTTCTTGAAATAATATGTGTTTTGCCTTCTGCTAAACTTGATCTCGGCACCCATCAGGCGGAGCTCCTCCAGATAATTGTTGATTGTCCGCCTGCTTACCCGCAGCAAGGAGGCCAGTTCGTCCAGGCTTCCGGTCCTTTCCATCCGGATCAGCCGGTACACCCGGTTGATCCTCTCTATATAGCTAATAACTGAAAGGGTGGTCATAATCCCTCCTCCTGTCCCGACAGCTTCAGAAACTCGGTAAAATACCTCTCCTCCAGGTACAGGCATTTCATCAGCTCCGCTTTGCCCTCCCTTTCATACTTCTGCCGCAGCAGGGGAAAATCCGTCGAATAGAGGTACCATCTGATCAACCCTTTCGCCTTACTGTCGAGAACCGTCGCATCCGTCCCTTCCATCGCGTATTCCAGGGAAAAGAAATACAGGTTCTTCAGTCCGTATTTCTCAAGGAAGGCAAGGTCTTTCGGGCAGGCCTTCAGCCCGTCCAATGCGATACACTTCAGTACCAGCTGTTCTATTTCCTGTTCAATCGTCATAGCCATACCAGTATGGTTTTATAGGTTTACCATTTTTTCTGATTTCATAATGCAGGTGGTAGCCCGTACTCTTTCCCGTGCTTCCCGCAAACGCGATTACAGCCCCTCTGTCGACTTTTTGACCTTCTGTGGTGTAATACGCGGCTAAGTGAGCGTACAGCGTTTCAAAGCCATAAGAATGGCGTATAATGACACATCTTCCGTACCCCCCTTTCCTTCTCGCGAAAGAAACCGTTCCCGAGGCGGTGGCGTAAACCGGGGCTGCCAGCTCCACGCCCATGTCAATACCTGAATGGAAACTGCGTTTGCCGGTTATGGGATGAATCCGGATGCCAAAGCCGCTGCTCTTCCTGAACCTGTCTTTCAGGGGACAGGTGAGCGGAATCCTGTCGGATACTCCGTACCGGGAGAGTATATCCCGGTAGCTTTCCAGTGTCTCCAGACGTTCGCATCTCTCCAGTGCCTTGTCGAGCAGTTCCTTTCCGTCGTTTGATCCATTGAAGGGGAGACAGGAAAGCAATAGGGCCAGCAGTAGTTTCATCGGGCTATCCTCCTTAATATTTTGTCGGCTTCATCCTCCGTTTCCTGTTGCTTTCTGCTTCTGAATACTTCCTCCGCCGTCAGGAGCGACTTATTCTTCAGCTTATACAGGAAGTGCCGGCCGCCGTTCTTCTCCTGAATCTCGATGATAAGCCGTTTCTTATCGGGGATGGTGAACTTGTTCATGGCCACGGTGAATGTCCGGCTTTCATGTGCCGGTACTTCTTCCGGATAATCGAAAGTGAACAGGATGTTCTGCTCGAGCTGCTGTACCGCCGTCTTTTTGCGGATCTTGGCATCCTGGATGTAGAACCGCATGAAATCCGTCGTATAACCGATCTGTGTGCGGTTTATCAGGGTCATGCGCAACAGCAGGATATCCCCGTCGATGAAGATATTTCCGACCTCGAACTCCACACCGGAATTCTTGTCCTTCAGTCCCAGATCCAGCGGGGTACGTTTCGCGATAGCCTCCCTGATCCTTTCCTTCTGTCCGTAAGAGCGTTCCTTTTCGTCGAGTATGGCCACCCTCTGCGTATCCTCCTTGTCAATGACGAAGCTGAAACGCTCTGGAGCGGGCACATAGCGCAGGTCGAAAGTGTAGAACTTTCCCCCTTCAAGTACGACCGATATGTTCGTATCCTCCTTATAGGGCTGGACGGCTTTTACGGCCAGGATATTATCCACCCCCTCGGCCTTGTCCACCTCCACGTTCGTGCTTCCGTAATCGACGTAGGTGATACCGGCAGGGAAGATCAGGAACAGCTGCTTTTCTTTTCCTACCGGCAGCGTATGCGGTGCGGGAGCTTCTCCGCCTATACGCACATAACTCTGGGCCGGATGTGCGTTGTAGCTGATGGAGTACGAATAGAACTTTGTGTCGGCCGTTACCACCGACAGGGTTGTTTCCCCCGGGAAGTTCTCTTCCGCCGCTTTCAGGCGTATGATCCCCGGGCAATTGACCACTTTCTCACCGATGACGTAATCCCCTCCGATGCTGTAATACTTCACTTCAGTAGGGAAGATCAGGTGCAGGGTCTTTTCATACCCGATCTGCAGGGGGACTGCGGTGAGTTCCTCGATCTTCTGCGCTCTCCCTGAAAGGAAAAACAGCAGAAGCAGGGTGGTGATGTAAATTGGTTTTAGTCTCATATCTACTTATTAAATTTTGTTTTATTATCTTTGCGGCTCACATTTAAATTTGAATTATCATGGATTTCCTCTCAAACTTCTCCCCAGAGGAAAGCAATGGCACAGATAATATTGATGGTGAGAAGGAGAAACAATAGATGTATTCATGTATGTATCGGATTATTTGTCTCTTTGCATCTTTCCTTGTGTCTTTTTTGCTTTAAAGATTTATGATAAGCTTTCCAAAAAACAAAAAAATGGAAAACAATATTCAGACCGAGAACAAGGCAAAATAATAACCGGATCAAGTAATCCGCTTTTTCCCAAATAGTTTGCATTCTATTGTAATTTCTGTTTTAGTTATTGTTTACTTTTCAGGTTCCGGACTATTATCCGGGACTTTTTCTTCTCCATACACAGATACCTTTTCATTACTTCTGTGTGACAGTATTAGAATAAATCCACAATAGAAGCTTAGAAAGAGTATGTCGCTTCCCGATAACTCTTTTATCATATCTATAATTTCCTGTATCATATCACATAGTTTTAAAATTCTTTATTTAATCAAACTCTTTCAGGAACCGTACCGTGTCGAAAAATCAGCCTTCCTGTTGTAGCAGTATCTCTACCCTGACCGGAACTCCATTCGGCTGCAGTTTGGGTGCTCCCGGTAGCCGGCTTATATCCTGAATGTCACATTCTCCGGACAGTTGTTCCTGAAGGTACAGGCTGATCCGGCCGCTTTCTTCCGGTACGACCCATGCGGGGAGGAAGTATGTTCCCCGATTACAGTCCGGCCGCTCCTTGCACGCCTCTCCTGTTCCGGGAAACCGCAGCTGCATTCTGATCCTCTGCGGAACTCCCCGTTTTGGGAAATGACGGAACAGGAGCATTTCTTCCAGGTTAAAGATCTTATGTAAAACCGGCACGTCATGGGAGAGCCTTTCGCCATAAGCCAATATCCCGTTCTCAAGATGCCACCGGTCATCCATATACAATGCCGCTTTTCCGTCCCCGGTAAATACGGTCCACATGACAACTCCCTCTCCCGTCAGGTTTCCCTCCCCGGGGTTTACAAAGAAATTTCCTTTCAGGGATGCCGGATTACTGCTGATTCCCCAGCTTCTCCAAGAAGCCGGCTTAACCAGGTCAAAAAATGGATATGCCTTCCTTATCAGCATCTCGATCCTTACGGGGATACCGTCCGGTTGCAGGTCCGGCAATCCCGGTAATCCGGACATATCCGGAATGAAGCATTTTTCCTCATGCCATTTCTGAAGGTACAGGCCTGTTTGCCCTGTTTTCCCTCTTACAATCCATGCAGGAAGGCATGTTTCCAGTTCATGTTCCGACCTTTTTATACCGGCATCGTCTGTTCGGGAATATCGAAGGCGTATCCGGTAGCGTACTGAAATCCCGTGTTCCGGAAAGTGGAGGTACACCGGTTTGTTATCCAGATTACAGATTTCATGAAAGGAGGATACATCCGTGGAAAGCCGGTTTCCATAGGCATATGTTCCATTTTCAAGGTGTTTCTCACCATCCATATATAAACCGGCCTTACCATCCGGTGCGAATACGACCCACACAAAAATGCCTTCTTTCATCAGGTTGCCTTTAAATTCTTTTTTATCAGTCATATTTGAACTTTTTAAGTTGTTATTCTTATCATCCGTCATTTTATCTTTATTTCGTTTCTTTCTCGGTGGAGTATCCCAAAACCAGGAGATAATGAAAAGAGCTCCCATAACCCACCATATTGTGGCCGGCCATTGTTTTATTGTATCTATAATTTCCTGTATGGTTTCCATTGTATATTTTTTGTTTTTAGTTGTTGTTTACTTTTCAGGTTCCGGACCATTACCCGGGACTTTTTCTTCTCCATCCACAGATGCCTTTTCATCACTTCTTTGCCCTGCCTGTTCGTGGCATGAAGCATAAAGAGGGGCTATCATTATAAGTATATATGCAATTCCCATTATAATGCAGCATAATATCCGGCCCAGGTAATCCACTTTTTCCCAAATAGTTTCCATATCACATCGTTTTTAGGTTCTTTATCTGATCAAATTCCTTCAGGAGCCGGGCAGCATCTGCCGTCATCGGACAGCCCCGACAGGCTCTTTCCTTCCTCACTCTTTCGGCTGCCTGAGCAGTATGCGGTAGTTGGTCTTGATTGTCACCTTTACCTTCCGGATATTCTTGCTTGCCGCCGACTTGGTGGCGTTGATGACGCTGTTGGCCGCGCCTGCCACGAGCTGGCTTCCCATATCGAATCCTCCGGAGATATTGGTGTTCGCGCCGCTTATTCCCGCCGCTCCGGCCTCCTGTGCTGTCTCCGCCTTCACATTGCCCGGTACATAGATTCCTTGTATTGCGTCCTCGGAATAAACCTGCTTATCAAAGGGGAGTATATTTCCACCCAGGTTTACCGAGGTGATCTTTACCAGGACACGCTCACCATTGATGCCCGTCACCTCCCCGAATACGGGAGTCCCTTTGCGGATGCGCTGTCCGTCATCGGTCAGGCAGTTTTCGGCCAGCTGCATCTTGAGGGTGGAGCCGACCATGACGGTCTGCGTGGAGTGCACGAATGCCTTGATGACATTCCGCTCTTCCTGCCTGACGAGCCGGACCGTGTTGAATCCCCTGCGGGCCGGTGCCCGGGGCACACTATCCACGGCTTTGCGGTGCTCGGGCCGTACTTCCCCTTCCTTCTTTTCCTGCAGGGCAGTTTTTTCCTTTCCCCCGGAAGAAGCCGGCTGTTGTACCGGTGCCGTGATTCCCCCTCCGAGTTCCCGCTCGTTATTCCGGATCAGCTCCTGTATGCGCCGGATCTCCCTTTCATTCCCGGCTGTGTCCGCAGGTTCCTCCGGTATCCGATCGAACTCCGGGAGGGAAGCGGATTTGCTTGTGTTCTCCTTCTCGACTTTTTGGAGCATGTCATCGAGCGTAAAGCTCTCCTTGATCCGCGTTCTGAGGATCACCTCACCCGTTTCCGGCTCCTTGCTCCCGGAGCCGGGCAGGCTGGCGATGATTACCCACACCAACAGGACTACTACAATCGCCAGGCCCGCCAGTATGGCCGTTCTGCTTTTCCCTTCCCGTGTCATAAGAGCTCGTATTGCTGGTCATAGGTACGGAAGAAGAAACCGGATACGTTCTCCGGAAAGCGCGGGGTGGCATGGATGGCGGTACCCTCACTCAGAATCCGCACTTTCCTAGTCTCATCGCCGTTGATGATGCTCAGGATGGAGGAGAACCTGACATGGTACTCCTCACCGTCGGCGCGTATGTCGATGATCTTTTCAAACTCCGTCTTGTAGACAACCCCGAGTTCCAGCACGTCGCCATAGGCGCGGTCCGCCTGGTATTTGGCGAATACGGTATTCGCGTCCGGCTTGTTGACCAGGAACAGGGCACGGGCACGGTTTTCCTGAAGGGAAAGCCTGTCAAAGCTGTTCAGGAAATAGGCCGTGCGGCTGCAGTGGCTTTTCAGGAGGCTTTCGTACAGCAGGTCCTGCTGCATGGACTTGAAATGGACGAATTCCCCGCCTTCGTTGACCACCAGGATCTTGTTCATCGCATTGTTCACCACGCTGTGCGCGAAGAACAGGACCATCGCGATGGTCACCCCGCAGAAAATGAATACCAGCCTGGTGCGCAGCGTATAGCTCTTCCTGGCTTCGGCCAGGCCGGAGAAATCCTTGAGTATGCTTTGTATATTGAGTATGCTTTTGGTTGCTTTCATGAAAGTTTCATTATATAATTTATAACCATTTGTTTACTGTGGCCTTTACCGTGCCGAGCATCGTAAGCTTGAGCAGGAAAGAAAAAATGACCATCAGCAGCACCGACCAGGACCTTTGCAGGACATAGTTCGTGACGATCAGGTCCGAGAAAACGCTGGCAAGGATAAACCCCGGATAGAGCATGTAGCATCCCAGCATCTGCTTGACCCATGTGTAGAAGGAACTGCGTGTGTCCTTATTGTACAGGCAGGCTATCGCTATGGGAGAAATGATCTCGAGCAGGAGCAGTATCAGGTAACGGGTACAGAGGAACAGCAGCATGATGTAATCGTAGGCCACTCCGAAGAGACTGCCTATCGTTCCTGAGATAAGTGACCATTTCAGGGTATCGATCCCGTTGACGGCTATGTCGGTGATGTCCCCGTTCATCAGCTCGTCCAGCATGGCACTGATCGGATCTTTCCAGATATTGTGCGGGTTATATACCCCACCGTTGGCGAGTGACTTCATCAGCTCGTCGGCGCCATAGGCCAGCACCGTCTCGAGCGTTCCCAGCAGCACGGGCATGATGCAGATCAGGCCTATGCAGAAGATGTACTCCCGTCCCAGCTCGTAGAAGTGCCTGGCGTTGAAGCCTTTTCCCTCATTGATCATCTCCTTGATAATTCCCACGAGCTTGAAGACGAAAGTCGTTATGACAAACCCGGCGACAAGCGCGTAGAACCCCTCTATGACTACCATACCCTTTATCTGCAGGTACGCGGCGTTCAGATTTCCGTATGCTTCTTCCATTCCTCTTACCTCAATGCCATTTTGAGCCGTTCGTACTGGTTTATTACCTGGGAGATCCTGGCTATTTTCCTTTCCTCCTCAAGGGTCTGTCTCTCTATGTTCTGCAGGGTGGACAGCCGCTCGGCGTCATTCATCCTCACGCTTGTGGAGAGAATCGTTCTCGACAGCTGTATCAGGCGTCTATTTCCGGCCATGATCTGTTCAATACTGCCGGTGAGTGTCTGCAGTGTCGAGGAGTTCAGCTGCTTCCCGCTGAGCAGATCGACGCATTTTTGGGAGAGCCTTGCCTGGCGTTCGATAATATACCGGGTCGTCTCACAGTCCGACACCACGGAGTTGACCTTGCGCATCATGTCCAGGCTCTCGTCCAGCAGGCTCTTCTGTTCCTTAAGGTAGCCCACTTGTTTTTGCAGCTCCTTGAAGTTCTTAAGGTTCTGGCTCAAATTGCCGGCATCCGTCACGGCCCATTGTGCCGATGCGGTGGCTGCCGTCATCATCACGATTAAGGATAAAAATAATTTCTTCATACGTTTCTTGTTTTAATGTTCGTTTATATATTCTTCGATGGCCTCCTGCATGGACTTTCCGCTGCCGGTTTTGTCCTCGAGGTCCGACCAGATCTCGCCTTCCGTCTGGAAAGCGAGGAACTTCTCCCTGGAGAACTCCAGGCGGGTAACCGTCGCGTAATTCTCACCCATGCGCATGAAGCATTCCGAGTAAGGACGGGAACAGGAGAAGTTGTTCCGCATGGATTTCATCAGGGCTATCTGCCCGGGCTGCGTCAGCTTGAACTTGTCTATGATGGTCCGGTAGATGACCTCCTTGGTAGGCAATACGAACAGCATGTCCGTGTTGCTGATGATGTTTTTCGTGTTCTCGTCATCGGGCAGCTGGTCAGGGGTCTGGACAATGGTATATACGGCCCCGTTCTCTTTTCGGATCTTCTGGTAGCAGAAGGCCACGGAGCTGTGTATGCCGCTGCCTGTGGCCGTATCCACCATCTGTGCGGTTTCGGCATACTCGTCGAAAATCAGTATGCCGCGCTTTCTCCTGTCACTGAGCAGCTTTTTCTGGATGACGGTGAATATCATGCTCATGACCAGGTTTGAAAGGAACCTGTCCTGCTTGATCCGCGTAAGCTCGAACACGATGAACTTCTTTCCAGAGAAATCGATCTTCATATCCTTGCAGACATTTTCATACCGCTGCCCGGGCATGAATTCCCCGCAGTTCAGTTTGAAAGACTCAATGGTGAAATACGTACCGGGGATATGTTTTCTCTTGAGGATCTCATTGTAATTGTCTATGACGTAATTATAGAAACTCTCAAAGTTATGCCCTTGCCGGACATGTTCGTAATAGTCCTGGATAAACCGGGTCAGGGCGACTTCCTTCTCCGACTCGTCCTTGGTGAACATGTGCTTCCAGTATCGCTGTACGATGCCGGAGAGCGTTTCCAGGTCATTATTGTCCAGTTCCCCTCCCTGCAGGTCAAACGGGTTGATCCCTAAGGGAGTCTTGCCGTCATAGTCCACATGCAGGGAGATATCCGGATAGAGCTTGCACAGCTGGCTGAATGAATTTCCGAACTCCACGACGATGGTCGTATAGTCCTGCTCAATCAGCTGCTGCGTGAAATTCAGGGTGAAGGCTGATTTTCCCCCGCCCGTGCCGGCAATGACCATCCCGTTTCGGGCATTCACCCTTTTTTTCGCCGCGTCCCAGATATCCTTGCGCAGGGGAACCTGGTACATCCTGTCATGCACGTAGATCCCTTCGGCATCATTGCTGAACTTGCTGCACTGGAGAAAGAAACAGAGTGCTATGGGCAGGGTGGTGAGGAAGAGATATTCCACCGGCATCAGGCTGATCTGTCCGGGGACACAGGCGAAGTGCATCCTTGCCAGGTTCTCGTAACCCGGTATATAGTATTTGAACCGGTTCAGGTTCAATATCTCCCTGATCCTTTTGTCCGCCTTCTCCAGTTCGGTATCCGATCCGTCGAATACACAGACCGAAAAGAAGGAGCGCACGAGCATCTGGTTCTCCTCGAGGATCTCTTTCTGGAGCTTGTCCAGCTCTTTGAATACCCTTTCGATGCCCTTGTTCATGGAAGAATTGCTCCCGTAAATGTCTATGTTACGTGCGATCCGGGAGCGCAGCCTCTCGTTTCCCTCGAAATAGATGACCTGGTTGACGATGTGGTTGTAGGGAAGGTACATGCCTAACTGTTCCATCAGGGGATGGTACAGTTGTGAAGCGGCCGGTGGCAGCGACTCGTCCCTGACATAGGACTCGATGTTTCCTTCCGGAAGGAAGGTCTCGTCGCACACCGCATAGCAGCGTGCATGGTTCTTTCCCACATGCAGGCTCCCGTCGACGTGTATATCCACCACGGCGTCCGTATCACCGAACAGGCCGGAGTATGCGCGGGTGAATCCGGATATCTCTTCACAGGACATGGGCAGCACCGAGTTCCCGCGCATGTTCTGCAAGATACTCACCGCATTGTCCACCCCTTCGAGAAAGGCTTCCAGCTTTCTGTAGTCTTCCCTGTGCAGATGTTCCTTATAGGCCAGGGGTGAGGATACATACGCCTTCTCCAGGCTTTTCAGCCCTGCAAGTACAAAGTGCAGGATACAGGTGTGGTCGATGTACAGGCGTCCTTCAAAGTGGCGCGCGTCGGCGCGGTCCAGGAAAGAGCCGGTGCCTTTGCCCGGGTGGTACTCTTTTTTAAGGAATACATCCTGTTTGTGTACGTAGGTACCGTCGGGCATGTGCCTGAAGGCTTCCCGGTACATCCCGTCCCTTTCGTCGATCTCTTCCGGAGAAAGGGAATAGCACTCCGGCTGCCGGAGCTCGAACGGGATACATATGCTGCCGCTCCGGGTCAGGATCACACTTTGTCCTTCAGACTCGCTGATAATGTCAAGTATGCTGTATGCCTCTTCCTCTTTCATCTTGTTTCTTCTTCAGAAGTTGTCTGTTTATGGTTAAGTTACTCACGGTCATGCCGTACTTCGATTCCCTGAATTTCGTTGGCCGTGCCTTTTTCCTGAGTTTGTGCCCCAGTACCGGCAGCAGTGGCAGCGAGACCAGAAGAACCAATAGTGTCAGGGTCCAGTCACCGGTCATGATGCCTGTACGGACACTCAGGAAAAGCAGGACAAGCGCGGCGGCACAGCATCCCACAAAAATCCAGTAGTCCGATGAAAGGAAGCCCCGTATCATGCAGGGGCTTTCCAGTCCTTTTCTGACAGTGTACCTCATATGGTCAGTTTAATGCCGGATATTGCGGCTTTGGCCGCTGTTATCACGACTCCCGCAAGCAGGGAGAAACCCACATACCAGCCCAGGGCAAACAGGCCGTCCCTGCGTGTTCCCCGGTTCTCCTTGTCGATGATGTTGTCCAGCTGCTGGACCACCCCTAAGGCAAGCCCCACAAGCATGCAGGCCGCAAAAATCGGCAGGGTGTAACCGTCCAGGATCTGGTTCATCGCGCCGCGGGCATCCTGTGCATATCCGCGCAGGGTGGACGCAAATAAAAAAGCGGACAGTAGAAATTTTCTTTTCATGATGGTTGTTTTTAGGGTTGTATGGTTCCGGTATAGTCTCCTCCCGTTTCCCAGGGACGGGCACTCACACCGGAGAGTATGAGTACCCCTTCCTTGCTCAGGGTCAACGCGTAATCATATCTTTTACCGGCTTCAAAGGTGTTTGCCGGAAGATACCAGTCATAGGTCCGGTCCAGATAGCGGATCTGCGCTCTCCTCTCTTCAAGCCTGCCGGGCAGGAGCAGCAGCATGTTCTCCTTGGAAGAAACGGTGCCGCTTCCCTGTTTTACGGACAATGTACCACCTGTCAGGTCGTATGTGCCCTCTGTCGGTACGGCTCCCACATTCAGGCTGCACGCCTGGCTCCCGTCCACGGTAAAGGCTAGAAGGGAGAGCAGGTGCTTCATTTCAATACTCGCCCGGCGGTTCTGCCAGTCCAGACGCACTTCATCCGATGCCAGGTAATCCGTCTGGGGATTCAGGCTGACAGGCAGCTCCTTTCCCGGGATACTCCGGAACGGGGAGAAAGCGAACAGCCGGCAGGTTTGCTGGGTAAGCGTCACCTGCGGAAAATTCCAGCTCTCCCCATAGGTCACATGCAGCGGATTGCTGACACCGGTATATGATCCGCCCGTTTCATCGAGCAGCACCATACCGAAATCTTGTACCGGAACATGCCCCGTATCCGTACCGGCACTGCGGCTGAAACAGTTTTCTATCTCAAGTCCCGCCTCTCCTGTCCCGGGGAGGGAGTCTTCCTTGCCGGAACAGCCCGTAAGGGCCGCCGGCAAAAGAAACATGACTATGTGTTTATACACTTTTATTTTCATTTTTTGCTATTCGTTTAATTAAGGATTGATATCAATTGAAGTTTTACCCTTCTGTCTGACGGTCAGTGTCAGTGTCTTTCCGCTTTCCGCCTGTGTAAGGGTCACGTTTCCGCTGCGGATCTCCTTGGTCGGATTCTCGTCATAGCTGACCGAGCTTCCCGATACGTGAATCCAGCTGTCACCCGACGCACTCCAGGAGAGCTCTTTGATGCTGTTTCCTATAGTCTTGCGGCTCGTTATACTTAACAGGAATGAACCTGCCCCCGCTTCCGCACGCTCACTGTGAGCCACCGTTCCGTCTGAATACTCGAAAACATAGCTGACCGGGGGAGCTTCCTGACTGATGGTGGCCGTAGCGGAACTACCGCCATGACTGGCCGTAAATACGCAGTTGCGCGCGGATGCCGTATTGTTCTCCGATACGCTCACCGTGTTCCCTGAAAGGAAAAATCCTTCCGTACCTCCACTGATAGAGGGCGAACCTCCCTGGAGAGTCTCTTTAACCCCATTGACGAACACCTCACGTGAGGCGCCCGCACTGAGCGTCGAAGTCCCCCCTTTCCAAGAAATGGCGGAAGGATTGGCCGTCAGGGTAACCGCCCATCCTCCATAGTTCCGGTATTTAGGTTCGAGGGTACGGTCCGCAAGCACCTCAAAGCTGTATTGTGCGGTACCGGATACGATCCTTCCCCCTTCATACCAGCCGGCAAACTCATAGCCCGGCTTCACGCTCGCCGACACCGTACAGTTACTTCCCGTATTGTACAGTCCCGCACCTGTGGTGGTTCCTCCGGGTGCATAATCCAGGATGGTGACCTGTTTTTTGTAGTCCATCCGGTAATTATGTATTTTCCCTTCTTCGGTAACCATGTCGGAGGTTCCGCGTAGCTTTATGGGAGTGGTTCCCGTAAGGGCTACATAGTTGGAGGAGGTCGTAAGCCTTTGTGCGGGGATGGTTACCCGGAATACCGTCGTACCTCCTGTTTCAGAGTATTTATGCATCGTGCAGCTTCCCCTGCTTTCGTCCGTGGTGATCCCGCCTGTAAGAAGATTGAAGCGGCTTGTACGTTTCACATTCTCCATCGTGGCTTCCCTCACACCGTCATTTCTATCGATCCTGACCTCTACGGTCGACATCCTGTGTTTGAAATGCAGTGGGACCGTGTAGTTCCGGATAGGATCGGTATAGGTCGCTGTCATGAAGTCTGCCGAGAGCCATCCCGATTTATCGCTTTGGTTGCCGGCAGTATGGGAAATTCCGGTTATATCGGTCTGGCCTGCCTTGAAAGGGTAGTACACGTAAAAGTCAAAGTCGGTTCCTACGGTTACTATGATATTGTCAGCTTCCGCCTCCGGCTTGAACTTCTGTCCGTCATACGTATATTTGTTGTTCACTGCCCAATACACGCCGGTCTTCGGTTCGATGGCGAATACGCCTATGGCATCGCCTGTCTCGAAACTGCCTTCCTGGCTGCTTCGCGTTTCCCCTTGCCCGGTCATGGCGGTAAATGTCACGATCCCGCTGCCCGGAATGGTTTCCTGCGGCCCGGTATCTTCCCGGCTGCAGGAAAAGGACAACAGCAGAAGGAGACTGCAGACAATCGTTGTTATTGCTCTTACCATTATTCTCTTTTTTATGAGGGAACCGGAAGGCTCCCCCGCGGGTTAGTAATCTATTTGACCGGAACAAGGGTGATGTCTTCTTCAGTGGAAGTCCAGCCTTCTATGGTTACCGACTGTCCGTTCTTTCCTCCGATCTCCGCATCGTTGGAACGCATGGTGATCGAGTAGATGTATCTCTTTCCCGCCTCCCAGGTGATTTGCGGGATGGCATAGGTATAGGTCGCACCGTCGATCACCACTTCAAGCGACACCTCGCCCGCGGCCAGCGCCATCGGGTAGATGGCTGCGGCATAATCCACCGCCTGCTGTCCCTGTGCCGGAACGGTCGTGTTCGGGCTCCATGTCAGCTCCGTGCTGGTAGGTTGGAACGTAATTTTTCCCCCGTCGTTCAGGTTCATGGTTCCGGTAGTGGCGAACTTGGAGGCCGTTGCCTTGAGTTTGGCCGAGGTCAGGTTTCCGTCGTTATGGTACTCGGGTGAGACTTTCAGCCGCACCACAAACTGTGAAAGCGCATGCTTCATCGGTATTCTGGCATCGGTCTCGATCACGGATACCTGGTTGGTGCTTTTACCCCACATGTAATCAACGGACGTGCCGACATTGATAGGAACCGGTATTTTGGTACCGTCCGTCACGGCCTGGTTATACGGATAATAGGCCCATATGGTGGCCTTGTCTACCAGCAGGTACACCGGGCTGGCCTGTGACCAGCCGTTCGCCTGCCTGGTCGACTTGTTGTTCTGGGCATCATAACGCGGGTAGGCGTCTCCCCAGCCGCTGGACTTGTACATGAACAGGCCCAGCGCGTCGCCTGCCGCCCAATCTGTCTTGGGATCGAAACCGGCCCTTGTTTCGGTGCTTTCGGAACTTACGGTAGGTACGATATTCAGCTGTGCCCCCGAATGCTCGCCGTCCGTCACTTGCCCATTAAAAATTTCTTCACTGTTGCTGCATGAAGCCAGCAGGCCTGCGGCCATTACCGCTGAAAGAAAAAAACTTGTTTTCATTTTCATCTGAAAAAAATAAATAATTAATTATAGTTTGGTAATTCTGTCTCCGGGATATCCTCCCAATCCGGAATGACAACCGGTTCTCCTATGGTCAGTTCCTTGCCGATGTGCAGGTCCAGTTCCAGAGAAAGTTCATCGCTGTCAAATCCCCGGAGATACGGGGTCAGGTCCACCTTCTGCTCTTCGTTGAATACCGAATCCTTCCCGTCCATTTCAATCTTTACCGAAAGGATATTCTCCGCTGCGGGGTTGAACCCGAAAGCGTACAGGCTTGTCTTCCACCGGTCGGTTTCCGGTTTACGCGAGAACAGGCTTGTGACACTTGCGTTTCCTGTCCTTTCCCGGGAGACAAGGTACCGGCCGGTGGAAATACCGGTGAGGGTACCTTGCAGGCCGGCCAGGGGAGTGATATTACCCGAGACGTTGATCTGGATATTCAGTCGTTGGACGAATGCGGACGGTTTTATGGGAACGCGCTTGGGCCTCTGGTACTCCAGGCGCTGGCTGAAACCGGCCGAACAGCAGAACTTCTGCACGCCGGAAATGTATACCTCCCCCTCCAGGGTATCTGTCCGTGCCATAAGGCGGGCCTCGTGATAATCCCGGATGTCGCTCACTTCATAATTCCCGGTATAAAATAGGAATTGGTATTCACCTTGTGGAATGCTTTGGCGCAGGGTATCCTGCGTAAATGTCATCTGTTCCCCGGAAGGAATATCCATACCGGAAGGGAATGCTATGATGTGCCTTTCCTCCGGTACGGGAGGTGTTTCCCGGATCCCGCTGAAATCACACCAAGCGACCAGCTCCCCGTTCCTGATACAGAAATCCTCGTTGAACCCGCAGCTGCTGAGAACGGCCGCAAGGACTGTAAAAGATATGAATCTGTTAGTATAGTTCATCTTTATATAAATTATAAGTTACTATCAGTTTGTTGATCTCCGGATCGAGCTTGCCCCTCCAGATCTTGGAGTCATCCTGGTCACAGGACCTGACATACATCTTCAGGGCTTCTTTCTCCCGTCCCAGACGGCTGTAGAGGATAGAGAGCAGGTAGTTCCTGTCAGAGGTATCCGGCTGTTTGAGCATGACATCCAGGGCACGGCTGTCATAGCCTAAGGACATCAGGCAGACCGCCGTATTGTAGTCCTCCCCGTAGAACTCTTCCAGCATGGACAGCGCCTGCTTGTATTGCCTGTTCTCGATCAGGCTGACCGCGTGCATGTAGGTACTGTCGATGACCGGCATCACAATCGTATCCTGGATCATATCCCGGCGGTGGAGGTGGAAATTGAATTCCACACAGCGCAGCAGCGGATAATACCTTTCCCGGATGCGTTTGTAGTCGGAAGCATATTCGCGCAGGGCATGTTCCCGGCTGTCGGGATTCTTCGTCTCTTTCAGGATACGTAAAATGCCGGCCTTGTTTGCCAGGCTGTCATCTGAAAGGACCAGTTCACGCAGTCTGTCCCAATCCTCACCGGTCCAGCGGGGACGGAAAAGCGTATCGACCCCTTCCCGGTCTTCCGTACGTGCGGCAAGGTATTTCTTCAGCTCCAGCGCACGTTCCCTGGAAAGGAAAAGGTTCATTTCGGAACTGCCCTCGGGGGATGAAGTGGCCGTCATGCGGATGCTGTCTATGAGGAACTCTCCCGTATAATTGATTCCACGGATGGTCTCGAACACCTTGTCGATCTCAGCCTTGTTGTTCCCGGTCTTTTCATCGAACCCGGTACTTCCGCTCTTATAGGTCACATAGGCCCGCAGGCTGACTTCATCCTTCCGGGTAATGATCTTCTTCCTGTAACGCGGCGTGCGGTCAAGGAACTGCACCATGCTGGAGATATAATAGGTGATCGTGTCCGATGGCGGAAGCTGGGTCCGTACCTCGTCCCTGGAGAGGATCTGTCCGTCAAGCGTCAGCTCTATCTTCTTCGTGTTTTCGGTGGCGGGAAGCTCCTGCTTGTAATAATACACGAAACTGTTGCCTTGCTTGATGACCGTATCCAGGCGTGCGGGCTCATAAGGAAACCGCACATACTTTTCGTACATCGCACCGGCCTGCTCCTTTCTTTTCTGGTTCTCGGCTATCTTCTTGTAATCGGTAAAGCGTTCCGTTATGGCCGCCGAATCTTCCGGGGTGATGCTTCTCGTGCGGATTTTATAATTACCTTCGGCAAACATCTTCCATTTGGAAGGAATGTATTTGCCGTCTATTTCCCGGCGCATCCAATAGGCGGGAAGGTACTCCAGGATGGAATTGTATCCGGCAATGGCCTGCCGGTTACGTTCCATCTTGTAGTTGAACAGTGCGAACCGGGCATTGGCCTTGTCTGACCAGTCGATCCAGCGCTCCTTGGCGATAACCTCGTGCTTCCAGGCCTGGAAGTATTCCTCCTCCAGCTCGGCCAGTGCCTTCTTGTAGCCTTTGCTGTCGAGCAGTTTCTGCATATACAGGCTGTCCGGGATGATGGAGTTCATGAACGCCTGGTAGCGCATGTACCCTTTTTCCTGCATTTTGGCAAAGTCGGCCCCTGAAAGGAAGATCTTGTCCAGGTACAGGGTGTCGGACGGTTTATAGGCTACGGGAGTGAGCTGGACCTGCCACTTGTTGTTGATCAGCTCACCGGGGACCGTTACGAGAAAGTCCAGGTTGATCTTTCCGTTTCTCTCGGCTACCTGTTTGCTCTTTGCCATGACAGTAACTTCCGAGAGTTCGATCAGGGTCATATTTTCGCCCGTGACACTGTCATGGGATACCTGTTTGACCAGGTGTTCTTCACCTTTGTCATCCGTCCAGGCAATTTGACCGGGCAGCTGTTTGCCGGTATCCGCAACCGTCTCCTTCATCTGCGGCTGAGAGATACGTACGCGTGCCAGACGGCGCTCTGTGGTGCATGAAATCAGTAATCCGCAGAAAACAAAAGGTATGATACGTCTCGTCTTTCTCATTTTCTTAAAAGTTAGAACAGGTACACCAGATTCACCGCTGCACGGGTGGGAAGGAAATGCCAGCCATAATTTTTGGATACAAGGTCGCCACAGCGCTTACACAGGTACTTGTCATGGCCCAGCCATACCGCACCGGCACCGACTTCCCACTCAACGTTCCAATGCGTACTGAGCTGGTAGGCTTTGCCTATGCTCACGCCCACACCGTAGCCTTCACCTTCATAGCGGTACCTGCTGCCGAAGAGGTTGCCCACACTGTATGTACCGGCGGTGCCGTGCATGCCGATAAATGGCCCCATATAGCTCTCGAGCAGCCAGTAGCGTACACCCGGAGCGACATATAGGTTACGGAACTGCCGGTTCTTGCTGAACCGGAACGGGTTATACTGCACGGGCAGGTGAAGCGACCATTTACGCCCCAGGGTCATGGATGCCTCCAGGTTCAGGTTGGTCGTAGCCAGGCCGAGCACATTGGTACGCAGCGAATAGGACTGGGCCGATACTCCCAGAGTGAAGGCAAGCAGGCTTCCCAAAAGAAATGATCTCTTTTTCATGCCGGCTGTTCCTCCTTTTGCTTAATGACAGTCACCTCCCAGGCTGTCAGCGTATTGAACCAGCGGTTCTCCCACTGGCGGGCGGAGATGTCAAATTTGACGTGTACGGTCATACCTACCTCGACGGCGTACCGCTCGATGTTGGCGTTCATCAGCTGCAGGCATACGCTCTGCGGTTTGCTCTCTTCTGTCTCCAGAACGAATTCCCGGCTTTTCCATTCATTGCCGGTAGTCTTGCCGATCCCGTCCTTGACGGGAAGTACGGCGATGATTTTTCCTCGTATTTCCATTTTTATCAATATTGGGTTTTTAATGGTCTGTTTATTTTCGCACTCCCTCCGGCAGGCTGTCGCAGCTTACCGGAGGTCTGCGAAAAGGAAAGGATACACCCTGACTGTTTTATGTTGAGATGAAAGAATGAATGTGTCACTTTAAACAGGGGTATCCTGATTCTATATATTACTGGTTTTTAGTTCGCTGTTTTATATTTGGCCGGCACGCCTATTCTTTCCATACGGCCAGAAAACGCCTGTACCGTTCCCGGGCCCTGGCTTCGTCGATAACCTCCATTTCTATAACCTTGCAACCCTCTGACCTTTCTCCGGTCTCTTTATGAAAGGAACCGCAGGAAATTGGGATGCTTAGCGGGTAGAAATAGGTTTCGAAGCTCTCCTGCCTGTTCAGGAACCGGTCGGATAGCAATACATATTCAACGAGATTCTCTTTACCGTGCATGACCTTCCCGAATTGCCCGATTATCAGCTTGTCGGGAGAATATGGAATGTAGTCGGCCTTTCCGGCTTCTTCATTTAGTTCGGCATACAGGTCAGCCTTAAGATCATCCGGCGGAAGATCCTCTTTTTTATCGGGCATGACCGCACCTGTCCTGTCCCCGATTGGCTTTCCTATTGCTGTCGAGGGCTTTCTGCGGGTTCTTATCCGCATATATATAATGTAGGGCAGAACGACAGTTAAACCGCCTATGCAGCCACAAATGATGGTTTCTATGATATTCATCTTTTTATTTATTAATTAACTTCATGTATGTAATTTATAATCTATATTTGTATCCTAATATTTAATGTTTTTGTCAGCTTGGTCTGGGAAGATAAAGCTATGTATTGTTTGTTTTGTTTGTGTAGTCTCCGGTTGTTAAGCGTAATGGCCGGAGATTTTTCTGTGTTTATTTTATTCATATTTTTCACATTCATATTTTGCTTTTCTGATTTCTTTTTCATATCAGGAACACCAATAGTAGGGCTGATATAAATCCGGTGAACTTACACGTATCACATAAATGGATTTGAATCATTCCTTATCAGTTTCTATCCTTGGTACAAAGCAGGTATGTGCCATAAACGAAAGGAAAACATATACTCAGTAAGAGGAGTATCCGGCTTCCTATGGAAGGGGTGGAGGACAGGACCTCCGCTCTTGCGGCGAATCCGCAAAGCTGTACTGTCCCATGTATCCAAAAAAATATTCCTAAGCATTTACGGCTCATAATCATCTTATAAAAGAGGCTGTTCCCCTTCTTTCGGGGGATGCCCTTGTTTTTGTCACAATCTTGTTCCTTCATTTTTTCAATCATTTGTTTTTTCTTTCCGGGGGAAACGGAGATATTTTCTCAGGATATAACCGCAGTTCTTTGACAGGCGCAGGCGGAAGGTCTCCTCACAGGGTAGTACCTCCAGTGTTACCACTACGGGTGAGTCCTGCCAGGTGATCTTGGGGAATACCTCCCGGAGTGCCCCTTGGGAAACCTGCAGGGCCTCCTCCCCGTTCCAGATCCCCGCATCCCTTTCGGGCTTGTAGGTAAAAAGGTGCCCCGTGCCGGCATAGTCCACGGCATACCAGTATGTGCCCTTCATTCTTTACCTCCTGTCTTTTCCCCGAGAAAGAAACCGGTTCCTTCTCCCAGCAGGTTTCTGACTTTCGTAATCGAAATAATACATATCAGGTTATCCGGCTTGCCTTTCACGTGGATGATCCATTGGATGCTATCCCTGCCGCTTGCCGCATCCAGATGCAGGGGTTGTGTACGCGGATACTTGGCGTCAAGCTCCCCGATCCGGCAGTGGAGTTCCTCTTTCAGGTCATCCAGGACCTCCCTGTTCTTTATCAGGCTGTCCTTGAGCTGCAGGACATATTCCTGGAGCTCGCTTCCCTTCCGGTTCACCGATGCGTATGTCTGTATGTAATGTATGAAATACATATGGCTGTTATTTAATGGGTTCCTGTCTTTTATCCTGTATCTCCATTCTCCGCGTGATACGTCTACGGTTTATATGTCTCAGACAGACCGTCAGTAAGATCAGGACTGCGATAACCGTAAATCCGGCCGGCACAAGAGGGGATCGTTTCAGATTAAACGCAAAGGGTGCCGTCAATATTCCGAAAACCGAAACGAGGGAAACTGCAAACAGAAGCAGCCCGAAGACGGAATTCACGAGTCTTTCCTTTTGGATCATTCCCTTTATGGAACTGTCCCGGAGATACTTCCCGCCGGGCAGTATTTCCTCAAAGAGGATGGACCGGTTGTACCTGCAGCGCAGCTCTCCTCCTGAGACTGTCTTGAAAAAGCACACTGCACTCCCCACAAAAGGGGTATCTCCATTAAAGGAGATATGAAATGTGACCACTACGTTCCGTAGCTCTTGGTTCATTCGGGAGATTGTATCGGAGCACTCCCGGCTTTTGGCTTCCAGAAAAGAGCGGAAGTCGGGGGTTGACAAGGCATACTTCCAGATACGCCGGCTTACTTTCCGGGAGAACCTGTACACTTTCGTGCTGTCCTCGGGCATGTTTTCGTTGCGGTATGTGTAAATAGTCTGTATGTTATATGTAATTTCCATTCCTGTTCACTTGATGCATTATTCTATTTCTTCGCCCCATAACTCCACGTCAGTGGGGGCATGTCTGATTTGGTATCCCATCCATAAGATGACCGGGATATACAGGACGATAAGCGGTATCCATACTGTCATCATACATTTCCTCCGTTTATTTGCCGGTGCAGGCTGATACTCCGTCCGTCATCCATTCCGGAGTGGTAAGCCGAATAGTCCGTCTTTGTCTTTCTGGGCTGTACTTTGGCACTGCACGTCCCGATTGTTTCCAGGTATCTCTCGATAAGAGCGTTATGGCAATGCACCAGAGCGGTTTCACGCACTTCTTCCGCCGAAGTGCTTCGCATCGCTTCAAACTGGTCTCTTAGTCCCGGTGTCACGCCTTCGAGGTACGAACGTATATACTTCTTCCTGTACTTCTCGGTACGGTAATATCCCCGTTTGATCGATACATATTCCATGTGCCTTTTATCTGCCAGCCGGCGGAAAGTGGTGCGTAGATAATCATACAGCACGGTTACGGCTGCAATATTCTCCTGCGTACCCACAATCAGCATGTCGGTGGTTCCCCGGTAACGGAGCATCCGGCAGTAATTGTATTCGCATAATACGCGCAACAGGTCACGTTTCCAGTAGTTGCCGAAGCTGTCCTTATAGCTGATCGCTCCGGATTCCCTGATTTCAAACACCGTCTCCGGCCGCTTTTCGTTCACGTCAAGCAGGGAAAGGTTATATTCCTTCAGAAGCCGGTTCACATGGGTGGCGGCAGCTTTGGCCTCGCCTTCCGAGGTGGTCGATTCCTTCAGGCGTACCAGTTTCCGGATACGTTCCAGGATCTTGTCCGGTATGTCATTTTCCTGTTTCATTATTCTGTTTTGTTATCGGTTCGTAAATCCGGCCGGTTAAATGTTCCGTTTTCCGGCTCTTCACATTTCCCGCCCGCTTGCCGGGCACTTGATTTTCTGCAAAAACTCGTTGAAGTCATTGCATGACGGATACAGGCGTTCCGCTTCGTTCACCAATACCGTGTCCTTGGGAAGGAAATGCCGCATCTTTCTCAGGGCCTCGCGTCCCGGACTGTCGTTATCCAGGAAAGCGTGTACCTTTTCATACCTTGAAAGAAAATCCTTTGACCGCTCAACGATGGAAGTGGAATTCAGAACGCACAGGTCCAGTTTTCTCAGTGCCGGCATCTGGGGATGATCCTTCGCGTATTGCTTGAAACTCAGCAGGTCGAAGAAACCTTCAAAAACGGCACAGGACCTGTTGCCTGCGGCCAGGCCGGTAATATCCTTGGCGGTGGCACATCCCTTGAACATGCTGTTACGCAGTTCGAAACCTCCGTGGTCGTTGGCGAACCCCAGCGCGTATTTCTCGCGGGGATTCTTCTCGAAGCAGTAATGCACCTCCACGCAGTGTTCACGGACGATATCCGCGTCGATGCCCCGTGAAGCGGCATAATCAAGCAGGTGCCCGTTTTCCACCGGAATGATTTTCAGGAGAGTCATCCCGGAGGCTTTCTGTACCGTTACCGTTACCGGCCTTGGCTGCGGAATCATGCCGGAGGAAAAGCCCAGTCCTTCGATCTCTTTCATAGCCTGTGGGAAAGAGCAGTTCTGGATGCGCATGACCAGATCCACGACCCTGCCGTGGCTGCTGTCTCCGAAGTCATACCAGCGGTTCTCGTTCCTGAAAACCTTGAAGCTCGGAGAGCTGTCGCAGCGGAAAGGGGAGCGGTACATGTCGTATCCCCCGTACCGCCGGGAAGGTTCGTAACCGTAGCGGGAAAGAATATCTTCCAAGGGGATTGAATTGGCTTCCTGTGATGTCATAAGCATATAATTGTTATAGTTCTCAAAGAATTCACGCTTCAGGGTCTCCAGGACAAATCACCTGTAGCCGACAGATGGATGTTTCCGGAAGGAAAGTTGCAACTTCCCCTGAGTATTTCGACTTGTATTTCTTTGAATTCCATATGATTAATCTTTTGATATTTATGCTGAGACAGCCCTCCGCATCCGACTCAGGAGGAACATGGTGGGGCTTTTGATCTTTTTGTTGCCCCAGGTCTCCTTCAGAGCTGTATCCAGTACCAAGGGTGCAACGGAGGCAAGCTGGAGGATTTCCTGCTGGTCCTTCACCGGAACGCCCAGGAGCTCGAGGGTTTTACGCCGGGTGCGCAGGATCTCCTCCTGTTGCCTGGCACGCTCTTCACTTCCGTGATCGGCATTATACTTGGCTATATAGTTCTTAATCAGGGGATACAGGTAATTTTCCTTGGTCAGTTGGAAATTGCTTTGCTCCATGTCAGAGATCGCCTTCTCGATAGGGAAATCCGGATAACGGCTTTTCAGGAGCCGTACCCATTGGATGACATTGGAATCCACACCCAGGTATTGGAGCTTCCCTGAAAGAGAATTTCTCTCCTCCTCCCTCTCCGGTGTGTAGCTGGACTCTCCGGAGGGGTTTGGGGAGGATATATTTTCTTTTATTTTATTTTGTGGTCTATTTTCGCGAATTATTCCCGATTCTTCGCGAACTACCCCGGCGGAGCTTTTCGGTTCTTGCAGCCTGCGTTTAAAATCCGCAATGGCTTGCATCAGTTCCGTATCCTTCTCTTTTTCGCCACTCCGCACGGGTTCCGCAACAGGTGCCGTATGGGTGGCGGGACAGGGAGCGGCAACCTGCGGGGAAGAGGTGGCGGCCGGGGCAGCCGCGTTCAAAAGCAGGTAGTCATCCGAGATGGAAGGCTTGCGGTGGATCGACTTGCAGATGCCCATATACCTGTTCTGTATCTCCTCGCTGGTAAGAACCTGGCGGCTCCGCCAAAGTCCTTTGTCGAAAAGCCCCAGCTCGGCGCAATAGTCGACAATACCCGCGATGCGTTGCTCGTCCATGCGGGAATAGTCCGAGACGTCGAACAGGCCGTCGGAGTCCATGATCATGTAATAGCCTTCCACGCGGTGGATCTCGTTCACGATGAAATGGAACACGGCCCAGCCCTCCATCCCGAATTTATTTTTGAGTCTCTTGACTTTGGGGTCATAAAAATGATCGGTATCGAACCCGTAATAGGTGAAACCTTTTTTAGCTGTTCTTGGCATAAACTTATGTATTTATTAGTGGATAATAACCTTATGAATCAACTGGCCGAAAGAGCGAACTCCTCCTGGATGTAGCCCATGCCGCATAACTTGAGGTAGTCCTGCTGGATGGCGGCAGAAGTCAGTACTCCGTGCTTCCTGTACAGTTCGTCATTGAACAGGCCGACCTGTACGCAACCGTCCACGATCCGGGTAATGTCTTCCAAAGAGGCATTCCAGTAAGAGGCAACCGCACGCGCGGTCTCCTCACACCAGGGAAGGAAATACTCCCCCTTGTAGAGGGCCTCACTCACCAGATAACGGTAGATGCTGTATCCACCGAATCCGTAATTACGCGTCAGTCTCCTGACTTTCATATCAGAAAATTGCGAAGTGCTGATCTCATAAGAGGGACGGACCTCGCGCCCATGCCGCTGGGCATGCCCCGAAAGAGAGCGGCAGGTACCGGTTTGACGTTGGGTATTCATATATTTAGTTTTAATTATTGTTGCTCTCCATGAAATAAGAGGATAGCCCTCTGTATTTTCAATAGCCATTCAGGGAGGTTGGTTTTTGCGTCTGCTCATCCATTTTTTTATCTGCTTTCTGAGTGTTCAGGCCCAATATCCGCCGAAACGGTTGTGCCCTGTTACTACCTCTGATTTCAGTTGTCGGCGACGAAACTTGTTGATTGAACGTTTCGCGTGCTTCCTGCCTGATGGATTACAATGTTTCTTATCAAGTCGGCACTGGTGACAATGGCAAATGCCTATTCCGGTATGTGATTCTTTCATTAATCGCTCTTTTTATCACATTTATTAATCGGAATCCTCACTTCTTTCCCATACCACGAACACCAATAGTAAGGCTGAAACAGATTAGGTGAATGTGTACAATACTTACACATCTCACATAAATGGATCTGAGTCATTTCTATTCGGTTATACGTTAAATACTAATTTCTTTAAATTCATCCGGAGTAATCTTTTCTTTTGCTTTCACAGAAGAAAAGAATGGATCTGCTGGGCAAACACATTCGGGCATTCCACTCATATTACAATCGCTGGGAACGGTTGCCAAGATGCACAAACCGTCTGCCGGCAGATGCTCACAACTTACTTTATCATCCCAATCAATATACTTTTGTGCTTCCTTTGCGAGAGATTCGCACCTATGCCTATAGTTTATATAGGCATCATCTGCCTTTTTTATCATTTGATTTATATCCATTTCTATTCGGTTATGAATTAAATTTTTCTTCTATATCTTGATAATCTATACAGTTTATAGGAATACATAAATCAGGTTCTTCTAATTTGATGTCAGGTCCATAACATTCTATCTTTTTAGCACAATTAATACAGAGATATTCTTCATTTCCCATAATGTTCCTTTCTGATTTCTAATGAATTAATGTTTTTAGTTCAACAGTTGATTGGGTGAGTCACTTACTCAACTGATGTTTGTTTTGAAAGTTACTCTATAGCTTTTTTTATTGCTGCTTTGGCTGCATCAATCTCTTTGGTAGCAAAAGAATAAATAGCCTGATCATTATAATCAAACCGTTCCAGCATACCTTGTAATGCATTCAGTAATTCAGGGGCAGCAGCTATTAACTTAGCTCTCTCTCGTTGCTTTTTAGTCCCATTCTCATGCCCTCCAAGTGGAAAAGCGACCATAGCTAATGGAAATTCTACAGACGTGTCTTCTTTTATAAAGATTACACCATCGGGGTAATTAGGAGTCACTGTCTCGACAGTTTTCCATTTTACTAAATCTTCTATTTTACTCATTTGAATAGGTATTAGCTAAATTTGACTCATAGTATCTGCAAACTCTTTTTCAAAGTCAAGTGATTCACCGGAAACATTTGCAAGTGTTGCTCTAAGCATAAAATTTCGAAAGGCTATTTGACATTTCTCTTTTGTTTCCTGCTTTACCATTTCGGCAGCTTCTAAGGCATGTTTTTGTGCTATGACATCGATATACTCATAGTAGCCACCTGCTTTATCTGTACGCTCTGAAATAAATTGCTCTACTTTTTCTGATATTGTTATTTTCATTTCTAAACTGTTTTAAATCACACAAAAACATGAATTACTTTACCAAAAGTATCTTTCATGATTTTACAGGGACACGTACCTTGACGGTAATGTAAGCATGTTGTATTACATTCTTCGGTGCATACATGACCAATGACCGTAAACGGGACATCATTATCTATCAGTCCTCCTAATTCATCATTATCATTCATAACGAATATTTCACCACGAATTTCAATTGCTAAATATTTCTTCATACCTTCAAGTTTAGAGGATGATTTCACAATCGGATTCAATAAGAAAAAAGCTCTCTCTCGTGTCTTTATAAACTCTACGTTTCGCACCAAGAGCTTTCAATTTCTTATGCGAGATTATCACTCTGACATCTTCAACTGAATCTATACCGTCAATGCAGGTATGAATCTTAATATTCTTTTGGGTTACCATCCAGGCCATATTTATCCTTTATTTCTGATCAACTTATGATGTTTGCTATATTAAAGATCTGTACACGAAGATTCGGGTTCCGTCATAAACGACAGGACCGGAATGGAAGATGGTGTTTCTTCCGGATAAACTGCACGTAATTGTGCACAGTCTTATCACAGACGTTTGGAAAATCAGGATAATGTTCTTTTAAATAGTCGTGGACACGACTGCTGGAAGTGGAAGGAAAAGTGAAGAGTAAGGATACGACGGCCTGCTCATAGTTCTGCAGCTTACACCGGCGTGACTCCTGGTACTTCCGAAATAGTTCATCGGAACTCAAAGACTGCAGATGTTTCACTGTATCGCGTGAAACACCAAGACAATGTGCAGTTCTTGTTATATTGATACCTCGAGAACGAAGATCAACGATATTGCTCCATAAAATGTATTTTTTCCTTAAATTTTCGGTATCCATGATCTACTAAATAGATTTTGCATATGGGACATCCAACTATGCAAGAAAATGATACCGCTAAATTAACGCCTACATCCATAGTGAGATGTATTAATCGTTTGTGTGCAAATATATAGGATTAATTTTTGAGAAAATCCATAGTTTTGCTTGTTGATGGGCTTTTGACGATATATTTCATCACTTTTCACCATGTTACATTCCTAATAATAAGCGCATTGCAAATATTTTGCTTTTGGATGAAAATAGTTGGGTAAATAGTCTTGTGCATCTTAAAAACAAAATTATCTGCATCATTTTGGTAAACAATGCAGATAAATAATGCAGATAATCAATAGGGTATAGAGATATAGCTTATTAGCAATACAATGTATGGTTTGTATCCTTGTTGAGATATAACAGGAGGTTGTAAGCTTGATTACGAACGACTTTGTTTATTAGCCATTTCCTAAATGTAGCGGAATGCCCGGTGTCTATCTGATAGGATAGGGCTATAACCATATCGAGGTTATACGCATCGGCACTGTTTCCATTCTCCAATTTGATGTACTTATAAACTTCCTGGCTCTTCAAAACATTAGCTTTCAGGATTCTCTTGATTGCTGTATGGATAGTTCCTGCCGTTGTATAATACAAGTCTGCTATCTCCCAAGAGGTCATCCATACTTCGCCATCAGAAATATGGATGCCTTGCCCTTTGTTGGTTATGATTCCTCGTTTCATAGTTACAATTTACTTGAGTGATATTTTATTGGCTGTTTCTCGCTTCTTGGTATTGACCAAATCGGCATATATCTGAGTTGTGGACACGTTCTTATGCGTTAGCATCTTTGAGACCGTGTAAATATCTGTACCTAAGGATATTTGTATGACGGCATACGAGTGACGAAATCCGTGGAAGGTTATCGGTTTCGTTATCCCTGCCTTTTTGAGCCAGTTCTTAAGTGGATGGTTAATCATACTCCGTTTCAAGCCCTTGAATACCTTACCTGTGTCAGGTGTTCCGCATAGTTCGTAGGCTTCGTAACTGATGGGGAGTGTCGCTTCCGTTTGTGTTTTCTGTGTTCTGATACGCAGGCAATAGCCTTGGTCGGGAGCAATAGTGAAATCTTCCCATTGCAGGTTGAGAATGTCACTGATGCGTAAGCCCGTTAGACAAGCGAACAAAGAGGCTGCTTTCAATACGGGGATGTCGCAAGGAGTGGCAGCGAGTTGTTTTACCTTGTCTAATGTCAGATACTCTTTCTTCACATCTTGTGGTTCAATCTTTTCAAGGTAATCGTTGATGTTCTCACGAAACCATTTGTCCCGATAAGCAATCTTCAACAGACCTCTAAAAGTTGAATAGTAGCCGGATGCCGAATTGAGAGATATAGGGCGGTTGCAGTGTTTTAGTTGCTTGGCATTCAGCAAGTATTCACGGAACTTCTTGCATAAGTCCACATTCACGTCACCAAAGGAGCATTGTCCCTTGACGAAGTTGTGGAAATGTTGATAGACGAATTGCCATTTCTGGTCTTTGTTCCGGCACATCTTCTTGAAGTAGGCGAGGAAATCTGCCTTCTGTTTGGTTTTGTCCAAGAAACCAAACTCTTCGTTGATGAGCGATTGCACTCTGATACAGCGGATAGCCTCTGCCTTGTTCAACATATCGTTGTTGAACTCACGCTCCATTTCGTTTTTCGGATGGGCATAGATGTAGATGCCGAGGTATTCCCTGCGGCTCATCTGCATCGTTTCGGGGTTACGGACTGCCGGATAATAATCCAGATACAAGGAGATACGATTATTCCGAATCGCTCTCTGACGAACTGTTACTTTTGTACACGTGTGTGACATACTGTTTAATATTTAGAGTTTTACATTTGTTTGGTGCAAAGGAATACGGTGATTCAATGGTGGGTACATTCACCGATAAATAACTTATTCAATCTTTGGGGCTGCAAGCAACTTATCCAGTTCTGGCTTGGAGATAAGTGTGTATTTGCCTTTCTTGACCTTAGGGATATTATGATACTTCGCATAATGATAGAGCTGGTCACGGGTGAGATTGAATTTCTCCATTGCTTCGGCTACCGTATAATATTGAGGTTCTTCGGGGGCAGCAATGCCCTTGGCTATATCCACATGCTTCTTAGAATAGTACACCATGATGCCCTCTTTCTTCTTTGGAATGGCATTCTTGGAAACGAAACAGTAGATGGCGGATAAGGTCATGCCGAACTTCTCGTGCATTTCTTGGGTACTGTACCATTCGGTAATGTCAGGATTCGGTGCTTTCTTGGCGAAGTAAGCGTCCATGTGTTTCTTACTCCAGTAGGTCTTACCACGATTGAAAGTCCGAGGGATGTTGTTCTTCTTGGCTACTAAGAATATCCATGATTCGTTTACATGATATTTCTCTTTGACTTCTGCGGTGGTGTAGAAGTCGGTGATAGGGGCTTTCTCTTTTGTTGGTGTATGGAATTCTGTTGGATTATTGAATAACACATCAATATCCTCTTTATTCAAAAGGTATTTGAAGCCCAAGCGAATGACCTTTAATTCACTACGTTTAATGTAACCGTAAACGGTTGGTCTAGTTACTCCGAGATAGATAGCCGTTTCGGTGATTGTAAGAAATGGTTTGTCTTTTATTCTTTCAATAGGCTTTTCTTCTATCTTCTTTTCTACGATTTGATTGTTTGCTTTGATTGCTTCATCACGCTTTCTCTTTTTATAGAGTGCGTTGGCACATTGCTTGGAACAACACGCAGTAGTTGTCTTTTGGGCGATAAACTCTTTACCGCACCAAGCACAAATTCGCTTAATTCTCAGGTTGCTGCTCATTTTAATTCATCTTTATTTCTCCGTTATTTCCGTAAAATCCCGTAAAACCGTGTAAAATGGCGTATAGTTTCTCTACTACCTTTCCACTTGATTTTCGAGCTTCAACAAGCGAGCAACAAATGCGGTACAAAAATGAGCTGAAAAAGCCCTATAAACGATAACCATCGCTTATAAGGATAAAAAGAAAGGCGCTCAAAATGAGCGCCTTAATAATCGTTGATGATATATGCTAATCGTTGGTAATCACCACTTACTTGCCGATACAGAAATGCGCAAATATATTTTGCAGCACCATATCATTTGTCACTTCCCCTGCTATATCGGATAAATGGAAAATACATTCGCGTATGTCTTGTGAAAGAAAATCTCCGGAGATATTTGCGTCCAATCCTTCTTGTACCCGGTGAATTGCATCCAGCGCACGTGTTAGTGCTTCGTAATGGCGGACGTTTGTTACAATGACATCATTCTGGGTGACTGTTGGTAAATGAGCGGCTGCTACGAGTCTCTGTTGGAGTTCATCCGTGTGCAAACGTTGTTTCGCAGAAATAAAAATAGATTCTATTTCCGAACCTATATGCTCAGAAAATTGTGAGGCAAGTTCGTTTTTCTGAGTTTCATTTATCAGTTCTACCTTATTAAAGACTAAAATCAATTGTTTGTGTTCACAACGAGGAAGAATCTTATCGGAGAGCAGTGTTAACTGTGAAATTGCGTCAGCCGAATCAATCATCCACAGTACAATCTCTGCCTGATCGAGTTTTTGAAAAGTCCGTTCGATACCCAGGCTTTCGATCGTATCACTGGTCTCCCGGATACCGGCTGTATCGATAAAACGGAAAGTGATACCACCTATATTCACAGTATCCTCGATGACATCCCGTGTAGTGCCGTGAATATCGCTTACAATAGCCTTGTCTTCATTCAGCAGGACATTCAGTAGAGTTGATTTTCCTGCATTGGTTTCTCCGATAATAGCTACCGGTACACCATTTTTTATGACATTCCCTACACTGAACGAATTGGCCAGACGTGCAATGACTTCTTCTATCTCGTCAGCCAGTCGGCGTAGGGCGGAACGGTCCGCAAACTCTACATCTTCTTCACTGAAGTCCAGCTCCAGTTCAATCATTGAAGTGAAGTTCAGCAGTTTTTCACGTAGAGTTGTCAATTCTTTGCTAAAGCCACCGCGCATTTGACTCAAGGCAAGACGGTGGGTAGCAGCAGAGGAAGAGGCAATCAGGTCGGCAACGGCTTCGGCCTGACTTAAATCCATTTTACCATTAAGAAACGCTCGTTGAGTATATTCTCCCGGTTGTGCCATGCGACACCCGTTCTTAATCAGTAGTTGCATCACTTGTTGTAAAATATAAGATGATCCGTGACAGGTGATTTCAGTGCTGTCTTCCCCTGTATAAGAGTGTGGAGCTCGGAAGAGACTGACAAGAACTTCATCTATCATTTCTTCTCCGTTATAAATTCGGCCGAAAGTAAGCGTATAAGGTTTCTGTTCACTCAGCAGCTTTCCGGATTTGGCCGGGGTAAAAATACGGCCGGTGATGGTAATAGCTTCAGGACCGGAAACACGAATGCTTCCGATGGCTCCTCCTTGAGCGGTTGCTATGGCGCAAATTGTGTCTTGATTCATTATCTAATTCATTTTGAGAGGCAAAGATAGAGCTTTCTTGGTAAAAAACAGAGCAAACAGATAGAAGTTATACTTTATTATTTTATCTTTGTTCGCATACAGCAAGACAAACTTTATGGCTATGGCACACACACTGGATTCATTCCCGGATACCGGAAACCTTGAGAATTTGAAAGATAATTATCAGAAAATCACTTCTGTCCTGGCAGGACATCAGATTGCATTTTGGGAATATGACATTCCTACAGGAGAGTGTAATTTCACAGATGAATATTTCCATATTTTAGGGTTGAAGGAGGCCGGAATCATATTCAGAGATATTAATGACTTTTATCGGTTTGCCCATCCGGAGGATGTTATCTCTTATCGAACGACTTTTGCGCGGATGCTTGAATCGGAAACCAAAATCTCCCAAATTGTGGTACGTTGTGTAGGGAGGCAAGGAGAAACAATTTGGCTTGAAGATAATTTTATTGCTTATAAGAAGAATAAGGAGAATGGCTCTGATAAAATTATAGCATATACTGCCAATATCACTTCACGTTGTGAAAAAGAAGCACAGATCAGGCAGCTTGAGGAACGAAACCGGAAAATTATTGAAGCACTACCGGAGTTCATATTTATTTTTGATGATAATTTTTTTATTACGGATGTATTGATGGCACCCGATACAGAGTTGTTGCATCCGGTGGAAGTGTTGAAAGGAGCAGATGGGCGATCTATTTATTCTTCTGAGGTCAGTGACTTGTTTATTAGCAGTATTCATGAATGCCTAAAAAGTGGGAAGTTAAAAGAAATAGAGTATCCTGTGGATGTCGAAGCCGGCAGACATTTTTTTCAGGCACGCATTGCTCCGTTTGAGGGAAATAAGGTGCTGGCCTTGATTCATGATATTGGTGATCGGATGCGACGTTCGCAAGAGCTACTTGAAGCCAAGCAAAGGGCAGAAGAGGCTGATCGGATGAAATCAGTATTTCTGGCCAATATGAGTCATGAGATACGTACTCCTTTAAATGCTATTGTGGGCTTTTCGGAAATTATAGCTTTGACTGAGGATGAAAAGGAGAAAGAAGAGTATTTAGGGATCATTCAGCAGAATAGCAATCTACTGTTACAACTGATTAATGATATTCTCGATTTGTCACGAATCGAGTCGGGTAAGTCGGAAATGCATTGTCAGTTGACGGAAATGAGCGGATTGGTAGATGAAGTGGATAAAGTACATCGTCTTAAAATGAAAAAAGGAGTCAAGCTGAATGTGATTCGTCCATCAGAGGAAATTTGGATTTCGACAGATAGGAATCGGGTGACGCAGGTATTGTTCAATTTCTTGTCGAATGCAATTAAAAATACCATTGAGGGTAGCATTACTTTCGGACTTGTAAAAGAGGAAGAATGGGTTAAACTTTATGTAACAGATACCGGCTGCGGTATTTCCAAAGAGAAATTACCTTTGATATTTACCCGCTTTGAGAAGTTGAATGATTTTGTACAAGGAACAGGGCTGGGATTACCTATCTGTAAGAGTATTGTAGAGCGGTTGGGCGGTCGGATTGAAGTGGAATCCGAGCTTGGGCAGGGGAGTACTTTCATTCTTTATTTGCCCAATAGGCAAGTACAGGAAGTTGTGGTTGGCAAAAGAGAAAACGCAGCGGGCAATATGGGAGTGGAGAACCGGCAGAAGAAGATACTGATTGCGGAAGATGTGGAGTCCAGTTATCTGCAGATTAATGCCTTTCTGAAAAAAGAATATACGATTCTTTGGGTGCCTAATGGAGAAGAAGCTGTGAAGAGTTTCATACGCGAGAAGCCCGACTTGATTTTGATGGATATCCGAATGCCGGTGATGAATGGTATTCAGGCAACAGCAAAAATTCGTGCTATCTCGCAAGAGATACCGATTATAGCAATTACAGCATATGCCTTTTGTCCGGAAGGAGAGCGAGCTCTTGAAGCAGGGTGTAATGAAGTGATTGCAAAACCATATCCTCTGGAGAAGCTGAAAGAAACGATCGAAACTTATTTATAGGAGGGAGGAATAGTCGGTCTTTCAATGCAACAATTTATCATATAGTATGTTCTGTAGTAAATAATGCTATAAAGATAAATTGGATTATGAAGAAAGTAGTACTAATCGGGGCCAGCGGCTTCGTCGGTTCGGCTATTCTGAATGAAGCTTTGAACCGTGGATTTCATGTGACGGCGGTAGTTCGTCATCCTGAAAAGATCAAGATAGAGAATGAAAATCTGGAAGTGAAGAGAGCTGATGTTTCTTCATTGGATGAAGTCTGTAAGGTTTGTAAAGGTGCTGATGCCGTGATCAGTGCTTTCAACCCGGGGTGGAATAATCCCGATATATACAAGGAAACCATTGAGGTTTATCTGACGATTATCGATGGTGTAAAAAAGGCTGGAGTTAATCGTTTTTTGATGGTGGGTGGTGCCGGTTCACTGTTTATTGCTCCCGGCATCCGACTGGTCGATTCGGGAGAAGTTCCCGAAAAGATATTGCCTGGTGTGAGAGCCTTGAGTGATTTTTATCTTGATTTTCTGAAGAAAGAAAAAGAGGTTGACTGGGTTTTCTTCTCGCCGGCGGCAGATATGGCTCCTGGAGTACGTACAGGCAGATATCGCCTGGGGAAAGATGAGATGATTGTGGATATGGTAGGTAACAGTCATATATCTGTGGAAGATTATGCGGCTGCCATGATTGATGAGCTTGAGAAGCCGGAGCATCATCAGGAGCGTTTCACCATAGGGTACTGAGCGGACGGTATTTTTCAAGGAAATTGAGATATAGCTTTGCACATCCCCGGGCATCGGAAAGTGCTTCGTGGTGTTTAAGTTCGATGCCTTCCCGTTCGCAACAGGCGCTTAGGTTGACCGGCTTGTATCCTAAAGAACGATAGATGCGGCAGGTACATTCCCAACGTTCAGGAAGCGATAACTCATCATAATCCAGTCCGTACATCCGCATGGTATTCTTCAGTACATTGCGGTCGAATTGTTCATTGTGCGCAACTACTACGTTGCCTTGTAAGCGCTTTTTGACTTCGGGATAGATGGCATGAAATCCCGGGAGTGACTCTGTCATTCCCGGCGTTATTCCATGTACAAGCATATTTGCACGCCAATATTCATTCTCCGGTGGTTGAATCAGGCTGTAATATTCGTCTGTAATCTCTCCGTCTGTAACGGTAACGATACCTACCGCACAAGCACTTTCCATGTATCCTGTGGCGGTTTCAAAGTCAATGGCGGCAAATGATAAATTCATCAGATTCGATCGAGAACTGTTTTAATTAATGTATCGATGGTATTCTTATAGCCTGTGTTCGCTTCTTTGATCAAGCGGTTAGCTATAACCATACAAACGGTCATGGCTTTGTGTCCCATCAGCTTGCTGAGGCCGGCAAGGGCGGAACTCTCCATTTCGAAGTTGGTTATCTTGTAACCTTTATATTCAAACTTTTCGATTTTATCATTCTGCTTAGGGTCCGCCAAGGGAACACGGAGTTCGCGTCCTTGCGGTCCGAAGAAACCACCGGCTGCAATAGTAACACCGCGCACCATATCTTCTTGCGCAATACGGTCTATTAATTCTGCATTGGCATCAATAACATAAGGTGCGGGAGCACACATGTTACCGGACCAGCCCATGTGATTCAGAAATGCCCGTTCAAAGGGAAGGTCACAAACAGCATTGCGTCCGGCATAGAAGTTCAACAGTCCGTCAAAGCCGATTGACTTTTCAGAACAGACGAATGTGCCGACCGGTGTGTTGGGTTGCAATCCTCCGCATGTACCGATGCGAACTAACTCTAAAGAGCGGAGGTGCTCTTTTTCTTCCCGAGTCTGGAAGTCGATATTTGCCAAAGCATCCAGTTCATTGACCACGATATCGATATTGTCACAACCGATACCGGTAGAAACGACAGTTATCCGTTTGCCTTTATAAGTTCCGGTAACCGTTTTAAATTCGCGGCTTTCCACTTCACATTCTTTATTTTCGAAGTGAGAAGCTACGAGTGCCACCCGTCCGGGATCACCTACCAATATTACTTTGTCTGCCAACCATTCCGGCTTTACATGCAAATGGAATACCGAACCGTCTTCGTTGATAATTAATTCGGAGGAAGGAAAATACTTTTTCATGTTATTGAAAGGTTTTAGTTTAATAAATACGTTTACCACAAACTACATGGATTAACCGCTTGTTTCCCGAGATTGTTCTCTCCGGCGGTTATACTGCTCTCTGTTGTTTGTGGTGAAATGCTTTCTCTAATCGCTCAACGGTTTACTGGTAGCTCCACCGATAGGTTTAGCTATGTTTTCACGCATTGATGTATCAGCTTGAATATTTTTCATTTTATAATAATCCATAATACCGAGATTTCCACTACGGAAAGCTTCAGCCATGGCCTTTGGAACTTCCGCTTCTGCCTGAATTACATTAGCACGGGCCTCTTCCGCTTTGGCTTTCATTTCTTGTTCGGTAGCCACAGCCATTGCGCGGCGTTCTTCCGCTTTTGCCTGCGCGATATTCTTGTCGGCATTTGCCTGGTCTATTTGCAGGGCAGCACCAATATTCTTACCTATATCAATATCAGCGATATCAATAGAGAGAATTTCAAATGCAGTACCGGCATCGAGTCCTTTGCGCAGCACTAGTTTTGATATGGAATCAGGATTCTCAAGTACTGACTTATGGTTTTCAGAGGAACCGATTGACGAAACGATACCTTCACCTACACGTGCCAGGATTGTATCTTCGCCGGCACCACCCACCAATTGGCGAATATTGGCACGTACCGTCACACGTGCTTTGGCTATCAGCTGGATACCGTCTTTCGCAACAGCTGTTACGGGTGGTGTGTCGATAACTTTAGGATTAACCGACATCTGCACGGCTTCGAAGACATCGCGACCTGCAAGATCAATTGCAGTAGCCATTTGGAATGGAAGTTCGATATTGGCCTTCGATGCAGATACCAATGCATGGACTACCCGTTCTACGTGTCCGCCTGCCAGATAGTGTGCTTCAAGTTCATCACGGGTGATGTTGCTCAGACCTGCTTTATGTGCTTCAATCATACCCGGTACGATGATGTATGGCGGAACATTACGGATACGCATCAGAAAAAGTTGTACCAAAGAGATATTAACTCCTGATACTTTGGCTGATAGCCATAGGAAAAAAGGTACATAATGAAAGAAAAGAACCAGGAAGATAATACCTCCCGCTATCAAGAAGATAGTCAGATACATAGGTTCGACATTCATAATTGTGCTTGATTTTAAGTGAATATTAGGATTTTAATTTTTCGACAAAGATTATTCCATCAGTGATCCGATTGACAACAATCGGAGTTTTTTCATTCAGTAATCCGTCCATTGACTTGACCTCTATGATATTGCCATTGATTTCAGCATTGCCAATTTGAGCCAGTCGGGTAATCGTGATACCTGTATCGCCAATTTTTACTTTTTCGGCAGCGCTTCGGTCTATTTTGGATGTTATGTCTTTCTTCAATGCCAATTTATCCAAGGTTTTCGACCGCATGAACCAGACAAGCGAGCCGATACAGGCAATTCCCGATATAATAAGTGTTATAAACCCTGCACCTGTTCCCAGGTTAGCAAAAGCATAATAGTTTGCATAGATAATGCAGACCAAAGCTGAAATACCGGCGAGGCTGATACCCGGAATTACGAACAGTTCAACTAAAAAGAGTATTACTGCGGCGGCTATCAGTGCAATGATGATCAGTACATCCATAGTTTGTTATTTTAAGTTTTGTTTTTCTGCATTCCGGACTTCAATAGCCTGTTTATCCAGTTCTTCTGACATCTGAAGTACCCTCTTCTCAAGATCGCGGATAGCCGGTGCCATTTTACTTTGTTCGTCTTTATTAGACCGTGCGAATCCTTCACGCTGGCTCTTCAGTTTACCGGTTTGCTGGCGGTAATCTTTTTCCATCTGTTCATATTTCAGGTACAGTTGTTTGGCTTTTGGAGACTTGAAATCCGTTAAGTGATGGTAGGTAGAGTGGTCATCAATGATAAATTCAAAATCAAAGTTTTGTTCTACAGCCGGTTTATGGTTGATAACCGCTTCAAGTCGTTGACGGGCATCATCCACTATTTTAGAGTCTTTCCAAGTGCTCTCTAGAGAATGGAGCTGGGCTAGTTCAATCATTTTTTCCGGTTCCATAGCTTCGTAGTTGTAAGTTCGTTTAGAATCATTGGGTACGAATACGTAGATACAAACTTTATCTTCAGGTTGATACCTGTCAGAAGCAAACCATCCTAAATTATTATATTCATCAATGACATACATGTAGTCGTTATAAGGTGAGTTGAAAGGCATACCCACGTTTTCCGGTACCAGATAGGTATCAGTATTTGTGTTATATCGGGTTACAAAAATGTCATATCCTCCCATGGAGCCATCACCATCCGAGGCATAATAAATGGTCACTCCATCCGACAGGACATACGGATAATTGGCATTTCCGGAGGCGTTGATACTTCCCGGAAGTGGTTTTCCCTGACTCCACTCGTCCAGCATCTTGGTTTTAGACAGAATATTCAGACTCTCTTCTCCCTGCTCGCTGTAGTAAATACGGTTTCCGATTTCTGTTTCGTAAACTGTTCCCGGATGATAGCCTTTCGTCTTGAAATAGTCATTGTAAGTGAAGAGCTTTCCGGATTCTTCACTGATTTTATAAGCTTTGAGGAAATTGGCTTTGTCTATTACAAAACTGTCAATAACACATACGTCTTCCACCCCTTTCAGCATGCGAAGGTTTCCTTTAGCCTTTTCTAAAAGCTGCTCGGCTTCTTCTGTCGGTTTTTTGCGTTTAGACAAGTCTGCAATGTATTCTTCGTAGCAATCTACTGCATCTTGAAAGCGGTATAAATCATTATAAGTCTGAGCCAGATATAGTTGTCCGCTCGGAATGCGTTTCTTTACTGCCGTCTCCAGGTATTTTAGGGCCTCGGCAGCATTACCTGTTTTGAGGCAACACACACCGTACCATAGGTTGTAATTACCGTTTGCCGGTTGCGATTTGACATATTTTTGAAAAACAGGTTTGGCTTCAGCGTATTGCCCTCTGCCATACATGCCTCTTGCTTGTTCCAAAGTTTGTGCCGATAGGCTTGTCAGGAGAAAGCATAATAGAAAGAATAGGATATTTTTTTTCTTCATAAATGGTCTTGGGTTATTATTCAGAAGTTCAAAAATACAAATTAATTGGAAATAAACCTTTTTTCTCTTCTTCTATTATGTTAATTCTTCTTTAAATCATTCTTTTCTCTTACTTTTGCAGCCGATTTTTCAAGAGAGTTATGGCACAGTTTACGGAAGAAGAGAAAACCATTCGGCGTATCGAAAAGCGTTTTAACAAAGGTATGGTTCAATATGGGTTGATTGAAGAGGGTGACAAAGTGCTTGTTGGCCTTTCAGGAGGAAAAGATTCCCTGGCATTAGTCGAATTGCTGGGTAAACGTTCGCATATTTTCAAACCTCGTTTTTCGGTGGTAGCTGTACATGTGGTTATGAAGAATATTCCATACCAGAGTGATTGGGACTACCTCCGTGAACATGCTGAAAAGAATGGTGTTCCTTTAGTTGTCTACGAGACTTCTTTCGACCCTTCTACCGATACGCGTAAATCACCTTGTTTTCTCTGTTCATGGAACCGGAGGAAAGCTCTGTTTACTGTTGCTAAAGAGCAGGGTTGCAATAAAATAGCCCTTGGACACCATATGGACGATATTTTGGAAACTTTATTAATGAACATTACCTATCAGGGTGCATTCAGTACAATGCCACCACGTTTGGTAATGAACAAATTTGATATGACCATTATTCGCCCGATGTGCCTGGTGCATGAAGCGGATTTGTTGGAGTTGGCGCAAATACGGGGATATCGCAAACAAGTGAAAAATTGTCCTTATGAATCCCAATCGAGCCGTAGCGATATGAAGGGGATACTCCGACAATTGGAAAAGATGAATCCGGAGGCTCGGTACAGTCTGTGGGGGAGCATGACAAATGTACAGGAAGAATTGTTACCCAAAGAAGTGGAGTTTTAATTTTGAATAAAATATGAAAGGTATTTATGCTATTTCGTTGTTAGTCGTTTCCAACATTTTTATGACATTTGCCTGGTACGGGCATTTGAAGCTACAGGAAACAAAAATAATCAGTAATTGGCCTTTGTATGGCGTGGTTTTGTTTTCATGGGTGATTGCGTTGGCTGAGTATTCTTGTCAGGTTCCTGCCAACCGGCTGGGGTTCAGCGGAAACGGAGGGCCGTTTTCATTGATGCAACTTAAAATTATCCAAGAGGTGATCACACTGATTATATTTACCGTTTTTTCTACCTTATTATTTAAAGGGGAGTCACTGCATTGGAATCATGTGGCAGCTTTTGTCTGCTTGATAGCAGCGGTATATTTCGTGTTTATGAGGTAGGCGGTTTGTGCCGGTATGGGGTGTCAAAAGCATTTGGTTTGATATGCAGATAGATGTATTTGTTATCCTATCCGTTTATACCATTTAAAGCGGTTTGTTTTTCTTAGTATCTCTAGTGAAAATGGTAGGGAGCTTATCTTGGCCCATATGCCCGGGTATGTGGGTTCGTGAACCTGCGTACCCGAGTTGAGATAAAGATGCTTTAAAAAGAGATAATATGCTTATTGATAATGCGTTATTCTTGCTTCGGAATCAACTTGCTTTTTTGGTAATTTCTGTGCCGGTCATTCTGAATACCTGCTCCCATGGGGCCGGTTATGGGAGCAGGTATTCACGCTATTTGTCAAGATATTGCTTCATATTCTTTGTAAAATAGCTTTTCACCTCCCCTTTTTCATCACTGTAGATAAAATAAGCACCTATGTTGGGGTGTGATTTTGTAAAAGCTTCCGCTTCATCCAGCCCCATTACCATAAAAGCTGTGGCTAATGCGTCGGCAGTCATACAATCGTCGGCAACTACGGTTGCTGAAAGAATATTATGTTGAACCGGATATCCGGTACGTGGGTCGATGGTGTGGGCATACTTCTTGCCATCTTTGTAGTAAAAGTTGCGATAGTTTCCGGAAGTTGCTATACCTACATTGGTCAGTTTTAATGTTGTTTGTATCTCTTGGTTAAGCGACAAGGAATCGTCTACAGGCTTGTTTATGCCGATTCTCCATGCTTCCTCTTTGGGATTCACCCCTTTTACCACCAGTTCGCCACCTATATCTACCATATAGTTTTTGATACCTTTGCTATCCAAATACCGGGCTACTACATCTACGGAATATCCTTTGGCTACAGCACTACAACTTAGCATCACCCGAGGGTCTTCTTTGATCACTTTGCCGTTTTCCAGTTTAACTTTTTGGTATCCTGTGATTTGGAGTAGACTATCTATCATGATCGAGTCGGGGAAGGCTCCTTTTTTGAAACCGAATCCCCAGGCATTGGCTAATGGGGCTACTGTGATATCGAAAGCTCCGCGAGTTTCGGCTGAGATCTCCATAGATCGGTTAAAACAGGTTTGGAAGAAAGTGTCTGTGACGATTTCTTCATTACGATTAACACGGGTAATGACAGATGTATCATTGAATGGAGAAAGTGAACCGTCGAATTTTTTTAATTCGGCATCGATCTCCGCTTTCAGATTGCCGTCATATTGATAGGTAATATTATATACTGTGCCGAATACAAGCCCATTGATACTGTTGTAAGGTATTTGTTTATTTCGTTGGGCTAGTATCCAAATTGTTCCCAACAGCAGGATAGCTAGCCAAATGAAGCTTTTTCTTGTTTTCTTTTCCATAATAAGTAAAAAGTAAGTAAGCAACAAATCTGTTTATGATTACACAGCCTTTTGTTGTTTGAGGTTGATAGCTAATTATTAAAAAATAAGTGTTCGATTAATATTTTCGTTCCAATAAGGATCAGTATGATTCCTCCCCATAATTCAGCACGAAGTTTTCTGGCAATGCCGCATCCGAAGCGAATGCCGAAGATTAATCCTATAAGGGACATAAAAAAAGAAACAAATCCGATGATTCCTGCCGGGTAAAGGATAGACGAACAGCTTTTGATACCCAGAAAAGCAAAGGATACTCCTACGGCCAATGCATCAATGCTGGTTGCAACGGCCATTGTTATCACTACTTTTAGGCTTGCAGGGTTAAATCTTTGGCAGCAATCTTCTTCTTTAAAAGATTCTTTGATCATTCGTCCGCCTAGAAAGGCCAGAATAGCAAAGGCAATCCAGTGATCGACCGATTCGATAAGGTGGCTGAATGTGCTTGCTCCTAACCACCCCAATAAAGGCATTATAGCCTGGAAAAGTCCGAAAAAAAATGCCATGATGAGCATAGGCCGCCATTGAATACGCCTTAAAATAATACCACTTGCAATAGAGACAGCGAGGCAATCCATCGCTAAACCAATTGCAAGTAGCCAAATCTCTAATCCTGTCATGTCGTTAAAATGGTAATTTATAAATCAGTGTATATGTGATACCTATGTTTGAGGAGTCATATTCACCAAAACCCGGTACATACCATGGATTTCCATGTTCGCTGATCGAGCCCGCTGTTTTAAATTTAAAGCGTAAGGTCCATCCCATATAGAAGCTTTTATAGATTTGAACATTGACTCCGGCCACCAGTTCAAGCCATTGCATGTTAGATTTCAGTCCGTTGTAATGATAAGGTACGCTTCCTCCCCAAATGCCGTCTATCAATCCGGGATTAGCCATACTGCCTCCATAAATAGGGTCAGAAAAAGGTGTACTTGAGATGTCGTACTTGAAACTGCTAAATCCATAACGTAGTCCTACATACAAATATTCTTTAACAACATTATAGTCAGCCCCAACGCGAAAAAAAGGAGCGGCACTTTTATAATGGATACCGGTATCACTCCAGGTATCTGTTTGTCCGAAACCGATTTCTACTGTAGGAATAAATTTCTTTTTTAAGTTTACTCTCACATTTACCTCAGAACTTAGAAAATCTCCTCCGAGTAGTTTACTGCCCAATCCGAATAAGTCCACACCGACATACGTTCCATTGTAAAAGGGAATCGTATCCGCTTTTATCTCCTCTTTTGCTTTCTGCTTGACAGCAGGACGTGCACCGGGTCTTTGCTGTTGTGCTTGGAGCGGAAGGCTGAATAAGAGGCACAGCAGGCTAACGATTGTAGCGGTAGAATATTTTGAGATTTTCTGTTCCATTAATGTTAGCTGCATTTGATTTGATATATAGAGAGTCTATGCTATGATATTTCTTTTTATTGGTTTCCGTATAATCAATCGGATGAATACTGATGATATTTTGTTTCATACTGTATCCGCAATCCATCGACTGAAAGTAAGGAGTATTGGTTTGCAGGATCACCATTGTATCTCTTAACAACCGGGTGTAATGAAACACAAGAATAGTCGAGTCACTTGTATAGCGTAGTGGGAGAGCGATATCATGTACCTTTTTCTGGTTATTGATGATTATTGAATCAGTTCCGAATGCTGTCACACTCAATGAATCGAGGGTGTCATTCAGTACAGCCTTGGTTTCCGGATTGATGGTATACATTTTGGCGTAGACCATCGGGCGTCCGGTCATGGAGCAATCACTCTCTTCCGAGCAAGCCGAAAGGATAGCACCCGTTAGTGGATAGGCTACCATCAGGAAGAGTACCAGTTTTATTAATTTTTTCATCGTACAGGTTTCATTAATCGTTCGTTATATTATTTTTTCTATCTGATAATTATTGCGTTCCGGGGCGTTGCGTGAAATCAGTTCGCCAAGAAATCCTGCCAAAAAGAGTTGTGTTCCAATAATCATGGCAGTCAACGACAGATAGAAATAGGGAGAATCTGTTACCAGCCGATAAGGCATACCGTGATTCATACTATATAATTTACTGGCTCCGACAATAACCACTGAAATGAATCCCAGTATAAACATCAATGAGCCTAATAAACCGAAAAAGTGCATTGGTTTAATTCCAAACTTTGAGAGGAACCAAAGAGAGATTAAATCGAGATATCCGTTAAAGAAGCGATTCCATCCTCCAAATTTAGTTTTTCCGAATTTACGTGCTTGATGGTGCACCACCTTTTCGCCTATTTTCTGGAATCCGGCATTCTTAGCCAGATACGGGATGTAGCGATGCATCTCTCCGTATACTTCGATGTTTTTTACAACAGCTTTGCGATAAGCTTTCAATCCGCAATTAAAGTCGTGCAGATTATGAATCCCTGAAACTTTACGTGCCGTGGCATTAAATAGTTTGGTAGGTAGAGTTTTCGACAGCGGGTCGTATCTTTTCTGTTTATAGCCTGAAACAAGGTCATATCCGTCTTCAGTAATCATACGGTATAATTCCGGTATTTCATCGGGACTATCCTGTAGGTCGGCATCCATCGTGATCACCACATTTCCTTCGGCACGTTCAAAGCCACAGTACAGAGCCGGGGATTTTCCGTAGTTTCGTCGGAATTTGATCCCTTTCACAGTGGACGACTGTTTCTGAAGCTCTTCGATAATTTCCCAAGAACGGTCGGTACTACCATCATTTACAAAGATAACTTCGTATGAAAAGCCATTGGCCTTCATCACTCTTTCAATCCAGGCAAAAAGCTCCGGAATGGATTCTTCTTCATTGAACAATGGTACGACAACAGATATATCCATTTTACTTATAAATTAGATATTACAAACTATAGAGGTTGCACCTCCGGTGATTTGGGCTTTCTCATCACAAACAAGGCAGTGGGGACAGCCAATATGCTGCCATAGAACACATTCTGTGACATCAGTTGCATAGTAATGTCTATCGGTGTCAATCTACTGATCATTTCCATCACTTCTTTCAGTTGGCTGATGTACCCTTCTATTCCCGGTACTTCTTTATTGGTCAGTTCGTCAAACATTCCCATGTAAGTGTTTACAATGAAACCATGGTCGATGAACCGGAAATAAATGTAGTGGGCCACTGCCGTGAGGAGTGCCGCAAACATATACATAAAAACGATGAATACCCATGCTTGCAGGAAGCGGATCGAGCCGCCACATACTTTGTCACGATAGGTACGTGCATAATAATATCCCATGAACGGAACTCCTAAAGTAAGCCCGAAAAACAGGAATAAAAGAAACGGAATGGACAATCCCAATGGGAATAGAATGAACTTAAGTATCCAGTATACTCCCATATAGGTGCCAAAATGCATGGCATATTTTTGTAAGTTACTTCTGCTTTCTGTCATTTTATTAATAAATAGCGCACAAAGGTACAAATAATATTGTTTGGTATGGAATTTATGCCTGTTAAAGTTAATAAAGCTATCCGGTCAGAAAAAAAACATTTTTTTTTCGATTTTAAATATCTGAAAAGTAGGAGCTTACCGGTAAAGCATGCAAAAAAATACCGATCCCCTATTGCAGGTTTAATAAAAATACCTACCTTTGCACTCGGGTAAGTCCTATACGGCCAGCTCCCTTCGAATCCTCCAGGGCTTGATCGCAGCAAAGGTAGTTGGTTGTAGCGGCGCGATATAGTAAGCTTACCCACTTGCCTCTTTAGCTCAGTTGGCCAGAGCACGTGATTTGTAATCTCGGGGTCGTTGGTTCGAATCCGACAAGAGGCTCAAAAAAGGAAAAGCATCTCGGCACTGCCGGGGTGCTTTTTTGCGTTTATTCTTCTGATGGTTCATGAAAAAGGAAAGGGATGAACCTGTTGATACATCCCTTTTCGCATTTACATTCAATTATTATAAATAACTAACCTTTTATCATGCTATGCTATCATGATTTTGTTTAGCCTTTTACTACAATTCGTTTATATCCGTATACGGCGCGGTCTCCCAACTCTTCTTCAATACGAAGCAGCTGATTGTATTTTGCCATACGGTCCGAACGGCTTAAAGAACCGGTCTTGATTTGTCCGCTGTTGGTTGCTACGGCAATATCTGCAATGGTTGCATCTTCTGTTTCGCCTGAGCGGTGTGAAGTGACCGTCGTATATCCATGGCGGTGTGCCATTTCAATAGCGTTCAGTGTCTCTGTCAGTGAACCGATTTGATTAACCTTGATCAGGATAGAGTTAGCGCAACCCTTTTCGATACCTTTTGCCAGGAAGTCAACGTTAGTTACGAATAAATCGTCGCCTACCAACTGACAGCGATCCCCGATGCGTTGAGTCAATTTCTTCCAGCCTTCCCAATCATTTTCGCTCATACCATCCTCAATGGAATCAATCGGATATTCGTTGATAAGTTTTTCCAAATAGTCAATTTGTTCGTCAGCTGTACGTTTTTTGCCTTTTTCACCTTCAAATTTGGTGTAATCGTAAATACCGTCATGATAGAATTCGGAAGAGGCGCAGTCCATGCCAATCATTACATCTTTGCCCGGTTCGTAGCCTGCAGCTTTGATAGCGGCAAGAATAGAGTTAAGTGCATCTTCTGTTCCTTCCAGGTTGGGAGCAAAACCGCCTTCATCACCAACAGCTGTACTCAGACCACGGTCTTTCAATACTTTTTTCAAAGCATGGAATACTTCGGCACCCATGCGCAACCCTTCTTTAAAAGAACTTGCACCTACCGGACGGATCATAAACTCCTGGAAGGCTATCGGAGCATCACTGTGTGAGCCTCCATTAATGATGTTCATCATTGGTACAGGCAATACATACGTATTCGTACCTCCGATGTATCTGTAAAGAGGAATATCGAGATAGTTGGCAGCAGCTTTAGCTACGGCAAGCGAAACACCCAGAATAGCGTTGGCACCCAGTTTGGCTTTTGTCTTTGTTCCATCCAATGCCAACATGGCATGATCAATGCCTATTTGGTCGAGGGCCGACATACCGATCAGATGCGGAGCAATGACTTTATTGACGTTCTCTACTGCTTTCTGTACACCCTTGCCGCCATAACGATGTTTATCACCGTCGCGGAGTTCAAGCGCTTCGTGTTCACCGGTCGATGCACCCGATGGAACGGATGCACGTCCCATAATGCCTGATTCCAATACTACGTCTACTTCTACTGTAGGGTTACCTCTTGAGTCGAGAATTTCTCGTCCTGTAATTTTTTCTATTTTCATTGTTTCTCTTGTTTTTTAGTCTCTGCAAATTTACTCACTTATGGGAAGCGGAAGAATCACTATTAATAGGTATTCCGTTCGGGTTCTTTCCCTATAAATCAGTATCATTACTTTTATATTATAAAACAAAGAAAAGAGAAGAAAGGTTCAATCGTCTTCTATTTTGACCCCTAGTAGAGGTAACAGATCTATTGCTTGTAACGAACTGACTATGGCTCCTTTCAGATCGGCTATATTGAGTTGAATACCTGCTATTCTAGAGTTTCTCAGGTCGATACCTTTGAGTGAAGTGTGCGAAAAGTCGGCTTCTAACAATTCGCAAGTATCAAAAGCTGCCGGCATCAGTTTGCTGTCATTCAGGCTGCCGTTTCGGAAATTGCAATGGCTGAAACGGGCTGTTCGCATTTTTACCATGGAGAGATTGATGTATTGTCCGTAGCAATGATCCATTAAAACATGATTGAGGGTGGCTTCCGGGAAACCGGTTCCCAGCAATTTGCAAGATATAAATTCTACCCGGTAGAAAGTAGTTCCGGCAAATGAAACGTTGGATAAATCGCAATTTTCAAAACGTACGTCTGTCAGTTGAGCTGATTTAAACTGACATTCGCTGAATATTTGTTGTTTGAAAGTGCAATTATTAATACTTAGGTAAGGTTTAGCTATTTGATGTACGGTTCCCTTAAGGAAGTACAAATCGGAAACTTTCTCTTGGTCGGTAAGTGCATCCAGTGGGACCGGACTTTCGAACTGACTGTTAAGGAACGGAGCTACGACTTTGACGGGTTGTACTTTTTTGATTGTTGGCTTCATATATGATTCGTTTGTTATTTAAATTGTTCGCCAAGATATCCTCCGGCCAATACAGCCAAAAGTCCAAGCAAAATGCTGATGAATGCATAAAAGGTGAATATGCCATAAAAACCTCCTTTCAGCAAACTCAGACTGTCGTTGGCCAAAGTGGAGAATGTGGTAAAACCGCCACAGAAACCAACGGTCAGAAATAGCCTCAGTTCGAAAGATAGATTGAAACGCTCCGAAAATGAATAAAAAAAACCGATTAATAAGCTGCCTATGATATTTACGGCAAATGTTCCCCATGGAAATGGGAAGAGAGCCGGGCTAAGTCGTTCGTTGACGGCGATTTGTGTCAGATAGCGGGTTACACTGCCCATGCCTCCTCCGATAAATATATAAATAATCTCTTTCATCTTTTTTTTGATTTTATCGGCAAAGTTACCACTGTCAACTGTTTATGCAAACGTTTTCTGATAATTCTTCTTTGTTTCGGTTCTATTCATCGAACATGAATCTGCTTCTTGCTTATCTTTGCTGCATGATTACTAATTTTTATTGAACCATATCATGAAGAACATGAAAAAACTGACTTTTAAGTTAGCTTGCTTTTTTCTCTCTCTTTTAGTGAGTAGTGTGGCAATGGCCGAAAGTATTACTTCTCCCAACGGACTCTTGAAACTGAATGTATCTGTGAATGAGAAGGGGGAACCTGTGTATGAACTTTCTTATAAAGGTAAAGAAGTGATTAAACCTTCTAAACTGGGTCTTGAACTGAAAGACGATCCGGGGTTGATGGACGGTTTTACGTTGTCTGATGCCAAAACTTCTTCTTTTGACGAGACTTGGGAGCCTGTTTGGGGCGAGGTTAAGCAAATTCGCAATAATTATAATGAACTTGCGATTACTTTAGACCAGAAAGCTCAGGATCGCAAAATGGTGATTCGTTTTCGTCTGTATAATGACGGACTCGGATTTCGCTACGAATTTCCACAACAAAAGAATCTGAATTATTTTGTAATTAAAGAGGAACATTCTCAATTTGCTATGGCCGGTGATCATACTGCTTTCTGGATACCGGGAGATTATGATACGCAGGAATATGATTATACTCGGTCGAAACTTTCTGAAATACGCGGCTTAATGAAGACGGCTGTCACTCCCAATGCTTCTCAAACTCCTTTTTCTCCTACCGGTGTACAGACTGCTTTGCAGATGAAAACAGACGACGGGTTGTATATCAATCTGCACGAAGCTGCTTTGGTGGATTATTCTTGCATGCATCTCAATCTGGACGATAAGAATTTTGTTTTCGAATCGTGGTTGACTCCTGATGCCCAAGGGACCAAAGGATATATGCAAACTCCTTGCCACTCTCCATGGCGTACGGTTATGGTTAGTGATGATGCGCGTGATATTCTTGCTTCTAAATTAACATTAAATCTGAACGAGCCTTGCAAACTGGAGGATACTTCCTGGATTAAGCCTGTAAAATACGTAGGTGTATGGTGGGAAATGATTACCGGAAAGAGTACTTGGGCTTATACGGATGATGTTTATTCAGTGAAGTTGGGCGAAACCGATTATACTAAAACTAAGCCTAATGGTCGTCATGGTGCCAATAATGAGAACGTGAAACGTTATATTGATTTTGCTGCCGAACACGGTTTTGATCAGGTGCTGGTTGAGGGCTGGAATGAAGGCTGGGAAGATTGGTTCGGCAAGTCAAAAGACTATGTGTTCGACTTCGTTACTCCGTATCCTGATTTTGATGTGAAAATGTTGAATGAGTATGCTAGAAGTAAAGGAGTGAAGCTGATGATGCATCATGAGACTTCTGCATCTGTGCGTAACTATGAACGTCATATGGATGAAGCTTATCAATTTATGGAAGATAACGGTTACAATGCGGTGAAGAGTGGATATGTTGGCAATATCATCCCACGTGGTGAACACCACTACGGTCAATGGCTGAATAATCATTATCTGTATGCGGTGAAGAAAGCTGCGGATCATAAAATTATGGTGAATGCACACGAGGCTGTTCGTCCTACCGGATTGTGCCGTACATATCCGAATCTGATTGGTAATGAATCTGCCCGTGGTACAGAATATGAAGCCTTCGGAGGCAATAAGCCTTTCCATACTACGTTGCTTCCATTTACGCGTCTGATAGGTGGTCCGATGGATTATACTCCGGGTATTTTCGATACTCAACTCTCTTTCCTGAGTGGTGAGCATAGTTTTGTACATACCACTTTGGCCAAACAGTTGGCTTTGTATGTCACTCTTTATAGCCCATTACAGATGGCTGCCGATCTTCCGGAGAGTTATGAACGCTATATGGATGCCTTTCAGTTTATTAAAGATGTAGCAGTAGACTGGGATGAAAGTAAGTATATTGAAGCAGAACCGGGAGAGTACATCACTGTGGCCCGTAAAGCTAAAAACACCAATAATTGGTTCGTTGGAGGAATTACTGGTGAAAATGCACGCACATCTACGTTTGTACTTGATTTCCTGGAACCGGGAAAGCAATATGTAGCTACTTTATATGCCGATGGTAAAGATGCGGATTATGAAAAAAATCCGACTTCTTATCAGATTAAAAAAGGTCTGGTGACTTATAAGACGAAGATTTCCACTGACTTGGCCCGTAGTGGAGGTTTTGCTATTAGTTTGATAGAGGCCTAATATTAT